>Ga0075418_10004140_pt1 | contig 16516 bp, 12 predicted proteins | sample SoiMetdeltSBSDD2_FD_81776 | JGI IMG/M metagenome (GOLD analysis project Ga0075418, IMG submission 81776) | Bulk soil microbial communities from a Populus tree surrounding site in Tennessee, USA - Soil MetaG P. deltoides SBSDD2 | ecosystem: Environmental > Terrestrial > Soil > Tree plantation... | reverse complement strand
GCCGAGCCCGGTCCCCTTGCCCACCTCCTTGGTCGTGAAGAACGGGTCGAAGATCTTGCTCTTTGCCTCTTCCGGAACGCCCGGACCGTCGTCGCCGACTTCCAGGGCGACGGCGTCGCGCTCGGCGTCGTGCCACGTCCGGATGACGATGGCGCCGCGGCCATGGGCCGAAACCATCGCCTGTTCGGCGTTGATTACGAGGTTGAGGAGGACCTGCTGGATCTGGTGGGCGTCCGCAAAAACCTGCGGCAGCCCCGAGGCGAGGGCCGTCACCACCTCGATGTTCGTGACCCGCTGTTCATAGGCGCGGAGTGACAACGTCTCGAGGACGACCTCGTTGATGTCGATCATCGCCCGCGTCGACTGGCGCTTGCGGGCGAACGTCAGCAGGTTGCGAACGATCCGCGCGGCGCGATCCGCCTCGCCAAGAATCACCTCGACCCCGCGACGCGTGCCCTGATCCATCGTCTTCTCGGCAAGGCGCTCTGCCCAGCTCAGAATTGTCGCGAGCGGGTTGTTCAGCTCGTGCGCAACGCCTGAAATGGTCTGGCCAAGTGCCGCCATTTTTTCGGCCTGCAGCAGTTGCTGGTAAAGGTCGCGCGACCGGTCGTCCATACGCTTGCGCTCGCTGACGTCGCGAACGAGCGCTTCTACGCGGATAGCTCCCTTCACCGCCGACTCCGCGCGCGCTGTGACCTCGACCCACACGGGGGACTCGTCGAGGCGCCGCATACGAAGGAGGTAGTCGTTCACGGCGCCCTCCGATGCCAGCCGCTGGAGGAAGGCCGTTCGGGCGAGGGGGTCGGCGAAACGCGCTGGCGCGAACGGCGCAACGTCCGTGTCGGCCGCATCGGAGGTGTAGCCAAAGATCGCCTTTAAATAGGGGTTTGCCGCGAGCGTCGCTCCAGCTGCGTCATCGTTGGCAGTGGTGAGCAATCCTATGAAGACGCCCTCGCGGACGGCTTCGAAAAGGTGGGCGAACGCGTCGGCCCTCTGGTCGCGTGAAGGCGCCCGTGTGGGTCGTGGACTCAATGGCCGATGATTATATAGAGGCCCTGTCGTCATCTCAGCTGATGTTGGATATTCAATGCGGATAATCGGTCGCAATGACCTGTTCCTGCTGCTCGGTCTGGCAATCGCTCTGTTCGCGATTACCTCGCGGCCAATCGGCCGCGCGCTGGTATTCGCGCAGGAGATCGAGCGCAGCATGGGTCTCCAGCTGCTGCCAGGGCTGGTCATTCTCGCCGGCGTCTTCGTCTTCCACCTTGTCCGGAAGCGCCACGAGGCTCGCGAAGAAGCGCTGACGGCATCGTCCGAATTGCGCCAGGCGACGGCGCGCGCAGCGGAGATGGAACGGCTCGTGGAGTTCGGCAAGGCGCTGGCCCAGTCGTTGACGTACGAGTCAGTGCGGGCGGCGGCCGTCAGCCACATTCCCACCCTCACAGGCGGCCGTCAATCCTGGGCGATGGTTCGAACCAGCACGCACTGGCGAAGGCTGGTGGTAAATGGCGACGTCCCGATCGCCGACTGCGAGCGCACGGCCCAGCTTGCACTGGGTGAAACGGTGCTCCCGCGGGCAGGTGTTCAGCACCGGAACGACGTGACATTCCCCATGATCGTCGGCGGTGAGCCGGTCGGCGTCGTCGGCGTGGCCCCCGAGCCTGCGCTCGACGAGCAGCAGCGCGGCGTACTTACCGCGGCTGCCGCGATGCTTGCGGTCTCACTGAAGAACGCCGAGCTGTTCCAGGTTGTCCACGAGAACAGCGTCCGCGATTCGCTCACCGGGTGCTTCAATCGCAAACACGCGATGGAGGTGATCGACGGCGAGCTGCGGCGCGCGCGCCGCTCGCACATGCCGCTGTCGCTGATCATGTTCGACCTGGATCATTTCAAGAAGATCAACGACGGCTACGGACACCTGTGCGGCGACGCGGTGCTCGCGGACGTGGGGCAGCGAATGAATGCGGTCCTTCGGGGCAGCGACATCAAGTGCCGCTACGGCGGCGAAGAATTCCTGATTCTGCTGCCCGACACGACACCGGCAGGAGCGCGTCGCGTCGCCGATCTGCTTCGCACCAAGCTCGAGGAAACGCCCGTCCACTGGAACAACGTTGAGGTGCCGGTCACCGCCAGCTTCGGGCTGACCGGCGCGCTTCCCGGTGAGCTCGACGTCAAGGCGATGATTGGCCGCGCTGACGCCGCCCTCTATCGCGCTAAACAGACCGGCCGCAACCGCATCTGCAGCGCTGAAGAGGCCCCAGTACTGGCCTAGTCGCGGTGCTGGCCTGATCGATCCCCCGCGCGCTCTCGCTCGCGGAACATCCCGCACATATTTACGCCCTCAAATATCTGCGGCTCTCTGGCGTGTCGCAGTAGCGTCTGCCAATCCGTCGCCGCGGTACTTTTGGGAACCTTGTTGCTCGCTGAGCCGTTCGGCCCAAGGGTGATCGTGGCCACGGCAAAGGTACTTCTGGGAATTACGGTGGGGCCTCGGGGGGAAGGGACGAGGTAAAACCCGCACCGGAATCAGCAGTGCTGATTCCGGGACGGGACCTTGCCGACGTTAACGTCAGACGACACGCCGTCCGCTGACCAGCCGCACCAGGAACAGGATCACGGCGATGACCAGCAGAACCCAGATGAAGTTGCCTAGCGTGTAGCCACTGACCATCCCCAACAGCCAGAGGACAATCAGAATGATCGCAATGGTTTCGAGCACGTCTCAACCCTCCCCACATCACGTCGCGGGACTCGACCCGCGGCGGCAGTCTCCGGGGCTAGGCTGCAACATGAGTACCCGGCCTCGGGAGACCTCATCGGTACTCGTGGTTGAGATTGTACAGCTGGGTTACTGGGTCGCGCCGCTGCGCGGGCCGAGTGCAAACGTCATCGTGCCGCTGACGGCGACAACTCCGTTGACTCGCGCGAACCCGCTCAGCTGGCCAACTCGGCTGCGCAGTCGCTTCACCCGCGCCTCGATTTCCACCACATCGCCTGGGGAGACCGGACGGTAGTAGCGCACGCGTTCGATGCCCATGAAGAACGGGAGCTTCTCGCGGTTCTCGGGCTTCCACAGGATCAGGATCGCGCCCACCTGCGCGATCGCCTCTGTCAGGATTGTCGGCGGCAACGCCGGCGCCTCGCCCGGCTGGTGCGCAAGGTAACGCTCGTTGAGCGACACGTTCTTGATCCCGACGATGCGCTTGTCCGGTTCGAGCTCCGTGATGCGGTCCACCAGCAGGAACGGATAGCGGTGCGGCAGGATGCGTTCAATCGCGCTGTAATCGAGCGGCAGCGTCAATGTGTCCATCGAGAAGCCCCAGTATAATTCGTTCGGTCGATGAGCACGCAGCCTCCCATCCGTCCGCCGTCAGATACCGAGCTCCTGTCCACGCTGTTCGACCTGGGACGCGAAGTCACGTCGGTGCTCGACCTCGAAGAACTGCTCGCCAAGATCCCCCAGCTCATCGCGCGGCTCACCCGGTTCAACGCCTTCTCGGTCTACCTGCTCGACGAGCCGCGGCAGGAACTGCGGATCGCCTACGCGGTGGGATATCCAGACGGCGTCACTGCGACGCAGCATCTTCGTCTTGGACAAGGGGTGGTGGGCACCGCGGCGGAGGAAGGGCGGCCGATTCTGGTCAACGACATCCGCCTCGAGCCGCGCTACCAGGGACCGCTGCGCAACATGCTGTCGCAGCTTGCCGTGCCGATGCGCCGCAAAGGCCGGGTGATTGGCGCCCTCAACCTCCTGAGCGAACGGACCGGAGCGTTCACAAGCCAGGATGAGGCGCTGTTGCGGCAGTTCGCCGCCCACGTCGCCGTCGCGATCGAGAACGCCCGCCTCTTCAAGTCGGAACGCCAGTACGTCGACACACTGGAGACGCTCGCCGAAATCGGCCGCGAGATGTCGTCGATTCTCGATCTCGACGTGCTGCTGACGCGCATCGCCGGGCTGACCAAGCGGCTCATCGACTACCGCACGTTCGGCATCCTGCTCCTCAACGAAGCGACGCAGGAGCTCGACATGAAGTTCGCGGTCCGCTATGGGGAGGACGCGACGTCGAAGCGCGTCAAGCTGGGACAGGGGCTTGTGGGCTGGGCGGCGGAGCACAAGGAGCCGGTGCTGGTGGCGGATGTCTCAAAGGATCCGCGTTACCTGAACCTCGTGCCCGACGCGCGTTCCGAGCTGGTAATCCCGATGTTGATCAAGGATCGATGCATCGGCGTGTTCGACCTCGAGAGCCCGGAGCTTGACGCCTTTACCAAGGAGCACAAGGAGCTGCTGACGCTGCTTGCCAGCCAGGCGGCGGTGGCGATCGAAAACGCGCGTCTGTACGAAGAGGTACGGCGAAACGAGGAACGTATCGAGCGGGAGCTGCGCTTCGCCCAGCGCGTCCAGGTGGCCCTCCTCCCCACCGAGCTCCCGGCCGAGCTGCACAACGCCGATGTCGCCGGACGGTTCGAGCCGGCGCACGAGCTGGGGGGCGATCTCCATGATTTTCTGGCGCCGGAGGCCGACAGCCTCGTCGTCGCGGTGGGCGACGTGTCGGGCAAGGGGGCGCCGGCGGCGCTGTACGGCGCCTACGCCGCCGAACTTGTCCGCTCCCGCACCTTGCGCCGCCGCTATACGCCCGACCGGTTCAGCGTGGCGGGTGTGCTGCAGTCCATGAACAAGATCCTCCACGAGCGACAGCTCGCGGAGTACTTCTGCACGCTCTGCTACGCCTTTTTCGACTTCAAGGGGCGGGTGTTGACGATGTCGAATTCCGGGCTGCCGTATCCGATCCGCTGCAGCGAGGAGGGATGCGGGCAGATCGAACTGCCCGGCGTGCCGCTCGGCTCATTTGCCGGCGTCACTTACGATGAAGTGGCGATCCCGCTCAATCAGGGAGACGTCTTCGTGTTCTGTACGGATGGAATCTTCGAGACGATGAACCTGGAGAACGATGAGTTCGGAGCGCGGCGCGTGTGCGAAACCGTTCGCGCGCACCGCCACAAGACGGCGCGCGCGATTGTGGACGCGATCTTCGACGCCACCATCTTGTTTCGCGGTCACGCGCCGCAGAACGACGACATGACCGCGGTGGCGGTGAAGATTACGGAGTAGGCCGGGTTCCGCGACAGCGGACCCGGCGAGCTAGCTCCGGATCTTCCGGTCTTCTTCCTGGATGTGAAGACCGACCGATCGCCCGCCGAAGTTCGCGAACTGGTTGATCTTCCCCTTGACCTGCACGCGCGTCCCCTTCGAGAGCACGCCGCCCGAGCGCGACAGCACAGTGATTTCTCCGCTGCCGTCGTCGATGTTATAGAGCTGGAACGGCATCAAGGGGATGCCCCAGCTGCTCGTAACCACGCCGGTGACGCTCACCGACTTGGTCGCATACTTGGCGGGCTGGTCCTTGAGCTCGGCGACCCGCACGCCGCGCGCGGCGCAGCCTGCGGCGACCAGCGCTGTGAGAACGATGACGGCAAGTGTCTGCTTCATGGCTGTCTCCACGCTCCGGCGAAAGAACGAATGAAGGCCGTGCCCGATCGTGAATGTTCTTCTGTGCCGGGATGCGCCGATGCCAGCGCCTGCCTGAAGGTTACGCACCCCGGTGATCGAGCGCGGCCACTCCGAGACTGTTCAAGTCCCGTGCCCGCCAGAAAGCGCAGTTATTGCCGCGATTTTTGCGCCGCAGCGTCGCACATGTCCTGATCTCAGGTCACGAGACGGGCATGCCGCGGATCAATAAACGTTGAGGTATCGATCGACTTCCCAGGGCGAGACGTGGCGGCTGAAGGCGTCCCACTCCGCGCGCTTGGCGGCGAGATAGTGGGTGAAGATGTGGTCGCCCAGCGTGTCGCGCATGAGCTCGCTCTTTTCGAACTCGTCGAGCGCTTCGCTGAGATGCGCGGGCAGGTCGTCGATGCGGAGGTGGCGCCGTTCGCGGCGGCTCATCGTATAGATGTTCTTGTTGACGGGCGGGCCGGGATCGATCTGCTTGTCGATGCCGTCGAGCCCGGCGCGCAGCATCACCGCCAGCGCCAGGTAGGGGTTGCACGACGGGTCCGGCGTGCGGAGCTCGATCCGGGTGTTGACGCCGCGCGCGGCGGGCACCCGCACGAGAGGACTGCGGTTGTGCTCCGACCAGGCAATCGCGGTGGGCGCCTCGAACCCCGGCACCAGCCGCTTGTAGGAATTCACCAGCGGATTGGTAATCGCGCAGCACGCCTTCGCGTGGCGCAGGATGCCGCCGATGTAGTGCAGGCAGATCCGGCTGAGTTGCCAGTCGCCCTTCTGGTCGAAGAACAGATTCTTGCCGCCGGCGAAGAGCGCCTGGTGCGTATGCATGCCGCTGCCGTTGATCCCGAAGATCGGTTTCGGCATGAACGTCGCGTGAAGGCCGTTGCGGCTCGCGACGTTTTTCACGACGAACCGGAACGTGCTGACGTTGTCCGCCGTCACGATCGCATCGTCGTAACGGAAGTCGATCTCGTGCTGGCCCGGCGCCACCTCGTGATGCGCCGCTTCGACGTGGAACCCCATCTTCTCGAGCGCGAGGACGATCTCGCGCCGCACGTCCTCCCCCAGGTCGACCGGGGTCAGGTCGAAGTACCCGCCGGCATCGTGCGTTTCGGTCGTCGGCTCGCCGTCGGCGCGGCGATGAAACAGGAAGAACTCCGCCTCGGGCCCGGCGCGCATGACGAAGCCTTTCTGCTCGGCGAGGCCAATCGTGCGCTTCAGGGTTGATCGAGGGCAGCCGGCGAACGGCGTTCCGTCAGGGTTTGCGATGTCGCAGATGATGCGTCCGACGCGCTCGGAGCCCGCATACGTCCATGGGAAGACCTCGAAGGTCTCCAGGTCGGGCTTGAGGTACATGTCGGATTCTTCGATCCGGACGAACCCCTCGATCGACGAGCCGTCGAACATGATGGCTCCGTCGAGCGCGTCGCTGAACTGGCGGTCGGGAACTTCGACGTTCTTCGTGGCGCCGAGGATGTCCGTGAACTGCAGGCGCATGAACTTCACTTTTTCCCGCTCGACGCGCTCGAGGATGCGCGCGCGGCGGTCCGCCTTCGCCATCACGAACCCAGAACCAAGAACCTAGAACCGCTGCTGCAGCGACAGCGAGAAGCGGTTCATGTCGGGGCCGGTGCGCCACTGCCGCTCGTAGTTCCCGACGACCCCTGTCAGTGTCGGGAGGTCGATGCGGAAGCCGGCCGACACCGTGTTGGCGTGGAAATCGCCCAGGCGATCGCTCGAGAAGTTTTCGAAGTCCTCGACGCCGGCCGCGTAGCCCGTCTGCAGCCATATCCGTGGGAGCCACCGGTAGGCACCCTGCAGATGCAGGCTATGCCCGGCCGTGGTTTCTGTCGCTAGTGGATTCGACTCCGGTCGTGTTTCGGACACCGACAGGGCATATCGCACACCGAGCGCAAACCGGCTGGCAGCAGGCATCCATTGAACCGCGGGAGAAAAGACAGTGCTTCGTGCACCTGTGAAATCAAAGTAGCGCACGCTGCCCGACCAGGTGGCGTCGAGGTAGGTGTACTGCAGCTCACCCATGTAATCGCCTTCGGGCATGACGACGTTGTCGGGCATGACCAGCGCGTGCCCTCGCAGGATCGTCGTGTCCTTCCAGCGCCATTCGGCGCCACCGCCGCCGCGCTGCTCCGAGATGCCGAACTTGCGCTGGGCCTGTCCTCTGGCGAACACGCGCCACCGGTCGCTCAGACGGATGTTGATGTTCAGGTCGCCGAACCGGGTGTCTTGCGTCGAGCCGCCGAATTGCTCGTTCGACCCGCGCAGCTCCACGCGATGGAGGTATGACAGGCGCGCGCCCTCGAGCGACATGCGGTGCTGGTCGGTCGGCGAGACGGCGTAGGCACGCTCGAAGTACTCGATCGCGCGCGGGGTCCGCCCTGAGTAATAGTGTGAACGGCCGACGGCGAAGAGAATCTCGTCGTTCTCCGGCTCGATACTTTCGGCAACCTGGAGGATCTCTTCCGCCTCGTCCACCTCGCCGCGCGCCAGAAGCGCGTTGGCCACCCCCAGCATGGCTTCCAGGTCGCTGGGATCCTCGAGGAGGACGCTTCGGTACACCGGCTCGGCGAGATCCTGGTGGCCCATTCGGACGTGGAGCCGTGCAATCCACAAGCGTGCGTCCAGGTCATCGGGATTCATGTTGGCCAGCCGCTGGAACGAGGCCAGCGCTTCGGCGTCGCGCCCGTCGTTGGCGGCCTCGACTGCTTGGGAAAACGTGGCGAAGTCCCCCTGCGCGGCAGGCTCCAGGGCCAGCATGGTCGCGAGCAAGAATGAGAAAACCATCTCAGACACCTCAGTAATCGGGCGTGATCCGCCGTTCTAGGTTGTCGGCTCGGAGCGCCGGCTGCTGTAGCTACGCGGATCGGGCTTCGGAGGAGGGGGCGCGGTCGGCCGGGGTGAGGCTGCCGGCCGGCCATGCCGGCACGACTGTCGAGAGCTGCGCGGCAATCATGGTGGCGACCGCCTGCACCGACGGACTGCTTTCGCCTTGCCGCACTTCGGCAGACAGAACGCCAATACAGCTGTGAAGGCCGAACAGCGGCGTGACGATCGCTCCCTGTCCGCCGGTTGTAGCGGCCGGAACCACGGCCAGCTGGCCGGTCCGCCAGGCGCTGGCGGCGGCATTCTCGGCGTCACCGGCGATCGGACCCATGCGCGCGAGCATGTCATCGCTGTAGCCGTGCGCCATCACGGGAAAGAGCTGTTCACCGGCGCTGATCCAGAGGATCAGGCCCGACGCGTCGAGCACGCGGGCGGCCCGGCCGAGCAGTCCCGGCAATGCCGATGTCGTCGTGATGCGCGAGAGGTCGGTACACACCGCGGCGGCAGCAGCCAGGTCGACGCTGGCCCGGTGCTGACTGCGCGGCTGGGGTTCCGAGGTCCGCTGCGTGCCCGGTTGATCGTTGACGCGGATGGCCGCCGGGGCGGAGCTCGCGGACCAGCGCGAAAGAACCACGAGGCCTGCCATCCACAATGCGGCGAGGGCGCCTAACGTCAGCCATCGCTGCTGAGCCAGCGCACGCAGTTCAGCACGCAGATGCGACTGCTCGGCCGCCTGCAGGTCGCGCAGCGACCCGAGCATCGCGTCGAGGAGGTTTCGGCCGTCGCTGAAGATCACGTCGGATGCCATCAGCTCCTGGCCGAGCAGGAGGTTCTGACGGGTCCGCTCGTCGGTCGATGTCAACGTTGCGAGCGATGCCGTCAGCTGCTGAAGTGTCGTCCCTGCCTCCTGAGAGCGGAGACTCTCGCGCGCCTGCTGAATCTCACGCGAGAGCTCGGTCGTCAATGTCGAGGCGCGCTCGAACCAAGGCTCGTCGAGCTGGCCCGGCGCCACGTACCCTTGCTGGGCGGTGCCGATGCCGGCGATCGTATCGCTCATGCGTGCAACGCGCGCGGTCACGTCGCCCGCGAGCACGACGGCCTTGGCTGCACGTTGTTCGAAATTCCAGAAGAAGAAGGCGGCGAAGGGGAGGGACGCAAGCAGGAGAATGATGACTACGAGACGAACCGGACGTGCCTGCATGCGCGGAACACAGAATACCGCGAAACCGCGCTGGCGGCGCGATCGATCGCGAGTGTCCGCGATCCGATTTGGGCTACCAGCCTACTCTGATCCCTGTCGTCCAGGACACGCCGGAGTACTCGCCGCCGTCGTTCGCGCGATCGTTCATGTCGGCAAACTGAACTCCGGTTTGCAATTTCAGCTTGTGTCCGTAGAAGTAGTAGTTCGCGCCCGCGTACGCCTCGTTGTACTCGTCTCCACGGCCGGTGACGACGCGATTTTCGTAGGTCGCCAGCTGGACGCCGTTCGGATCGTCGCTTTCAATAAACGTGTACCGCCCGACGAGCTGGAATTTGTCGGTGACGTTGAAGAACGGCATCGCCATGACGCTCCAGAGATCGCTCTGGCGAAGATACCCCGTTGCCGTCGAGACGTCGGAACGCACACCCCAGCGATCGGTTTCGAGCTTCAAGTTGATCGAGAGAATGTTCTGCAGCTGACGGGTGAACGTATTGTTCACATCTTCGTTCTGATGGACGTAGTTCCCTGACAACAGCGCCTCCTTCACGCCCAACGGCTTCGCGAAGTCATAGCCGAGCACGGCCAGCGTCGCGACGCCCCCATCGAAGTCCCCGAATTCCTTGTTTGCGCGTCCGGCAGAATAGACGCCTGCGCGATACACCCAGGGAGCGCTGCGCCCGGCGACGCTGACGCCCGGCAGATACTCCTGCGTAAACCAGATGTTGTTCGTCAGGTTGCTGCGATCGACGGCGACCAGATCTTTGGACGAGGTCGCCCCGTCCATCGTGTAGGGAATGCTGTGCTTGCCCGCGGTGAGGACCAGACGCGGGTTCCTGCTCCACTGGACGTATGCGTCCGTGAGACGCAGGTAAAGCGGGTCCACTTCCTGAGGGTTCAACTCGGCTTCGACGTGCACCGTGTAGGTGCGGAACAGCGTCACGCGCGGGCCAACTCGCAGCCGCCGGGTGTTCCACTCATCGTGGTCGCCCTGGTCGGCGCCGATCGCCGCGAAGTCGTGCTGGAACCGGCCCGTGAACAGGATGCGCTGTACGACCGGATTCGACGAGTCATCGTAGATGGTTGTCAGTTGCTGCCAGATCTTGTCGTAGATCGAGCGGGTGTCAGCCGCGGCCGGTGCGGTCTGCGCGACCGCTGTCGTTTGAGCCATTGCCGCGTGCGCTGGAACGAACAATAGCAACCCGACAAGAAGGTTCTTCATACCCCCCAGTTTTAGGGCACGAAGGTTTCGACCAAATGTCACACGTGTTACTTCTGTGTAACAGACGTACAACAAGGATGAGTTGTTAGTACACCGGCAGATACGGCGAGAGCCACTGCGCGATGATCGTAAAGCGATCGGTAAAGATGAGCACGCCAATCGCCACGAGCAGCGCCCCGGAGACGAGTTCGATCTTGTGGTAGTGGCGGCGAATTCGTGCGAGCGCCGCAAAGAAGTGATTGATCGCGAGGGCGGTCGCGAAAAACGGGACGCCAAGGCCGAGCGAATACACGAACAGCAGCCTCGCACCGGCGCCGACTGTTTCCTGTGCACCGGCGACCGCAAGGATCCCCGCGAGGATCGGACCGAGGCACGGAGTCCATCCGAAGGCGAAAGCCATCCCGACCAGCGCGGCGCCGATGAAACTCTCAGGACGTTTCTGCGGCGTCTGCACCCGCTTTTCCTGGTACAGCCACTCGATCCGCAGCACCCCCATCGTATGCAGGCCGAAGACGATCACGATCGCGCCGGCGACCTTTCCGAGGATGTCGCGGCGCGCCAGCACGTACGCGCCGATCGCGCTCGCTGATGCGCCGAGCGCGACGAAGATGATGGTGAAGCCCAGGATGAACGCGAGCGATGCCACAATCACCTGCCGGCGCGCGCCCGCAGGCGGGGCGACCGCCACGGCGACGCCGCTGCCTGTGGCGGTGGTCGTGCCGCGCATGTCATCGAGCGAGAGTCCCGACAGGTACGACAGGTAGCCCGGGATCAGCGGCAGCACGCAGGGCGAGATGAACGACAGGATGCCTGCGCCGAACGCCGCGAGCAGGGTGACGTTTTCTTCCACGTCAGATCGGTTTGAGCGGAATGTAGCCGGCCTGGGGCGGCATCCCCTCCATCTGCACGTTGTGGCCCTTGATTGGCGGGAGGTCCTGGTAAAGGAAGTCCCACTTCCACCGTTCAGAGGGATTCGACGCCTGCAGCCAGCTTTTTGCCGGCACCGGACGCGTGAACACGAGCTTGTCGGCGTCGGCGTACGGCGTACCAGGCATCGCGGCGGCGAGCGCTTGCCGCACGTCGGCGGCGCTGTTGAACGGCACCGCCAGCCCGAGCGACTTGCCGACGTTCACGAGGATCTCCCAGTCCTCCACCGCTTCGCCCGGAGGCCCGACCGCGCGGGATGCCGCCTGCACGCGACCCTGATCGTTCGTGTAAATGGCGTCCTTCTCGACGTACGCGGCCCCGGGCAGAACGAAGTCGGCCGCGGCGGCGAGGTCGGTCATGAGCACGCCCTGGACGATGAGCAGCGGCAGCGCTCCGCTGCGGCGTGCGGCGATCAGCCAGGAGACGTCGCCGAGCGAGCCGTCGGGTCCGGGGTCCAGGACGTACAGCGCCTTGACCCGGCCCCCCTCGATCGCCGTGCGGAATGACGTCAGGTCGGGCGGCGCGTCGTTCCCCTTGCCGACGGCGAAGCCCAGATCGCGCGCGCCGTTGACGTTCGGCGCGTCGGTCGGCGGCACCTTGAACTTTGTCGCCGGCGGCTGCGGCTTCTGCCCGCCCGTCCACGCGATCGTCACCGCCCCGAGCCCGTCGTTCCCCAGCAGTCCCTTGACGAGGTACTTGAGGACGAACAGCTCCTCGGTGGATGCGTGGGCGGAGGCGAGGAACCGGACGGCGCCGTTCGGACCGCTTCCCGCTTCCTGCAGACGGTCGCGCACTTTCGGCTGGACGTCATGCCATGCGGCGGCTTCGAGCGAAGCGCCGGTGCGCATCATCGGGCGGCGCAGCCGCGCATCACTCTCGACCCAGTGGTACTTGAAGCGGCCGATGTCACACATCCAGAAGCCGTTGACCTCGGCGTTGTACCGCGGCGTCATGCGAATCAGCTGCGTCCCCTTCGCCCATTCGGGCTTGGCCTTGAGCCACGCGCTGGTGTTGCAGCCCTTCGAGCAGAGCGTGCACACGGTGTCGACGACGGCGGGGTTGTCCCACGGACGGCTCTTGAACCGGTAGTCGCGCGTCAGAATCGCGCCGACCGGACAGACGTCCATCAGATTGCCTGAAATAAGCGAGTGAACACCTTGTTCCTGGAAGGTGGCGATCTCGCTGCCGTAGCCGCGGTCGACGATGCCGATCTGCGCGTCGCCGTCAATCTCCTTCATGAACCGGACGCACCGCGTGCAGAGAATGCAGCGGTTGCGGTTCAGCATCAGCGTCGGCCCGAAATCGACGTCTGCCTTCACCCCCTCGCCGTCGAACACGCGCCGCGGAAAATCCATGCGGCTTTCCGCTGGTCCGAAGGTGTACGAGAAGTCCTGCAGCGGACACTCGCCGCCCTTGTCGCAGACCGGGCAGTCGAGCGGATGGTTGATCAGCAGGAACTCGAAGACGCCGGCGCGCGCCTCGACCACGTCGGCGGCGCGCGTTTCGACCACCATGCCGTCGGTGCAGACGGTCGAACAGGACGTCTGCAGTTTCGGCATCTTCTCAATCTTGACGACGCAGACGCGGCAGGAGCCGTCGATGCTGATACCCGGGTGGTAGCAGTAATAGGGAACCGATATGCCGGCTTCGATGGCGGCCTGCAAGACGGTGCGCCCTTTTGCGACGGTGATCGAACGCCCGTCGATGGTCAGCGTGACCGTTTCCATATCCTGGCCATCATATCAATCCTCTCGAGGCTTCAGCTTGACGCGAGGAGGCACTCAGCCCTAGATTTCCGCAGTGCGGAGGTGAACATGCAGGCGATGCGCATGCGGTTCGTATCCTTCCTCGAGTGGGGCGTGGCTGCGGTCGTCGTGACAGCCGTTGCCGCCCTTGGATCGATCGTCGCGAGGGAAGTCCGCACCCTGGACGCGGTGACGCCCGTCATCGCGGGAGACGCCCTTCCCGAGCCGCCTGTTCCGGCCGGCGTTCCGTCGCGAGCGGTCTCCGTTCCGATGCTCCTGCTCGGCGACGGCAACATCGTCCGCGTCGGGGAACGCCTCGAGGCGGTGGCGGCGCGGCTCGCCGGCGCGCTCGAACTGCGTCCGCAATCAGTCGAGCGCGCGCCCAACGGCGAGCGGCTCACGCGGTTCTTCGAGTACGCCGGTGCGCGCTTCGTGCTGGTGTTCGAGCCGTTCGAGCAGAAGGGGGAGCCGCGGATCGCGGCGATCTACCTGCAGTAGTCGGTCAGATCTGATCGAACTCCGCGATCGCCGCCTGGTCGCGGTTGATCTCCACCTGCCGGACCTGGCCCGTGGTCGGCATCTTCCATTCCACGCGACGATCCGTGATTGCGAGGACCGCTTCCTGGGTCCGTCCATCCGCGTAGGTGATCGTCACGGTAACGGGAATGTCGAAGATCTGATCGCCGATCTGCTCGAACCGTACCGCGACTGACCCTGGTGCAATGGTGCGCGCGTAGCGGACCTGAGGAATGGCAGCGCCATAAATCCACCGTTCGAAGAAACGATCGAGCGGCCGGCCTGATTCGGCTTCGAACGCGTGCTGCAGGTCGTCGGTCCCTGCCTTCTGGAACTTCTGTTCGGTATAGAACCGCCGGATCGCGGAGAAGAACGTCTCGTCACCGACGAGGCGGCGAAGCATGTGCAGGACGGCTGCGCCCTTGTTGTAGACGAGCGCGCGAAACACACGCGGCCGCGACTTGATGTGCCCGAGACGGTACCCGAGGTACACCGGCCCCTCGTCCGATTCCGCAAGCGCCCACTTCCTGAACTGCCGGAGCATGTCCTGGAAAACGCGCTCCCCGCGTGAGTCGCGCGCATAGAGCGCGGCGAAGTACTGGGCGAAGCCCTCGCTCAGCCACTGTTCGTGGTAATTACGCCAGCCTACCGCCTGGCCCCACCACTGGTGGGCGAGCTCGTGGGCGAGGAAGAACTCAGGAAAATTCGAAAATGACGCCGGATCATCGCGCCAGATCGAGCGTGCCCCGGGCAACGGGCTGTTGAGCACGGCGAAGTAGCCGGGACTGTGGCCGCCCGGCAGCTCGTGCTCCACCAGCGCGACCGTCGCCGATCCGTACGGTGCATCGCCGACCAGCCCGGCGTAGAACCGCATGATGTCCTCGACATCCCCCATCAGCGCGCGTCCGCGCCCCTGTTGTCGCGGGTTCGCTTCCACCGCGATCTCCACCGATTGCGTCGGCCGCACGTCCTCGCTGTCGGCCAGGTCAATGGTCGAATCGGCCACGCGCACGAACCGGCTGACCACGAGCGCCAGGTACCGCAGCGGGTCGGCGGCCGTGAAGACATAGGCCTTGCCGTCGGTGAGCGTCAGGAGGTCGCGCAGCGTGACCTCGGTGGCACCGCGAAGGCGCCCGGTCGCGACGCAGGCGAACCCTTCGGGCACCGTGATGCGCAGCGTCGCCGTCGCGTAGTCGGAAATGGGATTCTGCGGATACCAGTACGAACGATTGCTGAGCAGGAAGTTCGGTTCGGCCGACACAAATGGATCCTCGGGCCCCTCGCCGCTCTGCACGCTTTCGTCTTCGACGTTCTGCGGTTCGACCCGACCGGAATACGCGATGACGAGCGTCATCTCCATGTCGCGCTCGAGCGCGGCCGGCAGGTTGACGATGACGCTGTTCTGATTCCGGATGCGGAGATGCATGAGCCGTCCGTACTCCGGGCTCGCGATCGCCGTCACCGACAGGGAGTCGGCCAGCCGCAGCGTCAGCGCCGACAGGATCGGCGCGCGCACGCGGAGGCGGAGCCGCGCCCGTCCGTCGATGAATTCCCGGCTGGGCGACACCGTCGCTTCGATGTTGTAATCGAGCACATCGTAATCACGGTAATCGTCGTCATTGAACGCGCGATCGAGCACGGCGGCGCGCTCCGGCGAGGTGTAGAGCGCGATCGTGCGGCGGCGCTCGCGATCGAACAGCGTCACATCCTCGGCCTGCGTGATCGATCGCGAGTAGGTCAGGTTGCCGTGGCGCCGCGTCTGCACTTCGGCCAGCACTTCCCCCGGCTGTGGCAGGAGATACCAGGGCTCTCCGCTCAGGTCGCGCAGATCCAGGCTGTACGAATTCAGACTCTCGCGCGCGAAGACGTCCTGCGCTCGCCGCAGCTGCCGGGGGCTCGGCCGCGCCGGCGTGCGGCTGGTGAAACTGACCCGGCTGCCATAGTCGGAAGGATGCAGGCGCACGTAGACGGCGTCGAACGCGGCGCCGAGCGTGTCTGACCCGGCGAAGATGCGAAGCTGTCCTCGCTCAGTTTCCGGCGTCGGCGAAAACCGCATCAGCCCGCGGCCAAACAGCACCATCCCGGTCGTGCCGGCTTCGCTGTCCACCACGAACACGGATCCCTCATCGAGCGTGATGACGAGATCCGTACCCGTGATCGTCAGACCGCGGACGTCGTAGTAGGCCGCCGGATCGATCCGCAGCCGATACAGCCCTTCAACCGACGTCAGCCCCTGCGCCGCGGTGATGCGCCAGCCATCCGCTCCGCTCTCATTCGGCCGCCGGACGTCGAGGAGCGCCGTGACGATCCGCGCCCGTCCGGAGGTCTCGGTAAAGATCTCGACGACGACGCGGTAGCCGTTGCCGGGCAGCGAGTTCTCGAGGGGCAGGCGATCGCGTTCGTTGACGACAACGCGGAGCGCGCCGGTGACAAAGAGATCGCCCCCGAACAGCTCCACCTGGTCGGGATCCGCGGCGGCGTCGACGAGGGAGATGAACCCGGCGCGGTCGCCCTTCTGCAGCAGCGCCTCGAGGCGGTCGAGCAGGAGGGTCACG
>Ga0075418_10004139_pt1 | contig 16518 bp, 17 predicted proteins | sample SoiMetdeltSBSDD2_FD_81776 | JGI IMG/M metagenome (GOLD analysis project Ga0075418, IMG submission 81776) | Bulk soil microbial communities from a Populus tree surrounding site in Tennessee, USA - Soil MetaG P. deltoides SBSDD2 | ecosystem: Environmental > Terrestrial > Soil > Tree plantation... | reverse complement strand
GCGCTTGATCCTCGGGTACGTCGCACAGCGGCAGATGTTGCCCGACATCGCGTTGACGATGTCCTGATCGCTCGGGTTGGGATTGCGGGCCAGCAGCGCGGCGGCCGACATGATCTGCCCCGACTGGCAGTAGCCGCACTGCGGCACCTGCTCGGCGATCCACGCGAGCTGCAGCGGGTGCCGTCCCGCGGGATCCAGGCCCTCGATCGTCGTGATCTTCTTGCCGGCCGCCTGCGCCACCGTCGTCTGGCACGAGCGAACGGCCTGGCCGTCGAGATGGACGGTGCAGGCGCCGCACTGCGCGACGCCGCACCCGAACTTCGTGCCGGTGAGCTGCAGCCGCTCGCGGATCACCCACAAGAGCGGCGTGCCGGGATCGACGTCGACGGTGTGAGACTTGCCGTTGATGAGCAATGTCGCCATGCGCGCCCCCTTCGTTGGAGGAAAAGGCAACGATGTGGCCGGGAGCCTAGCATGAAACGGCCGACGGAAGCGACGTTCAGCCGCGTCGCGGCTCGACCCAGAGCGTGCGCACGACCTCCCAGGCGCCGGCCGTGAACGGCACCGCGACGAGACCTCCGATGACGCCACCGAGATGGAAGCCCGCCACGAGGGCGACGAGGACGGCCAGCGGGTGCAGCCCGGTGGCGCGGCCGACGAAATAGGGCGCGAGCAGCTTTCCCTCGACGGTCTGACATCCGAACATCACGATCAGGGCGAGGCCGGCCTTGAGCAGCCCGTCGCTGAGCCCCGACAGCACCGCCAGCACGGCGGCCACGGTGGCGCCGACGAACGGCACGATATTGAAGACGGCGGCGAGGGCTCCGATGAGCAGCGCGTACTTCACGCTGATGATCGTCAGCACGATGGCGATCAGCACGCCGACGAAGAAGCTCGAGACGAGCTGGCCGCGCACGTAGCCGCCGACCCGGTCGATCACCGCGGGCGCCAAGCGCGTCGCCATCGCGCGGTGCTGGCGCGGCAACAGGGCGAGCAGCGTGCGGCCCACCTCACCCGCGTCGATGACGAAGTAGGCCGCGACGACCAGGACGGCCAGCACCTCGAATGCGGAGCCGACGGCGCCCGTGGTCAGCCGCATCGCGTTGCCCAGGAGGATTCCCGCGAGCCCCTCCACCCGACCGGCCTCGGGAGAGGGCAGCGAGGCGCCCCACTGCCCGAGCCAGTAATCAAACTTCCCGAGCCAGCCGCGGACGTTTTCGATCAGCTTCGGAAGCTGGTCGACGACCTGCGACAACTGCTCGCTGAGCGCCGGCCACAGCAGGCGACCCATCAGCGAGAACACGCCCGCTACGGCGACATAGACGGCGAGGACGACGACCCCGCGCGGCACCCGATAGCGCTCGCCGACGCGGGCGGCGGGCAGGATCGCCGCCGCGATGATCAGCGCGGTGAAGAGCAGCACCCACACCTGCCACGTCGCGAGGAACAACCAGACCGCCGCCGCAACGCCGAGGATCTGGAAGACCAGCGGCCACGGCAGGCGGGAGGGTAAGCTCGTCACGCCTTCATCATACGTGCCGCGGCGATGGGACTCAGCGATGGACGCTGCCGCGCGCGGGAGCGCGACGATACGCGCAGTCACGCATCCAGCAGCGCGCACACTGACTGAAGTAGTGATCGACGCGCGCGTGCACGCCGGCGCCGACGAGCAGCGAGATCGATTTCCCCGGCGTCATGAAGCACGCGGCGTTCAGCGTCACTCCGATCGCCCCCGCGGGGCACAGCCGGAAGAGCGCGTGCTGCTCCGCGACGTCCCAGTCGGCGTAGCCGGGGCTGATGCGATTCGTCACGGCGAGGCCCGCGGCGAGCCCCTGGGCGCAGAGCACGTCGTTGACGTATTCAGCGAGGCTCTCGACGGCGCCGGAGCCGACGCTGTCGAGCATCGAGGCCAGCGGCAGCTCGCGCGACGCCCACAGCGCGGCGACGCGCTGCTCGAGCGCCTCACCGATCGTCACCACGCAGGCCGCCACGTGCTCGACGTCGCCCCAGCGCTCGGTCGTCCGCGGAATCGTGAGCGTCTCGCCGTCGACGTCGATCGTGTCGCGCGGCCGCGTGCGCGCGCGCCGCCACCGGACGACGGCGCGCGGCGCCATCAGTCGCGTGCCTTCCGTCATCGCGTCCTCGAACAGCGCGCGAACGTCGGGGGTGGGAACGTCCACACCCTTCTTGTAGCCCTGGAAGCGCAGCACCTCGTCGGGATCGATTGCGAGCGGAAGATCGGCGAGGACCTGGACGTCCTCGGACAGCATCACTTCTTTCGGCTTCGCACGACCTCGGAGATCAGCCAGATGTGCTCGGGGTTGGAGCCGCAGCAGGCGCCGACGATGTTGCAGCCGGCATCCAGCAGCGCGGGATACTCGCGGGCCATCGCCTCGGGGCCCAGCTCGTATGTCACGGTGTCGCCCGTGGTGATGGGCAGGCCGGCGTTCGGATACGCGACGAGCGGCGCGTCGGTCACCTGGCGCATCTCGCGGATGATGACGATCGCGCGATCGGGTCCGCGGCCGCAGTTCATCCCGACCACGTCCGCGCCGGCGGCGAGCAGGTTCTTCGCGACCTCGGCCGGGCTCTCGCCCCACATCGTGCGGTCGCGGTCGTGCAGTTCCTCGAACTGGAAGAACATCGTCGCCATCACGGGCAGGTCGGTCGCGGCCTTGCACGCGCGGATCGCCGCCGTCGCCTCCTGCGGGAACATCATCGTCTCGACGGCGAAGAGGTCGACGCCGCCTTCGGCGAGGGCCTCGGCCTGCTCCCTGAACGTCGCCTCGTACTCCTCGTCGGTGACACCCTCGTCGAGCGCGTAGTCCTGGGGCAGCCGACTCGTGGGCCCGATCGAGCCCGCGACGAAGCCGCCGCCCGGCGCCACCGAGCGCGCGAGTCGCGCGCCCTTGATGTTGAGCTCGCGCGTGCGATCGCCGAGCTGGTACTCGTTGAGCTTCAGGCGCGCGCCGCCGAAGGTGTTGGTCTCCACGATGTCGCTGCCGGCGTCGAAGTAGCCCTTGTGGATCCCGCCCACGACATCGGGGTGCGTGTCGTTCCATAGCTCGGGGCACGCGCCGTTGAGCAGACCAGCGGCGAAGAGCATGGTGCCGTAGCCGCCGTCGAACACCAGCGTGTCGCCGCGCTTGACGCGCTCGACGACCTCCCAGCCCCGCGGCTTCGTCATACCCGGGCGCTTTCCCGCCCGACGGTCGCCCCCACCAAGGCCTTGGCTTTGACCACCGCCAGCGTCGAGTCCCTGGCGTAACCGTCGGCGCCGATCTCGTCGCAGAACGCCTGGCTCACCGGCGCGCCCCCCACCATGACCTTCACGCGCTCGCGCAGGCCCGCCTTCACCAGCGCGTCGATCGTCCGCTTCATGCCCGGCATCGTCGTCGTCATCAGCGCGGAGATCCCGACGATGTTGGCGTTGTGCTCCTGGACGGCGGCCACGAATTTTTCCGGAGCGACGTCGCGGCCGAGATTGAACACCTTGAAGCCCGCGCCCTCGAGCATCATGGCCACGAGGTTCTTGCCGATGTCGTGCAGGTCGCCCTGCGCGGTGCCGATGACGACGACGCCGTGGTAGTCGCTGCCGGTGGCCGCGGCGGTGATGAGCGGCTTGAGGAGGTCGAGGCCGGCGTACATGGCCCGCGCGGAAAGCAACACCTGAGGAACGTAGTACTCGTTGCGGCGGAACTTCTCCCCGACCACGTCCATGCCCGGGATGAGCCCCTTGAAGATGAGATCCTTGGGGTCCATGGAGAGGGCGAGACCCTCACGGGTCTTGGCGGCGACGGTGTCCTTGTCACCGATGATCAGCGCCCGAGCCATCGTCGGATAGTCGAACGACTCGCTCATGCCCCTCCCGCGCTCGTCGTCGTGCTCAGCCGAGTTCTAACACGGGCCCGCGGGCGCGGCAATCACTTCAGGCGGTTGCGGAGGCTTCCGCAGTGCGCGGTGACGTGGACACCCATGGGTAGGTGCGCGGCCCGCCGCTCATCCGGCCCGCCCGGCAGCGTGTCGGTCATCGTCGACAATGTATGCTAGTATCGGCCGCGAATGAAGATACGAGTGCTCGGCGCCTATGGAGCCGAAGGACTCGGACAGCGGCCCACGTCCTTCCTCCTGAACGACCGGATTCTGATCGACGCCGGCACCGTAGGTGGAGCCCTGAGCCTGCCCGAGCACACGCACATCGAGCACGCGCTCATCACGCATCCACATCTCGACCACGTGGTCGGTCTCGCGTTCCTCACCGAGACGCTCGCATTCTCCGAGACGCGCGTGCCGCTGACGGTCGCGAGCCTGGAGCCCGTCGTGAACGGGCTGCGGACGGGCGTCTTCAACAACGTGGCGTGGCCGGACTTCGCCCAGATCCCCGTGGAGGCGCCGGTGATGCAGTACCGCACGCTCGTGGAGGACGCCGAGCAGCGCGTGGGCGACACCTGGGTCACGCCGGTGGCTGTCAACCATGCGGTGCCGACGACCGGCTTCATCGTGCACGACGGCAGCACCGGTTTCCTGTTCTCGGGCGACACCGGGCCCACCCAAGCGCTGTGGAAGGCGGCGCGCGGCCTGCGCGGTCTGCGCGGGGCGTTCCTCGAGTGCGCGTTCCCGAACCGGATGGCCAAGCTGGCCGCGGTCGCGGGACACCTGACGCCCGAGCTGGTCCTCCGTGAGCTGGACAAGCTGCCGCCGGACATTCCGGTGTGGATCTATCACGTCAAGCCGCAGTTCTATGACGAGATCGCCGAAGAGCTGTCGCGCGTCGAGCCCGCGCGCATCACCATCGTCGAGCAGGACAAGACCTACACGCTGTAGTCAGCGCGCCTGCGCCGCGATCTCCGGCACCAGCACCACGGTCTCACTCGACAGCTCCACGCGCACGCGCTCCCCGAGACGAAAGGTGCGTCCCTCGTGCTGCGGCGGCACCTCGACGCGCACCGGGATGGCGGCGCCGATGTCGACCTCGTAGAGCTGCCGCGCGCCCTCGAACACACGCAGGCTGACGACGCCGGGCAGCCCGGGCCCGCGGCCCAGCGCCGCGTCGGTCATCGACAAGAGCTCCGGCCGCAACACCAGAAGGCCCCGCCCACCCTCGCGATACTCGCCGATGCCCGCGACGGGCACGCGGTGCCCGCCCTCCGTCTCGACGACGACGCCGAGATCGCGCACCTCGACCACGCGCACCGGCAGGAAGTTCGCCGGGCCGAGCGCCTCCGCGACCACGCGTGTGCGGGGATGTTGATAGACGTCTGCCGGCTCGCCGAGCTGCGCGATCTCGCCCTCGTGCAGCACGGCGAGCCGGTCGGACAGCGCGAGCGCGTCGGCGGCGTCGCGCGTGACGTGGATCGTCGTGACGGCGAGATCGCGGTGCAGCTTAGCCAGCTCCAGGCGCAGCGTCTTGCGCGTGAGCGGATCGAGGTGCGCGAGCGGCTCGTCCAGCAGCAGCACGCGCGGCTCCGGCGCCAGCGCGCGCGCCAGCGCGAGTCGGCGTCGCTGCTCGAGCGTGAGCTCGGGCGGCCGTCGGTCCGGCACGCCCGCCAAATCGAGCCGTGTGAGCACGATCTCCACGCGGCGTGCGATGTCTTCCCTGCCCACGCCCTGCTGCTCGAGGCCGAAGGCCACGTGCTCGCGCACGCTCATGTGCCGCCAGAGCGCGCCTTCCTGGAACACGTAGCCGATGGACCGTGCCCCGGGCGCGAGCGTGGCGACGTCGTGCCCGTCGACGAGCACGCGGCCACTCGTGGGGGTCATGAAGCCCGCGACGGCGCGCAGCACGTCGGTCTTGCCCGAGTGCGGTGGGCCGAGGAACGTGAAGAACTCGCCGTAGCGGACGTGGACGCTGATTCCGGTGAGCCCGGGTGGGACGCCGCCGCGCGTGGCAAGCATCTCGAGACGGATATCGACGAGCGGCCGGCTCATGTGCGGCCGCCCGCGAGCGATGCGTGCCGCCGGCCCGCGGCGCGCGCCAGCGGCACACAGGCCACGCCGACCAGGGCGAGGGCGACGTAGAGCGCGGTCGGCGCCGCCCAGGCCAGCAGTGTGGTGGCCAGCACGGGCCCGATGAACGCGGCGCCGATCCGCGCGGAGTTCACGACGCCGATCGCGACGCCGCCGCTCGCCTGCGCGATGCGGGCGACGGCCAGAGGGAAGACGGGCGCCACGCACAGGACCTGAAAGAAGCGGAGCGTGCCGTAGACCCAGACGCTACGCGCCAGCGCGAGCGCGGCGACGAAGAGCGAGGACAGCACGAGGAGCCCGGCCAGCAGCCGCCGCTCCGGCACCAGGTCGGCGAGCCGCGAAGCCAGGACCGAGCCGAGCGCGGCGGCGACGGCCGAGGCGAAGATGACGAGGCCGCCGACCTCAAGCGTGCGGTCGTCGGCGACGCCGAGATCGTGGAGCACCCGCGGCAGGATCGAGGTGAGAAAGAAGATCTGCGTCGAGCCGCCTAGCACGATGCCCGCCACCGCGAGCACGCCGCTCCAGTCAGGCCGCGCGGCGCCCGGCGCCGCGGACGGACCATCGGTGGAATCGGGGACACCCCACCGCACCAGCGCGCCGCACCCGAAGAGGATGCCCGCTCCGACGACGAACGAGGCACGGAATCCCAGGCGCGCGGCGGCGATCGCGCCGACGAGCGGACCGATGACCTGCCCGATCGTCATTCCCGACTGGATCGCGGCCACCTGACGACGCACGTCGCGAGGATCGTCGGAGCGTCCGGCGCTCACGAAGGCGAAGGTGGAGGCCGCGCCCGTGACACCAAGCACGGCGCGACAGAGGAACAGCTCGATCAGGGTGCGTGCGGCGGCCGTGCCCAGGAACGCCAGGCCCTGCGTCACCTGCACCACCGCGTAGAGCGTCCGTGGATTGCCGCGCTCGGCCCACCGGCCCCACAGCGGCGCCGTCACCACGGTGGCGAGCGGGGTGATACCCATGATCCAGCCCGTCCACGTCAGCGTGCCCGCGGCGTCCCACGTCGAGATGCGCTGGATGTGGAAGGGCAGGCTGATGTACACGAAGGACCAAGAGAACGACCCGAAGAACATGGCGAGCGGCAGGATGTGCCGCTCGTCAAATCGCGCCAGGGACACGACGCACAGTATAGAGGATGCTCTTCGAGCTGATGGTTGCGCGGATTCGCGATCTCCTGTACACAGTCGCTGGCATCCGCGTTGCGGATGATGACAGCAGCGTGAAGACACATCGTCGTTCCCGAGCATTCATCGCGGCGGCCGTGCTCGTCGCCGGCTGCGCGCACACGCCGACCGGGCCGAGCGTCATGGTGCTCGCGGGCACCGGCAAGAGCCTGGAACAGTTCCAGACGGACGACGGCACGTGCCGACAGATGGCCGGGCAAGAGCTGTCCAAGACACCCGGTGGCGACGTGCCGGCGCAGCGTCGCTACGACATGGCGTACATGCAGTGCATGTACGCCAAAGGGCACCAGGTGCCCGTGCCGGGTGGTCGGACGGGCTACAACAGCTCCGGCCAGCAGCAAGCGCCGCCGCCGCCGCCGCGCTGAAGTCGCGACGGCGTGCGCGCGCCTGTCCTCAGGCCGCGCGATCCTGGTCCGTGTTCGCTGCCGTGTCGTGGCGCGTCGCGCCGACATCGGCGCGCTCGCGCATCAGCGTCAACAGCACCAGCCCGACCCCCACGAGCAGCCCCAGCACCACGAGTCCGCCGATCAGCACGAACGGGGTGAGATAGGGCGTCATGGCGGTGATGCTACACCCGGCCGGTCACGATGAGGGACCTCGACCACGATCGAACGCCCAGACGGTGACGCGATACTGGCTCGCCTGCCGAAGGTTCGGGATCTCATAGTAGACGCGCCCGAAGCTGGATACGGTCCCCGGCACCCACTCGATCTTCTGGTCGACGACGTTGCCGCTCGTGTCGAGCGCCTGGGCGAGCAGCTGAACCCTCGCCGCTGTCTCGCCATAGAGGTTGTCCAGATTGCCCCGCAGGCGCACGCGCGCCGCGTCGTGCTCCGGGATCGCCTCCCAGCTGATGCGGAAGAGGCGCTCGGAGTCCGGCGATAGCGTCGTGACCGTCGCGGATGGCGTAATGGCGCCCGTGCTGCAGCTGGAGAGGAGCATGCTGCCCGCGATGATGAGCGCGATCGATCTGCGCATCGGCCGCCTAGCGTGGCGGGAGCACGCAGAACCCCTGAGACTCCACGCCGAGCGCGACGTTGAACTTGCTGCGGGTGTTGGAGCGTTACGACGTGCCGCATATTTGATCACGCGCCCTCCTTCATCGCGTCTTGCCGTTGTCGACTACACGAAGATGCGAGCGCTCGCGGGCCTTGGGCTTGTGGGGCTCAGGCCAAAGCTCCTCTTCGATCCTCCTCAGCCGCTTGTCCAGCTGCTCGAAGATCGCCGTGTGCCCCTGAAGGGCTTCGATCAGGCCGCAGGTGAGCAGCGCGAGGATCTCCTCGTTGGTGGGGTCGAGTGGTGTTAGGCTGGGCCTCCTTCGCGCCATCGCTGCCTCCGACAGTTGATGGGTGATGGGCCTGGGCCCCGGCGGCTGCAGCCGCGCGGGGCCGCTTCTTTTTCTACTCGGTGACCTGTTTCAGCAACAGCTTCAGACTCTGTGCGTGGGCAGGGCACAACATCATGTCTCTGTCGGCCTTCATCACGGCCGCCGGCTCTAGCAGCGAATATTTCGAAATCACGAGCGACCGCCAGCCGTCAGGGACGAGGCCGCCGACGTAGTCTGCTGTGGCATTACAGCCGCCCCACCCGCACAACACGCCGGCAACATCGCTAGGTCTGAGTAATTCGCCCCGCGGTGGCTTCTTCTTCATTCGAGCCGCTCCCCCCACGGATTATGATGGCGAATCTCTTTCGACCGACCGGGTCGGTTAGAAGGCTCGAGCTTGGCGATATACCCCTGCGAGACGCCAGAGCGCTTCGCAAGCTGTTCGGGGCGCAAGCCCCACGTCCGCATGGAGGTTCGGATGGGGATCATCGAATCAGCCGGGACCAGGTCTTGCCATCTATCCATTTGAAGATCTCGGCGATCGTCTCCTTCTCTCTTCCAGCAATCCAGTGGTTCGTCCCAGGCGCGCATGGCCGATCGGGCCTGTTCTCGTCCGGACCATCGACGACGATCGAGGGAAAACGCTCCGCGAGCCTCTGGGCGGGACCGAAGCGGTTGGACGGGCACCGATCCTTGACGTGGTGCACGATCAGAAGAGGGACCTTCAGCGCATCGAACTCGAACTCCGACAGGCCAGGGCCCCACCCCGGAGAGCGTTCGTAGAAGCCTGAGATCAATATCACCGCACTGACGCGGTCGCCAAGCGCCTTCGCGACATACGCGGCAGATACTGTTCCACGGCTGTGGCCCAGGAGAACGAGGCTTGCCCTTGGGAATCGGCTCTTCAAGTCGAGCGCGACCGCCGTCATATCGGCAAAATGCTGCCCGGATCGCCGAAACTCGGAGTCCATATTCAGCTGGTCGGAGGGTGCCTCGATGACGGCGATCGCCACTCCTGGGCGCTCGAGCAGATCGCGTTGGCGCGAGAAGAGATACGGGTTCCTGGTTACTACCCTGTCGCCCCTGTTTTCGAATCCGACGTCTCCACCGCCACCCGGGAAAACCAACAGCACCATCTGGCGATCAGGCTCGCTCGGTTGCCACAACAGGACTCTCTGAGTGACGCCAGGCCGCGAATGCAGCACGATGATCTCATCCGCACTCACAGCGGCATCGACCAGCAGGGTGGTTGCCAGCACGACCACCCCAACTCTTGCGATGCGGTGCCAACACGCTGCGCTGTCGTCGGCTGATGTTATTTTCAGCACCGCTTACTGTATGACCTCATCCGCCCGCAGCAGCAGCGGCTCGGCAGCGATCTCCGATATTCGCTCGGCGGCTTTGGCCTCGGCGAAAGCCTGCGCCTCGGCGGCGAGCGGCGCGGCGAGCACGGCCCCGAGGCCAGTTATGAACGCACGGCGGTTCACCGCTCGATCACTTGATCTGTGGGCGCACGAGGAGCGAGCCGAGTTTGTCCTCCACGATCAAGATCAGCTCATTCGCCACGACGCACCGGCACCCTGAACGTGAACGTCGAGCCCTCTCCAACCTGGCTTTCGACCCAGATCTTGCCGCCATGTAGCTCGATGAACTTCCGTGAGAGCGCCAGACCGAGCCCGGTGCCTTCGACTTTCTTTTCGACCGTCCCGACCTGCTTGAACTCCTCGAACACCGCCTCCTGATCCTCCGCCGCGATGCCGACCCCGGTGTCGGTGACCGCGACCTCAATGGAGTCGTTCACTGCTCTCGCCTCCACGCGGATGCGGCCGCCCTCCGGCGTGAACTTGATCGCATTCGACAGCAGGTTGAGGAGGACCTGGCGGATCTTCCGTTCGTCGGCGCGCACCTGCCCGACCTGCTCGTCGACCGCCGTGTTGAGCGCGATGCTCCGCCGCGCCGCCCGCTCGCGGATCAGCATGAGCGCATTGTCGATGGTCATGGGCAGGTCGAAGTCCGACAGCTCCAGCTCCATCTTTCCCGCCTCGATCTTCGAGAGATCGAGAATGTCGTTGATGAGCGACAGGAGGTGCTGCCCCGAGGCGTGTATGTCCTTCAGGTACTCGTCCTGCTTCTCGTTCAGCTCACCGAACATCCGTTCGCTCAGAACCTCCGAGAACCCGATGATTGCGTTCAGCGGAGTCCGCAGCTCGTGCGACATGTTGGCGAGGAATTCGGACTTGTGCTGGCTGGCGACCTCAAGCTCGCGGCTCTTGAGCTCGATCTCTCTGAAGAGCCGAGCATTCTGGATGGCCAGGGCCGACTGGGTGGCGAAGGTCTGGAGCAACTCGATCGTCTCGGCCGGGAACTCACCCGGGCTGTTGCGCGTCACACCGAGGCAGCCGATCAGGTGACCCTCGCGGACCATCGGCACGGCGAGGATCGCTCGGATACCGGAGGCGATCAGGATCTCCCGCAGCCGCCCCTCGTAGGCGCCGGGCATGCCGATGTCGGCTACTTGGACCGGTTCCAGCGTGATGGCGGTGCGTCCCAGCACTCCCTCGCCCTTCCGAATCCGCGTCGCGCGCCGAGCTTCGGCCAGAGCGTCGCCGGTCTCGGTCATCGCCCGCTGGACGAACTCCTCGGCACGCTCGTCGTACTCGAACACGACGCCACCATCCAGACCCGATAGCTGTACGGCGCGCGACACGATCGTGCTCAGCACCGTCTCCAGATCGAGTGTCGAGCTGACCGCGCGACCCACTTCACCCAAGGCTGTGAGTTGTCCGACCGAGCGCGTCAGATCATCGGTCCGTGCCCGGAGCTCACTGAGAAGCCTGGTGTTCTCGATCGCGATCACCGCCTGGTCGGCGAACGTCGTCACCAGCTCGATCTGCTTGTCGGTGAATGGGCGTACCTCCTCGCGCCAAATGAAGAAGGCCCCCATGGGCTCACCCCCGCGAAGCATCGGGACACCGAGCACCGTTCGAAAACGCGCAATGCGTTGGGCCTCCGCCCACTGATATTCCGGGTCGACGAGGATGTCGGGAAAATGGATCGTGCGCCGCTCGAGCACCACCCGCCCCACGACGGTGCTTCTATCGACGCGGACCGGACTTCGGCGGATGTACTCTCGATGCTCGAGCGTAGTGCCGGAGTCGGCGACCCCGCGGTACACGTCGCCGTCGCGCCTGAAGATGAACCCCTTGTCGGCCCCGCAGAGCCGGGTCGCGCTCTCGATCAGCGTGTTGAGGACCGGCTGCAGATCGAACGTCGAACGGCTGATAATCTTGAGGACATCGGCAGTGGCAGTTTGCTGCTCCAGGGTCTCCGTCACTTCCGCGTGTACCGCCGTCAACGCTTGATTCTTCTCCTGCAGCTCCGTGAACAGCCGCACGTTCTCGATGGCGATCACGGCCTGGTCGGCGAAGGTTTGAAGTAGCGCTACCTCTGCGGGCGTAAATCTCCCCGGATCCCGCCGCGCCACAGCGAGCGTCCCGATCGCAACTCCGCTGCGACGCAGCGGAACAGCGAGATTGCTGCGCCAACCTCGCGTGTGCGCGATCTCGCGCACTGATTCGGGGACATCGACTTGCTCCTTCGCGTCGGTGATGACGTGGGGTTCCCCACGGCGTACAGCCTCGGGGTGCGGCCCAGGACTGTCGATAGAAATTGGAAACGCCTGCACCACTGTGGCATCAAGCGAGTGTCCCATCGATGTAAATGCCGCGAGGTGAAGCTCGTCGCCCACGCGCATGCTAACCGAGGCGACAAGCCCGCGGAGCAAGCGCTTGGCATTTGCGAGGATCGTGTCGAACACCGGCTGCACGTCGGTCTGCGACTGGCTGATAACACGGAGGATCTCGCTGGTCGCGGTATGCTGGTCGAGCGCTTCCGTAAGAGCCGTGTTGCGCGTCTCCAGCTCCTCGAACAACCGCACGTTCTCGATGGCGATGACCGCTTGGTCCGCGAACGTCTGAAGCAATGCGACCTGTCGCTCGGTAAAGAGCCGAGCCTCCGTGCGGCGAAGGTTGATCACGCCGACTGCGAGACCTTCCCGTATCAACGGCACCGCGAGGATCGTGCGGAAGCCCAACCGCCGCGCGTGCTCGCTGCCCTCGGGGTACTCGTCGATCTCGGCCTGAGTGTCGGCGACGTGGATCGCGCGCTGGTCGAGGACGGCCCGCCCGGACGGTGTCCCCCGGCTCAAGGAGGGGCCCTGGCCGACGGGATCACTGGCGATCGGGCCATTGTGTACGGCGATCCGCAACCGATCCCCATCGATCTGGAAGATGGTGGCGTCGAAGGCATCGCAAAGGCGAGCTGCGCTCGCGGCCACCGCCGCGAACACGGGCTGGATATCCGAGGGCGAGCTCGCGATGACCCGGAGGATCTCACTGGTGGCCGTCTGGTGGTCGAGCGACTCGGTCACCTGCGCATGGGCCCGTGTAAGCGCCCGGTTTTTGTCCGCCAGCTCCTTGAACAGGCGTACGTTCTCGACGGCGATCACCGCCTGCTCGGCGAAGGTCTTCATGAGCTCGATCTGACTGTCAGAAAACGCTCCAGGCCTCGCCCTCGACACGCCGAAGGAGCCGATGGGCATACCCTCGCGCAGCATCGGAACCACCAGCACGCTCCGCAACCCCTGGGTCGCGCCACCTCGGGATCGTAGTCTGGATCCGTCCGCACGTCGGGGATGTGCACGACGGCTCGAGTCATGATCGCGCGGCCTGCCGCCATCTCCCGCCCAGGCGGACGCGGGAACAGTCGGGGCAGGATGTCCTCGGTGCCGGGCCTTAGGTTGTACTGCGCGGCGAGATGGATCGACTCGCCATCGAACCGGGTGGCGAGCGCGGCCTCCCCGTCACAGAGGCGGCTGGCGCTACGGACGATGGCTTCGAACACTGGCTGGACATCTGTTGGCGAGCTACTGATCACGCGCAGCACCTCGCTCGTCGCCGTCTGCTGGTCGAGCGCCACCGTGAGGTCGCGATTACGGGTCTCCAGCTCCTTGAAAAGGCGCACATTCTCGATCGCGATGACCGCTTGGTCGGCGAAGGTGCGGAGCAGTTCGACGTCGGCGTCGGAAAATCGACTCGGCTCCCTTCGAGTCACGCGAATAGCGCCAATGGCTTCAGATCCACGCAACATCGGAACCGCGAGTGAGCTGCGGTATCCGAGAAGTCGCCCACCCTGCCGCACGAACTCGCTCGCTGAGGCATCTTCGGAGTCGGGTACTTGCACCACCGACCGCGTGAGAATCGCCGTTCCCGCCGTAGTCGTCGTGTCTAGGGGCCGAGGAAAGAGTGCACGGGCTCTGGCGAGTAGTTCAGGAGAGCTCCCGTAGTTCGCGAGGAGGTACAAGGTCGTACCGTCAGTCCGCAACACGGTGGCATGACCGGCGTTGCAAAGCCGCGCGGCGCTCTGAACGATCGCTTCGAAGACAGGCTGGGTGTCGGTGTGGGCGCCGCTGATAACACGCAAGATGTCCGCCGTCGCCGTTTGCTGCTGCAGTGATTCGCTAACCTGCGCATGGGCTGCCGTGAGTGCGCGGTTCTTCTCCTGCAACTGATTGAACAGCCGCACGTTCTCGATGGCGATGACCGCCTGCGCGGCGAAGGTCTGGAGCAAAGCAACCTGCCGGTCGGAGAAGGGACCGAGCGTGGGCCGCGAGATCCCGATTGCCCCGATGGCGCGGCCCCCATGCAGAAGCGGGATCGACACATGGCCGCGAGCGCCGAACTGACGCGCGACCGTCCCTGAAAATTCCACGGTCTGGAGGTCCGTGACCTGAACGACGGCCCCGTCGAGGACGGCCCGGCCAATGGGCAACTGGCGGTCTGGCGCCAAAGGGTACTGGCGCTTCAGGAGGTCGACGGCCTCGGGGTTGACGTTGTGGTGAGCGACCACGTGCAGAAGCTCGCCGTCGTAGCGCACGACCACCGCGCCTCTGGCGTCGCACAGTCTAAGGGCGTTCACGGCAATGGCGTCGAAGACGGGTTGCGCATCGGCCGGCGAGTCGCTGATGATCCCGAGGATCTCCGCGGTCGCCGCTTGCTGGTCAAGAGCTTCGCTCAGAGCGCGCTCTAGGTCATCTGACATCGACCGGGGGTCGCTCCTGCGGAAGCGGTTGAAAGAGGCACCGCATTCCAGACAGAACTTCGCGGGCGAGGGGTTTTCCGTCTGGCAGTGCGGACACTTCATGCCGAGCCTCCTCGGATCGGGGCCGGGGCTTACGGCAGGCGACACTAGCCCGCCGGGGTGACCACGTCAACCGACCGTGGAACAAATCGTGTCCGCCAAGCCCCTCGAAATCCCGCGCCAATCGCTGGGACCCGCCACTGCAGCGGCCGGAACAAAGCAATCGTTTGTTCCGGCTGTTGCCGACCTATTCCTAGGGCGCTACCATCCTGCCAGCCGGGAGGCGTCGGATGAATCGTCGCGCCTTCGTCACGGGCCTCGGATCTATGCTCGCCGCGCCGTTCCCCGCCGGAGCGCAGGAGACTTTCTCTGGTTCACGTCAAGCGACTTTTTTCTGACGTTGCCGCAGTCGTTGCCGCGTCATCGTAGCGAGGTGGTGCTGCTCATCGTAGGGGACCTGACGTTGCCACATGACGAAGATGATTTTTAGCCACTTTGCGCCCAGGGCGCGAAGCGCCTGGCGATGTGAGTGCCCGCGCGCTCGCTGTTGGTCATAGTAGGCGCGGGCCCAGACACTCGACCGCAGCGAGAGGAACGCAACGTGATCGACCACGTACCGCAAGGCCTTGTCACAGGCAAAGCGAAAGTGGACGACGAGTTGCTGCTTGCCGCTCCGCTTGGTGACGGGCACGGCGCCCGCATGCGCCTGCAGGTGTCGAAACGACTCCCATCGGCCGTGGGCGTCCCCCAAGCGGGCCCAGAGCATCGGCGCCATGATGCCGCGCTTACCGATCGGCAGCGTGCGGATCCACTGCGCCGCCGGCATGGTCGCGAAAAAATCCTCGATCGCCTCCCGATAGTCGCCGACGGCCGCCACGACGGGTATCAACTGCGTCAGCAGCGCCCGCATCAGTCTGGCTTTGGCTCGCACGACATGGGGCGGCACCGGCAGCTGCGGCTGTTGGAGCACATCCCAGATTTCCCGGGTGCGGGCTTCGCTCAGCCGATGCGCGCGCGCCCAGCGTTGCCACTGGCGTTCCGTGAGGGCGAGGACGGTCTCCGGGGTGGGATAGGCGTGCAGAAACTGCTGCGCAAACGCCGACGGCAACTCTGCCACCTGGAGCGCGCGCGGATAGTACGCCTTGAGCGTCGTGGTCAGTTGGTTAATCAAGCGTGTTTGCTGCCGGATCTGGCGTTGGCAATCCTCCGCGAGAAGTTTCAGCTCCCGGGCCGCGTCCGAGCTCGGGTGCAAAGCGCGCAAGCGAGCGTGATCAGTGCGGAGAAAATCGGCCAGCACGCCAGCGTCAAACGGGTCGCTCTCTTAGCCCCACTCTGGCGAAAGCGATCGCGGGCGCGATCCAGCGCCTTAGGATTCACGGGATAGACTACGACGTCATGGTCGAGCAGGAAGTCGACGACGTGGCCATCGGGCCGCTCAATCGCGGCCCACAGTTCGATTCCCTGCGCGCGCCATTGCTCCAGTTCCCGGCCCCACTCGCTCAAACCCTCGGCGGTGTGTGGCACCGTGTCCCCGGACACTTTCGTCCCGCGCTCATCCACGACCCACACCGCATGCGTCTGTTCCGCCCAATCCACGCCGACGTAGTAACGCACTCGTCCTCCGTCTTCTGGCGTCGACTCACGGCCGGGGCGTGGGAACGGCCAGGTTCGCCTTATACCGGCCCTCTGAGGGGCCACTTTCTCTTGAACCTCTGGTGCCGTTCTTTTGCCGACCGGGACACTCTGCTGCCAAGCTTCCGGGAGCTCTGCGGGGAACGGTCCTCGGGTCAGCAAGCCTCTGATCGTGAGCTCGAACGCCTGTGTCTCGTTGAGCCTCCCATCGTTTTCCTGCCACACACTGTTGCCGACGACGTCGCACGGGCCGCG
>Ga0075418_10004138_pt1 | contig 16518 bp, 12 predicted proteins | sample SoiMetdeltSBSDD2_FD_81776 | JGI IMG/M metagenome (GOLD analysis project Ga0075418, IMG submission 81776) | Bulk soil microbial communities from a Populus tree surrounding site in Tennessee, USA - Soil MetaG P. deltoides SBSDD2 | ecosystem: Environmental > Terrestrial > Soil > Tree plantation... | reverse complement strand
GCGGCGCGCAAGAAAGCCGAGGAGATCGCCGCGGCGCTGCGCAAGAATCCGGCGAGCTTCGCCGAGGTGGCGAAGAAGGAATCGCAGGACCCGGGCAGCAAGGACGCGGGCGGCGACCTCGGCTTCGCGCCGCGCGGCAGCTTCGTCAAGCCCTACGAGGACGCGCTCTACCGGCTGAAGGAGGGCCAGATCTCGGACGTGGTCGAAAGCGAGTTCGGCTTCCACATCATCCAGCTCACCGGGGTGCGCAAGCAGGACGGCAAGGAGGAGCGCCGCTCGAGCCACATCCTCATCGCGGCGCCGGCCGACGCCAAGCCGTTCGAGGCGATGCGCGAGCAGGTCGAGGCCGATCTGAAGAAGAGCCGCGCGCAGCGCCGCTTCAGCGAGGCGGCCGACGCGTTCCAGAACATGGTGTACGAGCAGCCCGACAGCCTGAAGCCGGCGGCCGAGCGCTTCAAGCTCAAGGTTCAGACGAGCGGCTGGATCACGCGCGCGGGCGGCGAGCAGCGCGGGCCGCTCGACAACCGCAAGGTCCTGGCGGCGCTGTTCTCGTCCGATGCGCTGAACAACAAGCGCAACACCGATGCGATCGAGGTCGCCACGGGCACGCTGGTCGCGGCGCGCGTGGTCGAGCACCAGCCGGCCGCGCAGCGCAAGCTCGACGAGGTGAAGAACGAGATCGCCGCGCTGCTGCAGCGGCAGGAGGCCGGCGAGCTCGCGCGCAAGGACGGCGAGGCGAAGCTCGCGGAGCTGCGCAAAGGCGGCGCAGCCGCGGGCGTCAGGTGGAGCCCGCCGATGACCGTATCGCGCCGCGATCCGAAGAAGCTCCCGGGCGAGGTGCTGCGCCCGGTCATGGCGGCGGACGCTTCGAAGCTTCCCGCCTACATCGGCGTGCCGGCGGGCGACGCGGGCTACATGCTGGTGCGCGTCTCGAGGGTGGTGGAGGGCGATCCGAAGCAGGGCGGCGATCCGCTGCCGCGCGCCGCCGGCCTCGCCGGGGCGGCGCAGTTCGAGGCCTACCTCGCCAGCCTGCGCAAGCAGGCCGACATCTCGGTCAACCCGTCGAATCTGGAGCGGAAGTAGCCACGGCCATCCCGCCGACGACCTGGCTGAAGCCCGAGTCGACGTAGAGGATCTCACCGGTCACGGCCGAGGCGAGGTCGGAGAGCAGAAACGCCGCGGCGTTGCCGACTTCGTCGATCGTCACGTTGCGCCGCAGCGGCGCGTGCTCCTCGACGAACTTCAGGATCTTGCCGAACCCCGAGATGCCGGCCGCGGCGAGCGTCTTGATCGGGCCGGCCGAGATGCCGTTGACGCGGATGCCGCGCGGGCCGAGGTTGGCGGCGAGATAGCGCACCGCGGCCTCGAGGCTCGCCTTGGCAAGCCCCATGGTGTTGTAGTGGGGCACCACGCGCACCGAGCCCAGGTAGGTCAGGGTCACGAGCGAGGCCTTCCGGCCTTCCATCATCGGCAGCGCGGCTTTGGCCAGCGCCGGAAAGCTGTACGCCGAGATGTCGTGCGCCTGCGCGAACGCCTCGCGCGAAAGCCCGTCGAGCAGCTCTCCGGCGATCGACTCGCGCGGCGCGAACGCGATGGCATGGACCAGCCCGTCCAGGCCGTCCCACTGGCGCCCCAGCTGCTCGAAAAGGGATTTGATTTCCGCATCGCTCGTGACTTCGCACTGAAGCGCGATCTTCGAGCCGAGCTCGCGCGCCATCTCGGCGACGCGGTCCTTGAAGCGCTCGTTCTGATAGGTGAGCGCGATCTCGGCGCCTTCGCGCGCCGCCGCCCTGGCGATGCCGTAGGCGATCGAGCGGTTGGAGAGCACGCCCGTCACCAGGATCTTCCTGCCCGCGAGGAACCCCATGCATTTGATTATACTGATCGCTTGCGCGTCTTCCTGATCTTCCTCGCCGCGTGCTCGGCGCTGGCCGCCGGGTGCGGCGAGGTCTGGAACGATCCCTATCCGGCGCACGAGCGCGGCCGGAACATCCTGTACAGCTCGTTCCCCGAGCGCCCCAAGCACCTCGACCCGGTGCAGTCCTACACCGAGGACGAGGCGCGCTTCACGCAGCAGGTGTACGAGCCGCTGCTCCAGTATCACTACCTGAAGCGCCCCTACGAGCTCATTCCGCTCACCGCGCTCGAGGTCCCGAAGCCGCGCGCGAGCGACGACGGCAAGTACACCGTCTACGAGATCCGCATCCGGCCCGGCATCCGCTACCAGCCGCATCCCGCTTTCGTACCCGAGAATCTTTCCTTGCCTCAGGGAAAAATCGGCGCGTTAAAGAGCCCCTATCAGCTGCCGACCGGGACGCGCGAGCTGGTCGCCGACGACTACATCTACCAGATCAAGCGCCTCGCCCATCCGCGGCTGCATTCGCCGATCTTCGGCCTGATGGCCGAGCACATCGTCGGCATGGGCGATCTGGCGAAAACGCTGCAGCGCGCCGCCGGCACTCCCGGCTGGCTCGACCTCAGAAAGCATGGCCTGAAAGGCGTGGAGCGGGTCGACGCGCATACTTTCCGCATCACCCTGAACGGACCCTATGCGCAGTTCGTGTACTGGCTCGCCATGCCGTTCTTCGCGCCGGTTCCGTGGGAGGCGGACCAGTTCTTCTCCCAGCCCGGGATGGAGCAGAAGAACTTCACTCTGGACTGGTGGCCGGTCGGCACCGGGCCGTACATGCTGACCGAGAACAACCCGAACGCGCGCATGGTGCTCGAGCGCAACCCGAACTTCCACGGCGAGGCCTACCCGGGCGAAGGCGAGGCCGAGGACCGGGCCGCGGGCCTGCTGGCCGACGCCGGGAAGCCCGTGCCGTTCATCGACAAAGTGGTGTTCAGCCGCGAGAAGGAGAGCATTCCCTACTGGAACAAGTTCCTGCAGGGCTACTACGACGTGTCGGCGATCGGCTCCGACGTCTTCGACCAGGCGGTGCGGGTGTCGATCGAGGGCGACTCGAGCGTGAGCCCCGAGATGGAGGCAAAGGGCATCCGCCTCACCACCTCGGTGGCGACCTCCACCGGCTACGTGGCGTTCAACTGGGACGACCCGGTCGTCGGCGGGCAGAAGCCGGGCGAGGCGGCCGAGCGCGCGCGGAAACTCCGCCACGCGATCTCGATTGCGTTCGACGTCGAGGAGCAGATCACGATCTTCGCCAACGGCCGCGGCATCGCGGCGCAGGGACCGATCGCGCCCGGGATCTTCGGCTATGTCGAAGGCAGGCCGGGCATCAACCCGGTGGTGTACGACTGGACCGGCGACAAGCCGCAGAGGAAGTCGCTCGAGACCGCGAAGAAGCTCCTCGCCGAGGCGGGCTACCCGAACGGCCGCGACGCGCGCACCGGCCAGCCGCTCGTGCTCTACCTCGACACGGTGGCGCGCGGCCCGGGCGACAAGGCGGCGTTCGACTGGTACCGGCAGCAGTTCGAGAAGCTTTCGCTGCAGCTCGAGATCCGCGCCACCGACTGGAACCGGTTCCAGGAGAAGATCCGCAAGGGCACCACGCAGCTCTTTCGCCTCGGCTGGAACGCCGACTATCCCGACCCGGAGAACTTCCTGTTCCTGCTGTACGGGCCGCAAAGCCGCTCGCGCTCCCAGGGCGAGAACGCGTCCAACTACGCCAACCCCGAGTTCGACGCGCTGTTCGAGAAGATGAAGAACATGCCGAACTCGCCCGAGCGCCAGCGCGTCATCGACCGCATGGTCGAGATCGCGCGCCGCGACGCGCCGTGGGTCTGGGGCATCCATCCCAAGGAGTACAGCCTGCGCCATTCGTGGCTCTCGAACGACAAGCCGAACAACATGGCGCGGAACAACATCAAGTACCTCAGGCTCGACGTCGAGAAGCGCGCCGCGCTGCGGCGGGAGTGGAACCACCCCGTCCTCTGGCCGGCAGGGCTGATTCTGCTGCTGCTGATCGGCTCGGCGATCCCGGCCGTGGTGAGCTACCGAAGGCGCGAACGCATGGCCGCGCGGCCGGCATAACGGGGAGCGCCTTCGGCTTAGAATGCTCGCCTATGTCGTGCGCCGCGTGCTCTACGCGGTCCCGATCCTGATCGGGGTCAACCTCGTCACCTTCCTGCTGTTCTTCGTCGTGAACACCCCCGACGACATGGCGCGCATGCAGCTCGGCGCCAAGCGCGTGACGCCCGAAGCGATCGAGAAGTGGAAGGCGGAGCGCGGCTACGACAAGCCTCTCCTATGGAATTCCCAGGCAAAAGGAACCGCCGCCCTCACGGATACGATTTTTTTCCGGAAATCGGTGCGGCTGTTCGCCTTCGACTTCGGCGCCGCCGAGGACCAGCGCAACATCGCGAACGAGATCCGCACCCGCATGTGGCCGAGCCTCGCGCTCGCCATCCCGGTGATGCTGGTCGGCCTGGCGGTGAACATCACGTTCGCGCTTTTCATGGCGTTCTTCCGCGCCACCTACCTCGACTTCTGGGGCGTGGTGGTGTGCGTGGCGATGATGTCGATCTCGACGCTTTTCTACATCATCGGCGGGCAGTACGTCGCCTCGAAGCTCTGGCACCTGGTGCCGATTTCCGGCTACGACGGCGGCCTCGACGCGGCGAGGTTCCTGTTCCTCCCGGTGCTGATCGGCGTGGTCGGCGGCATCGGCTCGGGCGGGCGCTGGTACCGCACCCTGTTTCTCGAGGAGATGGGGCGCGACTATGTGCGCACGGCGCGCGCCAAGGGATTGGCGGAGTCGGTGGTCCTGTTCCGCCACGTGCTCAAGAACGCGATGATCCCGATCCTCACCGGCGTGGTGGTGGTGATTCCGCTGCTCTTCATGGGGAGCCTCCTGTCGGAGTCGTTCTTCGGCATCCCGGGCCTGGGCAGCTACACCATCGACGCGATCCAGGCTCAGGACTTCGCGGTGGTGCGCTCGATGGTGTTCATCGGCTCGGTGCTCTACATCCTGGGGCTGCTGCTCACCGACCTCTCCTACACGCTGGTCGACCCGCGGATCAAGCTGCAGTAGATGCTCTCTCCGCTGCCGACCGATTTCCTGCTGTGGCTCCTGATCGGCGCCGTGGCGCTCTACGGCTGGTATTGCGCCCGCAGGCCGCACCTCGCCGCGCCCTGGAAGCGGGTGTTCCAGTCGAAGGCCGCCGTGGTCTCGGCGGTGGTTCTCGGCGGCTACCTCCTGGTCGGCTTCGCCGACTCGCTGCATTTCCGGCCGCGGCTCGCGCAGGCCGGGAGCGACGTCACCTACTCGCCCGAGGTGCTGTCGGTGCTCGACCTCGCGCTGTCGCCGCTGCGCCAGCGGCGCGAGCGCACGTATTCCGCGCCGCTCGCGACGCGGCTCTACTCCAAGGAGCAGATGCAGGTCGAAGGCAAGACGGTGCGCGATTTCCCGCGGCTCGCCTACGGCGGCGCCCACCTCAAGGACGAGGCGGATCAGCCCGGCGACGTGGCTTTGCGGATCGGCCTGGGATTGCTTTGCGCCGCCCTGCTCGCCTTCCTGATCACCTATGGGGCGGGGAAGTTGAAGCGCCGCAAGCGCGAGGTGCCATGGCAGGCGGCGGGCGTCACGCTCGGCGTGCTGCTCGCGCTCGCCCTGCCGGTCGCGTTTCTCGCCGCCGGCTACCACGTGCTCGGCACCGACAAGGTCGGCCAGGACGTGCTCTACCAGGCGCTGAAATCGATCCGCATCAGCCTGATCATCGGCACCGTCACCACGCTCGTGCTGCTGCCCGTGGGGGTCGCGCTCGGCATCATGGCGGGCTACTTCAAGGGCTGGATCGACGACGCGATCCAGTACCTCTATACCACGCTCAACTCGATCCCGGGCGTCCTGCTCATCGCGGCCGCGGTCCTCATGATGCAGGTGGTGATCGACCGCTACGCGGAGCTCTTCCCCACGGCGGCGCTGCGCGCCGACGTGCGCCTGCTCGTGCTGTGCGCGATCCTCGGGCTGACCAGCTGGACCGGCCTTGCGCGCCTGCTGCGCGGCGAGTCGCTCAAGCTCTCGCAGCTCGAGTACATCCAGGCGGCGCACGCGTTCGGCGTGCGCGACGCGCGCGTCCTCTCGCGCCACATCCTGCCGAACGTCGCGCACATCGTGATCATCGCCACGGTGATGGACTTCTCGGGGTTCGTGCTCGCCGAGGCGGTGCTGTCGTACGTCGGCGTGGGGGTCGATCCCGCCACTACCAGCTTCGGCACCATGATCAACGCCGCGCGCCTGGAGATGGGCCGCGAGCCGATCGTCTGGTGGTCGCTCGCCGCGGCCTTCTTCTTCATGTTCGTACTGGTGCTGGCGGCGAACCTCTTCGCCGACGCCGTGCGCGACGGCTTCGACCCGCGGGTCCGCATGGGATTCGTACCTGCATGACGTGCCTGGAACGAAAAGCGAAAAAACAGGGACGGACCACGTTTATTGGGGACAGCCCTCAATATAAACGTGGTCCGTCCCTGATTTTGGTCTTGCACCCATGAGCACCGCGCTGAAGATCGACGGGCTGCGGACCGTGCTCGACACCGCCTCGGGCGCGGTGCGCGCGGTCGACGGAATCGACCTCGAGCTGCGCCCGGGCGAGTGCTTCGCGCTGGTGGGCGAGTCGGGCTGCGGCAAGTCGATGACGGCGCTCTCGATCATGCGCCTGTTGCCGGAGGCGGGCCGCATCGCCGGCGGGCGGATCGAGCTCGACGGTATCGACCTGCTCGGGCTTCCCGAGGCCGCGATGCGCGCGGTGCGCGGCAAGCGCGTGGCGATGATCTTCCAGGAGCCTTCGACCGCGCTCAACCCGGTGCTGACCGTCGGCCGCCAGATCACGGAAGTGATCGAGCGGCACGCGCCCGGCTTCAAGAATCCGCGCGCCAAGGCGCTCTCGCTTCTCAGCTCAGTGGGTATTGCAGATCCGGAGCGGCGCTTCGAGCAGTATCCCTTCGAGCTCTCGGGAGGCCTCAAGCAGCGCGCGATGATCGCGGGCGCGCTGGCAGTCGACCCCGAGGTGCTGATCGCGGACGAGCCGACGACCGCGCTCGACGTCACGATCCAGGCGCAGATCCTGGATCTCCTGGCGAAGCTTCAGGCGGAGCGTGCGATGGCGCTGCTCCTCATCACGCACGATCTTGGCATCGTCGCCCGCATGGCGCACCGGGTCGCCGTGATGTACGCGGGCGAGATCGTCGAGCTCGCCGAGCGCGGCGATTTCATGCGCGCGCCGCAGCATCCGTATTCGCAGAAGCTCTTCGCCGCGCTGCCCTCGCCGCAGCGGCGCGCGGGCGAGCTGGCGGTGATCCGCGGCCAGGTGCCGCCGCTCAGCAGGACCTTCGACCATTGCCGCTTCGTCGAGCGCTGCGACTTCGCGTTCGACCGCTGCCGCGCAGAAGCGCCGCGGCTGCTCGAGCCGCTCCCGGGGCACCACGCGCGCTGCCACCTGCGCGAGGCGGGGCCGGCCGAGCCGCGGGTCGCGTCGCGCCAGGCGGCACCGCATGCCCCGGCCGCGCAGGCGGGCCCCGTGCTGCTCGAGGTCAAGAACCTCAAGGTGCACTTTCCCGTCCGCAAGGGGGTCTTCAGGCGCACGGTCGGCCACGTCAAGGCGGTCGACGGCGTGTCCTTCGAGTTGCGCAAAGGGCGCACGCTGGCTCTGGTCGGCGAATCGGGCTGCGGCAAGACCACCACGGGAAAGGCGATCCTGCAGCTCATCCGGCCCACCGCCGGCAGCGCGCAGTACGCCGGAGAGGAGCTGACGCGGCTGTCGCGCGCCGAGCTGCGCCCGCGGCGCGCGGCGATGCAGATCATCTTCCAGGACCCCTATGGCTCGCTCAATCCCCGCATGCGGGTCGCCGAGATCCTGCTCGAGGGAATGCGCAGCCTCTCGGTCGGGGCGAGCGACGCCGAGCGTGCCCGAAGCATCGCGGATCTTTTGCAGGAAGTAGGGCTCCCCACGGAGGCGCTCGGGCGTTATCCGCACGAGTTCTCCGGCGGCCAGCGCCAGCGCATCGCGATCGCGCGCGCGCTCGCGGTGAACCCGCGGCTCATCGTGTGCGACGAGCCGACCAGCGCCCTGGACGTGTCGGTGCAGGCGCAGATCCTGAACCTGCTGCGCTCGCTGCAGGCGCGGCGCGGGCTCGCCTATCTCTTCATCACGCACAACATCGCCGTGGTCGATTACCTCGCGCACGAGGTGGCGGTGATGCACCACGGCAGGATCGTGGAGCACGGGCCGGTCGACCAGGTGCTGCGCGCGCCGGCCCATCCCTATACTCGGCAACTCCTCGCGGCGGTTCCAGAAATAACTTGAAGTAGGGCGCCTAACGCTTTGCTTGCTTGTAGGTTTTGGACTTCCCTTTGGCGCGCTTGGTCTTCTTCGCCGGCGCGCGCACCTCGACCGCCACCTTGACCCCGGGCGCGAACCGGACCCCGGCATTCCAGCGCTTCATGTCCTCCGCGGCGACGCCGTAGCGCTTCGCGATGGAGGTGAGCGTCTCGCCGGACTTCACTGTGTGGTAAATGCGGCGCGTCACGATCGGGATCGGCGGCGCGTACATGAGCGGGAGCTTGCGCGTCTCCACCACCGCCGGACTCGAGGGGACCACGAGGAGATTCGGCACGGTGCGCGTGCGCGGCGCGATGCCGTTCACTTCCTTCAGCTGGCCGAGCGACATGCCGACCTTCTTCGCGATCGACTCGAAGGTCTCACCCCTCTTCGGGTGGTAGGTCTTCCAGGACACCAGCGCCGCGGCGTCGTATTTCTCGAGGTTGTCGTGGAACAGGTCGACCTTGTCGGCCGGCAGCACGATCCGCGGCGTGACCGAGGCGCGGATGATCGGCCGGCTGAAGCCCGGGTTGAGCGCGATGAACTCCTCGACCGGCATCTCGGCGAGCCTGGCGGCGAGCCGCACGTCGATGTCGCGCAGCTTGGTGACGCTGGTGAAATAGGGCTGGTTCGGGATCGGGTCGAGGGTGATGCCGAGGGGCCCCGGGTTCGCGATGATGTTCTTAAGCGCCTGCAGCTTCGGCACGTACTGGCGCGTCTCGACCGGCATCTTGAGGCTCGCGTAGTCGGTGGGCTTGCCGGCCTTGCGGTTCTGGGCGATGGCGCGCGCCACTGAGCCCTCGCCCCAGTTGTAGGAGGCGAGGGCGAGGTGCCAGTCGCCATGCATCTCGTAGAGGAAGGTGAGGTAGTCGAGCGCCGCCTTGGTGGACTCGACGATGTCGCGCCGGCCGTCGTACCACCAGTTCTGCTGCAGCTCGAAGCGCCGCCCGGTGCCGGGAATGAACTGCCAGAGGCCGGAGGCGTGCGCGCGCGAGTAGGCCATCGGGTTGAACGCGCTCTCGACCATCGGCAGCAGCGCGAGCTCCGTGGGAAGGTTGCGCTTCTCGAGCTCCTCGACGATGTGGTAGAGGTAGATGCGGCTGCGGTCGAACATCCGCTGGAGATAGTCGGGGCGCGCGGCGTAGTAGGCCATCTGCTTGCGCACCAGGTCGCTGTCGAGGTCCGGCATCGCGAAGCCCTGGCGCACGCGCTGCCAGAGATCGTCGGCCTGGGCGGTGCGATCGACCTTGCGCACGCCGCGCAGCGGCTCGGCGATCACCTGGCGCTCGCCTTCGAACGGCGGCGGCTTCGCCGTGTCCACCACGCCGCTGCCGGCAGGGGGCTGCACTGGCGGGGGCGGAGCGGGCTTTGGGGTTGCGGCTTGGGGCTGGAGGGGGGGCGGAGGCGCGGCGGTGTCTTGCGGCTGCCGGTCAGGAGGGGCAGGCGGCGCGCTGGTGCAGGCCTGCGCCAGGACTGCCGCGGCCACCGCGAGAAAGCGCCGTCTCATCCGCGTCTTATGTAGATTTTCTGGTTGATCCGCAGTACCCCGACGCCCTGGTTCCAGCGCTTCAGATCCGAGACCCTCACGTGGTAGCGCTTGGCGATGCCGCTCAGGGTGTCGCCCGACTTCACCCGGTGCACCTGGCGCACTTCGCCGATCGGCGGCGCGTACATGATCGGCAGCGCCGCACCCGCCGCCGCCGCCTCGGCCTCGGTCGGCACGACCATCGTCTGCGGCACGCGCGACGAATGCGTGTCGATGCCGTTGACGCGCTTGAGCTCGGCGAGCGAGAGCCCGAACTTGTCCGCGATCTTGGCGAGGCTCTCGCCCTTTTCCGGATGGTAGGTCTCCCAAGAGACGAGCGACCCGGGGGCCTGCTTGGCGAGGTTGTCGTGGAACACCGCGACCTTGTCCGAGGGCAGGACAATGCGCGTGCCTTCCGTCGAACGGATGAAGGGCCGGCTGAGGCCGGGGTTCAACGCGACGAAGTCCTCCACCGGCATTTCCGCGAGCCGCGCCGCGAGGGCGACGTCGACCGCCAGCGGCTCGGTGAGCACGGTGAAGTAGGGCTCGTTCGGAATCGGGGCGAGCTCGATGCCGTACTTCGCCGGGTCGGCGATGATGTTCTTCAGCGCCTGCAGCTTCGGCACGTACTGGCGCGTCTCTTTCGGCATCTTGAGGTGCGAATAGTCGGCCGGCTTGCGCGCCTTGCGGTTCTTCGCCACGGCGCGAGTGACGGCGTTCTCGCCCCAGTTGTAGGAAGCGAGCGCCAGTTGCCAGTCGCCGTGCATCTTGTAGAGCTTGGTGAGGTAGTCGAGCGCGGCGTCGGTGGAGCTGACGATGTCGCGGCGCGCGTCGTACCACCAGCTCTGCTCGAGCTCGAAGCGCTTGCCGGTGCCCGGGATGAACTGCCAGAGCCCCGACGCGTGCGCGCGCGAGTAGGCCATCGGGTTGAAGGCGCTCTCGACCATGGGCAGCAGCGCGAGCTCGGTGGGCAGGCCGCGGCGCTCGATCTCGCCGACGATGTGGTAGAGGTAGAGCCGGCTGCGGTCGAAGACGCGCTGGAGATAGTCGGGGCGCGCGGCGTAGTAAGCCATGTGCTTGCGCACCAGCTCGTTTTTCAGGTCGGGGATCGCGAAGCCCTGCCGCACGCGCTGCCAGACGTCTTGCGGACCCGCCGCGGCGTCGACCTGCTTGATCGCCCGCTGCCTGATTTCCCGGCGCTCCTCGAGCGGCGGCAGCTTGGCGGTGTCCGGGACCACCGCGAGCGCCGGCGGGACCGGAGGGGTGACTGCTTCGGCAGGCTGGGCGGCTACCGGAGCCGGCGGCGGGGTGACGATGGCCTGCGCCTGCGGCTCGGCGGGCGGTTGCGGCTCAGCCGGCGGCGGCGTGCTGGCGCACGCCTGCACCAATGCAGCCGCGATCAGGGTCAGGAACCGCCTCGTCATCGAGCTTCTTCCAGGTAGATCTTCTGGCCTATTTGCAGCACGTCGACGCCGGGATTCCAGCGCCTGAGGTCCGCAAGACGCACATCGTAACGCCGTGCGATCGCGCTTAAGGTGTCGCCTGACTCAACGCGGTGCACATGCGGCGCGTTGACCTTGGGAGCGCGCGTCCCTCCGGCGCTGGCGCCCGTCTGTCGGTCCAGCTTGGCCAGGTTTTCGTGAAAAATTGCCACTTTTTCCGAAGGCAGCACGATGCGCAGGCCTTTGGAGGAGCGTACCAGCGGGCGGCTGAAGCCCGGGTTGAGCGCCTTGAACTCGCGCACCGGCATCTCGGCGAGCTTCGCCGCGAGCGCGACGTCGAGCTCGGGCCGCCCGGTCAGCACGGTGGTGAAGTAGCGCTCGTTCGGAATCGGCGCGAGGTCGATGCCGTACTTCGCCGGGTCGGCGATGATGTTCTTCAGCGCCTGCAGCTTCGGCACGTAGTTGCGCGTCTCCGCCGGCATCTTCAGGCTGGCGTAGTCGGTGGGCTTTCCGGCCTTGCGGTTGCGCGCGACCGCGCGCGCCACCGCGTTTTCCCCCCAGTTGTAGGAGGCGAGCACGAGCTGCCAGTCGCCGTAACGCCGGTGCAGTGCGGTGAGGTAGTCGAGCGCCGCGTCGGTGGAGTCGACGATGTCGCGCCGCCCGTCGTACCAGGAGTTCTGCTTCAGGTCGAAGCGCTTGCCGGTGCCTGGAACGAACTGCCAGATGCCGGAGGCGTGCTTTGGCGAGCGCGCCATCGGATTGAATGCGCTCTCGACCATCGGCAGCAGCACCAGCTCGGTCGGCAGGCCGCGTTTCTCGACCTCGTCGACGATGTGGTAGAGGTAGATCCGGCTGCGCTCGAACATCCGCTGCAGGTATTCGCTGCTGGCGGCGTATTCGCGGGTCTTGCGGCGCACGAGGGCGTTGTCCAGGTCCGCCATGCCGAACCCCTTGCGGATGCGCGCCCACAGGTCGTTCTGATCCTGTTTTTCGCCCGCGGCCGGACCTCCGATCAGGTCCACCTTGGTGATGCCGCGCAGCGGTTCGACGACGACGCGGCGCTCGCCGCTGAACGGCGGCAGCGGGGCCGCCTCCGGTGCTGCCTCCGGGCCGGGCTGCGGCAGCCAAGTGGCCGCGCACCCCTGCAGGAGCGCGACCGTCATGAACCCCACCAAGCTGGCTTTGCGCATGCGGCTCCGGACGTAAAAAGCGAACGCAGCTTCGCTGCCCCATAATAGGGGCCGGCCGACGGTTCAGGCCGGCTCGAACGGCGCGGCGCATATGGTCCGGATGGCCTTGGTTCGTGAAATGGAACTCGCTTAAGCATGGATCGTCCGTCTTTTGCCCAGAACGGCGCGCAGAAGTATAACGGCGGGCGTTCCTCGCTTTCCGCATGGCTTTCCACGGCTCAGGGAAGCTACGTGCTGGACTGGGAACGTGCACAATTTGACAGCGCGGTGGAGGACGTCTTCGGGTTCCGCGCGGTGCAGGTCGGCCTGCCCGAGGTCGATTTCCTGCGAAGCAACCGCATTCCCTTCCGCTTCTCGCTCGCCATCGAGCCGGGGGCGTCGCTCGCCGCGGACCCGCTGCAGCTGCCGCTCGCGTCGCAAAGCGTCGACCTGGTCGTCCTGCCCCACGTGCTCGAGAGCCACGACCACCCGCACGAGGTGCTGCGGGAGACCGAGCGCGTGCTGATGCCCGAAGGCCAGGTCGTGATCTCGGGCTTCAACACCGGATCGCTGTGGCGCCTGCGCCAGATGTTCTCCGGGAGGCACCGCTCGGCGCCCTGGGACCTCAAGTTCATCGGCCTCATTCGCCTGCGCGACTGGCTGCGCGTGCTCGGCTTCGAGCTGAACGGCGGCAAGTTCGGCTGCTACGCGCCGCCGTTCGGCGAGAAGCTGTGGCTCGAGCGCTTCGCCTTCATGGAGCAGGCCGGCTCGCGCTGGTGGCCGATCGCCGGGGGGATCTACGTGGTGCGCGCCGTGAAGCGCACCCACGGCATGCGCGTGATTACGCCGACGTGGCGCCAGGAGAGGGCGCGCCGCCGCGCGCTCTCCCCCATCCCACAAAAAACGAACGGCCACGCCAAGAACCGGCATGACCGATGAGGTCGTCGAGATCTACAGCGACGGCGCCTGCCGCGGCAATCCCGGCCCCGGCGGCTGGGGCGCGCTGCTGCGCGCCAAGGGCGCCGAGAAGGAGCTCTGGGGCGGCGAGGCCCAGACCACGAACAACCGGATGGAGCTCACTGCGGTGATCCGCGCGCTCGACGCCCTCAAGCGTCCGAGCAAGGTGCGCCTCTATACCGACTCGCTGTACGTGATGAAGGGCATCACCGAGTGGATCGCGAGCTGGAAGCGGCGCGGCTGGCGCACCGCGGACAAGAAGCCGGTGAAGAACGAGGACCTCTGGCGCGAGCTCGACCACGCGGCCTCGCGCCACGAGATAGAATGGCACTGGGTGAAGGGCCACGCCGGCCACCCGGAAAACGAGCGGGCAGACAGACTCGCAAATAAGGGAATACCAGTAACTTGAGACAGATCGTCCTCGATACCGAAACCACCGGACTGGATGCCAAAAACGGCGACCGCCTCATCGAGATCGGCTGCGTCGAGATCCTGAGCCGCAGCATCAGCGAAGCGCATTTCCACCACTACCTGAACCCCGAGCGCGAGGTCGAGGCGGGCGCGACCCGCATCCACGGCAAGACGCTCGAGGACCTCGCCTCCAAGCCCAGGTTCGCCGCCATCGCGGCCGAGTTCCTGGACTACGTGCGCGGCGCCGAGCTCATCATCCACAACGCGGACTTCGACGTCGAGTTCCTGGACATGGAGCTCGCGCGCGCCGGGCTGCCGCCGCTCTCGCAGCACGTCGCGAAGGTCACGGACTCGCTCGCCTTCGCCAGGGAGCTGCATCCGGGCCGCAAGAACTCGCTGGACGCGCTGTGCGAGCGCTACTTCGTGAACAACGCGAACCGCACCCTGCACGGGGCGCTCCTCGATGCCCGCCTGCTCGCGGAGTGCTACCTCGCGATGACGCGCGGGCAGGAAAGCCTGATGATGGAGCTCGAGGCGCCGGCCGCGGCCGCCGCGGCGGCCGCAAGCTTCATCCTGGACGTCTCCAAGCTGATCGTGCAGCGCGCGAGCCCCGAGGAGGTCGCCGCGCACGAGAGCTACCTCGACGCGCTGGAGAAGGACGCTAGGGGGCCGAGCTTGTGGCGGCGCCTCGGGGCGGCCTGAACCTCGGGGTTGCCTGGGGAATCAACTCGGAATCGACCAGCGCCCGTCGCGCGCTCGGCAGCGTCACCTGGTAGTCGATGAGGTAGACCGCGAGGTCGTCGCCGTGGTCGTCCAGGTGCTTCTGCTCCAGCACGTGGACGAACGAGCGCTCGAGCTTCGGCGCGCTGGCGTTGCTCGCCTTGACGAAGAGTTCGAAGTAGTAGCGTCCGATCCCGATCGCGAACGGCGCCGCGCGGGCGCGCTCGGCGACGTCGAACAGGATGAACTTCGAAGCCGAGCGGCGCGCGTCGAGCGCGAAGCCGATGAAGGGCTCGATGCAGTCCTCGCTCAGGCAGCGCCGCGCGTGGATGAAGCGCTGCATGTCGACCTCGGCCACCGGCGAGAGCAGGAACGGGTGGTCGGCCTGGGACTCGGGCGTCACGCGCAGCGCCACCCATTCGATCACGCCGCCGGCGTGGCCGCCGTTGGAGAAGTGCAGCGGAAGGAGCGGGCGCACCCGCGCGCCCGGGCGGCCCTCGCGCGGCAGGATCACGTCGCCGCCGACGACTTCGGGACAGAACTCGAGCTTGCGCATCTTCAGCGCCGTGAAGGCGGCGGCGGTCAGCGCGAGGATCGAGACGGCGAGCGCGACGAACTCCATCGCCGCTATTCCAAGCGAGCCGGTATGAAGCGTCCACCGCCGCGCCACTTCGTTCGGCCTATGCGGCGCCGACACCGGCGTCATATTCGCGGGGCGGGGGCTATACTGCGGGCATGGCGCCGAAGCCCAATCCCTTCGCTCAGGACCTCGACAAGAACCCGGCCAACCATGTCCCGCTGACGCCGCTCTCGTTCATCGAGCGCTCGGCGCGGGTCTTTCCCGATCGGCCCTCGGTCGTGCACGGCGACGCCCGCTACACCTGGAGCGAGACCTATGCGCGCTGCCGGCGGCTCGCGTCGGCGCTCGCGCGGCGCGGGATCGGCAAGGGCGACACGGTCGCGGCGATGCTGCCGAACATCCCGGCGATGTACGAGGCGCATTTCGGCGTGCCGATGTGCGGCGCGGTGCTGAACACGCTCAACACGCGCCTCGACGCCGAGGCGATCGCGTTCATGCTGCGCCACGGCGAAGCGAAGGTCCTGATCACCGACCGAGAGTTCTCGCCGGCGATCGAGAAGGCGCTCGCCGCGGTCGATGCAAAGCCCTACGTGATCGACGTCGACGACCCCGAGTACGCCGGCCCGGGCAGGCGCCTCGGCGCGACCGACTATGAAAGCTTTCTCGAGGCCGGGGATCCCGAGTACGCGTGGACCTGGCCAGAGGACGAGTGGGACGCGATCTCGCTCAACTACACCTCGGGCACGACCGGCGATCCGAAGGGCGTGGTGTACCACCACCGCGGCGCGTACCTCAACGCGGTGTGCAACATCGTCACCTGGAGCATGCCGCAGCACGCGGTCTATCTCTGGACGCTGCCGATGTTCCACTGCAACGGCTGGACCTTTCCGTGGACCATGGCGGCAAACGCCGGAACCAATGTCTGTCTTCGCAGGGTCGAAGCCGCACCGATTTTCGGCCTCATTAAGAAAGAGAAAGTCACGCATTACTGCGGCGCCCCCATCGTCCACGGCATGCTGATCAACGCGCCCGAGGAGCTGAAGAAGGGGATCGACCACAAGGTGCACGCCATGGTGGCCGCCGCGGCGCCGCCGGCGGCGATGATCGAGGGCATGGAGCGCATGGGGTTCGACATCACCCACGTCTACGGGCTGACCGAGGTCTACGGCCCGGCCACGGTGTGCGCCAAGCACGAGGAATGGAACGCGCTCGACATCGGCGAGCGCACCCGCCTGAACGGGCGCCAGGGCGTGCGCTACCTGATGGAGGAGGGTCTCAAGGTCATGGATCCCGAGACCATGACGCCGGTACCCGCCGACGGCGAGACCATGGGCGAGATCATGTTCCGCGGCAACATCACCATGAAGGGCTATCTCAAGAACCCGAAGGCGACGCAGGGCGCGTTCGCCGGCGGCTGGTTCCACTCCGGGGACCTTG
>Ga0075418_10004137_pt1 | contig 16521 bp, 11 predicted proteins | sample SoiMetdeltSBSDD2_FD_81776 | JGI IMG/M metagenome (GOLD analysis project Ga0075418, IMG submission 81776) | Bulk soil microbial communities from a Populus tree surrounding site in Tennessee, USA - Soil MetaG P. deltoides SBSDD2 | ecosystem: Environmental > Terrestrial > Soil > Tree plantation... | reverse complement strand
CGGGGTCCTAGCCGAGTCCTGGGAATCTCGCGAAAATCGATGGGTGTTCAAGCTGAAAAAGGGCATCAAGTTTCACAACGGTGCGACGCTGAGCTCAAAAGACGTGGTGTTCTCGATTGAAAAGATGCGCGATATAAAGGGCGGCAGCTTGCAAGCACCGAACTTCAGGGACGTCACTGAAATACTGACGCCTGATGATCAGACCGTTATCTTCGTGACCAAGCAACCGCTGGCGGTTTTTTTGGATCGATTGAGAAATCGCTTCATCGTCAGCAAGGTTGCGGGAGATAAGTACGGCGATCAATTGTATCAGAATTTAGTCGGAACCGGTCCGTATAAATTTGTCAGCTTTCAGCGCGGCGGCAATCTGGTCTTCACCCGCAACGACGACTATTGGGGCAGCAAAGCAGCGATCAAAGAGGTTATTTTTCGAAAAGTTACAGAGGATGGGGCGCGCCTCGCGGCATTGGAGTCCGGCCAGGCGGACTTCATCAACAATGTTCCCATCCATGAAGTGGCGCGATTGCAGCGTCATCCGCGCATCAGAGTCGAAAGGATCAAAGGGTTGTCGATGTATTTTCTGATGATGAATGTCGCCCACAAGCCCTTTGATAGTAAGCTGGTTCGCCAGGCTGTTAATTACTGTGTCGATGCAGCGGCGATCGTAAAAAATATTTTTGACGGCATCGCTTATCCGAACCAAGGTCCCGTAGGATTAGAAGTCGTCGGTGCGGATCCAAAACTGAAACCCTATCCGCACGATCCAAACAGGGCAAAGGAACTACTCGCTCAAGCGGGCTATGCCCAAGGCTGCGATGTGCGGCTCTATTATTCTGCCGGCACGTATCCAAAAGACAGAGAAGTATGTCAGGTGGTGGCGGCTCAGATGGTCAAAGGCGGTTTTAGAGTGGAACTCATCTCTCAGGAATATGCGTTGCACTGGGGGCCGGAAGGAGTGAACGGGGGCAAGCTGCCCTTTTATTACGAGAATCGCGGCTCATTGACGGACGCAGATACGATTTACGACCAGTATTTTCGCACGGGCACCACCAAGCGTACCAATTATAGCAATCCAGAATTCGACAAAATCATCGAGGAGGAGCAAAGGACATACGACCCAAAAAAGCGCGTCGCGTTATTACAGCAGGCAGGTAAAATCATCATGGAAGAAGCGCTGATGGTACCGCTTTATAATCTGGCCGACATTTATGGTCTTTCCAAGAATCTCGCGTGGAAGATAAGACCCGATGAGAAGGTGCTCAGCTGGGATATGAAGATAATATCGTGACACGGCTGCTATGAAGATTCTCTGCGATGAATGCAAGAAACGGAGCTAACCAGCCGCTTGAGGATTTTACCATCGCTGATCCGGACGACTTCGGGCTCCGGTTTAGAAGCATGTTGTAAGGGAGGTGAGTCCCAAGGTCATCACTTTCCCAATTTTGCGCTGCCACTTTGCTATTACTTTGCCAGAACTATAAGACACCCCCACGCTATCGGTTGATCGTCCGAGTACCCCCCTTTTAGATCGACCTACTGATTGGCCCTTAGTTGCCGCGAATTTTCTTGTGAAGTCAATGGCTTCGGAGCGGTGTTTCCACGATGTTTCCAACGGAGAGCTTAGGCGCAACCTCAATTGCTCTAAAACGGGAATCTAAAAAAACGCGCGAGATCCGAATGATTCACGTATGCTTCCAATGACCTCTCGCTTCGTCATTCCTGATTCTTTAGCGAGTTGAGCGAAGATCGTGTTTTTGTGGCTTTCCTGGCAACTCATATACGTCAGGTCGTGGCAGTTCCGGCAGCCAAAGTATTTTTCTTATGGTGGTAAATAGAGCCGGCTCGTTCTGCGATTGCACAAAACCCGTCGTTTGAGATCGGACAAAGAAACCACCATCTAATCCCGCCGTAGTTTGGCGTCGTATGTGTGAGTGGAATTTCATAGTCCACATATTCTTGCGATCCCTCTGCGATGTAACCAAGCCTCAGCCGTGAATCTGACAACTCACGAGGGTTAATTTCAAATTCATACCGAACCTCCAATTTGGTTCCGAAGAAAGGTCTCCCACCTAGCGCTCGATAGGAGCTACTCGGATCATCGCGATGCGTTCGAGAAAAATACAATTTCAAGCACCCTTGAACTCTCCACATTTCTCTTTACACTGGTCCAGTGTCTCCCGCTTCCGTACCCGCAGCTCGCGCAGAAGTGCCACATTTCATCCGAGCGTGAGAGTCCGGGGATTACGTCCTTAAGTACGTCCAGCAGATCGGACTGACAATTCCACAGAAAGTGCGGCAATGTTTGAAAGTTATTTTTTGTCCGTCAGGACGCTGGCTTTAGACTTTGGAATTGAACCTAAGTCTAGTTCAATTTCTAGATACGGAGCACTACGAATTATTTCAGATTGGGAACATTGTGCCGCTGATCAAGAGAGTCAGCAAAGAGTAGGGGAAAAGAAAAGACGCGACTCCTCTAGCTCAAGAATATTGTCTCATGCCTTCTTCAGAGAAAATGCCCAAGGAGAGATTTCGTCCGCCTTGCGCCCCAGAAAATCCCACGTAGAAATTTGGTCCCATATATTTTCTGCCTCGGCCTGGACTCGGCCAAGCAGTTCAGTTTCATCGAGCCCAACAAAAATCCCTCCGCTCACCACGATTCTGCCGTCGATAATTACGGTCTCAACGTCACGGCCTGAGCCATATTCGATAAGGGCCTTGATTGGATCAAACACTGCCCCAATAGCGGTCTTGAAAAGGTCGATTATCAAGATATCAGCCTTGGCTCCGGAGCAGAGCCTTCCCAGATCTTTTCTGCCAACGGCCTGCGCCCCACCTAGGGTCGCGGCATTGAACACATCTCGGTAGGAGCCGGCCAAGTAGTCTCTCTCTGCAAGTCGATTCGCCAAGCTTGCGATCCGCATCTCATTCACCATATCCATGGGATACGTATCAGTACCCAAAGAGACATTAACTCCTTTATTAATATAACGGTCGAAGGATTCCATAGCGATGCCTAACTTGGCATACTCCAAGGGACAATGGGAGACGGAAGCGCCAGCATCAGCAATCAATTTAAGATCGTCGCCACGAGGAAGAGCTGTCCAAGAGTGGCCGGTAAGAAAGATACAATGGCCCAAGATGACTTCCGGCCCTAGAAGATCGAGATACTGCAAAAACTGTATCGGCGTTTTTCCGTACTTCATCAAGATCTCGTGAAACTCAATAAGGTTCATGGCTGCATGGATTTGGATTCGAACTCCCATTTCCTTGGCGGCCATTTTTGTTTTCTTGAGAAGATCAGGAGTGCAGGTGTCAGGCTGACGTGGATAGAGCATTCCCTGAATTCGTCCGTGATAGCTACCCTGGTGTTTCTGAATAAACTCCACGGCCTGCGTCAGACCTTTATCGCCTGCGGCATCGTCCGGCACATATCTTAAGGCTCCAGTGTCCTCATAATAAAAGCTCACGTTGCGAAAAGATGGCGCGACGTAAGCGCGCAGCCCAAGCTCTCCCAGCATAGAGACAAAATCGTCTCGTATTTCTACTCCACCACCACCATAAATTACGATGGTGGTGGAACCATTCTTAATGGCTTGCACCAGGGCAAATTTAGCACTTACTTGGAAGTCTTCTAGGTCGGGCATTTTGACGCCTCTTCTGGGCGTCATGAACGTGAGGTAATTAGAGCCAAAGTAGTCGGTCTTGCATGGGTCGTTTCGAAAGTAATCCCCAGCGTTAGCGCGTGGATGGACGTGAGTATTGATGAATCCCGGAGAGATGACCTTCCTACGTGCGTCTATTGTGTGGTCTACGGGTCCGGGATAAGTAAACCCCACGAAGATAATCGTATCATTCTCAAAAACGATCACGCCGTCTTTGAGGATCTCATGGGAGGTGCCGTTAAAAGAAACTACATAACCCCCTTGGATAAGAGTTTTCATTAGATCTTCCTATGACGAGTTCCGCAGGGTCCGGACATTACGGTTCATCACGATCTCAACAAATTGACAATTCTTAAAAATCTCAGGGTCCCGAAAATCTCTTTAGAAAACCCTTTGATTCCAGCTCGTAAAACAAGCTTGTGTCAACCAGATCGGCGGCCTTAATGTTCTTGGCCTTTGGATTTGTCTCGCCGATCACATCGAGAACCGTTTGAATACTTTCCCGAGAAGGACGTGGAATGCGCTGAAGTGTCTTGAGACCCTGAATATAGGTGAAATCGAGCATTTTTGGATCTGTAGTTCGGGTATATTTTTTTAGAACCTCCTCGGCTAATTTTTTGTTGGTGAAGTACAGATGGAGAGCTTCGACATAACCCATCAGATATTGCCTGGCTTTATCGCGATGGTTTTTAAGAAACGAGCGAGTTGTACCAATTCCCGTGTTGGTAAATGAAATCCCGAAGGTCCCGGTGTCTAGTAATTCTCTATAGCCGAGGGATCTCGCCTTTAGATCCGTGGGAGAGGAAAAAAACCCTCCGTGGATTACGCCGGCTTGAAGGGCTGTCCAGACTCTCTGGGAGTCCTCCTGTCTGGTAAAGAGTCACGTTTGTACCCGGTTGTAGTCCAAACTTCTTAAGTAAGAGGCGAGCGGCAAATTCTGTGGAAGAACCAATCCGGGTTACACCAAAAGTTTTGCCTTTTAGCTCTGCGACATTTTTAATCTCGGGTAAAACCATCATATAGAACTGAAAGGTGTTCGACGCCTCCCCAATTAGAACGGAATCGCCGCCAGCAAGGGCAGCGTTTACAACTCCCGGTCCGTTGTCTTCCCCGATGTGCACGTCTCCCGACTGGAGTGCCATCGCAAATCTAGAGGCAGATAGATAAACGAGATCGGCCCGCAGGTTATATTTCTCAAAGAGACCAGCTTCTTTCATGATCCACGGGGCAACTTGTGTTACGGAAATGGCAGCATAGCCTACCACTAAATCTGCTCGGCTCTGGGCACGTATTGAAACAGATTGAAGAGTAAGAAGGCCAGCAAAAAAAAGAACAGAAACTTGCCTTTTGACGGTCATAGATCTATCCCTCTATTGTCTCATCAGGGCATATTTACACCTTACGAACTTCATTAGCCATAGTTCAACCTGCGGGAACTTTGCGCTGGTCTGTGGCCGAAATAAGCCGCCGTTCGTTAGAGAGATAACCTGCCTCCACCGGCCGGCCTATCTCGCAAATTCCAATGATGACAGGACTCGGTTAGCTATGGATATTGAAAATCTAACGAAGACTACTGAACCCGTCACCGATTTAGACCAACCAGGTGCAGTTTTTCGAGAACTCATCTAGAGACAATTTTTGCCAGGATCAGGCATTGCTAGGCAATATCGCGATCGCGTTAATCTCAATAAGCAACTCAGGGCGCATCAACGCAGCTACTTGCACCTGGGTGCTCGCCGGTAGGTTGGAACCAAATACCTGGCGACGAACTTCGCTCACCTCTGGACTGAATTTGGCATCGGTTGTATAGACCGTCATAGACACTATGTCGTTCAAAGTCCCGCCAGCGGCTTCCACTGCTCGTTTGATGTTCTCAAAAACCTGTCTTGTCTGAGCGCGTATATCGCGTATGCCGATGACTTTTCCCTCGTCGTCCAAAGCTACCTGACCAGCCGTAAATACAATCCGCCCGGGATCGCTAATTACGACTTGCGAGTAGCTGCCTCTGGGTTTCAACATTCCTTTTGGATCAAGCCTTTCTTTTTCCATGTTTCTAGTTCCTCCATTTTTTAGAAGAGCCATTTCTCAAGCCGTCTGATTATCCGCGTCACGGAAGCTCCACCGGCCTTGGCTCACGCTATCTCGTTCTTGTTTTTTGTACAGATATCTAAGATCAGCGCGATATAAATCTTGGTTGCGGTTAACAGGTCGTCCTTACTTAATCGCTCACCCTCTTCCAGCAAATATTGAGCGTCGGGAGGCACCTTCCCGCCTGACGGACCGCAGGTTACCGCCGGTACTCCAAGACGGCGAAATATATTGGAGTCATTAGTAGACGGAGCGAGGCCGGAAGGAAATTGTTCCTGCTTTAGGCCTGTAATAAATTCTCTTGCTTTGAGGCAAGTCTTGGTCAAATAGTGATCGGCATTGGTTTCGGTCGCTGGGACGTTGGAACAGTAAACCTCTGTGTCGTATTTCAATTGCGGATCATTTGCTGCAATTGTTCTTAGTGCAGAGTCCAATTCGTTGAGTGCTTCTCCGGGATGCATTGCGGGGGTAACACGAAGATCTGCATATAGGTTACAGATGGCGGTAGCATAAGAAGGCTTATAGGGCCATCCTCCGTCTATCGATCCGATATTTAGATGCGGCTCGATTACGCCCATTCCCGTTTCATACCGATGTCTACGAGCATACTCGGCGTCCCATTCCTTTAGTCCCTCAATGATCAAATATGCCTTTTCTATCGCGCTAATGCCCTTGTAGTCAGGTCCGAGGGTTGCCGAATACGCCGCTCTACCTTTTACGGTGATCTTGATAAAGTAATATCCCGCCTGCGCATTCACTACGTAGCAGCTGGTGGGCTCGCACACCACCACGTAGTCGGGTAGAGGGTAGTGAGTTAATAGATAACGGCTTCCGAATCCACTTCCCTGATAACGAGGTCCCCGGTACGATCGTAACGCTCCTTCAACGGGCGCCTTCTCGCTCTCGCCAGCTACTCCTGTCATGATCAAGTCACCTCGAAGCTTAACCCCCAGCTTTGAGACGACGTGGATGGCGGTCACAGCCGCGGCTACTCCTCCCTTCATGTTGTTGGCACCTAAGCCAAAGATGAATCCATTCTGTTCATAGGACTTTGGTTTGAAACCAGGTGCAACCGGTCCAAGGGCTGCATAATCTTCACTTTCTACTCCAGTCCTGGCCGTGTCCAAATGTCCATTGAACATTAGGGTGGGACCGTTTCCCTCTCCTTTCAGCACACCTATTGCGTTTGCTCGCCGATCAGAAATCTCTTGAAATCTCACTTCAAGCCCCATCTCCCTCATATGCTCCACCAGAAATTTTGCGCATTCCCATTCCTCTCCGGTCGTACTTGGAATATCAACCAGGCTACGTACTAAATTCGCAAGATTTGTTTCGTTAACCTGGGCGAGCGCTTTTTCAAGCAAATCATTCATTTAATTTCCTCCCGATCGACAAGGCCAGACAATTATCTCATTTGTTAGTTAATATTGACCTGACAAGAAACAGCGCTGGGATCGTGCAAGAGCGTTATATATGACAAGCGAGAAATGGCGTCAATTACTTCTTACGTCGCCCACTCGGTAGATCCTTAGTTGCTGATATGTGGCCGCGGAGTCGCGTTCAACAACACCGTCAGGACGACCGCTTCAATCGGATGCCTGATCGGGAAACATCCTTGACAGAAAATCCTTTGTTACGATAGCTATGTGCTGCATTGGGTTTCGTGCGGTACTCAACCGCTGATTGAATGCGACCAATACACCTCAGGAGCAGATCATGAATCAAAAAAATACAACGTGGATGGCAATGGCTTTTATCTCTCTTCTCGGATGGACAGGAATTTGCGGGTTTGTTCCGAGGCAATCTTACGGAGCAACAGCGGCAGAGGTGCTAAAGAGCTACGGAAAACTATCATCAAAGGAGCGAGAAGCGAAACTTATTGACGGCGCGAAGCGTGAAGGGAAGCTCGTTTATTACGGAAGCATTCTTGCTGATCAGATGAAACATGTTTTCGATGAATTTAACAAAAAATATCCTTTCGTTACCGTCGGCACTTATCGAGGCGGCGCGCTCGACGTTTACAATCGGATTACGACGGAGGCGCTGGCCAAAAAAAACGAGGTCGATGCTGCCGATATGGATCCGGGTGAAGTATACAACCTCGTAAAGACCGGCTTGGTTGATCCCTATGTCTCGCCCAGTCGAAATGGAATTCAAAGTGAATTCATGGATAAGGAAGGGTACTGGACTGCCTACTTCCACCTGGCAATAGCACTTGGCTACAATACCAACCAGGTAAAAAAGGAGGAAGCACCCAAGACTTACGAACAACTTCTTGATCCGAGATGGAAAGGTAAAATGTCTCTAGACACCGATGATATGCATCTCATGGCAACCCTCTTGGATTATTGGGGTATGGAGAAAGGATTGGCGTACTACAAAAAACTTGCGGAGAATGACCCTCTCATGAGACGAGGCAAGAATCTTCAGGCGCAAATGTTATCGGCAGGTGATGTCTCTATCGCACCATTTCTATTTGGCTTTCAGGCGTTACTCTTGAAACAAAAAGGCGCCCCAGTGGAAATCATTCTTTTCAACCCACCGCTTTCGAGTCCGAGTTATTTGGTGCTTATGAAAAACGCGGCGCATCCGCACGCAGCAGCACTGTTTTTGGACTGGGCGCTGTCTCAAGACGGTCCAATGAGGCTTTTGGCGGAGGAATATGGCCGAGGGGTCCCTAGATCTGGTTACAAGGAACGATATCCCGAATTGAAAGCAGCAAAATATTTGGTTGTAAGTCCAGAAAAGGTTGGTCCAAACTACCAGGAACATAGAAAATTGTATTGCGAGATATTCAAACATTGTTGACATACAGCAGCGGGTCCGAATCTGATTGATTCTTGATGTATTCTTCCTGCAGGATCCGACCGACGATATCCAAGGTGCTCTATTCGAACGCATCCGAGTCTACACATACAACGGTGCCTACACTTCTTTCGAAGAGCAAGATAAGGGATCGCTACGAAGAGGAAAAACTGGTTGGTTTGGTCGTGCTCTCGGACAACATCCTCGGAGTTCTTCCAGCTATGATTACAGGTCGATCAGACGTACGTCGACGGGCGTCGGTTGTACAAGCGTGCAAACGAGAATGTGCTACGCCCCGCTATGTGAGTCTCACCACCATCGACCTCTAGCTATTTGATCGCTAGTGCCGCTCTGTCAGATTTCTTCCAACACGATTGCCTCAGCCACTTCGTCTCTGCCAATGACGTTGAGGACTATGCCGTTTGAGACGCTTTCTCTAGCTCTGCACCATGCTAACGACGGGTTGGGTCAAAGAAATCTCTCAGTCCATCCCCTAAAACGTTGAAGCCAAGGATGAGAAGCGTAATCGCCATTCCAGGAAAGAAGGCTGCCCACGGTCCCCGCTCGACGTACCCATAGGAGCTGGTCAGCATCGCGCCCCAGGACGGAGCAGGAGGCGGGTGGCCAACTCCCAGGAAACTCAGCGAAGACTCTGCTAGTATGGCGTAAGAGAAAGACAGCGAGAACTGGACGATGAGCGGCGCTACGATATTCGGCACTATGTGAATACGAATGATGCGCCGGTTGGAAGCGCCGAGCACGTGAGCCGCCTCCACAAACGGTTGAGCCTTAATGGCCAGCGTAGCGCCGCGCACTACGCGGGCGAAGTGCGGCGATTGGACGACGCACAAGGCGATGATCACGGGTAGCGCTGGCGGCATCCCGCCTCCAGTAAGAAACGCAGCCACCGCAATCGCAAGCAGGATTGTCGGGAACGCAAAAATCAAGTCGATCAGCATCGTAACCGCCCGGTCGACCAACCCACCAAAATAGCCCCCAAGAATCCCGATTGTTGATCCCAAGATGGCCGCCGCGCTTGCGGAGAGCACCCCGACCGTAAAGGCAATCCGAGCGCCGTAGATCACCCGGCTGAGCACGTCGCGCCCGAACTCGTCGGTCCCGAACCAGTGCTCCATGTCTGGAGTTGCCAGGCGCGGCCCGGCTGACATGTCCAGAGGATCATAGGGCGCGAGCACGTCGGCCAACAATGCGGCTACGAGAAATACCCCGATCGCTGTTGCGCCGACCAGCGCCGGCCGGTGCCGTCCAAGCCGGTGAAACGCGCGCATTGCGGTTTGCTGCCACCCGGTTCCGGGTTTCGATGTGGCGTCCGCGACGCTCTCTCTCAGTATCATTAGTGGCGGGTTCTCTTCTAACGGCCAGATTGACCTACTCGTACCTCACACGGGGGTCAATTACCCCGTAGCCGATGTCCGCCAAAGTGTTAACGATGACATAGCTGCTCGCGATAACTAGCATCGTCGCTTGGAGGACCGGGTAGTCCCGGCTCAGAACGGCCTCGACGGCGTACTGGCCGATTCCCGGGATAGCAAAAATCTGCTCGATGATCAGCGATCCCCCAAGCAACTTGCCTGTCTCCGTGCCGATTAGGGTGATTACAAGAATTAACGCGTTCTTGAGAGCGTGCCTGGAGAATACACCGTACTCGGCGACGCCCTTTGCCCGAGCCGTTCGGATGCAGTCGTGAGAGAGCACGTCGAGCATGGCCGAGCGGGTCATTCGCATGACCGCCGCAGCCATGGTTGTGCCCAAAGCCAGAGCTGGAAGTACCAGAGAGCGAGTGCTTTCGATGGGATCCTCCAACAGAGAGACGTAACCGATGGATGGAAAGATGCCTAGATAGACCGCAAAGACGAGAACGAACAGCGTAGCCAGCCAGAAATGTGGCGTGGCGAGCCCGAGCATCCCTATGGTGGTGACCATCCCATCGATTTTTCCGTTCGGAAAGCGTGCCGCGATGATGCCGAGAGTGATCCCGAAGGCGACGCTCCACACCGCAGCCATGAACGAGAGGTGCAGCGTCACAGGCAGGCGCGTGAAGATCTCCTCCGAGATGCCGCGCCCAGACACGAGCGAGCGGCCGAAGTCGAGCTGGAGCAGGCGCCCCATCCAGTCGAGATATTGGATCACTAACGGACGATCCAAACCCCAAAGCGCGCGGATCTCATCCATGCGTCCGGAACCCATGTACAGTCCATAGAGGTAGTCGACGACGTCGCCGGGCACTAGGCGAATCATGTAAAAGACGACCACTGAGATGCCCAACAGGACGAGTATCAGAGAAAAAAGCTTCTGGAGGATGTATCGAGTCACCGAACCACGCTCGATTGCCGATCTGGCAGGTGCCTATCGCCGAACTAGCGCACCGGCGGGTCGCTGAGGCCAACCGACCAGCACGGCACCGTAAGCGTTGGATTACTTGCTCAGCCAGACCTCGCGAAAGCTGTATTGGCTGGCGTTCGGATACGCGGTGTACCCCCTGACGTGGGACCGCATCGCTTGGAAGCGATCGAAGGCTACCAAGAATACCCATGGCAGTTGTTCAGCGAGTCGCTTCATCGCGATCCGATAGGCTTCCTTGCGCTCCTCTATCGAAGTGACTTCCAGGCCTTTGGCGAGCAGTTTGTCGACCTCTGGGTCACAGAACCGGCTGTTGTTGTAGGTACCCTTACAGGTGAAGAGTGGGGTGAAGGCACCATCAGGGTCAACAAAATCCGAACCCCACCAACGGATAGGGTACATCTCGAAGTTCCCCTCTATCCAAGCGCGGTTGGCGCTGGTGCTATCCGAGGCTTGGATTGCGACTTCGATCCCAACCTTCTTCAGCTCCGATTGTACCACTGCGGCAAAGGCAGCGTGGTACGAGGTGGTCCCGATCCTAATGCTAGTTTTGAGCCCGTCAGAGTAGCCGGCCTCGGCCAGCAGACGCTTTGCCCTCTCCCGATCGAGCTCGTAATACGTTTCCTTATTTCCCGCCCAGTACGGCGGAATTAGCGGCGGCCCCAAGAGCGGTTGGGCAAAGCCGTCGAAGGCTTTCTCAATCATCTCCTTGCGGTCGATCGCGTAAGCGAGCGCACGGCGCACCCGCACGTCATCAAAGGGCTTCTTGGAAGTGTTGAGGGAGATGGCGACGAAGCTCAGGTTAGGGCCGCCGGTGACGACAATTCTGGAATCGCGGCGCAGAGCATTGACGTCCTTTGGCGGGACCGGCTCGATAAAGTCGGCTTGGCCGGCCCGTAGCGCGTTGGTCCGCGCGGTCTCGTCGACCAAGGGAATGAAGTGGATTTCGTCCAGCAGCGGCTGGCCCTTCTCATAGTAATTCGGATTCTTGACCAGCACCAAACGTTGGCCCTTGATGTGCTCCTTGAACATGAAGGGACCGCTCCCCATCATCCCCTCTTTGAGGCCAACCGGCATCGGCTTGACTGCTTCCTTGGCCACGATCGCCATCGAAGCTAGTGACAGGTTGGTCACGATCGCCGCGTCGGGACGCTTCAAGTTTAGCACGACCAAGTATTTTGATGGCGTCTCAACTGACTCAATGGTCGCAATTGTGCTGGCGTACGCAGCAGGGACCTTCGGATCCAGGATTCGCTCAAGCGAGAACTTGACGTCCTCCGACGTAACCTCACGACCATTATGGAACTTCACGCCCTGGCGAAGGGTGAACTCTAGCCTTGTGGGAGTCTTGAACTCCCATCGAGTTGCCAGGTCCGGTTTGGGCAGGATATCGGTCCCAGCCCGGACCAGCCCCGAGTACACGTTCTGCATGATGGCGATATCCCACCCGATACGAGTCGTGTGGGGATCGAGGTCGGCGGCATCCCGCTCGCCGCCGATGCGGAGTATTCCCCCGGGTTTCGCTACCGTTTGACCTTTCGGTGCTTGTGTCGGAGCAGGCGCGTCGGGTTTAGCCGCGGCGATGGTAAGTGTTTCAGGAGGTGTGGTCGTCGCCATCTTTTCCAGGCCGGTCGGCTCCGTCAGCGCTGCCAGCATTTCGGTTAAGGCAAGTGGTGTTTGAGCGGAGGAGATACAGGCCACTGCCAAAACAAGCACCAGCGCAAAAGCAATGAGCCCCCATTTCGGCACTGGGCCAAGAGATCGGATCTTCCTCATCCAGGTATTTTGATTCATGGTTCCGTCTCCCCTCCGAGCTTCATCGTCCCTGCTCCGTCAAGATTCACTTGGCCCGTGCGCCTAGTCGGCGTCATGTTTCTCATTCTCAGCTGGCTACATCATCTCCGAGTCGTCGCTTTATGTTTCCCTTGCGCGCGATGAGACGTTATCTTATCTAGTGTTTTTTCACAATTATGATAGCGTCGCAAGAAAAATTTGTGTCGCATCAACGTCATGATGTCAGGTTAACACCAATCGTGAAAAATTCAGCGAGGTAGTCGTTAGGTTGGACCCGAATGAGTGGCACACGTCCAACAATCGCCGAGAAATTTATTGAAAGACTTTTCCACTCGGAGCAAGATGCGCTTAGTGAAGCGCAGGATCGGAGAGACCAATGGCTGGCAAGCAGGGTTGGCGAGACGCGGATCTCGCATTCGTAAACGGACGTGTGATCACCGTGAACGGACGGGACGAGATTTTCGAGGCCGTGGCGGTTGCAGGCAATCGCATTGCTCGAGTCGGATCGAATGAATCGATAAGGGAGCTGGTGGGTAATTCCACCCGAATGGTCGACCTGGCCGGTCGAGCTCTGACGCCGGGGTTCGTGGAAAACCACATGCACATCCCCAATGCGGCGGAGAACCGAAAGTGGGTGGACTGCAGTCCTGAGGCCGTCTCCTCGATCGCCGAGATCGTAGCGGCGGTGGCTAAACGGGTGGGCGAGTCGCCACCCGGCAATTGGGTGCTGGGGTGGGGCTTCGACCACCATCGACTGAAAGAGCGACGCTACCCCACGCGCCATGATTTGGATCCAGTCTCGCCCAATCATCCCGTCGCCCTTCGCCAGCGCGAGTCCATGAGTTGGACGGCGAATACGGCGGCGCTGCGGCGGATGGGAATTCAGGATGACACCCCTGATCCTCCAGGCGGCCCGATGCTACGAGATTCGTCCGGTGCCCCGCTCGGCCCAATGTGGGACAATTGCCGGGCGGTCTTCATCCTTCCCGCTGTACCGAAACCGACTCTAGAAGAGTTGGTGCAAGGCTACGAGTGGGTTTGCCGGTACCTGAACAGGCTCGGCATCACCAGCGCGGACGAGGCCGCCATCCGTGGCGTGCAGGAGGTCCAAGCCTGGCAACTCCTCCGCGAGCGCGACAGGCTCACCGCTCGTATTTACTTGAATCTCTACCCTGTCTACGGCACGAGTTGGGATAAAAGCTCGACCGCCTATTCGATCTTCCGTTCAGGACTGTACACTGGCTTCGGTGATGATTGGCTTCGACTCGGTCCCGTCGTGATCGGCATTGACGGCGGCGTACAAGGGCAGACGGCTGCGCTCTTCGAGCCTTACGCGAACGATGCGACCGGGGCCTACCGGGGCAGCTTTCGCGTGACCCCCGACATGGCCGACGAGTTCTGCCTTGAGGCGCACACGGCCGGTTTTCAGATCGCTGCCATACCTCATGGCGATCGCGCCATCTCCGTCACCCTGGACGCGATTGAGAAAGCTACGCGCACCTACCCGCGCCCGGACCCGCGTCATCGCCTCGAGCATGCCTATCTCTGGAATGCGGAGCAGATCGATCGAGCTGCCCGTTTGAAAATCGTCTACAATGGCCAGCCGCCGATCCTTGAGGTGCTAGGGGAGGCGTGCACGATTGAGGCCTGGGGTGAGAAGCGCGCACGGTTCGCGTTCCCTTATCGCGCGTTACTGGCCCGAGGAGTGGTCTGCTCCGGCGGCTCGGATATGCCGATCGTGACCTCGGACCCGATGCTCGGCATCGACTGCCTGGTCAACCGACGCCTCGACCCACGTCCCGGTGGTCTCGTGCTGAACCCGGACGAGCGTCTGTCGGTTCTAGAAGCCATCCGCGTGTACACGTATAACGGGGCCTACGCGCACTTTGAGGAGCAATCCAAGGGCTCGATCGAAGAGGGAAAGCTCGCGGATCTGGCAGTGCTATCGAGAGACATCCTGGGGGTTCCAACAGAACAAATTCGGAATATCACCGTCGACATGACCGTGGTGGATGGCAACGTGGTGCATGAGGTCGCGTAGTTAGCAGTTATCAAAAGGGTGGAGAACACGCATGAACGATATACAACAGCGTGTGCTGAACGAAATTCTCGAGGACGAACTCGTCGCTATGACGGTCGATTTGGTGAATTTTCCGAGTTCTACCGGCGGGGAGGCAGCCATTGGCGACTATCTTGCTCGGCGTTTGGGCGAGCTTGGGATGCGAGTTCGGCTTCAGGAGGTCGAGCCGGGGCGCAACAACGTGATTGGCCGTTTACCCGGCAAGAAAGGCAGACCGACGCTCCTTTTCAGTGGACACTTGGATACGAGTACTACAGGGCGAGAGGTAGAGGCACTAGGGGGAGGTTATAGCTCCGAGGGCTTTGGCGGCGGCCAGGCTCGCGCCACAGTGGCTAACGGGTGGATCCACGGCGTCGGTGCATCAAACATGAAGGGGGCGTTCTCGGCATACTGGGGAGCTATTCGGGCGCTTCAGCGAGCGGGCGTGGAGCTGGTCGGAGACGTCCTCGTTACCGGCGTGGTCGGCGAGACCGAGAAGGCGCCAGTCGACCAATACCAAGGAGCGGAATTCCGAGGCGGCAAGATTGGATCCCGTTATCTGGTAACTCACGGTGTTACCGCAGACTTCGCCGTCATCGGTGAACCGACGGGCATGCGCCTCCAAATCGGAGAAACGGGTTACTGCTTCGCCAAGATCACCGTCTACGGTAAGTCGCAGCACACGTGGTGCAAGGAATACGGAATAGATCCGATCGAGAAGATGGTGCGCGTCGTCACGGCGCTCAAGGCCTGGGAACCGGTCTATCAGCAGCGGCATCCTCATCCGTTCATGGAGGCCCGGATCGGTATCGGTGCCATCCAGGGCGGATACCCCTACAAACCATCCAAGTGTCCGGCGCCCTTCTGTAACCTGTACGTGGACCTGCGCCTTGTGCCGGGCCAGAGCTTCGTCGAGACCAAGCGAGAACTTGAGGCGGTGTTGGATGAGCTGAAAGCTGACGACCCTGATCTCCGAACCGAGGTTGATTTCTACCTCATGGGAAACGGTTACGAGCTTCGGCGCGACGCCCCGCTCGTAGTCGCCCTAGAAAGGGCTCACATGGCCGTCTACGGTGAGCCCATCTCCTACGCGGCGCCCAGCCGGTACGCTGTTTCGAGCGATGCTGCCCCGATGTTCGAGTACGGAATCAGCGGCTTGACCTACGGCCCGGGTGGAGTATCGACCGGTGGCTCGTTTACCGTGTACGACGCCGGCCAGCAGCAAAGTGAAGTCCTGAACATCCAGCACCTTGCCAAGGCTGCGGGAGTGTATGCGCTCGCGGCTTTGGAGCTGTGCGGTTTCGCCGCAAGCGTATCGGACCGAGCGCCCGACGCCTCAGTCTAGATGCGTGGGCCAGTGTGGAGTTCACGTCGGAGGTAGAAATGGCAGAATCTCCCATCGGGTATACGGCCTTGATCGATCGCCCACCACTTCGTTGGCCAAGGGACGCGCGCGTGGCGCTGTGGGTCCAAGTGAACTTGGAGCACTGGGAGATCGACGGCTCTGGTACAGCCCTCCCACCAAGTCGCTCTCCGTCCCCCGTCCCTGATCCGAAGAATGCGGGATGGCGTGACTACGGTTCACGGGTCGGCATCTGGCGCCTCATGGAGGTGCTCGACAAGTACGCCATCCGTGCCTCAGCGCCAACGAACGCCGAAGTGTGCATCCACTACCCCGAGGTGGTGCGTGAAGCCGTCCGGCGCAACTGGGAGCTGATGGGCCATGGTCTCAACAACTCGCACACCCTTGGT
>Ga0075418_10004136_pt1 | contig 16522 bp, 19 predicted proteins | sample SoiMetdeltSBSDD2_FD_81776 | JGI IMG/M metagenome (GOLD analysis project Ga0075418, IMG submission 81776) | Bulk soil microbial communities from a Populus tree surrounding site in Tennessee, USA - Soil MetaG P. deltoides SBSDD2 | ecosystem: Environmental > Terrestrial > Soil > Tree plantation... | reverse complement strand
CCTCACCGGCACCCCACACGGCGTCGGCGTCGCCCGCAGCCCCCAGCTTTTTCTTAAGCACGGCGACACGGTAACGATCGAGATTGAGAAGATCGGGAAGCTGACGAATCCGGTGGTGGAGGAAGCGAACTAGCCATGGACCGTCAACGGCGTGCTGCGGTCAAGCACGTCGGAACACCATTCGCAGGACTAGCACCGACCGGTCCTTGGTGACCGTCTGATAGAAGACGGAAACGGCGGCGACACCAATCACGACGGTGACGACTCGACCACCCTCTTCGGGAACGAACCGTCCGATGGATTCCGGGGATTGCGCCAGGGCCGCATCAACGGCATTCGCCAAGTCGGTCAATATTGTCCTGGTTGGCGAGTCAGCCTTTACCCAAGCATTGACAAAGTCCGCCTGGACTTGATCGTCCCAATGCACCGTGAAACGACTCATGATGAGGCGGGTTGACTCGCTGCCTGCCGTGCCTTTTCCAACATTTGGGCGGTTGTTGCGCCGCCGCCCCGCTGCATGGCGGCTCGAATTTCGTCCCGGTGCTCGGCGATCTCGCGCACGAGTTCGGCCTCTGTCCAGGCACCGAGATTGTTGGGCGGCAGCACAAAAGCGACGACATTCCCAGATGCATCCTTAACCTGGATTCCCCCCTCGCGCGCCTGTTCGACGACCTGACCGAAAGGAAGTGCGGCCGATTCAGAGCCGAGCGTGACCGTACTGAGCGACATGCCTGTTCCTCCAAATGGATCGCTTCAATTATACCCTCCGCATTTAGAGCCCGGTATCATTTGATAGTCGTGACCTGCCACTTTGGAGAACATGCTTATGCCCACCGTTGCCATTCTTGGAGCTAGTGCCGACCGATCCAAATTCGGCAACAAGTCGATTCGTGCCCACCAGCAGCAAGGATTCACCGTTTATCCCGTGAATCCCAAGGGGGGTCAGATCGAAGGGCTGACGGTCTACAAATCGCTGGCCGATGTGCCGGCGGGGAAACTGGACCGCATCAGCGTCTATTTGCCGCCGCCGATTCTGATGCAGGTATTGCCGGAGATTGCCGCCCGCGGTGCGGAGGAATTGTGGCTCAATCCAGGGAGCGACAGCGACGAGGCCGTTGACGCCGCGCGGAAACTGGGGCTGAATGTCATTCAGGCGTGCAGCATTGTCGATCTGGGAGTCAGCCCGGCCCAATTCACGTAAGGAGTGCAGCCATGTCTCAAGTCACCATCCGAGTCCGCGACAACGGCCCGCTTCTCGTCGAAGGGCCGATCACCGTCATCGATGCTCTCGGCAATCAGTTTCAGATTCCCGAAGGCAAGCCAGCCATTGCCTTGTGCCGCTGCGGCCAGTCGCAACACAAGCCCTTTTGCGACGGCTCCCACAAGACGTGCAGCTTCATGGCGGCGGAGCGAGCGCCGGCGCCGAGTCAATAAGTAGAAGGCACTCTCCGTGTGCCGTGATCCGTGCCTACTACTTGTCGATGGCCTCTAGCAGCGGCTGGCGGATGCTGTCGTCCTTGATTCGTTCCGCGATCTGCCGTGCTTCGGCCGACACTTCGCTGGCCTGGGCGGCGTCACCGGCGGCTTTCAGATTGCGGGCTATGCCCACCAGGGCATAAGCCCGCCCCTCTTCCGATTCGACGCTGCCGGCCGCTTCGCGGGCGGCGTCGAACGCCGCTTTGGCGGAATCGGCGTCCTTCATCTTGGCCAGTGCTGCCCCCAATTCCGCCAGACAATCGGCCCGCTCCCGCGGCGACTCGAGTTTTCTGGCCCATTCGGTGCCGCTCTCGCTGACGCGTTTGGCGTCCTCCGATAACGACAACCGCGCGTAAGCCGCAGCAATCGTCCCCAGCCCCCGGGCCCGGATGACCACAGCCTCGGTTTGCTGCGCGGCCTGTTCTGCCTGCTTGAGGTAGTCTCGGGCCGTTGTCTTGTCGTCCAGTTGCTCGGCCACGCTGACTGCGAGGCTCGTCAGCGGCGCAATCCTGGCATCCGGGCTGGCAATCTCGTCGGCCGCCTTCGCGGCATCCTGCAGAAGTCCCTTCGCCTGGTCCATGTCACCCGACGCGGCACATGCGGCCGCAACGCTGGCAAGACTCGTGGCGCGGCTGGCGGGGAACTTGATGGACCTGGCCGACTCGGCGGCCGTCGCCAGCGTCGAGCGGACATCGAGCACTTCTCCGGCCTTCTGCTGACGGTGGGCCACTTTGACCAGTTCGCTCGTGCGCCGCACCGGATCGGAGATCTTCATCGCCGCCTGCATCTGCTCGGCCGAAGATTTTTCTTGCGGCGCGGAAGTGCCGCAGCCGGCAAAGGTAACAACGAGAACGGAAACGAACAGCGTGGTCGTGCGTTGCATCGGCCCTCACCCGGCGGCCGACCACCGCTTCGCGATGGTGCCCGCGCCACCCTCTCCCAGTGGGAGAGGGTTTGTCTAGAACACCAGCCCGCTCTGGGACAGCCGCTCTTCGGCCGTCGCCATGAGCTGATCCTCGGCCTTTTCGTCAGCCGCTTCGTAGGTCACGCTGAAACGAAGAAACGGCCCCGCGTCATCCCACGGCACCGTCACGATCGATTGCTGCGTGATCAGAAACTGGCTGGCAGCCTCGGCCGTTTCGAATTTCGTGCCATCTTTGAGCCCGCACGGCGCCTGGGTGTAAAGGAAGTACGTTCCGCCGGGCAGCTTGCAGGCAAAACCGCAGCGGGAGAGCATTGTCACCAGCTTCTCCAGCCGCCGCTTGTATTTCGTTCGCGTGCGGACCGGAATCGAATCGTCGTCGAGGGCGAATGCCGCCGCGTTCTGGATCGCGCCGAACTGGCCGCTGTCGCTGTTGTCCTTGACGTCGGCAAAGGCCCGCACGATTCGCTCGTGGCCGCAGACCCAGCCGATCCGCCAGCCGATCATGTCGAAGCCCTTGCTCAGCGAGTGGACTTCGACGCCGACGTCCATCGCGCCGGGGACTTCCAGGAAGCTCGACGGTTTCTGGTCGTAGGAGAGCATGCCGTGGGCCGCGTCCTGAACTACGACGAATTCTCGCTCCCGGGCGAGTTTCACAACCTGCTCATAGAACGCTCGCGTCGCCGTTTTGCCCGTTGGGCTGTTGGGATAGTTGATGACCAGCAGCTTCACCTTTTCCCAAATGCCGTCGGGAATAGTAGAGAAATCGGGGAGGAAACTGTTCTCCGCCCGCAGCGGAAGCGTGAAGACGTTGCCGCCGTAGTACTTCGTGTGGGTTCCCGCGACGGGGTAGCCGGGCACGGTCATCAGCGTGATGTCGCCCGGGTTGATGAAACAGCCCGGCAGCATCGCCAGGGCGGGCTTGGAACCGATGCAGTGATTGACCTGCCTGGCCGGATCGAGCGTCACGCCGAAGTTGCGCTTCATGAACGCAGCGGCCGCTTCCTTGAAGCGGGCGTTGCCGTTGTCCATGTAGCCGCGGTTTTCCGGCCGGTTGGTCTCCTCCGCCATCTTCCGGCGGACCGGCTCGGGCGCCATGGCGTCGTTTTCGCCAATGCCGAAATCGACCAGCGAGCGATTGGGAAAATCGGCCAGGGCCTGGCGCTTGGCCCGCTTGATCTTCTCGAACTTGTAGATTTCGGTCCCCTTGCCGTAGTTGGCACCGCCAATCCGGTCAGCGAACAGAGTTTGGAAGTAGGGGTCGGACATGAGGAAGGAATCAGGGTTCAGGGGTCAGGAGTCAGGGGGGCAGCGAGCCACGGGGGTTTATCCCCGTGGCCAAGTCAGGAGGTCAGATTAGCGGGAGCGCGAATATCGGACAACGGGCGGGAGATGGTGGTTCATTCAAATGCGGAGTGCGGAGTGCGGACTGGCGGCGACGCTGGTCAGACTTCCCGGAGTGCCGCAGAAATGGCGCGGAGAAACCGCTCGACGTCTTCCGCCGTGTTGTACCCATGGATGGCGACGCGCAGACGGCCGGCGTGGCTCATGATGTGGATGTGCTGCGCGTGGAGCTTCAGATGGATGGCGGCAGCGGCCGGATGACGAAAGGCGAAAATGCCGGCCAGTTCGCTATCGAGCGGCGTCAAGAGTTCGACCGGCAATTTGGCGACTTCGGCCAGGCAGTGCTCTACCAGCGGCCGCGCCGCGCGGTCGATGGCAGTGACGCCGACGCTGCGGATGTAGTCGAGTGCCGCCCGGATGGCGTAGACCGCCGGATAGTTCGGCATTCCAACCGTGAACCCCGCGGCGCCTGTCTTCGATTCGGCCTTTTCGAACCGCCGGTCGCCAAACGCATCGACCAGATTGAACCAGCCCCCCGCCGGCACTTGCCAGCGGTTGGCCGCGGCGGCCGGAATGCCGACGAGACCACCGCCGTGCGTGGCGAGGATCCACTTGTGGGTGCTGGAGACGATCAGATCGACGCCGGCAAGGTTCAGCGGAATGCGGCCGAGCGCCTGCGTGACGTCCACGGCCAGCAGTGCCGGGCTGTGCTTGCGGACGGCATTCACAACCGCCGGCAGCGGGATCAGGAAACCATTGAAGAAACTGACCAGCGACGTGGAGACGAGGCGCGTCTTCGGCCCCAGCAGCGGGATCAAATCATCGACGCGGAGCGCTCCCTGCCGATGACGCCAGACTTTCACAGTCGCTGGGCAGCTTGGCTGGAGCCACGGGGTAGCGCCGGCCGGAAAATCGAGGTCGTTGATGACGACCTCATCTCCATCGCGAAGTTGCAGGGCCAGTGCCGCCAGGTTGAATGCCTCCGACGAGCAGGAGCAGATGCCGACTTCGCTGGCGGTCAGACCATACAAGTCGGCAACCGCCGCCTTGGCCGCTTCCCACACCTGGGCGTGCTTCAGGCGGCCGTCCATGCCGAGCTGCTTGTCGCGGAAGTATTGCGCCAGGGCCTCGCCAACCGCCAGCGGCGGAATGCCCTCGGCAGCCGTGTTGAGGTAGGTCATTTCCGCCAGCGAGGGAAAATCGCGGCGGCGGGAGTCGGGGGTGAGCATGGATTAAGCCCTCAAGTAACAGCGTCACCGCAAGCGAGACGCGAGTATCCAAGGTGCCAATGCGAGTGGAAGCAAGATGAGAGACGCGAGTGCGGCTGGAATGAAAGTCCAAAGGAAAGTGCGTGTCACTCGCGGCAACTCACCGTGAAGCTTGATGCCAGTTATTGGTTCAGGATATTGATTTTCGTAGCGATCATTTAGCCATCGGATCAAATAGTCGGGATGCGGAAAAGGTTGCGGATTCATCCAAACGTCCAACGAACGGGCTTCAATGCGATAGATCGCCATGCCGGAATATGTCGTTACGGCCAGCGTTAACATTAGCAGCCCGCACAGGACCATCCACGTCGTCCGGCCCAGCTTCAACAAGGACTTCACAGGAGAACTCTCCTCGTGGTACAATTGTAAACATCCGTGCATATCCTGTCACGCGGCTCTTCGTCTCGGATTCTGCCGCATGTTGCCCCAGCCTAGCACTGCTCTTCATGGCCGCGGGGCGACGGTCAGTCCGCCGAATCGCTTCGAGTCGGCCTGGTACGAGGCGGACTATGACCAGCTGGCCGCCGATGACGAGCTGCTGACGGCGGGGCGGAAGGTAGAGACGCAGTTTCTCTCCGACCAGTCGCGGTCGATCATCACCAGCAACGACAGCCCGGATGTCCCCTTCAAGTTCAGCATCAATCCCTATCGCGGCTGCGAGCACGGCTGCGCGTATTGCTACGCCCGGCCGTATCACGAATACCTGGGGATGAATTCCGGGCTCGACTTCGAGACCAAGATCATGGTCAAGCACGATGCGCCGCGGCTGCTGCGCGAGGAACTTGCCAAGCCGTCGTGGAAACCAGAGTACATTGCCATTTCGGGCGTCACTGACTGTTATCAGCCGGCCGAGCACAACTTCCGCATCACCCGCGGGCTGCTCGAAGTCTTTCTGGAAGCCTGCCATCCCCTCGGCCTGATCACCAAGAACGCGCTCGCCATTCGCGACATCGATCTCCTCGCGCCGCTGGCCGCAAAAAACCTCGTCAGCGTCGCGCTGAGCATCACCACGCTCGATGCCGACCTGGCCCGCACGCTCGAGCCGCGGACTAGTTCGCCCCAGGCGCGACTTCGCGCGGTCCGCGAGCTTTCCGCCGCCGGCATTCCCACCCGCGTGATGGTCGCGCCAATCATTCCGGGGCTCAACGATCACGAAATCCCGCAGGTGCTCGAGGCGGTCCGCGACGCGGGCGCACAAGGGGCCGGCTATGTCATGCTGCGGCTGCCGTGGGGTGTCAAGCCGATCTTTCGCGACTGGCTGCGGACGCATCGCCCGCTGCAAGCCGCGCGCGTCGAAGGGCTGTTGCGCGAGGTCCGCGACGGCAATCTGACCGATCCGAACTTCGGCTCTCGCATGAAGGGGACCGGGCCCTACGCGGAGACGATTCGTGCCACGTTTGCCACATTCGTCAAGAAGCTGGGCCTTGATACGCCTTGGCCGCCGCTTGACACGACTCAATTTCGGCCGCCAGAATTCCAGCACGGACAAAAAACGCTGTTCTAATTCTCACGTTACGGCGCTTTGGCGTCGGCGGCGATCCAAATCGCGACGAGCCGCAGCAGTAAGATGGCGCCCGTGCTGATGACCAGGCCAACTGCGGGTGCCCATAGCGGAATTGCCGATGACGGGTCGGCAAACTGGTAGTAGGCGCTCATCAGCATGGTCAGTCCGCTGGCCACAAGGGCGACCGAGACGACAATCGCCCCCGGAATGCTGACCAGAATGAATGCGGCGCGGCAGGCGCTCGACTCGATGCCGGCCCGCGACAGGACGCCCACGCAGACGGTCCAAGTGAGCGCGGAAATCCCACAGAAAAGCACGCCGAAGCACGCGATCGCGCCACCGGCGCCTTCCATATTGTCGCGTCCCAGGCCGACAAGCGCCGCCAGGATCACCTGCCAGTAGACCAGCAGGCACCCCAGATCAATGAGCCGAAAGCGGAATTTTCCTTGCGTGGCTCGCGCCCGCCGCTCCACGGGCCAGATCATCAGCCACACGGCCCCGGACAAACCGACCAGTCCCAGCGCGATTCCAGCGAGCACGCAGATCAGCGCGAGCAGGCTCAACCAGGGACCTGGTTCGTCAAGCATATGCATCCGCACTACGGCTGTTTCGTGGGCCTGTCACAGCATCGCGGCTATTGGCAGCGCCGGGTCGCCAGCGCCAACCCCATTTGTCAGAATGCATTCTCCGTCGGGCGAGCAGGCGTTGACAATCGCGCCAAAGGCCGACCCAGATCCCGGAATTGGCATGGCTTCGCTCGCAGCTTTTGCCCCATGAGGAGATCGCATGCCGGTGAGCGGCTCCCAGACGCCAACTGATCTGCCTATCGAACTGCCGCATGCCAGGCGGGCCGACGAGATTCTGAGCGAACTTGGCAGCGATCGCCATGGCGGCCTGTCCAGCGCGCGCGCGGCCGAGCTGCTTGCCAGGCACGGTCACAATCAACTCGAAGAAGCCCCGCCAACGCCGGCTTGGAAACGGTTTCTCGGCCAGTTCAAAGAGCTAGTCGTTCTGATCCTGATCGCCGCCGCTGTGATTGCCGGGATAGCAAATGAATGGATTGATACGATCGCGATTCTGGCGATCGTGCTGCTCAACGGCGTCATCGGCTACCTGCAGGAAGCCCGTGCGGAGCAAGCGCTGGCGGCACTCAAAAAGCTCAGTGCGCCGGCCGCCAAGGTGGTTCGCGACGGCCAGCTCCAGTCCCTCCCTGCCAGCGACCTGGTGCCGGGCGATCTGGTCGAGCTCGAAGCCGGCGACTACGTGCCGGCCGATTGCCGCCTGACCGAGTCCCACAGCCTGCACGTCCAGGAGGCGGCACTCACCGGCGAATCGGTGCCGGCCGAAAAATGGGCGGCCCACACGCTGGAGGAAAACACGCCGCTCGGCGATCGGCGAAACATGATCTACATGGGGACGGTCGCATCCGCCGGCAAGGCCAAAGCTGTCGTCGTGGCCACGGGCATGCGAACCGAGCTGGGACACATTGCCGGCATGCTTCACGAGTCGGAGCGCGAGCCGACTCCGCTACAGCGGCGACTGGCGGAGCTGGGAAAGATTCTCGTCGTCGTCTGCCTGGTGATTGTGGCGATCATCTTCGGACTCCAGGTCTGGCGCAGCGGCAGTAAGGAGCTGATGGAAGTGCTGCTGGTCTCGATCAGCCTTGCCGTGGCGGCCGTCCCGGAAGGATTGCCGGCCGTCGTCACGCTGGCTCTGGCGCTGGGACTTCAGCGAATGGCGCGGCGCCATGCGCTCGTGCGGAAGCTGCCGAGCGTCGAGACGCTGGGATCGGTAACGGTAATTTGCAGCGACAAGACGGGGACGCTCACGCGCAACGAGATGACGGTTCGGGAGCTGCTGGTCTCCAGCGGGCTGTATCACGTCAGCGGCGCGGGCTACGTCCCGGAGGGCAGGTTCACGCGCGGCGGCGAAGGGGCCAGCGACGATGGCGAGGAAGTGCCGGCCGATAACCGGTCCCACGATTTACGCCTCCTGCTGACCATTGCCGCCCACTGCAACAGCGCCAGCGTCGCGCCAAGCAAAGAGGATTCGCGCGTGTGGCAGGTCGTCGGCGATCCTACGGAAGGCGCTCTTCTCGTGGTTGCCCGGAAGGCGGCCATCGAGGGACGGCCCAAGGATGTCGAGGTTCTGGCCGAGCTCCCCTTCGACTCCGACCGCAAGGCGATGAGCGTCGTCGAGCGCTTGCCCGACGGCAAAGTGCGGATGCTCACCAAGGGAGCGCCGGAGGTGATTCTCAAACGGTGCGACCGCGAGCTGAAGCGGGACGCCGCTGTCCCGTTTTCACCAGAGCGGCGGCAAGAGATCGAACGCCAGAATGCCGCCATGGCGGAGCGGGCGCTGCGCGTGCTGGCCTTTGCCTATCGCGATGAGCCGGAAAAAAAAGAGGGGAAACATGTCGAGGAGAATCTGGTTTTCGTGGGACTGGCCGGGATGATCGATCCGCCGCGCCAGGAGGCCAAGGACGCGGTGGCCACCTGCCGGGAAGCGGGAATCCGGCCGATCATGATCACGGGCGATCACCCTTCGACGGCCAAGGCCATTGCGACAGAGCTTGGAATCGTAGGAAAGGTTTCCAACCTGTCCCAACGTGATTCAGGACAGGTTGAAAACCTGTCCTACGTGCTGACCGGCAAGGAGCTGGACAAGCTATCGGATGAAAAGCTGCGTGAGCTTGTCGAATCCGTCAGCGTCTATGCCCGCGTCTCGGCCGAGCACAAACTGAAAGTGATCAAGGCCTGGAAACAGCGCGGCCAGGTCGTTGCCATGACCGGCGACGGCGTCAACGACGCGCCGGCCGTGCGGGCGGCTGACATCGGCATTGCCATGGGCATCACTGGCACCGACGTCACCAAGGAAGCCTCGGACATGGTGCTCACCGACGACAATTTCGCCACGATCGTCAACGCAGTCGAAGAAGGGCGCACGATCTACGACAACATCCAGTGCGTCGTCCACTATTTGCTCTCGTGCAATGCCAGCGAGGTGCTGTTCATGTTCGTGGCGGCCTTGCTGGGCTGGCCGACGCCGCTGAAGGCCATCCAGATCCTGTGGATCAACCTGGTGACGGATGGCTTGCCCGCTCTGGCCCTGGCTGTCGAGCCGCCGGAAAAGGGGATCATGCAGCGCCCGCCCAGGCCGCCGCACGAGCCGGTGATCACGCTCCAGCGCGGACTTCTGATCCTCACGCACGGCATTCTGATGGCCGCCGTAGCCCTGTTTGGATTCTGGTGGGTCTATCAGGGGAACAAGGAGCATCTCGCGCAGGCCCAGACGACGGCCTTTTGCATCATGGCCTTCTCACAGCTTTTCTTTTCCTTCTCCTGCCGCAGTCTGCGCCTGACGATGCCCGAGCTGGGCCTGTTTTCCAACAAGATGCTGCTGGCGGCCATCGGCATTTCGGCGGTGCTGCAAATCGGCGCGGTGCTGCTACCGATTGCCCGGCCCGTGTTTGGGGTCAGCGATCAGCTCACCATCCAGTGGCTGCTGGTGTTTGGCTTGGCGCTGGTCCCAGTGACGATCGTGGAGGTTGCCAAATTGGTGATGGCGGCACTAGGATGGCGCGTACCTCCCACGACTGTGGCCAGTTCGCAAGGGGGCGGCGCACAAGGCTCGTCGGCGTCGTGAGCACACAGCGGCATTCGCGTTTCGCCAAGTGCCTGAAATCGCACTCGAATTCGGAGATCCACCATGAACGGCATCCAGCGAATTCTCTGCCCCGTCGATTTTTCCGAGACCTCGGACAAGGCGTTTGCCGTGGCTGACTCGCTGGCTCAACGATTGGGAGCAGAGTTGGTAATCCTGCACGCCTTTGAATATCCGGAGCAGTTGACGGTCGCGGCGCAGGAGCGTCCGCTTGATCCCACCTTGAAGCCGAAGCTCGAGGGCCTGAAGTCGGCGCATCCGAATGTCAAAGTCGAGCACGTGCTCCACGCTGGCCAGCCCGGGGAAGTCATCTGCTGGATCGGTCAGGCGCGGCAATGCGACCTCATCGTGATGGGGACGCACGGCCGGACAGGACTGATGCACCTTTTGCTGGGAAGCGTGGCCGAACACGTGATGCGCCACGCTCGCAGTCCCGTCCTGACCGTTCGCAACCGTCCGGCGGATGAGCCGCCGCTTGAGGAACCGCTCGTGCTGCCGGTGCCGCCACCACGGTTCATGTAGCTCTTGTTTCGTGCGACTGCGACAGGCTGTCGCGGAAAAGTAAGCTTCTCGGGATCGTCCCCCGGCGAATTGAGATGCCGGTGGAATTGAATTCCTTCTTTGCCCTGCTACGCAACCTTGCCCAGTCCAGCACTGGGGCGGTCCGTATGCGCACACCTCTCCCCTGCCGGCCGACTAGCGTCGGCAGGTCGAGCGCTATTTCGCTGTCAATGTGACGTAGATGCAATTCGAGTGCCAACCATCGTCACCGCGGCGCGCCGTTTGAAACAGACATGCTTCGACTGATGCCGTTGGATCAGCATCCGGGAGAAGCATTCATGACGATGAAATCCGAGTTTTGGACTGCCTTGATGCAACTGGCAGGCACAATGGCCGATGGCGACGGGCAAGTGACCCAGAAGGAATATCTCCAGGCGGTCGCTGCCGAGTTTGCCTGCGCAAGCGCCAATCACCGGCGGCAAATGCGGTTGGCGCTGTGGGCCGTCCTCACGTTTCTCGACGAGCTGAGCAATCTCGTTCCTCGCTCTCAATGATGCCGCCCTCGTTCGGCGGCCGTGCTGGCCGCCTTGCTGGACTTCTGCTCGCGGCTGTGTTGTAATCTCGGGCATCCTTCCTCTCCACCAGGAGCCCTCCATGAGCCGCCTATCCCGCCGCACCGTTCTCAAAGCCGCTGCCGCCAGCGCCGTCTTTCCGCTGTTTACTATCTCGGGCACCAAGGCCTCTGGCAGTGTCATCGGGGCCAACGACACGATCCGCGTCGGCGTCGCCGGCATCAACGGCCGGGGCGGGGCACACATCAGCGAATTGTCGCAAGTGCCCAACGTTCAAATAACGCATTTGATCGACCCGGATAGCGCGCTGTTTGCATCGCGAACCAAGACGGTCGCAGACCGATTTGGCAAAGAACCGACTTGCGTGCAGGACATCCGCAAGGTGCTCGACAACAAGTCGATCGATGCCATCACCGTGGCCACCTGCAACCACTGGCATTCGCTGATCACGATCTGGGCCTGCCAGGCGGAAAAGGACGTCTACGTCGAGAAGCCGATTAGCCACAACGTGTTCGAGGGACGTCAGTGTGTGGAAGCAGCCCGGCGTTTCAACCGCGTGGTCCAGCATGGTACGCAAAGCCGCTCCAGCGACGGCAAGGCCCGCGAGATCGCGATCGTGCAGAGCGGCAAATACGGCAAGCTGCTGGTGAGCAAGGGTTACTGCTGTAAGCCGCGGTGGAGCATCGGCTTCAAGGACGTCGAGCCGCACCCCAAGTCGCTCGACTGGAACATCTGGCTCGGCCCGGCGCCGATGCAGGACTTCCACCGCAACCTGGTGCACTACAACTGGCACTGGTTCTGGGACACCGGCAATGGCGACATTGGCAATCAAGGCGTGCACGAAATCGACATCGCCCGCTGGGCCATCAAGGGGGCGACGCTGCCGACCAAGGTCTGGAGCCTGGGGGGCCGCTTCCTACCCGACGGGCCGGATCAAGGGCAGACGCCCAACATGCAGCTTGCCGTGATGGAGTTCGGCGACGTGCTGTTGGTTTTCGAGGTCCGCGGCCTGGTGGGCAAGAAAGAGAATCCCGACTATCCCAACCAGGTCGAAAACGAGTACTACACGACAGATGGAGTGATCAAGGGAGGCAAGTTCTTCAAGGACGGCAAAGGGGAGGGCGAGCGGATTCAAGGGGCGGACGATGTCAGCGTCGCTCCGGGCGGCGCATTTGGCGCCTTCATCAATGCCATCCGCAGTCGCAAGCCCCAGGACAACAACTGCGATGCCGAGGTGGCTCACTACTCGGCCGCCTGCTGCCATTTGCCGAACATTTCCTACCGGCTGGGAGAAAAAGTCTCCTACGATGCGGTGGCCGGCATTTCAGGAAAGCAGGCCCAGGTCAAGGAAGCGTTCGAGAAGATTCGCGACAATTCCAAGGCGGTCGGCGTCAAGCTTGGCGACGGCGATTACATGCTGGGCGCGACCCTGACCTTCGACCCGGCGAAGGAGAAGTTCACTGGCCAGGGCGCCGATGCTGCCAACAAGCTCCTGACTCGGCCTTATCGCGAGCCGTTCGTCGTGCCCGATTTGCGAATCGCGTAAATCACAGTCCACACTCCCAAGTCCAGAGTCCACAGCCCGAATTCTCAATTGCCGGTAAGGTTGGTCTGGTAGAATTGAGTCGGGGTCCGCGCGACATCTCATATTGCGCCTTCGGACTACTAGAAGGAATGTCTTTCACCCACCGGTTGCGACAGACGCAAGAGCGCTACCCCATCCGGTGGCTAACTGTTTTGGCGTGCGCACTTGCGCTCTTTGCGGGTTGCAAGCCGTCGGCGAAACCGGCAATCGGAGCGACGGCCAAACTGTCGCCGGAGCCGTGGGCCATGCGGGCCCCGCAAACCTGGCCCCAGATTGTTCTCACAAACGTGGCCGAGTTCCGCGGCCACACTCGGCTGCACGGGGCGAGTGGTTTCCTCCTGGAAGCTTCGTCTGGCACTACCTGGGCCGCAACGGCACTTCATCTCATTGGTGAAAACGGCGGTGTCGAGCCGGAGATCAATGTCAGGCAACTTGATCAGAAGATTTCCACATGGCGGATGTTTCCGCGCACGGTCCCTGAAAGTTATGTGGAGATCGACAAGGTGGCAGTCGGAGGACTCGGTCAAGGCGGAGACGATTGGCTGTTGCTGACGATCAAGGCCAGCAATCGCGCGCTGCCGGCGACGCCACTGAAGCTGAGATCTCGACCGGTTCAAGTGGGGGAAATGGTGTTTTTGATCGGCTGTCCCTACGAAGAGGAAGATTGCAAACAGAACGTCTACGCCGGCACCGTCGTTGAACGCGGCAATGCGGCTTTTTTCCGATACAATCTCGAAACGCCCGTTGACATTCGCGGTTTCAGCGGCGCGCCGATTGTCGACAAGGACGGACACTTGGTCGGCGTGATGACCATTTGGTTTCAGCCGCGCATGAAAGGCAATCAGTATCTGGAGGCAGGCGGCCAGGACGCATCGTACATATTTAACTACACGCAGCGTTAATTGATTGCTGTGGACTGTGGGCTGAAATCATGTCCTTCGACGACCGACTTCGCGAAGCGATCGAGCGCGGCCACAAGCGCAGTGACGCCAGGGCGCATGAGGCCCATGCACGCGCGCTGACTGAGGAGGAATTCAAGCGGCTTCACTCCCAGTACCGGCTCGACCTGTCGGAGCACATCGAATCCTGCCTCAAGCGGCTGCCGAATCACTTCCCTGGCTTTCAATTCGAGACCATCGTGGGCAGCCGCGGGTGGGGCGCGGCCTGCTCTCGCGATGACCTGCACATCGCCCGCGGACAGCGCACCGCCGTCTACAGCCGGCTGGAGATCACCGTCCTGCCTTATTCGCAATCACTGCACGTGCTTGAACTGGCCGGCAAGGGGACCATCCGCAACAAGGAGGTATTCAACCGCACCTGGTTTGAGAAGCTGGAAGAAGCGTCGATAACCAAATTCCGCGAACTGATCGACGCCTGGGTGCTGGAATACGCCGAGCTGTACGCCGCCAAGGACTGAGTTTTCAGATGCGATTGGCCCGTGGCGGCGGGATTGGCTGCTCGCCGTCCTGCACGACGACTGCCCTGAGCAGCCGGAGGACCACCGTCTCGATCTCTTCGATCTCGGCTTTGCGCCACCCATCAGACCGCAAGCGCTGGGCGTATTCAGCCAGCCGGGCCAGCGGCAGTTCTGCCCCGTAGCATTCTTCGAGGCACTCGTGTACAGCGCCGTTGAATCGGTTCACTCTCCGACTGACCATAACCCAGTGCCAATACGGGGATTGTGCAAGCCTCATTCGCCGCAATTGCCGTGCCCGAAGGGAACTCCCCGAGGTTCGCTGCCGCCGGCTGGCCCTGTCGCACCATCGGCGGCGCTTTCGCTTGCCGACTTGGCGCAGCAGGGCTACACTAATTCCTTGCTCGGCTTACACTAACGACGACCGGCCGGCGAATTGACACCCCGGCTCGGCATCCGTCTCAAGGAACCCCATCATGCGTCCCGGCATCCTGGCGCCACCTGTCGCGACATTTTGCGTCCTGGTGTCGCTCGCCTCTGTCGCCCTCGCGGATTCGCTGACCCTGGAGAAAGCCCAGGAAATCTCCAAACAGACCGGCCGGCCGATCCTGGCCGTGGCCGGCTCCAAGACGTGAGGCCCCTGCCTGGCGCTCATGGAACGGCTCAATACCGACCGTTCCATCGCGCCGCTGGTGGCACAGTTTGTGCCCCTCAAGATCGAGACCGATGGCGACCAGTGGGGACCTTTCTCGCGCAAGTACTCCCATGAGGGCAACGGCATTCCGATCATCTTCGTCGTCCGCGCTGACGGCGAAAAAATGTATGGCAAGAGCGGTTCACTGGGCGACGAGTTGCCGAGATTCCTGTCGAGTCAACTCGCATCGGCAGGGAGAATTCTGACCCCCGCCCAGTTGTCGCAGATTCAGACCGCGGTGAGCGACGCTCAGCAGGCTCTCCAGTCGCAGGACCCGCTTTCGGCCGTCAAGCGGCTGGACACTCTGAAAAAGATCGCACCAGCAGGCAAGCTCGGCAGTTATGCCGCCGCTGCCATTGCCGCCGACCAGCTCGCGGCGCAGCTTGTGGAAGATGGCAAGGCGGCCCTGGCATCCGCCCAGGAAAAGCTTTCCAGCGGCGACAAGTTCGCCGGCGCGCTGGGAATTCTCAGCGCAAACCGGATTTACGGCGCTTTGCCCGAGCTGAAGAAAGACTTGGGAGCCGCCGAGCGTGAGCTGCGCAAGGATGGCTCCCTGAAGGAGATCGTCGCGCAGGCGGAAGCAGTAGACAAGGCGCTGGCGCTTGTTTCCACGAAAAACGGAAAAAAGACGGCTGCTGAGGCGCTGGCCAAGGTTGCTGCGCGGTTCCCCGATTCCGATGCCGCTAAAGTAGCCCAGGAAAAAATCGCCGAGCTGGAAAGCACCGCCGCCGACGGCCAGACTGGCGCTTTCGCGCCACCGGTCGGCAGCGACAAGTATCGCACGTGGACCGACGTCACCGGCAGTTACAAGATCGAGGCGGAACTCGTCGAGGCAACCGACGCAGCGGTGACACTCAAACGCAAGGAGGATGGCCGCATCGTGAAGGTGCCGATCGAGAAGCTCAGCCCTGAGGATCAGGAGTTTCTCAAGCAGCAATAGGATACGGCCATCTTGCGCCGGTCAGTTACTTGAATCGCAGCGACAGCCCGCTGCCAACGAAGTAATCGTCGGCCGCTGCGTTGAGACCCACGCCGCCGCGAATGTCCCACTGGACGTCGTCGCTGAGCAGGTAGGTGAAGCCCCCGTCGAAGTAGTGCTCGACGCGCGCCGTGTCGGCACTGTGGGGAAAGAAGGCGAACCACTCGGTGTAGGCTCCCACCCGCTCGGTGAGGCTGTAATTCACCGTCCACGATTGGGCCCACTGGGTATATGCCTGAGCCGTGACGTCATCGGGCGTCCGATTGAACTGCGTGCTGCCGCCGGTCGCCAGCCAGTCGTTGATATCCCAGCCATAGAGCCAGTTGACGCCGGGCAAGACTTCGTCGGCGCGGAACACGCTTCCCCCCGTGGGCACGGTCATCTGCGGCACCAGGGCCATCTCCGGGAGAATTCCTTCCTGCGGCGTCAGCGCCAGCTTGAAGCCGAGGTACAGATCTTCCGCTCCGGCCGATTCCACGCCGTCTACAATCTCATGGGCATAGTTCCACGCCAGCCTCCATTCGAACCATTCGGCAAACATGCCGTAGCGGAACAGGGCCTCGGGGTACGAATGGCCGATCGTTTGCGTGCCGTCGTTGT
>Ga0075418_10004134_pt1 | contig 16525 bp, 9 predicted proteins | sample SoiMetdeltSBSDD2_FD_81776 | JGI IMG/M metagenome (GOLD analysis project Ga0075418, IMG submission 81776) | Bulk soil microbial communities from a Populus tree surrounding site in Tennessee, USA - Soil MetaG P. deltoides SBSDD2 | ecosystem: Environmental > Terrestrial > Soil > Tree plantation... | reverse complement strand
TCGGCCAGCGGCACAACCTGCCCTCCGTCACGATGATGGACGAGCGCGGGGTCATCACCGTGCACGGGCCGTTTCAGGGCTTGGACCGGTTCGAGGCGCGGCCCGCCGTGGTCGCGGCGCTTCGCGAGATGAGGCGCATCGTGGCCGAGAAGCGCCCCTACGTCCACGCCGTGGGGCACTGCTCCCGTTGCAAGACAACGGTCGAGCCGCGGCTGAGCCTGCAGTGGTTCGTCAAGACCGGGCCGCTGGCCAAGGCCGCCGGCGACGCGGTGCGCGAAGGCCGGGTGCGCATCGAGCCGGAATCCCTTGTCCCGCGGTACTTCTCGTGGGTCGACAACATGCACGACTGGTGCATCTCGCGGCAGCTGTGGTGGGGGCACCGGATCCCGGTCTGGTATGGGCCGGGCGGCGAGGTCGTGTGCGTCGGCCCGGACGACGAGACGCCCAGCGGTGAGGGGTGGCGCCAGGACGAGGACGTGCTGGACACCTGGTTCTCCTCGGCGCTGTGGCCGTTCAGCACGCTGGGCTGGCCGGACGAGACGGCGGATCTGCAGAAGTTCTATCCCACAAGCGTTCTGGTCACCGGGTACGACATCCTGTTCTTCTGGGTGGCCCGGATGATGATGTTCGGCCTCTATGCGATGAACGGCAAGCAGCCCTTTGATGTGGTTGCGCTGCATGGCATGGTGCGCGACCAGTACGGCAAGAAGATGAGCAAGTCGTTCGGCAACGTCGTCGACCCGCTGGACTGGATCGACCGGTTCGGCGCCGACGCCACCCGGTTTACCCTCGCCAAGGGCGCCAACCCGGGCGCAGACGTCCCGGTGTCGGAGGAGTGGTGCCAGGGCTCGCGCAACTTCTGCAACAAGCTGTGGAACGCCACGCGATTCGCGCTCATGAACGGCGCGACGGTCGAGGGTGAGCTGCCGAAGGATCTGTCCACTGTGGACAGATGGATCCTGTCCCGCCTCGAGCACACCATCGCCGCCGTCGACGAACAGTTCGAGGCGTACGAGCTCGCCAAGGTCTGCGACACGCTGTACCACTTCGCGTGGGACGACGTGTGCGACTGGTATGTGGAGCTTTCCAAAGCAGCACCCAGCCCGCGGGTGCTCGGCCATGTACTCGACCAGCTGCTGCGCCTGCTTCACCCGATCGTCCCGTTCGTCACCGATGAACTGTGGTGCGCCCTGACCGGCAGCCAAGCGTCGGTGATGGTGGCCTCGTGGCCGGCTGTCGACCCCAACCTGATCGACGACGCGGCCGAGGCCGAGGTGGAGCGGCTGCAGCGGGTCGTGACCGAGGTGCGGCGGTTTCGCTCGGACCAGGGGCTCAAGCCCGGCCAGCGGGTCGCGGCGACCGTCGTCGGCATCGAGGCGCATGAGACGCTGGTGAGGAGCCTGGCCCGGCTTGACCTGCCCGGCGAGGGCTTCTCCGCCACCGCGACTGTGACGATCGCGGGCGGCGTGACCGTCGCCCTCGACACCCGCGGCACGATCGACGTCGTCGCCGAGCGGGCCCGCCTGACCAAGGACCGCGCGGCCGCGGAGAAGGAGATCGCCCAGGCGACGGCGAAACTGGGCAACGAGGGCTTCCTCGCCAAGGCGCCGGCGGAGGTGGTCGCCAAACTGCGCGACCGGCTGGCCGCGGCGCAGGCCGATATCGTCCGTGTCGACGAAGCGCTGGCTAGGCTGTGATATCAGCAGCGGGTGGGGTTGAACGCTTCGCGATCAACCCCACCCGCGCACAAGCACGGCTTCGCCTGAACGGAGTTAAACCCGTGGGGGTCGGGCTTCGCCTGAACGGAGTTAAACCCGTGGGGGTCGGGCTTCGCGGGGATGGTTAAAACCCGTGGGGGGTGGGCTTCGCCTGAACGGAGTTAAACCCGTGGGGGTCGGGCTTGGCGGGGACGGGTTAGACCCTCTTGGGTGAGGATTGGTGGGTACGAAGTTGAGGCCGCGAGGGTGAGGCTTCGCTGGGATGGAGTTAACCCGCGGGGGTCGGGCTTCGCGGGGGCGGAGTAAAACCCGGTTCGGGCCGGGCTGAACGGAGTTGACGGGTGAATTCCGAGTTTGAGCAAGTTGAGGCGGAGCTGCAGGCGCGTGGGTTCACTCGTTACGTCTTCGACCTCGGCCGCATCCAGGAGCTACTCGACGTGCTCGGCAGCCCTCAGCGGGCGTACCCATCGATCCACATCACCGGCACCAATGGGAAGACATCGACCGCCCGCATGATCGATAGCGTGCTCCGGGCGCATGGCCTGCATGCGGGCAGGTATACGAGCCCCCATCTCGAGAGCATTCGGGAGCGGATCAGCCTGGACGGGGTACCCGTTGATGAAGAAAGGTTTATAGGTGTCTATAAAGAGGTCAGCCCGGTCGCCGAGCTGCTCGATGCCCGAAACGACGAGACGCTGAGCTACTTCGATGTCACCACCGCGCTGGCGTTCGCCGCGTTCGCGGACGCGCCGGTCGACGTGGCCGTGGTCGAGGTGGGCCTGGGCGGCGCCGAGGACTCGACCAATGTGCTGAGCGCCGGCGTCACCGTCATCACGCCGATCGGCCTCGACCACACCGAGTGGCTCGGCGACACCCTCGAGGACATCGCGATGGCCAAGTCCGGCATCGTCCACGCGGGATCGACCCTGATCTGTGCCGTGCAGCCCGAGGAGGCGATGAACCCGATCCTCGACCGCTGCGCCGAGGTGGGCGCGACCATCGCCCGCGAGGGCACCGAGTTTGGGGTCCTGCGCCGTTCGGTCGCGGTGGGCGGGCAAGTGCTGACGCTGCAAGGGCTCAACGCCGTCTATGACGAGGTTTTCCTGCCGCTGCACGGCGCGCACCAGGCGCAGAACGCGGCGCTGGCGCTCGCGGCGGTGGAGGCGTTTCTCGGTACCAACGTGCACGCCGACGCGGTGCGCGAAGGCTTCGCCGAAGCCACCTCCCCCGGGCGGCTGGAGCGGTTGCGTTCGGCGCCAACGATTCTGGTGGATGCCGCGCACAACCCGCACGGCATGGCGGCGACAGCGCACGCGCTGGGCGAGGATTTCTCGTTCGAGAGCCTGGTCGCGGTGGTGGCGGTGCTCGCCGACAAGGACGTGGCGGGCCTGCTCGAGCAGCTGGAACCGATCGCGTCGCACGTGGTGGCGACGCGGAACACTTCGCCCCGAGGCCTTGCGCCGGAAGAGCTCGGGCGGGTGGCGCGGGAGATCTTCGGGCCGGAACGGGTGACCATCGAGCCGTCGATGCCCGACGCGATCGCCTTCGCGGTCGGGCAGGCTGAATCGGAGTCGTCGACGGGCGCGGGGGTTCTCATCACCGGTTCGGTGGTGACCGTCGCGGACGCAAGGAAGCTGTTGGGGCGCAAATGAACGGGGATGTGCGGTGAATCCTTCGCGGGAGCAGAAGTCGCTGCCGGTGCGGATGACGCTGGGTGGCAAGCGGAGCGGGCTGCGTAACCCGAGCCGGGCGTTGAGAGGCCTCGGGTCGATCGCCCTCACCCTCGAGGCGGTGGTACTGCTGCTCGCCATCCAGCCGATCCGGATCACCGAGGGGGCGATCAGCGCGGCGCAACTGGTGCTGTTGCTGGGTTCCGCGAGCGGCGCCATCCTGCTGACCGGGATGCTGCGCTCGCCGTGGGGATGGGCGCTGGCCGGGGCGCTGCAGGCGGTGCTCATCGCTGCCGGGCTGCTGCACTGGATGATCGGCGTGGTCGGCGTCCTGTTTGGACTCGTATGGCTGTTCGTGCTCTACGTGAGGTACAAAGTCCTTATGTAGTCCTTATACGGCAGGCGTTCTGGCCTTCCACTCGGTGATGGCGATGCCGTGGCCGTCCGGATCCCGGAACGAGGCCGACACCTGCTCCAGGCGCTCACCCCGGCTGACCACCCGCGGTGCCTGGGTGAAGCGGACCCCGCGCACCTTCAGCTCCTCATACACCGCTTCCACGTCGCCCACCTCGAGGTTGAGGTGGACCAGGCGTTTGCGCACCGACTCGGCGTCCCGGGTCGTCATCAGGACTATCCGGGTGTCGCCCGAGGCGAGCACCACGCTGTCGGGGCCACCGTCAAGCTCATAGAAGCCCAGCATGTCGTGGTAGAAGCGTTGCGAGCGCCGCAGATCGGTCACCTGCACGGTGTAGCCGACGCCCTGGATCGTGCCCGACGTCGCCGGGCGCGCTGGGGGTTGCGTGGTGAGCACATGCGCCGCGGTGTTCTCCACGAAGACCGAGCCGCCCGAGCCGCTCGAGCGGGCCGCGACCGGCTGCGGTTCGGGTTCCGGTTCGGCCTCCGGCGTTTGCTCACTCGGCGCGGAAGTGGCCGCGTCGGAGAAGTCAAGGGCGTCAACGGTCAGCGGCGACTCGCCGCCCGGCTGGCGCTGCGTGGGCACCAGCTCCCCCTCGAGCACGGGCACCGGCTGCGGCTTGCGCTTGGGCAGCGGATCGGGTTGCACGTTGGGGAACTCGGAGGTGACATCGGCCGGGACCGGCTCCTCCGGGTAGAGGCCCATCTCTTCGAACTCGTCGTACTCGCCGCCGTAGACGCCGACGCGTTCCCATTGAATCTTGATGCGGCGGGCGTCGGAGACGGCGATCAGGGCGGGCAGGGTGTCTCCGACCTCGGGCCACTTTTCCACGGGTACCCGTGGATCCCTGATCATCACGGTCTGCCCGGGATGAGCCGGCGAGTCCACCAGCACCTGCATTTCGCAGCGGCCATACTCCGTGGCGATGACCGGCGGTTCGGAGATCTTGACCACGTGCACCGTGCCCTGCACAAAGGATCTGTCCCCGCCGCGGATGGAGGCCGTGGTCAGCAGGGCCACCGCCACGATCACCATCGCCGCGCCTACCGCACCTATCGGCCACCCGCCCGCGGCGGTCCCGAGACCGGCCGCCATCGAGATAACGAAAAGCCCCAATGCGCCAAGCGACACGGCGACGGTTACCCGGCCCGGCCGAACCGGCTTACGCCCCAAGCGCGCCACTTCTAGTCCTCCCCAACCCCTCCCTGCGGTATCTGCTCAGCGTAGGCGGGTGTGTCGATCGTGGAAAGTATGTGCCGTAGGCTGATGAAGCCCTGCTTGCATTGGTGCAGGTCAAGTCCGGTTTAGGGAGTGATGTCGTGGAGCGGACGCTAGTGCTGATCAAGCCCGATGCGGTGAATCGTGGCCTTGTCGGCGAGGTAGTCTCGCGTCTTGAGCGCAAGGGACTGGTGTTCGAAACCCTCCGCATGCGCACCATGGACAGCGATCTGGCCGACGCGCACTATGCCGAGCATGTGGAGAAGGCGTTCTATCCACCGCTGCGGGCCTTCATGACCTCCGGGCCGCTCGTGGCCGCGATCGTCTCCGGCGATCAGGCCATCGCCGTGGTGCGAGCCCTGGTCGGCGCCACCGACGGGCGGGCCGCCGCGGCCGGTACGATCCGCGGCGACTACTCGCTGTCCAACCGCGAGAACCTGGTCCACGCCTCGGATTCCGCCGAGTCGGCCGAGCGTGAGATCAAGCTCTGGTTCCCCGACCTTTAGGCCGATCCTGCCGACTCAGGTCGACTCAGGTCGACTCAGGTCGACTCGGGCGCGGCGGGGCAGCACCCGGCGGTTGGCCATAGCGCCGAAGTGACGGCGCGGTGAACCGCGGCGCCGGCGACACCCATCGATTGAGATACATCATGTTATCTATGGGTACCGGGAACCCACTGGTACCAACCAGGCATGACCGTACATTCCATCGGGGTGAGAGGCTGGTTGTCCGGCCTCACGGCGATACTCGTGCTGATCGGTGCCACATCCGCCGCCGGCAGCCCGGCCGGCGCCGCTCCCGCGGCCCCGGCCGCACCGGATGGCGCTGAAGCGGGCATCATCGTCCAGCCCAACCCGGCCGCGGCCGATGTCTCCGCCGAGATGATGGCGGCGGTGCAGCGGGATCTCAAGATGACGCCGGAGAGGGCGCGGGCGCGTTTGGTCCGCTCGGATTGGGCGTCGCGGCTGACCCCGCTGCTCCAGCAGCGCCTGGGCAAGGCGTACGCCGGTTCGTGGCTGGCCCTGGACGGGCAGGACTTCGTGGTGGCCATCACCGACCGGCGGCTGGAGCGTGTGGTGCGCGCCAGCGGCGCCACGCCGAAGCTGGTGGCCCGCGGCGAGGCCGAACTGTCCGCGCTGGGCGACAAGTTGAACAACTGGGCCAAGAAGGATCCCAAGAGTGTGCCCGCCGAGGTGACGGGCTGGGTGGTCGACCCGCTGATCAACCGGGTCCGGATCGAGGTGCTGCCCGGCGGCTACAGCGCGGGATTGCGGTTCGCCACCGCCGCCGGGCTGGCCGCCGGCGAGTTCGAGTACACGACAATGCCCGGACCTTGGACTCAGGAGCGTGATGTCAAGGCAGGTCAGGAGTTCTTCCCCGTCAGCACAAGTTTCAGCAGATGCTCCACGGGTTTTGCGGTGACCGCGAATCCCGGGACACCGTTCGCCCGGCCCGCATATGTGACCGCGGCACACTGCTTCCGCGCCTTCACCGACCTCGCCATGGTACGGAATACGAGAACCGGACCCAGCGAACCGGAGTTCGTCGTGCAGGGTCTGGTCGGCGCCGCCGTGTCGAGCATCGAGGACGACGAGGCGCTGGTTCACACGGAACGTGAGTTCCGTCCGGTACCCCGCGTCGACGGCCACGGCACCTTGGACATCGCGGTCACCGGTGACACTCCGGCCGCTGACAACTCGATGGCGTGCACCTCCGCCGGCGTCACCGGGCTGCAATGCGGACTCATCGTGCCCGGAGCCTACTCGGGACGACACATAGACGGTTCCATCTTCCTCAACCACAAGGCAACCGATACCTGCAGCCGGGACGGTGACTCCGGCGGCGCCGTGTTCTCCGGTACGCAAGCACAAGGCGTCCTGGTGGAAGGCAACGTCCGGAGAGTCGGCCCCCTCGGATTCGAGTCTATGTGTGCCTTCCCGGCCTTGAGACGGACGGGCTACATCCCGATCAGGCGGGCCCTGTCTAACCTTGGCGCGCAGTTGAGGACCGTCCCGGCGCCCAAGCCGCCGCCGACGTCGAGCCGGCGGTGGGTCGACGATGGGCAGCCCTGGGACGGGCTGGGCGGCTCTGTGCTGGGCAACGTGGCGTCGGTGGCGTTGAATGCGGGACACGTGCAGGTGTTCGGGCGCGGGACCGACAACCACCTGTACACCAACACCCTCACCAACGGGACGTGGGGCGGATGGCAGGGCTTCGGCGGCGCCGACGCCTTGACCGGGCCGCCAACGGTGCTGGCCCGCGCCGGTGGCATCGACGTCTACTACCGCGGCGTGGATACGCGGCCGTACTTCCGACGGTTCAACGGGACCAGCTGGGAGCCGCCGGTCAAGCTGGGCGACATCGATGTGGAGGGCCAGATCGCGGCGGTCAACGCCCAGTTGGGCCACGTGATCCTGTTCATCCGCAGCTCGGATGACGAGGTGTACTACAACTTCACCGATGGGGTGGGGCCGTGGAGCGGCTGGCTGGGGCTGGGCGGCAACGTCAACGCCTCGCCCACCGCGATCGCTCGCACGAACGCCGCGGGCCAGATCGTGCTGGAGGTATATGCGCGTTGGGCCGATGACAACGTGCGGTACCGCACGCTGGATCCGGCCGGGCCGCCCGGCTGGGGGCCGTGGGTGAACCTGGGCGGGATCTTCAAGGCCACGCCGGTCGGGGTCACGGTGGGGCCGAACCAAAGCTGGTTGGTCGGCTGGGGTCGTGACGACGACATCGTGTATGTGCAGCGGTTCAAGGACGGGGACTGGCTGCGCGGCTCGAACGGCAGCACCGCCACCGGTTGGCGCGGCCTGGGCGGCACCGCCGCGTCCCCACCGACCGTGGTCGCCGGGCCCGGTGAGCAGATGCGGGTCTTCGCCCGGGACATCAACCAGCGGATCAAAATGATCAACTGGCCGGGCGGCGACATCTACTGGGAGCGATGGGTCACTCTCGCGGGTGACACCGTCCAGCCGGTCGCGGTCAGCCCCAACTACTCCGGCCAGGTCAGCCTGATCAACGCGTTCGGCATCGACGCGGCCACCCAGGAGCCGTTCCACATACCGATCACCGTGGCGCGGGCCGTGCAGGTCACCGTCAACAGCACCGCACCCACCGCGCCCAACGTCAACAGCACGACCGTCGGCAATCCAGCCCTCTTCACGATCACCGGCCCGCCCGGAGCGCCGATCTCCTGGTCGGCCACCCAGAACGGGGTGGTACGCGAGGACCACGCGTCCTATGGCCACGTTCTGGACGGCAACGGCGAGTTCACTTGGAACGCGGGCGAATTGCCGGGATCGGCGATCGGCTCGTGGGTCAGGCAGGCGCATGTGGGCACCCAGAACCCGCGGACCGCCGAGGTCGCGTACACCGTCGCTCCCCGGCCGGTGTCGATCGTCACCGACAAGGCCCACTACCAACTCGGGGAGAACGTCACCTTCATGATCTCCGGGCCGGCCAACCAACCCATCTCCTGGTCGAGCTTTATCAACGGCTCACCGTCCGGGGAGAACGCCGCCTTCTATGGGCAGTACACCGACGCCAGCGGCTTGTTCAGCGTCACGGTCCCGTGGACCGACTCACGCCTGGGCTTCTGGACCAAATTCGTCAACATCGCCGGGCAGGCCGGCCAGGTGGAGTTCGCCGTGTCGAACGGTTCGCTGGCGATCTACACCAAGTCGGCCGCCTATGGTTTCGGCGACTTCATCAACTACATGGTCGCCGGCCCGCCCAACCAGCCCACCTTCTGGACCACCTGGCTCAACGGCACGATCATTCAGAACAACGTGCCCGGCGAGCCCCTCGACGCCGACGGGTTGCTCGTCACCCCCGAGGCGCCGTGGATCGATTTCCACAACGGCACCTACGTCGTGCAGGTTAGCGCCGGCGGGCAGACCGCCCAGGTCACCTTCGTGTTCGACTGGCCGCAACCCATCGCCTACCCGCCGATCAGCGCCAGCCACTCCAACAAGTGCCTCGACATCGAGGGCAACACGATCGACGACGGCGCCCGGGCCTTGCAGTGGGCCTGCGTGATGGGCATCAACGTGTGGCGTCGAAGCGGCTCGAACCTGATCGCGGAGCACTCCGGCAAGTGCCTGGAGGTGTCCTCCGGCAGCTCCGGGGCGCCGGCCCAGCAGTGGACCTGCAACGGCGATGCGCGGCAGGACTGGCAGTTCCCGGTCGTGGGCGACTGGTGGAACAACCAGTACAAGATCGTCTCGGCCGGCTCGGGAATGTGCCTGACCGTCGCCGATGCCTCGCTGGCCGACGGCGCCGCCGTCGTGCAGCTGCCGTGCAACGGCTCGGCCAACCAGGTATGGAACATCCCGGATCCGATTGTCCCCCCGGCTCCGCCCCCGGGCTGGGACGAACCGGTCTAGCCCAACCGGCTGGCCGCGTGGGGTGCCGGGACGGACCCGGCACCCCACGCGGCGTAAGGGCTCAGCCCTTGCCGTTGCTTGTGGTCGTGCAAGTGACGACGATCGGCGTGTCGGCGGACACCTGGGTGCCGGCGGCGACCGATTGCTTGGTCACGGTGTAGCTGACGAGCACCGACAGGTCGGTGTTGGGGTTGGCCTCGGGCACGAACTTGACGCTGGTGAGCCCGGCGCCCTCGAGGATCACCTTGGCGTCGGCCGCCGGCATGCCCACGACGTTGGGCATGTTCACCATCTTGACCGCGGGGGACGCTGAGGGCGAAGGCGACGTGTTCGGCGTGGTGGTCAGGGAAGGCGAGGGGGACGGGCGGGAGTCGCCGGTACCCGTCGAGGTGGCGCCGGCTGTCGGCGTGGGTTGGGCGGTAGGGGCGTCCTTGCGCCACCACGTCATGTACGAGAAGCCGGCGCACAGCAGGGCCAGCAGGATCAGCAGCAGAAGGAGCAGCAGCATCCAGCGCTTCCTGCCGTCCTTCTCCTCGCCGGGCCCGGCCGGGGGCGGTGTTGCCGGAGGTGAGGCGTCCCCGCCGGACTGCGTCGCGGGCGGGGCGTCGGCCTTGTCGGAATCGGCCGTTGGAGGAGCCGTCGGCGTGTCCGCCGAAGCGCCGGCCGTGGGGGCGGCTGCCGGTGTCTCGGCTGGTGCCGAGGCATCGACCGATGCATCCTCCGATGCGGCGTGGCGCTGGACATATCGGCCGGTCGCCGTCTCACGCGTGAGGCCGGTGACGGGCTGTTGGGGTGCGTCTGACATTAATTGGCCTCTCAAGCCTGATGTTCGAACACCGGACATGATGACGGTCGATCCTAGATCGGTCACTCGGCCAGCGGGAGGGTCTCCATGTCGGGTTGGTGACCTTCACATGGAAACCCGGTAGGGGTGGGGACGGCCGGTCGGGTAATCTGGGCACACAAGCATCGACCCGGCTATCACCGGTGAGCTTCCGGAAGAAAAGGTCGGCAGACCCTAGTAGAACCGGACGGGTGGGCCCGTCACAGCCTTTGAAGAGCGGCGCACTGGTCCTTCGGTGCGGGTGATGTCGATCGCGATGCGTTCGACATCAGCCGTTGCCTAGGAGATCAGCCGCGCAAGCGAGGTGGTACCGCGGGCGCAGTTTGCTCGTCCTCGCACTGTTTTCATAGCAGTGATCATGAGGAGCTCGCGATGGCTTATCCGCAAAACGAGTCGGTTGATGGGGTTCCGGCCTCGCCGGACTTTCCCGCGCTCGAACGGCGTACCCTCGAATATTGGGCCGCCGACAAGACTTTCGAGGCCAGCGTGGAGAGCCGCGATGCCGGGGTCAACGGCTCCAACGAGTTCGTTTTCTATGACGGCCCGCCCTTTGCCAACGGCATGCCGCACTACGGTCACCTGCTGACCGGCTATGCCAAGGATGTGGTCCCGCGCTACCAGACCATGAAGGGCCGCAGGGTGGAGCGCCGTTTCGGCTGGGACTGCCACGGCATGCCAGCCGAGGTGGAGGCCGAGAAGCAGCTGGGCCTGACCACCAAGGCGGAGATCCTTCGCATGGGGGTGGCCGAGTTCAACGCCGCCTGCAAGACCTCGGTCCTGACCTACACCAAGGATTGGGAGCGGTACGTGACCCGGCAGGCCCGCTGGGTGGATTTCACCAACGACTACAAGACGCTCGACCTGGACTACATGGAGAGCGTCATGTGGGCCTTCAAAACCTTGCACGACAAGGGTTTGATATATGAGGGCTTCCGCGTCCTGGCCTACTGCTGGCGCTGCGAGACGCCTTTGTCCAATACCGAGACTCGCATGGACGACGTGTACAAGGACCGGGCCGACCCGGCGAGCACCGTCGCCTTCCGCCTGGAGACCGGTGAGCTGGCGCTGGCGTGGACCACCATGCCGTGGACGCTGGTGCCCAACGTGGCGCTGGTCGTCGGGCCGGACGTGGACTATGCCGTCGTCGAGAAGGAAGGCGAGCGCTACGTGCTGGCCGAGGCGCGGCTCGGCGCGTACGAGAAGGAGCTGGGCGACGCCACGCGCGTGGGCACTCTCAAGGGAAGCGAGCTTGTCGGGCGCAAGTACGAGCCCATGTTCGAGTTCCTGGCCGAGCGGATGGCCGATGTGCCCAAGGCCTTCACCGTGCTAGGCGGGGACTTCGTCTCCACCGAGGACGGCACGGGCATAGTCCAGGTCGCTCCCTCGCACGGTGAGGACGACTTCAACATATGCACCGCCGCCGGCATACCGGTCGTGATGACCGTCGATGACCGGACGCGGTTCACCTCGATAGCCCCGCGCTTCGAGGGGATGCAGGTGTTCGAGTCGAACAAGCCGCTGCTGCGGGAGCTGCGCGAACGCGGGCTACTGGTGCGCACCGACCAGTACAACCACTCGTACCCGCACTGCTGGCGCTGCGACACGCCGCTGGTGTACAAGGCGGTGTCGAGCTGGTTCGTGCAGGTCACGGCGTTCAAGGAGCGCATGGTCGAGCTGAACCAGGAAATAAACTGGACGCCCGCCCACGTCAAGGATGGCCAGTTCGGCAAGTGGCTGGAGAACGCGCGCGACTGGTCCATATCCCGCAACAGGTTCTGGGGCTCGCCCATACCCGTGTGGAAGTCGGACGATCCGGCGTATCCACGCATGGATGTGTATGGGTCGCTTGCCGAAATGGAGCGGGATTTCGGTGTGGCCGTGACGGATCTGCACCGCCCGTACGTGGACGAGCTGGTGCGTCCCAACCCGGACGACCCCACCGGCCAGTCGATGATGCGGCGGGTGGTCGAGGTGCTCGACTGCTGGTTCGAAAGCGGCTCAATGCCTTTCGCGCAAGTGCACTACCCGTTCGAGAACGTCGACTGGTTCGAGCACCACTACCCGGGCGACTTCATAGTCGAGTACATGCCGCAGACGCGGGGCTGGTTCTACACACTGCACGTGCTGGCCACGGCGCTGTTCGACCGGCCGGCGTTCCGCAACTGCGTGTGCCACGGCATATTGCTCGGCGAGGACGGCCGCAAAATGTCGAAGAGCCTCAAGAACTATCCTGAGGTCTACGACATGTTCGACAAGTACGGGTCGGACGCGATGCGGTGGATGCTGATGAGCTCGCCGATCCTGCGCGGTGGCGACGCCCTGGTGTCGGAGACAGCGATCAGAGACTCGGTGCGGCAGGTGCTGCTCCCGCTGTGGAACGTCTACTACTTCTTCACCTTGTACGCCAACGCTTCCGGGCACACGTCGCGGATGCGGGCCAACTCGCGGCACGGGCTGGACCGGTATGTGCTGGCCAAGACGCGCTCGCTGGTCGACGAGGTCACGGCGGAGATGGACGTCTTCGACGTGGCCGGGGCGTGCGGTGCGGTGCGGTCCTATCTGGACGCTCTGACCAACTGGTACGTGCGCCGCAGCCGGGACCGCTTCTGGGCCGGCGACGTCGACGCCTTCGACACCCTCTACACGGTGCTGGAGACGCTGGCGCGGCTGATGGCCCCACTGGCCCCGCTGACGGCCGAACAGATATGGCGCGGGCTGACCGGGGAGCGCTCGGTGCATCTGGCCGACTGGCCCAACGGCGAGGCCTTCCCCTCCGACGAGAGCCTGGTCAAGGCGATGGACAAGGTGCGGGAGGTCTGCTCGGCGGCGCTGTTCCTGCGCAAGGCGAAGGGGCTTCGGGTGCGGTTGCCGCTGCCTAAGCTGACCGTCGCCTTCGAGGGCGCGACCCGTCTGCGTGAATACGTGGACCTGGTGGCCGATGAGGTCAACGTCAAGGAGGTCGTGCTCACCGACGACGTGAAGGCCCACTCCGAGCAGGTGCTCACGGTGGTGCCAAGGGCGCTCGGCCCGCGCGTGGGCGGAGCCGTCCAGCAGGTGATCAAGGCGGTGAAGGCGGGCGAATGGTCCCTTGTGGACGGCAAACCCACCGCCGCCGGTGTCACCCTGGAGGAGGGCGAGTACGAGCTCAAGCTGGTCGTGGCCGACGCCGAGCACTCGGCGGCCCTGCCCGGTACCGAGGCCGGGGTCGTGGTGCTCGACACCGCGGTCACCCCGGAGCTGGTCGCCGAGGGCCTGGCCCGCGACGTCGTCCGGGTCGTGCAGCAGGCGCGCCGCGAGGCCGACCTGGCCGTGACGGACCGCATAGATCTGGTGGTGAGTGCGTCGGCTGAGGTCGAGGCGGCCGTGGAGGCTCATCGAGTCTTCGTGGCCAATGAGACCTTGGCGACATCGTTGAGCTTCTCCGTGGTACCAGATGATGCTTTTGAAGGCGAAGCCGGAGAGGGCGAGCGAGTCTCTGTCCTGGTGAAAGCCGTCTGAGGCGCGCAACACGTCAGTGCCCCGGCCCAGTTGCCGGGGCACAGGCGTCTTTACACAGTTACGGTATCTTCAGCACCCGTCTCCACCTCGCTGCTGAAGGGATCAAAACGTGCCGGTGCTCTACACGATCGGAATGTGGACGGCTGCCCCAGCCATCCGCCAATTGTGGCGGCCAAAGGTCGAGGGCCTAGAGCACGTCCCGGCGACCGGGGGCGCGATCTTCTGCGGTAACCACATCTCGGTGGCGGACGAGTTCTTCCTCGGCGCGGTGATCGAACGCCCGATCGCCTTCTGGGCCAAGGAGGAGTACTTCGAGAAGACCGGCATCACCGGGCTGTTGTACAAGGGTTTGATGAACGGGCTCGGCGCCATCCCGGTGCACCGCGCCGGCGGCCGGGCGGCCTTGAGCGCCTTCGACGCGGCGATCCCGCACCTGAAGAACGGCGGCCTGGTCTGCGTGTACCCCGAGGGCACGCGCTCGCCCGACGGGCGCCTCTACCGCGGACGCACCGGCGCGGCCCGACTGGCGCTCGCCGCGGGTGTGCCGATCGTGCCGGTCGGCACCATAGGCACCGACAAGGTCCAGCCGATCGGGCAGGTGCTTCCGACCGTCAGGCGGGTAGAAGTGACCATCAAGTTCGCCAAGCCCATCGATGTGGGTGAGTGGCAGGAGGCGGATTCGCAAAGCTCGGCGGCGCGTGAGGTCACCGACAAGCTGATGTCGACGATCCAGAGCCTGACCGGCCAGCAGTATGTGGCCCGCTACGCCCCCAAGCGAGAGTCGCCCAAACGCGAGTCGTAACCGGCTTGTTCAAGATCGGTCAGCTCCCACTTGCTCGACAATCCGTAGGTGCCCTCCGGGGTCAGCCGGTAGATCTCGACATCCGCCTCGAATTGGTCGCTGGGATCCTCGGTGATCAGCCAGAACTCGGGGATTCTCGCGGCGGCATACTTGGCCGGCTTCCACTTGGTGTCCCTCTCCGCCGATTCCGGCGAAACGATCTCTACGACGCATGCGACATCACGTGCGGGAAGCTGGGAGCGTCGAGGATTGCTGATGCGCTCGCGAAGCACCACCACATCCGGGATTGGCACATCCTTGGGAGCAACGACGACGCCGACTTCGTGGTTGGCCGAACAACCAGCTGCCCGGAAGAAGGCGACCACACGATATGCCACATCGGCATGCCACCACATTTGTGCTGCTGCCATCACGAAGAGGTTTCCTCCCCAAAGCTCGAACCGACGACCTTCAACCTCAGGGAGCTCCTGGAACTCCTCCGCGGTCATCGGGAGCCGGGGTAGATCGATGATGCCCATGGTTGAAGTATCGCGCATTAAGCGCGGACTGGGTGACCGGTTACCCTTAGTGGTTATGCGTGGAGAGTCGGTGTTCCCTCAGCTTGAGCAGCTGTTGCCGCTGGTCAGCAAGCCGATCCAGTATGTCGGCGGCGAACTGGGCGCGACAGTCAAGCCGTGGGACTCGGCTTCGGTCAGGTGGGTGTTGATGTACCCGGACGCCTACGAGGTGGGGCTGCCCAACCAGGGCGTGCAGATCCTGTACGAGCTGATCAACGAACGGGCGGATGCGCTGGCCGAGCGGACCTACTCGGTCTGGCCCGATCTCGAAAAGTTGATGCGCGACAACGGGGTGCCGCAGTTCACCGTGGACTCGCACCGCGCGGTCGGCGACTTCGACTTGTTCGGGGTGTCGTTCGCCACGGAGCTGGGCTACACCAACCTGTTGACGGCGCTCGATCTGGCGGGGATCCCGCTGAGCGCCGCCGACCGCACCATGGACCATCCGGTGCTGGTGGCGGGAGGCCACGCCGCGTTCAACCCGGAGCCGATCGCCGAGTTCATCGACGCCGCCGTGCTCGGCGATGGCGAGGAGGCGGTGCTGGAGATCACCGAGATCGTGCGGGGATGGAAGGCGCAGGGACGCCCGGGCGGGCGTGACGAGCTGCTGCTGCGCCTGGCCCGCACCGAGTCGGTGTATGTGCCGCGCTTCTACGACGTCGACTACCTGCCCGATGGGCGGATTCAGCGCGTGGTGCCGAACCGGGTGGACGTTCCCTTCCGGGTCCACAAGCGCACCACGATGGATCTGGACGCGTGGCCGTACCCGAAAAAGCCCTTGGTGCCATTGGCGGAAACGGTTCACGAACGGTACGCCGTCGAGATCTTCCGCGGATGCACGCGCGGTTGCCGTTTCTGCCAGGCCGGCATGATCACCCGCCCGGTGCGGGAGCGTTCGATCACGACGGTCGGCGAGATGGTCCAGCAGGGCCTTGAATTCTCCGGTTTCCAGGAGGTCGGGCTGCTCTCCCTGTCCAGCGCGGATCACTCCGAGATCGGCGACATCTGCAAAGGGCTGGCGGATCAGTATGAGGGCTCCAATGTTTCGCTGTCCCTGCCCAGCACGAGGGTGGACGCCTTCAACATCGACTTGGCTCAGGAGCTGTCCCGCAACGGCCGCCGCACCGGCCTGACCTTCGCACCCGAGGGTGGGTCGGAGCGCATCCGCAAGGTCATCAACAAGATGGTCTCGGAGGAGGACCTCATCCGGACCGTGGTGACGGCCTACAGCAACGGCTGGCGGCAGGTGAAGCTGTACTTCATGTGCGGGCTGCCGACCGAGACCGACGAGGACGTGCTGCAGATCGCGCGCCTGGCGCACGAGGTGATCAAGTCCGGGCGGGCCGCCACAGGCTCCAAGGGTGTTCGCTGCACGGTCTCCATCGGCGGGTTCGTGCCCAAGCCGCACACTCCCT
>Ga0075418_10004133_pt1 | contig 16525 bp, 19 predicted proteins | sample SoiMetdeltSBSDD2_FD_81776 | JGI IMG/M metagenome (GOLD analysis project Ga0075418, IMG submission 81776) | Bulk soil microbial communities from a Populus tree surrounding site in Tennessee, USA - Soil MetaG P. deltoides SBSDD2 | ecosystem: Environmental > Terrestrial > Soil > Tree plantation... | reverse complement strand
CTTCTGGCTGATCGTGACGCCGGGAATGTGGATCGGAACCGGTGGCATGCTTGGATGGGTCTGTCATGTCATCGCGGCGATGACCGCCTACAGCAGGGCGAAGAAGAAGAACGCGGTGTCGATCTGACAGAGATAATCGGTCAACGAGATAGGAATACGAGAACGTGCGGAAGAGCGGGGCGCTTGCACGCCGAAGCTCTCGTTTCAAATAAAAGCCCACCTTCGCGCTACGCGCTAAGCGTTGTCTCCACGCGCGCGAACGACAAGATACATGAGCAGCGCAGCCGTCCCACACAGCGCCGCAGAAACCGTAGCAACGATGTCCCACGGTTCCACCACGAACGTAGCGCAGTAAAACATCGCGATGTTTGCCAGAAACAGAGCAAGAGCGGACCGCTTTGTCACCATCGTTCGCTTGTTCTGTTCATCACTTCAAGAACATCATCACGAGCTTTCCGATGCCGCAACGAGCACGATAACGATTGCCACCCACTCTGAAATTCCGACAGAGACGGCTCCCATTCCACCGCTCATCGCGCCACCTCCACGAACGCTCAGTCAACCGATCCGCCCGTCACTCAGTAGACAAGTCGGACGTGAAAGATAGTAGGGAAGAAATAGAACAGAGCGGCTGCAATGAGTACGCTGATTACCACTGTTCGAGCGATGCGGAACCCGGACATCAGCATCGGTCACTTCCTCTCGTGTTCGCATCAGTTTCAATCAGGTTCGGGAAGTGCGACCGTTCCCGCGCGGGGAGTCGGCGGAAAATTTCGGGGCTCGCGTGTCGGTACGTCGTCGTCGCGCCGGTCGTCGCTGGGACCTCGACCGGCAACGCCCTCTCTCGTCACGAATACGTGACCATGCTGAGGACACGCGAAAAGAAATAGCTCCGCATGGAAGTGGCGACCAGTGCCGTATGCCCCCTGTTTCAACAGGCGCAGCTTGCTTTGGCATGTCGGACACACTGGCTCTGGCGCAACAAGCGGAGTCTCCATTGCTGCCATGCCGAAAATTATCGCGCAGGGTGCACTCGACTGTCATCCCTTCAACGAGTAGCGCGTTCCTGGGTCAAAGATGAGCAAATACAGCGACACAATACCGACGAATACCGCGACCCATGCGTTCATTCGCATGCGCGTCCCCGTGGCGGCGTCGTCGCTCATCTCTGCCGCCAGAAAAAGGTAAATTGCAACTCCCGCCGTGAGTCGGGCGTGCCGGAAGCGGTGGCGATGAGGCTCACCGGCCACAAAACACGGTCAGTGTTCGACCGCTACCACATCGTCAGCGACTCCGATTTGCGTGAGGCGGCGCAGAAGCTGAACGCAGCACTCAAAGCCGGAGTAGGCACAAAATCGGGCACACCTCAGCAGAACGATCCCGCCAACGAAGCGCAGTCCGTTTAAATTTCCTAGGAATCTTTGGTGCCGGAGGTGGGAATCGAACCCACACTCCCCGAAGGGAACGGGATTTTGAGTCCCGCGCGTCTGCCAGTTTCACCACTCCGGCACAGGAGGGAAAAGATCAGTATACCGCCGAAGTGCGGCGGACTTCTTGGTTGCAGTCAGCGACGACTCGATCTCTGCCTCCAAATCAACCACTGGTCCGTTAAACAACACGGCAACCGGCAGCCGCTCGTTCCAGATCGCGCCGCGCGGATACACGGCGATGAGGTCCCAAAGGATTCCCGCGCGCTCGCAGCATTCTTCTTCCGGTTGCGGGGCGCGTCGATCGGCGGCAAGTTTCTTTGCCACGACGTGAGTAGGATCCCAGTACTGCCGCGCTCGGGCGTCCGGGACCAGGTTCATTGCGAACGTCGACGGCGGAGACCAATCGGTCGACAGGATCGGTTCCCACACCACGAACACGCGCGCGGCGACATCAGGAAAGCGCTCGAGGATCGAAGTGACTGCGGAGGACCCCCGCAGGCACGTTGCTCATGTCGGCGACAACAGAACGATCAGCCGAACGGAATCCTGCGCCGCGTTGAAATCGGCGCGCAGCGCTTCGAGCGAACCGGCCTCGAGGTGGACGAGAGCCGGTTGCCCTTTCGGGGCGACGTGTGTGCCGAATTGCTGGTAGCCGAACACCGCTGCCGCGATGACGACGAGGAGAATGACGATCCACGATCGTTTGAGCGTCATCAGGGCAACCAAGCCGCGATCATTGCAGCAATCACCTGCGGAAACAGCGTGACGAGCACGACGATTGTCGCCGAGATGGCCAGGATCGCTAGCGATCCGCCTTTGCGTGTCGAGCACTGCCGCTGCGCGCGGTTCAATTGGACGATGCCAAGCACCAGCATGACGCCCGCAGCGAGCAAGAACCAGACGCGGTACTCGGCGACGACAGCAGCGATACTGGCGGTGGCCGCCGCAGCGGCGATGCCGACCGGCAAACAACACGCGAGCGTCGCGAGTGCAGTGGCGGCAGCGGCAACGGGCGCAATTCGTTCGCCGTGGTTCATTGAAGCCAATTGTAATGGGTCACTGAAAATTCTGATTGCTGATTGCTGAATGCTGATTGAACGCGGGCCAAATCAGCAATCAGCAATCGACAATCAGCATTTTCAGGTATCGTTGATCGCCTGTGTTTGCCGCGCTCCGTTACCGTGACTTCCGCCTCCTCTGGGTCGGTCTTCTCCTTTCCTTCATTGGCACGTTCATGCAGGCCGCGGGAATCTTGTGGCATGTGTCGGTGCTCGTCCCGGAAAATCGCCGCGCGCTCGCGCTTGGTCTGGTCGGCCTCGCGCGAATTGGCCCGGTCCTGGCCTTTTCGATGGTCAGCGGCGTCGCCGCCGACGCGCTCAATCGGCGCACGCTGATGCTGGTCACGCAATCCCTGATGGCCATCCTGGCTGGGCTGCTTGCGCTGACCACACTCCGTGGTCTCGACAGTGTGTGGCCGATCTACGTGTTGGCCGCCTGCGCCTCTGCCGCGGGCTCATTCGATCTTCCCGCCCGGCAGGCGTTGGTGCCGACACTCGTTCCGCGCGAGATCCTGCCCAACGCCATCAGCCTGAACACCATCGCCATGCAGACCGCTTCGGTCGTCGGTCCGGCGGTCGGCGGCCTGATGATCGCGCACCTCGACGTTGGATGGATCTACGCCGTCAACTCGGCATCGTTCCTGTTCGTGATTGCCGCGCTCTTGCTGATGAAAGGCCAAGGGAAAACGCACATCGACGGCACGGCAGAGCGCGATCGCGGAAACTTCACCGTCGCGGCCGCGCTCGATGGGTTGCGTTTCGTGTTTCGACAGCCGTTGATTCGATCGACGATGCTGCTGGATTTTTTTGCCACCTTTTTTTCATCAGCGACAGCGTTGTTGCCGATCTTTGCCCAGGACGTGCTCCATGTCGGCGCCCGCGGCTATGGCTGGTTATTTGCCGCGCCCGCGATCGGCGCGGTGCTCACCAGCGCCGTGATGGTGCGCGCGGTCGACGCGATTACCCACCGGGGCCGCGTCCTGGTCTGGTCGATATTTGTCTACGGGCTCGCCACCGTCGTGTTTGGATTGTCGACGACGTTCTGGTTGACGTTCACCTGTCTCGCCGTGACCGGTGCCGCCGACACGGTCAGCATGATCTTCCGCAACCTCATTCGGCAGCTCGAGACGCCTGATTACATGCGGGGACGCATGATCGGCGTGAACATGGTGTTCTTCATGGGCGGCCCGCAGGCCGGGGAGCTCGAAGCCGGGCTGGTGGCGAACTGGCTCGGTCCTGTTTTCTCGGTCGTCAGCGGCGGCCTGGGATGTCTCCTGACGACCGGCTGGATCGCCGCGCGCACACCAGAGCTGCGGCACTACAAAGGTGATGCTCCGCCCGCGTACGAAGCTGCGTCGGCGCGAGCGCAGGAAAAGAAGCAGGAGATGACGACGGCGGCGCTGCAGGACGTGCAGCCGCCGGCCGCGCCGCAACCCTAACCTTTTGCCTTTTGCCTTTTCCCTTTTCCCTTTTTTAAGAAGGCGGCAGGTCGCTGCTCCAGCTGGTGTACTCGATCCTCCAGGTGCCATTAAGGTTGCGTAAGATGAAGAGGTACTTGCCGCGATCGGGGACGGTCCCATTCATCATCGAGTACGAGCCGCTCTCGTAGGCGAGCGGGCCGTGTCCGGCGACGTCGCCCGGCGTCATCTTGAGATCTTTCGAACCACCCTTCAACAGCCCATCGTAAAACTGCTTGAGCGAGTCGCGTCCGCGTAGCAGTGGCTTATTGGGTGGCATGAACACCGAGTTCTCGGTGTAGAGCGTGAGAATCTTGTCGATGTCCTTCGCATTGAATGACGTTTCGAGCGTCGAGGTTGCCGCTCGAATGGCCTGCTGATCTGGTATTCCGAATTCCGGTTCGGTCTTTCCGCCGCACGCGCTTGCGCTGATCCAGATGCTCACGGCCGCGAGCGCCGCTGTCAGTACCCTCTTCATATCGTTCCTTCCGCGTTGAATGTGAGAGCGAATTCTTGCTCAGCGTTGTTGTGCTGTCAATCAAGACCACGGACAAACACGGAAGAACACGGACTCAAAGACCACGGACAAACACGGAAGAACACGGACTCATAGGCCACGGACAAACACGGAAGAACACCGACTCATAAGAGCGATCGACGAGCGGGTTCTGAATTCCGTGTTCATCCGTGTTCATCCGTGGCTTATAATCGCGCGACACTGTGGGCAAACTGCATATTGTCGTTCTGTACGATCGCTGGGAAGAACCAGAGGAGGCGGATGCTCCCGCTAATGACAAGGCGCCGCTGACGCGAACCCTCGACAAGAAAGAGGTCGAGGACGAGGTCGCCGAAGCGCTGGGGAAGCTCGAACACGAAGCCACGCTGCACGTGCTCGACGGTTCCACGAAAGGTCTCCACGCTCTGGCGCGAACGGACTGCGATCTGGTGTTCAATCTGGCGGAATCCTTCGGTGGGAACGATACGGCCGACTACTGCATCGCGGCGTATCTGGAAATGCTCGACAAGCGCATTACCGGCGCGGGATCGCGCGGCCTTCTCTACAGTCAGGACAAAGCCGTCGCCAAGAAAATCCTGGAATTCCACGGGATCCACACTCCCGTGTTCGCGCGTTCGTTCCGCGGCCGCCTCGATTTCTCTCACGACCTCGAATTCCCCGTCATCGTCAAGCCGGCGCGCGAGGATGGATCCATCGGCATCGAGTTCAACGCCGTGGTGTCGTCGATTCGTGAGCTGATGGAGCGGATCGATTGGCTGCATGCCAACTTCGATTCACCGGTGCTGATCGAGGAGTACGTCGAAGGGCGCGAGATGTACGTTGGCGTCATTGGCAACGACAACCCGGTCGCGCTTCCGGTCATCGAGCTGGATCTCTCAAAGCTTCCCGAGGGTAGACCGAGGATCGCGGGGGCAGAGGTGAAGTGGGGCAAGGGCACGCGCGCGTACCGCGATACCAAGTCGGCGGTCGCCGAAGATCTGCCCGAGGAGACCGTTGCGCTCCTGCAACAGACGGCCGTCGCGGTATTTCAGGCGCTCGAACTGCGCGACTATGCACGCATCGATATGCGACTGCGGCCCGACGGTCGCGTCGCCGTGATCGAAGCGAACCCCAATCCATGGCTCGCCTCAAAAGCGGAATTCGCGATGGCGGCGCGGAAGTCCGGGCGCAACTACACGCAACTGATCGAAGAGCTGGTGGATTTGGCGATGGCGAGATACGGAGCGTGACCCTTCGGAGGTGACGGAGAGAACGGAGTTCACAACGAAGAAACGGAGCTAACGAAGACGAACGGAGCGAAAACGCTCCCGGTCATCCGCCTGATCCGCTTTCGGGGCGGATGACCGGGAGCATTTTTCCTTCGTTTGCCTTCGCTAACTTCGTTCCTTCGTTGTGAACTCCGTTCCCTTCGTAACCTCCCTGACTACTTCTCCACGTAGATCGGCGTCACCTTCTCCCCATCGATCTCCAACGCCGACGGCCGTCCTCCGGGATAGAACTTTCCGTTCAGCATTCCGGTATCAATGAGATAGAGCGTGTTGCCGAAGCGCGTCCCGATCTGACCGGACGGCTGGGGTGTGTGCGCGGTGACGAACCGTTTGACTTTGTATTTCTTCAGCAGCGCCGGCATGCGCTCGCCGCCCTCCTGATCGGTCCACGTGGCGTAGCCGCGGAACCACAGTGGTCCGTTGGCGTTGAGAATAGCGGAACTGTCGATCTTCAGGATTGGGACAAGAAGCTTCGCCTCGTTCACGTCGTCTTCCGTGAGCGCGTCGCGTTTTCGCTTCGCATCCAGCTTTACCCACTCGTTCTGCGCCGCCTTGACGATTTCGCCCAGTGTTGAAAATGGCGCGGCAAGGTCGTGCTGTTGCAGCCACCGAAATCCCTCGTCGAACTCGGTCAGTTCCCGGCGGACACGTTTGTTGATGTTGTCCACCGACTCGGAGGTGAACTCCGGGTTGATCCCTCCGTGCATGAAGATGGTGTCGCCAATGTCAGCGATGATCGGCTTGGATCGCAGCCACTTTCCGTACGGCGCGCTTGCGCTCAACGCTTCGCGATATTCAACGTATCCGAGCGGGTGGGCTGCCATCCATTCAGCCTTGTCAATCGCGGAGCCACCGTTGAGCTTCGACGCGGTCTGGAAGGCGGCCTCGCGCTTCTGTTCGGACTGGCTGTCTGCGAAACGTTGATACAACTCTGGTGCGACATCGCGCGTCTCGCCGATCAGATTCATGAACTCGTGATTGCCGAGCAGCGCATGCACCCGGCCGCCGGCCGCCGAGGCCTGCGACTCGAGTGCCATCAGCAGGTCGAGAATCTGTCGAACGTCCTGTCCGCGGTCGAGAAGATCGCCGGTCTGCACGAGGATGGCGGTTCCGCCGGCCCAACGTTTCTGCGCATCGATGAGGCCGGTCTTCTGCAGGATCGAAACGAACGCATCGCCGGCCCCGTGGACGTCGCCGACGGCAACGATGCGCGGCGTCGGCGCGGCGCCGAGGGTTACGGCCAGAAGGCACGCGAGTAGCGCCGGACTCCGGAACCAGCGTAAGATCCGTGAACTACTTGAGATAGACATTCGCTTCGCCGTTGGCCGCGACCAGTTTGTCGATTTCAACTTTCATTCGTTCACGCCGAGTAACCATCGCCCGAATGCTCGCCTTGTCTACCCAATTGGCGAGCGCTGCCGTCAGCTTCGCCTCGTCCAAAGCCTGGATCCGCTCCCAGAACTCACGATCGACGCTCTGCATCTTCACCGCCATGTCCTTGTCGGTCAGAAAGGCGCGCGAATGATCGATCAAATACAGATTCCAGTCGTCGTCGACGAGAAGGTTGCCGGCGTTCCGATCTTTGTTGCAGATGAAATTGTCGAACATCTTCATCCGTGAAACCTGGCGAACCCACTTGGCAGGCTTCGGCTTGGGTTCCATTTCTTTCCAGGAGTGGATCGGCGACAGCCAGAGAATCGCGGCGGCGGTGTCCCGCTTCCATTTCTTTTCGACGGCCACAGGGACCATCCCCATGTCCAGTAACTTGTCGAGCTCGTACGCCGCAATCTCGGATTTATAGCTCTCCCAGTAGCCTGCCGGACGGCCGGGAGGAAGGATCTTCCATGCGACGCTCTGCACCAATCCGCCACCTTTGAAGTAGGCGCGCTTCGGCTTCGTGACGCCAATCGGCACTTCCTCGAAATGATCGATTGGTGTGTCCCGGATGAATGCCTCGAACTCGGCGTTCCGGCCGTCCCATATCCGCGCGGAGCGGGCCGCTGTCTCGGCTTGTTGATGTAACGCCGCGACTGGGATCGCAACCGGCGTTCTGAGCAAACCGACTAAGACAAGGACACCGAAGGTGAACCGCACGGTTCTTGATCGTCGATGCATTTTTGTCTGCATTTCTCAATGCGCGTGGGGCCCCACCCCCACGCGCTCTCGCTCGGGGACGCCGCTTCGCGGCGCGTCCCTCCGGCCCCTCGCTCGGGCCGCGGGCGCTTCTACCTTTTACCTTTTTATTCTCCAGAGATACAGCGTGATTTCGTCGCCGCGGGCGCTGACGAACTGGTCGATCGTGTCGGCGGGCCAATCCCGACCCATGCTGAATGCATGCGACACGATTCGGGCACCGGGTTTGAGCTGCTGCAGCAACATCGGCCGTAACCGTTCGTTTGACGACGACAGAAGATAGAGGGTGACGACGGTTGCCTTGGACACGTCGGCGGTCAAGACATTCTGGACGCGGAAATCGACCAGCGCCTCGACGCCGGCAGCTTTTGCGTTTGATGTTGCCAGTTCAACGAGGGCGGGGTCGATGTCCAACCCGACCCCTTTTGCGCCGTACTTCTTCGCCGCCGCAATCGGAATCCGGCCATCTCCACATCCCAGGTCGTACACGACGTCATCTCGGGTCACTTTGGCCAGCGTCAGCATGCGAGCAACCACGTCGTCCGGGGTCGGGATGAACGGCGCCAGGTTCTGGCGACTCGGTGGGGAGCCTGGAGGGGTGCCTACCGCGGCCGTCAGGAGGGTTGCGGCGGCAAGCAGAACGAGCTTAACCATTACCAGACTGGCACTTCCAGCCCGTTGCAGCGGCTCTGGCATTGTGACGCAACCCCTTTCCAAGTAGTCGCTTAGACAGAGAACTACCGAGAACGATAACCGCGAAATGCCGCAGGGCGGCTCAAAAAGTCTGCCACCGATGCACCTCAAAGGTGCACGAAAATACCAAAAAACGGCCAATTTTTGTGGGTTTTTCGTTGCCTGCCCGAACTGGATTGGCTATACTTAGAGGACTGCTCATCGCGCGTAACACCCAGCCTACACACCTTACTCAGTGGGGGACATGTGACATTCCAGGTCGGTGACAAGGTCATTTACCCAAACCACGGACTCGGCGTCGTTCAGGGCATCGAAACCAAAACCATCCTGGGAACAACTTGCGGTTTCTACCATCTGCGAATGGTAGCCAACGAGACGACGGTGCTCGTGCCCGTCGATAACGTTGACGGCGTCGGTCTCCGACGCGCTATCAGCGACGAAGAAATCGAGCGGTTGTTCTCGCTGCTCGGCGACGGCAAGATCGACAATCATCAGAACTGGAAAGGACGTTTCAAAGACAATTCAGATCGGATGCGGACGGGATCGATTTACGACGTCGTCGAAGTGCTGAAGAGCTTGACCTTTCTTGCGCGCTCGAAAAACCTCTCGTTCCGCGAGAAACGGATGCTCGATCGCGCAAAGTTCCTGGTCGTCTCGGAGATTTCCGAGGTCTCCCACGAGATAACTGCCGCGATTGAAGAGAAAGTCGATCGCGCGCTCGATCGTTGCTTCACGACGAAGAATCGATCGATCGCACGCGCGAAAGCCGCGAAGGCGACCGCGACGACACGCGTCAGCGCACGGCGGACCGCGAAGGCATCGTAGCGTCGGTTCCAGCTCACGGATCAGGGACGGGGTTCTTTCGGTTATAAGAAAGACTCCCGTCCCTTTTCTTTTATGTTCTCAGCGATTCGCTCGGTCGTCACGTATCTCACCGTCGCGCTCTACGTTCTCCTGGCCGGTCCCCCCTTCTTACTGATTGCCCTTCTCTTCAACCAGAAAGGACTGCTCTATCGCGTCGGGCATCTCGGCGTCAGGATCGGGCTGTTTCTAAGCGGCATCAAGGTCGACCTCGCGGGGGTCGAGCATATCCAGCGCTCCCGGGCGGCTGTGTATGCCGTCAACCACACCAGCAACGTCGAACCGCCAATCATTTTCGACACCCTTCACCAGCTATTTCCTCGATTGCGGATCCTTTACAAGGCGGAGCTGAGAAAGCTGCCCGTGCTCGTGCGCGCCTTCGACCTTGCCGGGTTTATTCCGCTCGAGCGCGCGAATCCCGAGCAAAGCCTGCCGGCGATCGACCGGGCGGCCGACGCACTGAGACAGGGAAACTCCTTTCTGATTTTTCCGGAAGGTACTCGGAGCCGGACGGGCGAGCTGCTACCCTTCAAAAAAGGGGGTTTCATCATGGCGATCAAGGCTCAAGCCCCTGTCGTTCCGATCGGTATCAGCGGGGCGCGCAACGCCTTGCGCAAGGGCAGCTTGATCATTTATCCGGTCACGGTGCGCGTCCGCATCGGGGAGCCCGTGGAGAGTGCCGGCATGACGCTTGACGATCGCGACACGCTCGTTGGGACGGTACGAAACAGGGTTGCTACGTTGCTCGGCGGCTAGTTACGCGCTCGCAACTGGCGCCGTTCGTGCCCAACGCCGGCGCACTGCCCGCACGATCCAGGCCGCGAAGCTCACGATGAGGACCATTCCAACAATGACGACGAGCGCGGCGACGATTGGATACTTCAGCGCGACGAAGCCCAGTCCGACGACGAACACGTCCTCGGCGAGGCTGAGGATCCAATTCGTGAACGGTTCAGGGCTCGCGTTGGCGACGGCCCTCGTCCCCGCCTTCGTAAAGTGCGTGCTCGCCGCGAGCGAGCCGCCCAGGAGCGCGACCAGGCCCTGAATGGTTGGGCTTGCGTCACCGAGTGTCGCCACCGCGATCAGCGCGCCGCCGACCGGGCGGATGACGGTGTGCACGGCGTCCCATACCGAATCAACCCAGGGAACCTTGTCGGCGACGAATTCAATCAAATACATCACGATCGCTGCGCCGATCACGATGTCGTTGTCGAAGACCTTGAACTGCGGCGGCAGCTGAACCCAATCAAAACGGCTGGCCAGGCCGAGAATTGCCACGGTCGCGTACAGGTTGAGCCCTGCCGCAAACGAAAACCCCATCGTCCGACCGAGCGTCGTGAGCACGTCCACGAGTCCTCTGTATCACATTTTCAGCGAAATATCGGATCCCGGACACCGGATCCCGGACGACGGCCCCCGGCAGCCAGCAGCCAGCCGCCAAGAGCGAAAGCGAGGAGCTACTGCCCAGTCGTGAACTTCAGCGTCCACGGCTGGAGCGGCTGCCCGTCGATGGCTACGATGCCATTGGTCAGCTCGACTACCACGACCTGAAACGCGGCGAGCGGTTCCTTGAACCGGATATCGATCGAACGGTTTCCGTCGTTATAGGTAAGCGTGAAGTTCGGGGGCGCAGTTGGCGGAGGTGACGTGCCAGCGTAACGAATGCGCACTCGCTCGCGAAAACTCTCCCCCTTCATGTCGCGCGAGAACTGGATGCGAATTCGTCCCGCGGTCGGCACGTCCGTGTCGTCGGCAAGCGGTGCACTGAAGATGACCGAAGGCGGCGGCTCGGCAGGAACAGGCGGAGCCGCGACTTCAACGGGACCGTCAGTTGGCGCGGTTGTGAGCCGCATCGATTCGGCTGCAACCCAGACCGCGGTGAGGTCGCGTTGCACGGTCCCTTTCACTTCGAGCCACTTGCCCGTGTCCACTCGCGCCGATGGATCGAGATCGAAGTCCTTGCCCTTGGGCCGCAGACCGGTGATCCAGATCGCGGCATCGGCAGATTGCAGCACGAAATCCCACTTGCTCTTGGCGACTCCCTGAGGGAGATCACCGAACAGGTTCCGGCCCCTGAAGCGCCCGACCAGCGTAACGGCACGATTGTCGAACTGCTCGGGGATAAGTGAAATCGATCGGACGGTGGGACTAGTCGGCGCAGGAGTGTCTACGAACGTCGCGCCCAGGATCACGAAGATCTGGTCGCGACCCGGCCAACGGCCATTGTTAGCAGCCTGGATGACGGGAGTGAAATCGTACGAGCTGAATCGCTGATCTCCCTCGAGCATACGGCCAAGATCATAGAAGTCGCCGCGGATCTCACCATCCGATACGCCGGGTTTGTCTCGCCAGAAGACGTAGACAGGCTTGGCAATGCCGTCCAATTCGGTCAGCTGGCCGCTCATCTTCACGGGCTGTCGAATGACGATCCGTTTCCCGTTGAAAAACAGCGGGTTGGCGACAAGCGCCTGCGCCGTCGTGGCGATGCGGTCGGGTGCCTGCGCCGGGGTGGGCGCCGCGATGAGGAGCATTACACCGAGCGAAGTCAGAACTCTATGCAAGATTCTTCCGGCCGGCGCGCGTGAGCACGATCGCCAGCGCCAGAAACAGAAGCCCACCTGCAATTGTACCGAGAGTCCCGTTGTGAAGGAATGGGATCAATCCCAGCGTTTCGGCATCATCGGCAGCCGGGATGATATTCCAGCCAAACAGAGCCGCGTAGAGAATGCCCGCGAGAGAGCCGCCGGCGATCAGGCCAGAGCTGAACAGCGTGCCGGCGCTGATCTCCGATTCCTGCGCCCTCCCTGTCTTGCGCTCGACCAGCCAACGGACAATGCCGCCGGCGAAAATCGGCGCGGTGGTGGCAATCGGCAGATAGGAACCGACTGCGAACGAGAGCGAGCGAATGCCGCACAGTTCGAGCGTGACGGAGATGAACACACCGACGAGGACGAGTCCCCACGGCAGGTTCTGACTGAGGAGCCCTTTGATGATCGTCGCCATCAACGTTGCCTGCGGGGCTGGCAGTGACGGCGAACCGATCTCCATGATGCGGTTGAGAATCAACGTGGTCATCCCGATGACGAACGATGAGGCCAGGACGCCGATGACCAGACCGACCTGCTGCCGGATTGGCGTTGCGCCGACGATGAACCCGGTCTTCAGATCCTGTGAGGTGGCGCCGGCGATCGCCGCGGCGATGCAGACCACGGCGCCGACGCCGAGCGCGATCGGCGCATAGGCGTCACCGAGCCATCCCACCGCGACGAAAATCGTGCAGGTCAGGATGAGCGTGGCGATCGTCATCCCTGAAATGGGATTGGACGAGTTGCCGATGAGACCGGTGATGCGCGACGACACCGTCACGAAGAAGAACGAGAAGATGACGATGAGAGCAGCGGCGACAAAGTTCCACTGCATCGGCATACCCGGGGTGATGGCGAGAAACAGCGCCAGCAGCAGCGATCCGACGAGGACGACCATCAGTGGCATGTCGCGATCGGTCCGCAGCCGTCCGCTTGCCGCGGATCCGGCGCCGAACTCCTTCACGCTCTCGCGGAACGACGAGACGATCGTCGGCAGGGTTCGCGCAAGGGTGATGAGCCCCGCGGCGAGCACGGCGCCGGCACCCGTGTAGCGGATGTAGGCGCTCCAGAGCTGACGTGCCGACATCTGATCGATACGGAGACCGCTTGCGGGCACGGGCGGGAACGGTACCGTCATGTAGTTACCGAGGATCGACAGAAGCGGCAGCAGCACCAGCCAGGACAGCACGCCACCCGCGAACATGACGCCGGCGATACGTGGCCCGATCACGTATCCGACGCCCATGTATTCCGGCGACAGATCGAGGTTCAAAGACGCGTTCGGAAAGAATCCGGTGCGGGCGACCGTGTAGCCAATCGCGGTCGGAAAAATCTGGAAGATCCACGAAAGTGATTTCCAGAATGCGCCCGTCCCGAGTCCCATGAACACGGTGCGCGCGAGGGCGCCGCCGCGTTCACCCGCGATGAGCACATCGGCGCAGGCGGTCCCCTCTGGATAGGGCAGGACTCCGTGCTCTTTCTCGATGAGTGCGCGCCGAAGCGGCACCATCATCAGCACGCCAAGGATGCCGCCGGCGATCGCGAGCAGCGTGATTTGGAAATAGTTGAAATAGGCCGGACCGTTCGGCTGCAGGAAAATCAACGCCGGGATGGTGAACACGACCCCCGCGGCAAGTGACTCGCCGGCCGATCCGATCGTCTGGACGATGTTGTTCTCGAGGATGGTCGAGCCGCCCAGTCGTTTCAGGACCGAGATGGCGAGGACCGCAATCGGTATTGACGCGCTCACGGTCAATCCGGCGCGAAGACCCAGATAAACGGTCGAGGCGCCGAAAATGAGGCCGAACAGAATCCCAAGGATCACCGCCTTTACGGTGAATTCCGCAGGGGAGTCGGTTGGCTTTATATAAGGCTGAAACTTTGGCGCCGCCGTTGCCGTGGTCTGCCCTTGCTGCACGTGTGCCATAGGAGGCAGATATTACACAAATTGCGGATTGCGGATTGGGGATTGCGGATTGTGACGATTGCCGACGGTCGATTGAGATTGACGATTGCCGATTGAGCACCCAATCCACAATCCGCAATCTCAATCGTCAATCAGCACTCTCAATCGTCAATCCGCAATCCCACAAATCCGCAATCATCAATCCGAAATCCGCAATCCCAGAAATCCGCAATCTCAATCGTCAATCCGCAATCCCAGAAATCCGCAATCATCAATCCGAAATCCGCAATCAATACCCCTCTCTTTTATCGACGACGTTCAGAAGCGCTTGGCCTGAGTCAAATCGGTGAAGATTCTCGGCAAAGAGCGAGCAAACGGCGTCCCAGTGGTCGGGACGGAAACCGGCGACATGAGGGGTGATGATGACGTTCGGCAGGGTCCAAAGGGGACTCTCTTTGGGCAGCGGCTCGTGTTCGAAGACGTCGAGCGCGGCGGCGAGCGCTCGAGCCGACGGTGGAGCGAGGGCAACCGCGAGTGCGGCTTCGTCGACAAGCGCCCCGCGGCTTACGTTCACGAGGACCGCTCCGGGTCGCATGGCCGCGAGTTCGTGGCCGCCGACGAGATGACGTGTGGCGGCGGTTTCCGGCGCCGCGAGGACCACGATGTCCGCCGAGGGCAACAGGTCCAACAGGCGTTCGGTCGTCACGACTCGATCGATTCCGGATGGGCGGGAGAACTCAGGTCTTCGCCTCACGGCGTCGACGTGCGCGCCGAGTGAGGCGAAGCGCTGTGCTACAGCCAACCCGATCGCACCAAGGCCGACGATCAGCACACGCGAGCCGGCAACGGTCCGGAGCGGCGTATCGGCGGTCATTGCCGCCTGCGCCCACTCCCGCGAACGCTGCGCCTCAACCGCCATCGGGAGCTTTCGAAAGAGCGCGAAGACCACCGAGAGGACATGCTCGGCGATTGTGTCGGCGCTCAGGCCGCGGGAATTCGTGACGATCACCGGCGATTCGAACACCGCAGGAAACAAAATAGATTCGAGACCGGCGGCGGGACTATGAATCCATTGCAGCCGCCTCGCCGCCTCGAAGACATCAGGACGGAGAACCGCGGTGAAGAGGATGTCGGCGTCGGCGACGAGTTCGCGCGCTTCTTCGTTGCCGCGCGCGTGAAGGAACGTGTGTTGAGGAAACTGCCCGCGAAGCGCGGCGACGTTGGCGGGCGGAATGTTCCAGGCTTGGAACCGGCTGAAGATCGCGACGAGAACCGTACGAGATGTGGTCAACGCCGGAAATCGCCGCTTTGCCCGCCTCTTTTTTCGACGAGCCGGATGTCGCTGATCACCATGCGCTTGTCGATCGCCTTGATCATGTCGTAGATAGTCAGCGCCGCGACGGCCACCGCATGAAGCGCCTCCATCTCCACTCCCGTCTGCGCCGTCGTCCGCACCCGCGCCTCGATCTCGTACCCATCACCGACAGGCGTCAGCGTGACGCCCGCATGCGAGAGCGGCAGTGGATGACAAAGGGGAATGACGTTGGCCGTCTGTTTTGCGGCCATGATACCGGCGAGCCGCGCCGCCTGAAGCGGATCGCCTTTCTTGATCGCGCCGGATCGAATTTGTGCGATGGCCTCGCGCGACATCGTGATGCGTCCACGCGCGACTGCCTCGCGCGCGGTTGTCCGCTTTCCACTGACGTCGACCATCTGCACTGCACCCGAGCGCGTCACGTGCGACAGCCGCGCGTGCGCCTGAGCCGTGCTTTTCTTGATCACCTTGCTAGGCATCGAGATCTCCTTGCGCGAGAAAGAACGAAAGGCTCTCGAGGGAGACGGTCAGATCGACGCTCTTGAGTTTCACGTCAGCCGGTACCTGCAGCGTGCCCGGGGAAAAGTTGAGCACCGCCTTGACGCCGGCGGCAATGACCGTGTTGACCACCGACTGTGCGGCATCCGCGGGCACGGCGATGACCGCGATGCGAATCTTCGCGTGCCGCACGATCTTGCGAAAGTCCCGGATGTCATGGATTGGAACGCCGGCCCGCGACTCTTGTCCGATCTTTTCGCGACTCGAATCAAACAGGGCCACGATGTCGAACCCTTCGTCCCGGAAGCCGGGGTAATCCGCGAGCGCCAGCCCCAGGTTCCCTGCGCCCATGATGGCAATCGCGACGTGGGCATCCAGGCCGAGTATCTGTCGTAAATGACGACGTAATTCCTTCACGTAATAGCCGACGCCGCGGACGCCGAACTCACCGAAGTATGCGAGGTCCTTCCTGATTTGGGCAGCGTTGAGGTGAAACTGCTCGGCGAGCGCTTGTGATGATACCGTCCGCACGCCGGCGGCATCGAGCGTGTTTAAGCAACGTAAATAAACCGACAGGCGGTTGGTTGTCAGTTCTGAAACCGATTCAGCCGGACTCTCTCGCACCACATCGATGGAACGCACCGGCCGCACCGATTTACCCTTGTTCGCTTCTTTCACAAGCGCATTGTACCAACGTGAACGGGGACGGGGGTGCCAGGGGTGCCAGGGGTGCCAGGGGTGCCAGGGGTGCCAGGAGTGCCAGGAGTGCCAGGGGTGCCAGGGGTGCCAGGGGTGCCAGGAGTG
>Ga0075418_10004127_pt1 | contig 16535 bp, 8 predicted proteins | sample SoiMetdeltSBSDD2_FD_81776 | JGI IMG/M metagenome (GOLD analysis project Ga0075418, IMG submission 81776) | Bulk soil microbial communities from a Populus tree surrounding site in Tennessee, USA - Soil MetaG P. deltoides SBSDD2 | ecosystem: Environmental > Terrestrial > Soil > Tree plantation... | reverse complement strand
GCCGTCCAAACTCTCCGCTTGCGAGAAGAGCGGGTCGCCCAGGGAGACGGGCGTGTCTATCTAATCGTCGTCAAAGCGACCGACACCGCCGGTGGAACAGGGTTCGCCACAATGACAGTGGTGGTGCCCAAGAGCTCGAGCTCCGACAACATTGATGCGGTCAACGAGCAGGCGGCTATGGCAAAGGCCTACGCAGACAGCCACGGAGGCGCACCGCCAGCAGGCTATGTCTTGGTCGGCGATGGCCCGGTGATCGGCAGCAAGCAATAGAGCATTGAGCCCCGGCCTGACGATCACTCAGACCGTGTGATCGTCAGCCGCGTCTCCGCGCTCTCTTTGTATCCGTAGCGAATCGCCTTCGCGCGCAACGTCGTCGGAGCGGTCACCAGGATCGGTCCCGTGTACAACCGCCACGCCGGCGTTGCTCCCTCGTCGGTGGTGTATCCAACGGACGCTCCCTGCGTGGGCACATAGATATCGAACTCGGTGGGCCCATCGATCTTCATCGATGCAGGGCGAGCCGGATCGGCCGTCGTCCGGCGTGGCACGATGTACGGCTGCGCGGTTTCCGGTTGCACGCCACCCGGCCACATGCGCTGAATCATCTCAGCCTCATTGATCAGTCCCTGATCCCCGATGCGCGTCATCCATGTCGTGACGGCGGCGCGCATGCGCGCGAGCGTCGCCCGGTGGGCTGGATCGGCTGACAGATCGTGAACCTGATACGGATCGGCCTGGGTGTCGTACAGCTCCTCGGCCGGACCGCTCGTCCTCATCCACAGCGCTGCGGAACCAGTGACCTTTCTTTCCGCCTGAAGCCGCAGCCACTCCTGCATGATCGCGCTCTGATTCCGGTAGATGATGTGTCCGGCATACGGAAGCTCGGGCGAGAAGTTACGGATATACAGGAATCGCGCGTCTCTCGCCGAGCGCATCATGTCGTACTCGATGTCCATCCGATCGCGCGCCGCGAAGACGAACTCGGGAGCCGGTGCGGCACGCGGACCGACGAGGGCCCTGCCCTGCATATGTGCGGGGATCTCCACGCCGGCGAGCCCGAGTACCGTCGGCGCGAGATCGATGAAGCTGACCAATTCGCTGCGGACCGAGCCTGGCGCGACAGTGGAGCCGAGCGCTTTCGGCCAGCGAATCATCAAAGGCACGAGCAGCCCGGAGTCGTAGAGCGATCGTTTCGCGCGCGGGACACCGTCGCCGTGGTCGCTCCAAAAAAAGACGATGGTGTTTTCCATCAGGCCATCTTCTTCGAGCTGCTTCAGAAGGTCGCCCACCTGGGCGTCCATGTCGGCGATGTTGTCGTACATGCGCGCCAGCTCTTCACGAACCACCGGTGTGTCCGGGTAATAAGGCGGCACTTGCACCTCTGCCGGATCGGTGACGAGTCGTTTCCCTTTGCGCGCCGGGCTCGACGGGAATATCTGGCTTTCGTGCGTCACCTCGAGGTTGAACACAGAAAAGAAGGGCTGATCCTTGTTCGGCCGGTTGCGCCAGTGCGCCTTCTGTCCGACCTCGTCCCAGATCGTGAACGGGACGCCAAACTGGTAGTCGGTCTTGGCGCGGTTCGTCGTGTAGTAGCCAGCAGCCCGCAAATATTCAGGAAACGCCTTGACGTAGAACGGCGGGACGGCGAGGTATGGTCCCGGCAGCTCGGGCACGCGGTCCTCCGTCGTCCGCATGTGCTGCGCACCGATCGACGTCTGATACATGCCCGTGATGATTGCAGCGCGGCTCGGTGCGCAGACGGGTGCGGTTGTGAAGGCGCGCGTATAACGGACCGACTCGCGCGCGAGGCGATCGAGAACCGGCGTGCGCGCGAATCGATCGCCGTAGACACCCAGATGCGGGCTCATATCTTCGTTTGAGATCCAAACGATGTTCGGCCGGCGGACCGGAGGCGCGGCCACCTGCTCCGCGGTCCTGACGGAACCCGCCGACATCACCGCCGTCATCAACGTGAGGACCAAAAGGAGCGCTGTGGGTTGGTTGTTCATTTGAGAGATCCGAGTGGATACTGTAAATCACCCTTACCCTGTCCGCTTGCGGGACGCGAGTGCCCGTCATTGAACGGTCGCCGCAGCCAACCGTCCTCTCAGACCAGCCGATTTCTTCCTATCCCGACGGCATCGGCGTTGCTGTGCGCGCATCATGCTCCAGGACCTTCGGTTCGCCTTCAGAATGATGCTCCGTGCTCCCGGCTTCACGGCAATGGCCGGGCTGACGCTCGCCCTCGGCATTGGCGCCACCTCGCTCATGTTCAGCGTCGTCAATGCGGTGCTGCTGCGGCCGCTGCCCTACGCCGAGCCGTCGCGCCTGATGCTCCTGTTCAACGTGCGGACGAATACGCCGTCCGCCGACACGATTCGCCTCACCCCACTTGACTTCGACGACTACAAATCGCGCGCACGCAGCTTCGAAGCGCTCGCAGGTTATATCGGAACGGGCTTCACCTTCAGCGGCGCGGGCGAGGCGGAGCTCGTCATCGGTGAGATGGTGACGCCGGAGTTCTTTCGGATCCTCGGAGTCGCACCCGCGCTCGGGCGTACGTTTGCACCCGACGAGTTCCAACCGGGACGCGAGAACGTCGTCGTGCTGTCAGATCGGCTGTGGAAGCGACGGTTCGGCGGGAACCCAGCATCGATTGGCAGCCGCGTGACCGTCAATGGTAAGCCGTTCACGATCGCCGGCGTGATGCCGCCGTCCTTTGAATACCCCGGCAGCCGCTACGAGCTGTGGGCTCCACTGCCCTCGCCGCGCACCACGGAGCTTCCGCCCATCAATCGCGTCTCCCATTACCTGGAAGTGATCGGTCGTCTGAAGCCGGACGTCTCGTTCGAGCAGGCGCAGCGCGAGGTTGCGATGGTTGCCTCAGCGCTTGCCAGCGAGTATTCAGCGACGAACAGCAACATGACTGCGCGCGTCACGCCGCTCGAGAGTTTTCTCGTGCGGGACGTCGAAACGCCGCTGCGAATCCTCCTCGCTGCGGTCGGGCTCGTGGTGCTGATTGCCTGCGCCAATGTCACGAACCTGCTGCTCGCGCGCGCGAGCGTTCGCTCGCGAGAAGTCGCCATCCGGCAGGCGCTCGGTGCGGCGCGTTGGCGACTCGTCCGGCAATTCCTCGTCGAGACCTTGGCTCTTTACCTGGTCGGCGCGTGTGGTGCACTGGCGGTCGCGAGCTGGGGAATCCCAGTGCTGCTGTCGTTTGCCCCGCAGGACATTCCTCACCTCAGTGACACGTCACTGGATCTGCGCGTGCTCGCGGCGACGATGTTGATGTCCCTCGCATGTGCGTTGATCTTCGGCCTCGCTCCGGCTTATCACGGCGGCAAGGTCGATCCCGCGCAGGCGCTTCGCGGGGGCGGCCGTAGCGCAAGCGCGGCGCGGGCCGGCCAGCGCGTTCGTGTCGCGCTGGTCGTCTCCGAGCTGGCGCTCTCGGTCGTGCTGCTGATCGGTGCAGGGCTGATGTTGCGTAGCCTCGTGCGGTTGACCACCGTCGATCCGGGTTTCGACGCTGACGGACAACTGACCTTTTCCGTCGTCATGATGCCGCGCAAGTATCCCGACGAATCATCGATGCTGTCGCTCAGCGAGCGCCTCTCATCTCAGCTCGCCAGTCTGCCAGGTGTTCAGCACGCAGGCTTCACCACTCATCTGCCCCTGAGCGGCCAGAATCTCGAGAATGGGTTCGAGGTGGACGGCTACGTGCCGGCGAATGCCGACGATAATCCGGTCGCGGGCATGCGCGGCGTTTCGGAACATTACTTCGCCGCGCTCGGCGTACGGCTCAAAGCCGGGCGGGTGTTCACCACGATCGATCGATCGAACTCGCAGCCGGTGGCGATCGTGAACGAAGCGTTCGCACGACGCTATTTTGGCGGAAGCAATCCAATCGGTCGGAGGTTGCGCGAGGGGGGCTATCCGAACTGGCGGGTCGTCGTCGGTGTGATCTCGGATGTGAAGCATTCGGGCCCGGCGGCGGAAGCCCGACCCGAAGTGAGCCTGCCGTACTCCCAACTGACGTTTGGATTTTTGAATGCCTGGGCGCGTGGAATTTATGTTGTCGTACGCGGAGACACGCCGGCGTCGGCGCTCGTGACACCGGTACGAGGGGTTATCCAGTCGCTGGATCCTGACATGTCGATGAACCGGCCGCGCGCGCTCGCGGAGTTCGCCTCGGAAGCGATTTCGCAGCCGCGTTTCCGCACGATTCTGCTGAGCGCGTTCGCAGTGCTGGCGATCGCCCTCGCCAGCGTCGGCATATTCGGCGTGCTGTCATACTTCGTGACCCAGCGCACGCGCGAGATTGGGATTCGCCTGGCGCTCGGGGCTTCGTCGGCAGACATTCTCAGAATGGTGGTCGGACGAGGCCTTTTCGTGACCGCGGCCGGGCTCGCGATCGGCATGATCGCCGCCATCCCGCTCACGAGATCGCTGGAGACGCTACTGTTCGAAGTGCGGCCGCTGGATGCTGCGACCATTGCAACCGTAATCGCGGGCCTTGCGCTCGTCGCCGGACTCGCCAGCTATCTCCCCGCTCGCCGCGCCCTGCGCATTGCACCGATCACCGCCCTGCAGATTGAGTGATTTGGCGCGACACTTCTTCCCTCAGCGCCCGGCTCACAAACCACACATTGGACGCCAAGAGCACGACCCCGAGCGCCGTGAATAGCGGCGACTGGAACAGCCGCGGCACGTACGCCTGGGCGAACCCGAGCCATACGGCGACAAGCAGCCAGAGTTCAGTGTTTCGCTGACTGCGCGTTGACCATCGATCGCCATCGCGCATCTTCACGCGAAGAATCCCGGCGCAGCCAACATAAAAGAGGAGGCCGACCAGGATGACTGGCGTATAGCCAAGCGGCGACTCGAGGTTTGCGCCGTTGGTGGCGAGCGCGAGCACGCCTACACAGATGAAGTGAATCGTATGTGAAATGATGAACGCAGCGAAGAGGCGCACGTCGGCGCTTCGGTAGACTCCCCGACCGTCGGTGATCCGCCGCGCGCTCACGAGTAGATTCGCGGCGAGCAGTGCGGCGGAGATTCGCGCCGTCACGCGGACGACCAGCACTGCCTGTTCCGCGTCGAGCGTCACGTGCTACCGTTCCTCGATCGTTAGTAGCGCATTGATCGCGGGCCGCTCGATCGTCTGACGTACGCCGCTCGGCCACACGACTTCGACCTGCTTGATCTCGGCATCGCGTCCCAATCCGAAATGCACTCGCGGATCGCCGGACGAAGCAAAACCGACCGAGGTCGTCGCCTGATTCACGAGTACTCTCCCACCGTCCAGCGTCACCCGCACACGTGCGCCGAGGCCGTCGCGATTCGACGTCTGTCCCACCAGGCGGAGCGTGATCCACCGCCCCTGTTGTTCGGTGACGTTCCTGAGCAGCCTGGGTCGATCGCCGAGCGCCGTGACGACGAGATCCATCCGGCCGTCGTTGTCGAGGTCGAACGCGGCTGCTCCGCGATGCGCCGCCGCGTGTGACAAGTCAGGCCCTGCCTCCGTCGCGACGTCGCGGAACGTCCCGTCGCCGTTGTTCAACAGCAGCGTGTTGCGCTGCCGGTACGTTCTGCTCTGCAGAAGCTCGACGTTGTCGATGACGTGACCATTTGCCGAAAACAGGTCCTTCCAGCCGTCGTTGTTGTAATCCTCGACAGGATTACTCCAGCCGCTAAATGGCAACGTCGGCATCGTGATCCCTCCCGAATCCGAGGCGTCGGCGTAATATGTCCCTTCGTTCCTGAACAGCAGAAATCCTTCGTTCGAAAGATCTGTCACGAACAGATCGAGCCGGCCATCATTGTCGACATCGCGCAGGTCTGCGCCCATTGCCGAGACTGGTGATCCAAACTGATTGACCGCGACGCCCCACTGGCTCGCGACTTCCTCGAATGTTCCATCCCCGCGGTTCCGAAATAGAAAGTTCGGCTCCGAGTCATTCGCGACGAACACGTCAGGCCATCCGTCGTCGTCGACATCGCCGACCGCCGCACCCATGCCTTTGCCAAGGTGACCCGCGACGGCCGCCGCGGCCGAGACATCGCGGAACGTGCCGTCGCGATTGTTGCGGAACAACTGGTTTGGAAGCGGCGCGTAGCGATCGGGATGGCAATAGGTGCGGAGGTCGGAACGTGGCCCGCACACGGGCTCACTGGCAGGATCCCATCGGCAGTAATTGACGATGAACAAGTCGAGCCAACCATCCCGATCGAAGTCGAGCCACGCGGCGTGAATGCTCCATAACGGACCGAACACGGGATCACGGCTCGTGATTCCGGATGCCGTGGTCACGTCGCGGAACGTTCCGTCGCCATTGTTCCGATACAGCAGGTTGCGGCCGACTCCTGCCACGAACAGATCCGGGAATCCGTCGTTGTCGAAATCCGCAGCCGCGGCGCCCATCATGTAGCCGTCCCCCTGCACACTCGCGGCGGCAGTGACGTCCTCGAACCTCCCGTTCCCGCGATTGCGATACAGCCGATTCCACTGCGCCGGTCCCGAACGGCGCAGCGACGGACTGTCTGCACCATTGGTGAAATAGAGGTCCATCAATCCGTCACGGTCGTAATCGAGAACGGCGACACCGCCCGCCATCGTTTCGATCTGATGTTTCTCGGCGGTTGGAGAATTGTGAAGCGTGAACGTGATGCCTGCTGATACGGCGATATCGACGAACCGGGGCGGCGGCAGCACATCGCCACGCGTCGCCAATGGTCCGGACACGCGCCGCGCGAGCGCGCGCTTCGCCTCGCGCAAAAGCGGCGTGTCGCCGCCAAGTGCAGTCGCGCGCCGCACCTGTACCTCGGCATCCGCCACCCGATTCACACGAAGGAGAAAGATTGCGTACGAGGCGTGAACATCCGCCTGTGGGAGCCTCGCCCGCGCGTTGACGTCGGACGCTCGGCGGAAGGCTCGGTCGGCGTCATCGACCCGACCGAGACCGACGTACGCGTTCGCGAGCGCAGTCCATGCCGGCACATCGACGGCATTGAGCTGCACCGCGCGCTCGAGTGCGCGCGCAGCCGTCGTGAACCGTTGCGCTTCCTGGCTGAAGCGGCCGAGCAGCGACCAGGCCTCGGCGTCCTCAGGTTGGACGCGAACGGCGCGCTCTAAATACGACGACGCCTCACTGAAGGCACGATTCGCCGCGAGGCTGCGCGCGAGGAGCTTCAGCGCAAGCGCATCATTCGGCCGTTGGGCGACGACAACGCGCAAGTGTCTCGCCGCCGCCTCGACATCCTTCAGCTGGAACGCGACGAGGCCGAGGAGGTATCGCGCTTCGAGGTCGTCCGGCTGCGCAGCGACACGGCGCTCGAGATCCGGCCGCGCATCGGCGTACTGACCTGCCTCGATCAATTGGCGCGCCCGGCGCGTGCTTTCGTCAGGTCGGGAAACCTGCCCGTAAGCCGCACCGAACGCGCAGAGCAATGCCAGGTGCGACAGGAATCTTCGACGTGGCTTCAATACCGCCATCCGGAATCAAGAGCCGAGCCTCCTAAAATTCGACCCTCACTCCAATCTGGCCCTGGCGATTGCGACTGACGTTGGTAATCTGCCCGAACCGGTTGTCGAGCACGTTCGTGATAATGCCACCAAACAAATGGCGGTTGAACGCATTGAGCAGCTCGCCGCGCACCTGGATTCTCGTCTGTCGTACGCGGAACGTCTTCTGAATGCTGACGTCCTCGTTGAGGAACGCGGGCTCGCGGACATCGACCACGAACGGCGCGTTGCCAAGCGTAAAGGCGGCGTGATCGACAATCAATCCCGGCGCAATCCAACGATGATCGGCATAGTTGCCCTGCGCGATTGCCGCCGCATCGAACTTCGACGAATCGAATCCGGCGAGGAGCGATTGGCCGTTCGGATTGTTGATGTCGGGACGATTCGCGCGGCCGTTCCATCCGGGAATCGCGCTTCCGGTAAATCGGAGCGGTGTGCCGCTGGCGTAGTTGCCGATGAAGCTCACCGTCCATCCGCCAACAATGGCATCGAGCGCAGCGGGCATCGTCGATCCGAACTTACGGCTGCGCCCGACGGGCATGTCGTAGACGACCGCGAACTTGCCGTTGTGCGTCTGGTCGAAGTCGCTCAGACCGTATTCGAGATCGAGGTTGTAGTAGTCGAGCGGCCGGCCAGCGTTGTCGTTCCTGAGCGCGCTCTCCATGTTCTGACGGGTTCTCGAGAAGTTGTAGGTGCCGTAGACCGTCAGACCGTTGCTCGTCCGGCGATTCACCGCGATCTGCATCGCGTCGTACCGCGATCTTCCCAGCGGTGAGTTGAATGTCGTCAGCCCGATGCCGTTGCGCGCCAGATGCGGGAACGGCACGAGCGCCTGCCAGAGCTGACCGCCCGAGAAGGCTGGATACGGCAGCCCGGCCAAGCCGAAGCGCTGCGCATCCGCGTCGGTGCGCAGGATCGTCTGGAGGTTTGTCCCGAGGCTGAGGTATTTCGGATCGAGCTGGTTCTTGTTCGCCAGATCGCCAGCCCAAATGTTCGTCGACCGTGTACCGACGTAGCCGATATCGACGGTCAGGTTCTTGAGAATCTCGCGCTGCATGTTGACGTTCCACTGCTGGGTGCGAGGAATCTTGCCCGCATCCGGATCCCAGTGCGTCACGCCGCCAAGCCGCCAGGCCGTGGGATCGATCGCAGCTGGGACGAACGCGTCAGGATAGCCGCCATCCCAGTTGAACATCGACGTGTACGCCAGCGGATTCGAGATGTTGTTGGTGCCGCCGAATCCGCGCGAGAACGGCACGGATGAAAAGCCATTGAACACGTTGGCGCCATAGAAGATGCCGTAGCCGGCGCGGAGCGACGTGCGATCGGTCAGGGCATACGCACCGCCGATGCGTGGCCCAAAATTCGTCTTTTCGCTGTCGACGAACGTCCGGCGCCCGGTCCGCCCTTCCCCGTCACCGGCAAAAACCATTGCGCCGAGCATGCCCGTCAGCGGATCGCGCACCGTCAAGTCGAAGTTGGACGTGCGGTCGTGCGTCTCGATTGCCGGCGGCTGATATTCGTAGCGCAGCCCGAGCTGCAGCGTCAGCTTCGGTGTCACCTTGAAGTCGTCCTGCGCGTAGCCGGCGTAGTACGAAGTGCGTCCGCCGAGACCGAGCGGCACCCCCACACTCGCGCTGTTAACTCCGCCAAGGAGGAACGACGCGAACGAGTGGCCGACCAGGTTGACACCTGGGATACCGGTTTGCGCAGCGGTGAAGTTGAACGTCCCGGCAAGGTTGCCGAGCGGCCTGGTATTGAGCTGGTTCCCGCGCAGGTCGACGCCGAACTTCATGAAGTGACGCCCCTTGGTCCAGCTCAAGGAGTCGGCAACGCCCCAGGAGTTGTACGTCTGAAAATCATCCTGCGGGTCGCCAATGGGATCGAAGCTGACGCCTGCCGGCCCGGCGCCCCAGTTGATGCGGGGGCAGGGACCGTCCTGTTTCACACCTTTGACGCCGAGCATCGCGGCGCAACCGTCGTTCACGTGCGCCGACCGGTTGGGATTCGGCATGCGGTTGAAGGACAGAATCAGGCTATTGAAGAGCGTCGGCGAAATCGTGAAGTCGTGCGCCGTGCGCGCGAGCCACGAGTTGACGACCTGGCGCCGCGCCGTCGACAACGGTCCGCCAACCGGATCGTTCGCATCCCAGATCCCGCCCGCGTCGAGCAGCAGGCGCGGACGCGTGTTGCGCGCCAGGCTTCCGCTCAGGCGCTGACGGCTCGAGACCACCTGGTCGATCTTGAACGACCATTGATTCTGATCGAACTCCGGCGTGTTCTGCGTCGGGAACAGGTTGTTTGCGGTCAGCGAATCGTTCATCGGAGCGTAATGCTGCTTCGCGATCTCGCCGATCCGCTTGGACACCGCACTGATTCGATTTGCCGGAATGATGTTATTGGGGAACGGATCCGCCACGAATGTCCCGTTGACCTCGCGCAGCGTGAGGGGATCGTAGATGGCGCCCCGGAAGATCGAGCGGCCGAGGGCGTCAGTTCCGACCACGGTCGTCGTCAGCAATTTACTCAGATCACCGTCATACATCTCCAGGCGCGGGACCGATCGATTCGGCGCCGCGTACACGTAAGTGCGGACGCGGAATTTCTCGGCAGACACGAAGAAGAAGGTGCGGTTGCGTCCGTCGTACACCCGCGGAATCACCACTGGACCGCCGAAGCTACCGCCGTAGTTGTTCTGACGGTCGCGACCCTTGGGTCGGTTGGCGGCGTTGTTCAGGAACGTGTTTGCGTTCAGCGATTCGTGACGGATCGTTTCGAAGCCGCTGCCATGCGGCTGGTTCTGGCCCGAGCGCATGACGAAGTTGAAGACGCCGCCAGCGGTACGCCCGTACTCGGCGGACAAACCGCTCGTCTGGATCTTGAATTCTTGGAGCGCCTCCATCGAGACACTCGACTCGCCGAAGTGTCCGGAGAGATAAGTCGTCACCGAGGCGCCTTCGAGCAGGACTTCCTTGGAGAACGCGGGGCTGCCGTTGATACGCGACGTCCAGGTGTCGCCTTCGACGCCCGCCGACAGTTTGTAGGCGAACGTCTCAGCGTAGCGACCGCCGCCCATCGACAGCGGCAACGCATTGAGATAGTCGCGGGTGACGGTGGTGCCGACCTCGGGAGTCTCGCGCTGAATGATCTGCGGCGTGCCCTCGACGCTGACCGTCTCGCTCAGCTGTCCGACCGAGAGCTGCGTGTCGAGCCGCAAGGTCTGCGAGACCTGCAGCTGAACATTCTCCCGAACATTGGTCTTGAAGCCGGTGAGTTCGAACTTCACCGTGTACGTGCCGACTGGCAAGCTGGGAATGGTGTATTGCCCCGCCTCATTCGTCACCGCGGTCTGAGCGATTCCGCTTTCACCGGTAATGGTGACGGTGACTCCGGGGATTGCGGCGTTGGTTGGGTCAGTGACCGTGCCGGAGATTGTGGCACGGTTGAGCTGGGCCGCCGCGGGCGCGGCGGCAAGTGACAGGACTGCGACAACACGGACGGCAAGCTGCGCTGCTCTCATCGCGGGCCCTCCTGCACGGCGGATACTGCACCCGTGGGGGGCACGTGTCAATGGATCACACGAAGAGCTTTGGTAGATATTCCGGCGCGTCGTCGAACGCCGGCACCTTCCCGAGCGCGAGATCGTACAACCGCTCGTGACTCGCACGCGCGGCCCGGCACAGTGATTCGTAGGGGCGATTACAGACATCGAGAAAGCCGATGTTGTAGCACTCGCCATCGAATCGTCCGAGTGCCGACTGATCGTACAGGATGAAGTAGTGCACGCCGACGCACCACGGCTTCCGCGCGGCGTCTTCGAGATACACGCGGTACGCGCGTCCGCGATCGTCCTGGGTCTTCACGTGGCCGATTCCGCTTGCGGGCAAGCCCGCGTCCAGCGCGCCGAAATGCCATTCGCCGACCATCACCGGCATGTTCAGCATCGCCGCAATCTTCTCCATCTCGGCTGACTTTACCTTCGTGTCGTAGCAGTTCATCGAGAAGACGTCGAACGAGCGCATCCCTGCGACGGCCCACTCGGGAGGAATCGTGTGATAACGAATCCCAAGATTCAGATGATTCGGATCGACGGCACGGCACGAGTCACTCAGCGTTCGGAAATATTTTTCGACCATCACGGCACTGAACTCGGCGAGATCGCGCTCGGCGGCCGGCGTCAACGTTCTTGTCCACGATCCTTCGCGCACCGCCGCAACCGTCGTCTCGAAGCCCCATGCATTCGACAGCGCGCGATCGTCGGTGTACTTCTTCACGAGCGCGTCCGCGAGCGCGCGTCGCGTCGCGCTCCGCGGCGTGTTGAAGAGCATCCCTGACGCGGGTGTCTCACGCGCGAATCCCCAGGTTGGCTCGTTCATCAGGAAGTAGCCGATGAACGACGGATCGTCACGTGTGGACGCAAGCTGCTGACCGAAACGCTGGACGTCTGTCTCCCAGCTGGGATCGAACACGTCTGGGAAATCACGATAGATGAACGGTGCCTCGCGACTTCCCCACGCCAGCGGACGGACGTACGGAAACCGAGCCTTTCGCGCGATCTCCCAGTCCGACCAGTTGGCGATCGTGTTGAACCCGAGACGCCGCATCTCTCCCAGCGTAATCGCCGTCCACTTGTCGTACCAGTCGGCGCCGAACGTGCGGATAAAGTTCGCGGCCAGATAATTGATCGAGCGGCGCCCGTCGCCACGGACGTCGTAGATCTCCTTGAACTCGCCGTCAGCGGGCGGCATCCAGGCGAGCGCGCGCTCGAGGCCGTCGTAGTTCGCGGCGATGTCCACGCGCACCGAGTCGAGTCCCGTCGACCAGAACGGATGGCCCGCGGGATCCACAAGCCACCAGCGAGTGCCGTCGTGATGCGTCCGAAAGAACCCGTTCGGCTTCGTCCCCTCCTCGACCCGGGCCGCCAGACCACCCCACTCGGAAAAGCCCTGGGGCCACTTGTGTGTTGCAGCCGCTGTAAGCTGCCCATTCAACCGCGTCTTCAACTCGTCAAGACTGCGGGTCTTTCCCGGCCAGCTTCGTGTGGCGCTCTGCCCGAGCTCGTCGAGCAGAACGCCCCGCGGCAGGCGCGGCTCTTTCAGGCGCGCCGGTTCTTCCAGGGCCGCTGTGATCGCGGTCTGGGACCACCGAACGGGACTCGAACTCTTGCGAAGCACCACGAGGTGCATGCGATCGACCTTCGCGAGATCGACGCGCGAGCCGCCGGCCATCGGTTTGAGAAATGCACCTTCACGAAGGAACTGCCACTGGTTCTGGTTGATTGCCTCCGCGCGCATTCGCATCCGCGCTTCAGCGTGCGGAAGGATGGCGTAGACCAGCGTGAAGGTCGGGCCGTCCTCACCTTCCCGCAGACGAAGTTGAAACACTGGCAGGTCCGGTGAGTCAGCAAAGATATCGGCGGTCAGATAGCGCATGCCGACGAGAACTCCCGGCTCGAAACGGAATACGAGACCATCGTTTTCGCGCTGCGCTTCGTACCACTGAGCACCGGGAATGACCGAGGGGCCGTCGACGCGAGTGCAGCCTCCGAGAAGCGACGCCGGTTCGAGCCGTAGTGGCAGTCCAGGTGCGCCTGCATCGACCGGACGGCCGAAATCGACGACCAGAGCGCCCGCCACACTCGCTGACGCCGTGCGCAAGAACGATCGACGCGTAAGTTCGTGCTTCATGTTCAGCCTCTCTGGAGATTCATCGTCCATCAGCAGCATCCACAGTCACGCTGGCTTCGATCGACTAGAAAAACAAGAGGCCTTCTCCTTTTCCGTCCCTAAGACATGATCGCAGCGTGACAGTGAACTGCGGTTCATCCGAGCGCCACGACCAGCTCCCGGACGCTGGCAAGTCGCTCGACCGACTCGATCGCGTCGAGCGCGCGTTTGATGCGGTCGGCTGACAGCACGAGGCTCGCACAGTCAGTGAACTTCTCGTGCAGCTCCGCGCGTGTGAACGGCTTCTCGGGTCCTCCGCGATACCGCTCGTCCGACGGCTGCGAGAGCTTCCGTCCATCGACGAGATCCACTTCGACGATGCTGCGCATTCTGTCGAAGCCGCGTGCCTCGATTTGCTGATCGAAGACGGTGTCGACTTTCGTCATCATCGCCTGGACCGGAGCTGACGCGACGAATTCGTCCGTGAACTCCCGAATGCCGGCGCGCCGCCGCAGTGCGATGGCCGACATCATGAACGGCAGACAGAACTTCGCTTCGAGCTCGGTCTTCGCCGTCTTGTAGCGCAGCGGATTGAGGATGTTCGACCCGGCACGGACGCGGACCCGCGCGATCTGCTCCGGCTTCACGTCGTGATCGGTCACCAGCTTCAGCATCGCGTCCATCGTCGGATGGCCGAGCGAGCCGCACGGGTAGGGCTTCACCGAGACGCCGGGGTCGACAATCGAGAACGGGTTGCCGAGCGTTGGCACGATGCGCGCGACGTCGGCGCCGCCTCCGAGCACCTGGAAGAATCCCCACTCGCCGTCGAGCGAGTCGTCGCCGGCGGTGAATCCGAGCGACGCGAGCTCCGCCGCGGTGACGCCGTTCTCGGCCGCGCGTCCGGCATGAAGCGGCTTGGTCATCGATCCGAAATTCACGCGAATGCCGCTGCTCATGCTGGCGGCGATGCCAAGCGCGTGCGCGAGCTGCGCCGGCGGCAACTTCAGCAGCCTGGCGGCGCTCGCAACCGCGCCGAATGTGCCGATCGTTCCTGTACTGTGAAACCCGCGCAGGTAGTGATCCGGCTTGATCGCCTCCGCGACCTTGCACTCGACTTCAAATCCGATGAGGAACGCCTCGAGGAAGGTGCGGCCCGACACGTTGAGCCGTTCGCCGAGGGCAAGCACCGCCGCCAGGACCGGGACTGTCGGATGTGTGAGTAGACCGAAGACGCGGTCGGGCGTGGACGACAGCTGCGTGTCGTCGTAATCCATCGCGTGGCCGCTGGCGCCGTTCGCGAGTGCAGCAGACGCCGCGTTCGCCACGATTTTTTCCGGCCCAAGAATCGTCGCACCGCTTTGCGCGCCTGATTTCTTGATGTGCTCGCGCAGGATGGCGCTGCCGTGCACGGTGGCGCCCGCCAGCACAACGCCAAAGCCGTCAATCAGGCACCGCTTCGCTTCGTCGACCGCCTTCGCCGGCATGCGATCGAACGACGCGTTCGAGATGAAGTCGATGACCGCCTTCGTTGTTGCGGCAGAAAAGTTCTTGCTTTTAACAGCCTGGGTTGCGGATACCGAAGACGATCCGCCGATTGAGCCGATTACAGACGACGCCACGGCAGCTTTGAGGAATTCTTTGCGGGTCATATCGAGAGTCTATCCTCGCTTCTCGCTTCTCGCTTCTCGCTTCTCGCTTCTCGCTTCTCGCTCCTCGCGTCCCGCGTTTTCGGTGTTTTCCGAGTAACGAGCAGCGAATAGCGAGCAACGAGTTTAAGGTTCGTTCCGAGTATTGATACGAAGCGAGGGCTGGACCGCGCTTGCGATGCGCTCCCAGGGAAATACCAGGAAGTTGCGGGGCTTGCTGTTCATCGCGATCATCACACCATGCGGCAATGTTGGGCCAAGCGAGCGCGAAGAGATGTCGAGACCATCGGTCGCATCCGCGCCGCCGCGCACCACCACGATCTCGCGGGAGTGATCGTGCGGCTTCCCCGGTTCACCCTCTCGTCGATACACGTGATACTCGCTATTTCCATCGAGTTGATCCGTGCAGACGATGTAGCCGGTACCGTCAGGAAGCGCGTAGATGGCGACCCCTTCGCGATCGCCGCGGAAACCGCCGCGAGCAAAATGCGCCAGTTCACGTGAGGCTTCCGGCTGATCGGGGTCGGCATGCCACTTGTGAATGCCGTCGGCCTCATCGGCGTAATATACGTACCCGAGCGCATCGTCGACTGCCACTGCTTCGATTTCGTTCTCTTCGCGAACGGTTGACGCGCTGAACGTGCCGAAACGTCGGACGAACGTCGCCGTGACACCCCCGTTCCCAGCATCGGCCAGACGGTACTGCCAGAGATAGCTTTCGCGTGGTCCCGCCTTTGGTGCGACGATCGCGAATAGCTCACCGTCTTTTTCGCGGCGGTACAGCGCGATCCCCATCGGCGCAGCATTCTCGCCCTGCTCCCCTTGAAGAATAGGGACACCACCGAGATCGATCAGGTGTCCATCGGCGCGGTCGATTTCAAACACGCGTAACTGGCGTGCCAATCGTTCGGTCGCCACCGCGATGTCAATCACGCGTCCTCGAAATCGAAACCCATACTCGACGTCAATGTTGTTCGGCCGATTGATGCCCGCGATCGTCTGACGGAGCTGCCCGTCAACACCATAAACAACGATCGCGCCGGCGGGAGCCGCGACTTTCATCGTTCCGATAATCGAACTCCGAGATGGATCCGTGGGGTGGATCCAGATGGCAGGGTCATCGGGGTCGTCCGGCAGCGATGCCGTTGCAAATGCGGCTTTCACTTCGCTCGCCGACGTCAGACGGCTCGCCGCTGGAGCTGCGTGCACGGAATCCTCGTCAGAGCGATCGCGCCGGCAACTGGTCACACACACGACGACAACTACGGCTATCAGCAGCGTGGACGGAATTCGCACGGTCGATGAACTGTGACGAGAAACTGCGGAAGTGTAAGGCGCGAGTTTGTCTGCCGGCTGACCGTGGAGTAGGGACAGCCGGCAGTTGCAATCTGGTGCGCCTCAGAAATTGAATCGAAACATGAACTGCATCTGGCGCGCAGTGCCGGTCCCGTAACCGGTATTCAGCGGGCCAGTGATGCGGCCAAAGCTTGCCGGGGAAGTCACTGCCGTGCCCGGTGCGCCGAGGTTCACGCGATTGAAGACATTGAACGCTTCGATGCGGAACTGGAAGTTGCGCGGCCCATTCAGCACAAACCGCTTCTGCAGCGCGACATCCACTTGAAACAGCCCTGGGGCGCGAATGACATTGCGGCCCGCATTACCCCATGTCCCGCGTGCCGGCACGGCACACCCTGCTGGACT
>Ga0075418_10004126_pt1 | contig 16535 bp, 21 predicted proteins | sample SoiMetdeltSBSDD2_FD_81776 | JGI IMG/M metagenome (GOLD analysis project Ga0075418, IMG submission 81776) | Bulk soil microbial communities from a Populus tree surrounding site in Tennessee, USA - Soil MetaG P. deltoides SBSDD2 | ecosystem: Environmental > Terrestrial > Soil > Tree plantation... | reverse complement strand
TCCGTCGCTGCCCAACATCATGAAGGCCAAGAAGAAGCCACTCGATGTAAAGAAGCCGGCTGACCTCGGCGTCGATCCAGCCCCGCGCCTCAAGGTGGTGAAGACCGTCGAGCCGCCGGGTCGCAAGGCCGGCGTGAAGGTCGCCAATGCGGCGGAGCTGATTGCTAAGCTTAAAGAGGTGGGGGCGCTGTCATGACCACCCTTCTGGTTGCCGAACATGACAACGCCGCGCTGGGCGCCGCCAACGCCAAGGCCATGAGCGCCGCCAAGGCGCTGGGCCGGGAGGTGCACGTTTTGGTCGCGGGCAGCAACTGCAAGGGCGTCGCTGAGGCCGCTGCCAAGATCGATGGCGCAAGCAAGGTGCTGCTCGCCGATGCGCCGCACCTGGGCCACGCCCTGGCCGAGGAGATGGCTGCGCTGATCACGGGCCTGATGGGCAACTACGATGCGGTTGTTTCCGCCTCCACCGCCTCAGGCAAGAACTTCATGCCGCGCGTCGCCGCGTTGCTCGACGTGATGCAGGTCTCCGACATCATCAAGGTCGTCTCGCCCGACACCTTCGAGCGGCCGATCTATGCCGGCAACGCCATCCAGACCGTGCAGAGCACCGACAAGAAGAAGGTCGTCACTGTACGCACCACGGCGTTCCCTGCGGTCGGCATGGGCGGTTCGGCGCAGGTGGAAGCGGTGGCAGTGCCGGCAGCGGCCGGCCTGTCGAGCTTCGAGAAGGCCGAGATCCAGAAATCCGACCGGCCCGAGCTGACGGCGGCCAAGATCGTCGTGTCGGGCGGGCGCGGCCTGCAGTCGGGCGAGAACTTCAAGAAGTACATCGAGCCGGTCGCCGATCAGTTGGGCGCCGCGGTTGGTGCCAGCCGCGCTGCGGTGGATGCAGGCTACATGCCCAACGACTACCAGGTCGGCCAGACAGGCAAGGTGGTCGCGCCTGAGATCTACATCGCCGTCGGCATCTCGGGCGCCATCCAGCACCTGGCCGGCATGAAGGACAGCAAGATCATCGTCGCCATCAACAAGGACGGCGAGGCTCCGATCTTCCAGGTCGCGGATTTCGGTTTGGTGGGCGACCTGTTCCAGGTGCTCCCCGAAATGAAAGCAGAGCTGGAAAAGGCCAAGTCATGAGCAACGAAATCGAGATGTGGAAGGTTCAACCGGGGTGTTGAAGGAGCAAGGCGTCATGGACGCAGGCGTCAAAGCCAAGAAGTCCGGCGGTCCCGTGGAACGATCCCGCAAGGGCGGCGAGTCCGGTGCGGCCTCCACCATCAGGTCGGTCGGCATCATCGGCGCGGGCCAGATGGGCAACGGCATTGCTCATGTCGTCTCGCTGGCGGGCTACGACGTGGCCATGTTCGACCTGAAGAAAGATGCGGTCGACAAGGCCCGGGCCACCATCGAGCGCAATATGACGCGCCAGGTCTCGCGCGGCATCATCACCGATGCGCAGATGAGCCAGGCGCTCAAGCGCATCGGTGGCGTGTCCGACATGGCGGCGCTCAGCGAGGCCGATCTCGTGATCGAGGCCGCTACCGAGGACGAGGCGGTCAAGCGCAAGATCTTCACCGACCTTTGTCCCAAACTGAAGCAGGGCGCGATGGTGGCGAGCAATACCTCGTCCATCTCCATCACGCGCCTTGCCTCCGTCACGGACCGTCCCGAGCGCTTCATCGGCATGCACTTCATGAATCCGGTGCCGATGATGCAGCTGGTGGAGTTGATCCGTGGCATCGCCACCGAGGACGACACCTTTGCTGCCGCTCGCAGCTTTATCGAGAGCCTGGGCAAGAGCATCGCGGTGTCGGAGGATTTTCCGGCCTTTATCGTCAACCGCATCCTGCTGCCGATGATCAACGAGGCGGTCTATACGCTGTACGAAGGCGTTGGCACCGTCGAATCGATCGACAAGGCCATGCGGCTCGGCGCCAATCACCCGATGGGCCCACTCGAGCTTGCCGACTTCATCGGCCTCGACACCTGTCTGTCGGTCATGCAGGTGCTGTACGAGGGCTTGGCCGACTCCAAGTACCGTCCGTGCCCGCTGCTTGTGAAGTACGTCGAGGCCGGCTGGCTCGGCCGCAAGACGCAGCGCGGCTTCTACGACTATCGCGGCGAGAAGCCCGTACCGACACGCTGAGATGCTCGCACCGCTGGGGACCGCATGGCCGATGCTGGTCTACCGCGCGGGCAAAGAGCCATCGATTTCTTCCCGCGCTTCGGCGTGCCGGCTTATGCCGAGCGCTGGCCGCAGGTGCCCGATCAGCCATCGCTGACGATCGGCGGCCTGGTAGAGGCGCCGTTCGCGCTGGCGCTAAGCGCGCTTGCGGCTGTTGCTCGCACCGAGGTCACGGCCGACTTCCACTGCGTCACCACCTGGACCCGCAGCGGTCTGAGATGGGGCGGATATCGCCTGCAGGATGTGCTCGACACGCTCATCTTGCCTCGATGCCGACCTCAGCCCGCAGCGCGCTATCTGAGCTTCGTATCGCTCGACGGATACCGGACCTGCGTCGATGTTCGCGACATCGACGGCGAGACGCTTCTTGCCGACCGGCTCGATGCTGCACTCCTGCCGATCGAGCATGGGGCACCAATCCGCCTCGTCGCCCCGGCTCTGTACGGCTACAAGAATCCCAAGCACGTGTGCGGTATCGAGTTCCTAGCCGACTTCCACCGCGGTCGCGCCGAGCGCCAGACGCTCGCGCACCCGCGCGGCCGCGTTGCCCATGAGGAGCGCGGCCGCTTCCTTCCCGGTCGCTTCTATCGCTACCTCTACCGTGCCCTCATCCCGATGACGCTTGCTGCCTATGCGCGCGCCGACCAGCTGCGGCCTGGCGGCAGCGAGGCTAAGCCGCACGCACCGAGGTAACTGGCGGCAGGTGCGTGGCGAGCGTCGACCAGGTCTTGCCGCTGTCCACCGATCCGAACACCTCGCCGGACTGTGCGCCGAAGTAGAGGCCGAGCGGTTTGCCGGCATCATTGCAGAATGCTTGCCTCAGCACGGTGAGATAGGCCTGCGACTGGGGCAAGCCCTTGTCCAGCGCTTGCCAACTGCTGCCACGATCGCGCGTCTCGTACACGCGCACCTTACCGTCCGGCGTCACACGATCGGCGTCGGCGGCCAGTGGGATGACGAACGCCCGGTTGGGGTCGTGCGGGTCGATGGCCAGCGGAAAACCGAAATCGGAAGGAAGCCCACGGCCGCTGCCGATATCGGTCCAGCTCTCGCCGGCGTCGTCCGAGCGGTACACGCCGCCGTGGAACTGCAAGTAGATGGTCGAGGGCTCGCGCGGCGCGCGCTTCATGTTGTGTACGCAGTGCATGTGCGTGTCGGCGCGGGCTTCCTCTGGAAGGTAGCGCGGCACCAGGCCACCCACCGAGCGTCGCCAGCTCTTGCCGCCGTCCTCGGTCAGCCACACGCCTCCCGCCGAGATGCCGATTGCCAGGCGGCGCGGATCACCGGGCCAGGGGCAGATCGAATGCAGGCAAAGTCCTCCGGCGCCTGGATTCCACTTGGCGCGCTCGGGTACGTCCCACAGCGATTGCACCAGCGACCAGCTCTTGCCGCCATCCTTGCTGTGGAACAGCGCCGCCGGCGCCACGCCGCACCAGAGTTCGTCGTCGGCAACGCCGGGCTCGACCACCCAAATCCGCTCAACGGCTGCACCTGCCCCGGACGGGAACGCCGGCCCCTCCGCCTGTTGCCACGCACCGGCCGGATCGTCGGCATAGTACAGGTGCGGGCCGAACTGGCCGTGGGTGACGCTGGCGAAATAGCGACCGCTGCGCGCATCGCGAATGGCGTACTCGACCACTTCGCCGGGAAAGCTGCGCGTTGCAATCTCCAGCGCGCCACCGCGCGGTCCGCGCAGGACCACGAGGCCCTTCTTGGTACCCACCAGCAATTCGGTCATGGTTTCATCCTCCTGAGATTGCAGCGACGATGTGCAACTCGTCGCCCGGCGCAAGCTGCGCATCGAGCGAAACGGCCTCGCCGCCCCGAAACAGTTTCACATGGCGCCGCAGCGCGCCCTGCTCATCAACCACCCAGCCGCGCAGGCCGGGGTAGGATGCCTCCAGCGTCGTGATCACCTCCCTGGCCGTGCTGCCCGACACGGCGACGGCGCCGAGCCCGCCGACGTGCTGACAGATCGAACCGGTCAGGATCACCTTGGCCATGTCTGCGCTCGCTCTAGGCGTAGGCTTTCTGCAACGCGGCGATGTCGATCTTGTCCATCTGCAACATCGCCTGCATGACGCGTTGGGATTTCGCGCGGTCCTTGTCCTGCAGCATCCGGCCGAGGAGCGGCGGAATGATCTGCCAGGACACGCCGTACCTGTCCTTCAGCCAACCGCACTTTTGCTTCTGGCCGCCCTCGGAGAGCTTATCCCACAGGCGATCGATCTCCGCCTGGGTGTCGCAGCTTACGAACAGCGAGATGGCCTCCGTGAACTTGAACATCGGGCCACCATTGAAGGCGATGAACTGCTGCCCGTCGATCGCGAAGGTTGTGCTCATGGCGGAGGTGCTGACGACCTTGGCGTTGCTGAACAGGGAGACGTAGAAGTTGGCCGCCTCCTCCGCCTTGCCGTCGAACCAAAGGAATGGGGTGACTTTTTGCATGTACCGCTCCAATTGCATGTATCGCTCCAATTACGTGTATCGCTGCAAATGTGCTGCAGCTCGCAGCGCCGCAGCACGCCGGCGCCGCCTCGTGCCGGACAAAGGCGCTCATGTGTCCTGCATGGGTTGGATCAGTTCGAGGCTCTGCTCTGGTTGGGCGCCTGCTCACGCAGCGAGCTTGAAGTCGGCGATTTGCGAATCGAAGGCGCGCTTGAAGGCGGGCCTTGCCGTGCAACGTTCAACATAGGCGGCCAGACGCTTGTCGCTGGCGACGATGTCGGTGTGCTTGAGGATCCTGAGCACCGTCGTCATCATCAGGTCGCCTGCCGTGAAGCGGTCGCCGTCGAGGTGGGGCTTGTCGCCGAGCGACTTGGACAGGGAAGTGAGGCGCCGCTTCGCGAACTCAACTGCACTTGGGCGCCGCAGCTTGGCCCACGGCTGGTCGGCGTAGAAGATGTCGATACGTGCCACGTCCATGACGAACGGCTCGATGGAGTTGAGCGCGGCGATCAGCCATTGCGTGGCCCGAGCGCGCGCGGCTGGGTCGTTCGGCAACAGGACCTCGCTGCGCTGACCGACGTGCAGTACGATGGCTCCGGATTCGAACAGCGCGAAGCCGTTGTCCTCCAGGACCGGCACCTGGCCGAAGGGCTGCAGCGCGCGGTATTCCGGCTTGTCCTGGTCGCCCTGGGCCAGCAGCCGCGTTCGGTACGGCAGACCGGCCTCCTCCAGGGCCCAGCGCGCGCGCAGGTCGCGGACCTGACCCTGGGCGAAATCCGGCACCCATCTGAAAGCAGAGATCGTGATCATCCTGCTGCGCTCCTTTTGGCTGGGTTGCGCCGGCGGGCCGAACGTGGCGTGGCGGTCGCTGGTTTTTTGCGTGCGCCGACCTCCTCGGGCAGCGGCAGGCATTGCATGACCTCCACGGCCTGGCCGGGAAAGACCGAGAAGTGTGGATGATCCTCGAACAACCGGGCCGCCGCCGCGTGCGATTCGGCCTCGACGACGACGTATCCGCACATCGCGTTCTTGGCATCCGCTGGGCCGTTGGCATCGACGCGCTTGGTCTTGCCCAACGGCCCCCCCGCCACGACGATGGACGCCGCGTGCCGTTCGGCCCACTGCATCCACGCTTGCATGCCCGAGCGCTCGCGTTTGCTGCGCGCAGCCTCGGGCATCGCGCGCCACTGCTCGAATGCGGGCGCCTCGGATGACCCGAGATAGACCGCCAAATACCTCTGCATGGCTCTGCTGCTCCTTTCGATTGCTGGCGATGAGTGAGCCTGGCCGGCTAGGCGGCCGCAGCCCTGGCTGCAGGGAACGGCTGGCGCCAGGCCGGCAGCTCGTTCAGTCGCGCGTGCCAGCGCTCGATCTCGGGAAAGCTGGCGAGCGGCAGCTTGATCTTCTCCGCGTAGGGCAGCGTGACACCGACGGCAAAGTCGGCAATCGTCAGCGCATCGCCCACCAGATACTTGCGGCCGCGCAGGTGGTCGTTCAGCACCCGAGCAAACTGCCTGAAGAAGCCGGTCGCCTCCTCCACCTCTTTTGCGTCAGGCGCGGTATCGAAGAAGCCGGGCTTGATGATGTGCTGGAAGTACAGCATGCCGGCGTGACGCGTGAAATGCTGCGCGTTCCAGCTGAGCCAGCGCATCACCTCGATCTGGCGCTCGTCGCTCGGCAACAGATCCGACCGTTCAACCTTGGCGAGGTGGGCCATGATGGCGTCGGCCTCCCACAGGCGCTTGCCGCCGTCGGTAAGGGCGGGCACCTTGCCGTTCGGATTGATGGCGAGAAACTCAGGTGTCCTGTTCTCGCCTTTGCCGAGGTCGATGCGCACGAACTCGACGGGCGAGCCGAGGTATCTCGCAACCGCGCAGGCTTTGCGCGGATTGAGCGTTTCGAAGTAGTAGAGCTTCATCACGATCATCCTTTGGCTGCTTCGCTGCAGAACGGGGTCATCCAGCCGATGCCAGCACCGCCCGGCTCGGTGAGGATGGCAATACGGCCGACGCCGGGCACGTCAAACAGCGGTTTCATGAGCTTGGCGCCTGCCTTTACCGCCTTGGCGACGCGCTGGTCCACGTCGTCGACGGCCAGGTAGGCCATCCAGCATTCGGGCATGCCGGCGAACTCGGGCCCAGCGATCGAGTAGATGCCGGCCACCGGCCGCTCGCCCACCATCGCCAGCCAGTAGGTCTGGCCCTCCGGCGTCAGCGTCGATTGAAACGTCCAGCCGATCGTCGTGCGGTAGAAACGCTTGGCGCGCTCCACGTCACGAGCGAGCAGCTCGTTCCAATGGAAGGCGCCGTGCGTCCACAGCGATGGTGCCGGCGCCTCGCGCTTGGACCGCCGAGCGGTTGCGGTCTGTGGCATGATGTTCTCCTCTGGCGGTTACGAGAGATAGCGGTCGAGTTTCTCCAGCGTTCCGGTCCAGCCGTAGCGGTGACCGTCGCGCGCCTTCTCGTCGAAGAATTGCTCGTGATGCAGGGTGAAATTGGTGCCGTCGCCATCCTCGGCCATGGTCAGGATGACGAGCGACTCGCGCTCTGGCGTCGAGTGCCAGGCCCAGGTGAAGACCAGCCGGCTGGGCGGCACCACCTCGCGGTAGACGCCGGCCACCTCATGATGTTCGCCGTCCTCGGTCTTGAAGCTGATGCGATAGCGGCCGCCCACGCGCACGTCCATCTCTGCACGCGCCGAGCCGGCAATGGTCTCGCTCGGACCGATCCAGCAGATCAGCTTTTGCGGGTCCGTCCACGCGCTGAAGACTTGCGCCGGCCGCGCCTTGAGGCGGCGCTTGAGGGTGAGGCTTGGCTTGGTGAGCATTGCTCTTCCTCCAGGAATGCGGCGAGGCGATCGAGTTGGTTGTTCCAGAAGCGTTCATAGCGGGCGAGCCACTGCATGGCGCTTTCCATGGGAGCGGCCTTCAGGTGGCAACGCACCGTGCGCCCACGCTTGGCACGCTCGATCAAGTCGGCCCGCGCCAGAACATCGAGGTGTTTCATGACCGCGGGCAGCGATACTGGGAACGGCTGCGCCAGCTCGGTCACCGATTGACCGTCCTGGCGCGCCAGCTCCTCGAGAATGGCTCGTCGCGTCGGATCCGCCAGAGCGGAAAACGCGCGATCGAGGCGTTCGTTCTGAATGTAAACCATGTGGTTAAGTATTGGCGCGAGCTGCGGCGATGTCAAGGTGCATGTTCGCGAAAGCTGAGTGCGCTGTCACAAGTGCGAGACGGAACGCGAGCTTTGCCCAGCGAGCTGCGCTGGCTGGCTTTGCTGGAGCGCATCCCCGCGCGTCACCGTCATGGGGTGACCCTCGCACCTCGGCGCAAACGAGACGTGTCCAACTCGGGGCTCACCTTGCAAGCCAAGCACGAGCTGAGGCTCGTGCAACAGGTGATGTGGTGCACGCCGCGGGCCTGGCCCAGGACTGACCAATCAGCCGGACGCGGGCGCGCTACATGGCTGGATGCTGGACGTGGATCGATGCATGGCCGGCGCAGGACGACTGCCGACGATCAAGGCTTGGCTTTGAGCCGCTTCAGGCCGTCGAGGCTTGACTGCAGCGTCGGTTCCTTGAGCAGTGCCGCGCGGTAGTCCGCGATTGCCTCGTTGCGCTTGCCCATCGCCTCGAACACGTGCGCGCGCGTGTCGAGAGCGGCGGCGTCATCGGCCGTCAGCGTCAACGCGTGCTGCACGTCGGCCATGGCCTGCACCTTGTTACCTGACTTCAGGTGTGCCCAGGCACGGCCGTTGTAAGCCTTGGCGTACTTGGCGTTGAGGGTAATGGCCTGGCTATGGTCGGCAATGGCCCGCTCAAAGTCGCCCTTGCGTCCGCTGGCGATAGCGCGATTGAAGAAGGCAGCTGCATATCTGGGGTTCAGCTCGACGGCCTTGCTGCAGTCGGCGATGGCGCGATCGTAGTCGGCCTTCAGCGTCAGAGCCGCGCAGCGCCCGTTGTAGGCTGGCGCGAACGCCGAATCGATCTGGATGGCCTTGGTGAAGTCGGCGAGGGCCGCGTCATAGTCGCCAGCGGCGCGATGCCCGTTGCCGCGGTGGTTATAGGCGACCACGTTCGCGGGTTGCTGACGGATCAGCTCCGTGCAGGCCTTGATGGAGGTCGCTGCATCACGCGCCTGCACGCAATCGCGGGCCTCGTCGGCATGGACAGGGCACACGAGGGCAGTTGCCAGCAGCGGCACCACCAGTACGGATGCCAGGCATCGCACCATTGCAAAACACCTCACAATGCTTGCCATGCTAGCGCAGGTTGGGTTCGGGCGAAGGGCCAACCACACTAGGGACAACGTGTTGGCTCGCGCCCTGACCGGCTAGCCCAGCCTACATCCTGAACACACCAAAGCGTGGCGGCGGAATCGGGGCGTTGAGTGCGGCAGATAGTGCCAGGGCCACGACGCGGCGAGTCTCGCCGGGGGCGATGATGCCGTCGTCCCAGAGGCGGGCGGTGGCGAAATAGGGGTGGCCCTCGCGTTCGAAGTTCTCCAGCACCGGCTTCTTGAAGGCAGCCTCCTCCTCGGCGCTCCAAGCCTTGCCCTCGGCTTCGATGTTCTCGCGGCGCACGGTGGCAAGCACGCTGGCTGCCTGCGGGCCGCCCATCACCGAGATGCGCGCGTTGGGCCAGGTGAATAGGAAGCGCGGGCCGTAGGCGCGGCCGCACATTGCATAGTTGCCTGCCCCATACGAGCCACCGATGATGACTGTGACCTTGGGCACCTGCGCGCAGGCGACCGCTGTCACCATTTTGGCGCCGTCCTTGGCGATGCCGCCTGCTTCCGCTGCCTTGCCGACCATGAAGCCCGTGATGTTCTGCAGGAACAGCAGCGGGATGCGGCGCTGGCAGGCAAGCTCGATGAAATGCGCGGCCTTCAGCGCCGTTTCGGAGTACAGGATGCCGTTGTTGGCCAGGATGGCCACGGGCACGCCCTCGATGTAGGCGAAGCCGGTCACCAGCGTCTGCGCATAGTTGGCCTTGAACTCGTCCATCTCGCTGCCGTCGACCAAGCGCGCGATCACCTCGCGCGTGTCGTACTGGGTCATCAGCGAGGCTGGCACCACGCCATCCAGCTCGGCCGGATCGTAGGCGGGCGGACGCGGCTCGCGCAGGGCGATGTCGATCTTTTTCACGGTGTTGAGGTTGCCGACAATCGAACGCACGATCTCGAGGGCATGCTCGTCGTTGAGCGCGTAGTGGTCGGCGACGCCCGATTGGCGCGTGTGCACTTCGGCGCCACCCAGCTCTTCCGCGCTCACGCTCTCACCAGTGGCCGCCTTCACCAGCGGTGGACCGCCCAGGAAGATGGTGCCCTGACGGCGGACGATGATCGATTCATCCGACATGGCCGGCACGTAGGCGCCGCCCGCGGTGCACGAGCCCATGACGCAGGCAATCTGCGGAATGCCGAGCGAGGACAGCGTGGCCTGGTTGTAGAAGATGCGGCCAAAGTGTTCGCGGTCAGGAAACACCTCGGTGTGATGCGGCAGGTTGGCGCCGCCGCTGTCTACCAGATAGATGCACGCCAGCCGGTTCTCGCGCGCGATCTCTTGGGCGCGCACGTGCTTCTTCACCGTCATGGGAAAGTAGGTGCCGCCCTTGATGGTGGCGTCGTTGCACACGATTACGCACTCGCGGCCCGAGATGCGGCCGACGCCAGTGATGATGCCGGCGCCGTGGATGTCCTTGGTGTACATGCCGTAGGCGGCCATCGGCGACAGCTCGAGGAAGGGCGAGCCGGGATCGATCAGCCGCAGGACGCGATCGCGCGGCAGCAGCTTGCCACGCGTGGCGTGTCGCTCCTTGAGCTTGTCGGGACCACCCGAGCCCGATTCCAGGCGCTTGCGCGCAAGGTCGGCCACCAGGGCCTGCATGGCCGCGGCGTTGGCCTTGAACTCGTCGGAGGCGGTGGAAATGGTCGTCGTGATCTTGGGCATCATGATCCCCGGAGCAGTCCGCCGCACCTAAGCAGCCCGGAGATTCGTGCGCAAGCGTCGGCCGTTCGCACCGCCGCAGTTAGCAGCCAAGCGGCGCAAAGGCAGTGCTGCTAGCGGGCTACCAGCCTGCCTGCCAATCGGAGTGCAGAATCGCCACAACGAGTTCGTCCCGATGCAGCCCGCTTAAAGTAGGCGCTACCCCACATGCCACGCCCTCGGCCCACAAGGCTGACCGACGAGCTGCGCGTCGCCATCAAGACGCGTGGTGGCCGTGGGGGACTGCTGCCGCGCGCCCCCGCGCATCATCCCGATGCGGGCCAGACCGTCGCACAAGCCGCGGCTCGCTCTACGTCGAGGCCTTGCCCGGCGCCACGGGTCCGCCGGCCTCTTTCCAGGCCTTGAAGCCGCCGAGGACGTGGGCCACGGGTTTCAACCCCATGTCCTGCGCCGTCTTGGCGGCGAGCGCCGAGCGCATGCCGCCGGCGCAGAAGAACACGAACTTCTTGTCCGCACCAAAGATGGGTTTGAAGTAGACGCTTTCCGGATCGATCCAGAACTCCAGCATGCCGCGAGTCATGTGGAAGGCGCCCGGCACCTTGCCGTCGCGATCAAGCTCGCGCGGGTCGCGGATATCGACCAGCACGACATCGTCCCGGCCGGCAAGTTTGACCGCCTCGGTGGCCGGAATTTCTTCGATCTCGCGCTTGGCCGCATCGACCAAGGACTTGGAGCTGGTCGTGATCTTCTGGGGCACCAGGTTCCTCCTGCAAGGCCGAGCACCAGCCCTCGCCTCGCCACGTTTGGGTGGGTAATCTCGGCCCGATTCTAACAGGGTGATGCCCATGCACAAACGTCTTTCGCTCAAGCCTGCTGTCCTGGTGCTGACGGCGCTGGTCATCAGCATGCCGCTGGCCAATGTCTGGTCGGCAGACGACGCCAGTCAAAAGAGCGCGGAGCGCAAGGCAGCTACCGACCTGAAGAAGAAGCTCGGCAAGGCGCTCAGCAGCGGAGATGTGAAGGACGGCAAGTATGAGCTCAGCCAGGACGAGATGGCGATGGACTGCCGGCGCATGACCGGCTCGATGAAGATCACGATTAACCGACTGAAGGATGCGGCGAGCCGCCAAGGCGGTTCCGTGCTGGCCGAGTCGGCACACAAGGTCGCACCGCTGATAACGCAAGGCTCGACGGCGTCTGCCGATCGCCAGTCTTCGCTGGCACGCGAACGTGCCAAGTTGGACGCCTACAATCGCCATCTGGCGTCGCGCAACTGCAAGACGCTCGACATCGATGCGGAGTTAGCGCGCGCCAACGAGCCCTTGCCGAAGTATTGATGGCTCTGCGCCGCTGAGCCCTGCTCGTCGAGGCTTGCTCGCCTAACTGGTGGGCCCGTCCAGCTTGCGGGTCAGGTTCTCGAATTCGCGGCGCAGCTCCTCGTTCTTGAAGATCTGATCGAACGTCGGCGCTTCGAGCTTCTGGATCGCCTCGAAGGACGAGGACGAATCCTTCATCAAATTGCGCAGCTGGTAGCTCGCCTCCACCGTCTCAAATGTGTTGTCGGCGATCTTGAGATCGTGCGTGGCACGCTGGCGTGCCTTGGCGATCTGCTCGCGCTGCTGCAGGAGGTAGCGACGGTAGCCCTTGGCGGCATCCTCGGCCAGCTTCTGGCTCTCGCGATTGCTTTCCAGCACGCGCTTCTGGTCTTCGCGGTTCTCCGCACGGAGCAGCTCGGCGGTCTTGTTGCGGGCCACGCGAATGTCCTGCTCGATGGCGGACAGCTTGGGCAGATACTGCTTGTCGATCTTGCCGACCAGCATGTCCTGGGCGTGCACGAGCAGCGCGAACAGGGCCGCGTGCATGGCGAAGTACTTGCGCGCCGCGCCGATGTTCTCGCCGGAAACGGTCATCAGGCGGGCGAGCTGCCCGTCGATCAGCTTGGCGGAATTGAACACCGCCACCAGCCGCACGAGATCACCTGACAGCACGCTGTCGAGCAGCAGGTCGACCTGCTCGGGTGCGAGCTGGATGCCGGCCTTGTTGAGCGCCGCGTGCACTTCCGCCTTGGCCTTGGCGATCTCCTCGCGGTTACCCTCAATGCGCTTCTTGGATTCCTCGATGTCCTTGCCGAGGCTGTCGACGGTGTCGGTGATGTAGCCTGGCAGCACACCGTCCTTCGGCGCCGTCAGCTGCTTCTCCCGCAAGGTGACGATGCGATCATCGAGGTCGCGGATGTTCTTGCGCAGGCTTTCGATTTTGCGCTGCACGTCGACCACCGGCACATCGGTGACGATGCCCATGGCGGCATCGAGCAGGTCGCGAATTTTCTTCTCGCGGTCCTCGCGGGTCTCGGTCCACAGCGGTTTCATGAGAAAGTCGCCCTCGGAGGGCAGCTTCTTGGCCTCGCCGCGGTTCTTGGCGGTGTCCTGCAGGATGGCGTCGACGGCCTTCATCAGGCGCTGCGCCTGCTCGAAGCTCGGATCGCCCTCGCGCACGTCCTTTTCGGCTGCCGCCTGCTTGTCGGGCGGCGCCGGTTTGGTGCTGGACGCTGCGGGGGTGCCGGGTGCAGCCTTCTGGCCGCCGGACTGCGACTGAGCCATCTGCGTGCCGGCGTCCGGGGCGCGGTTCAATAGCTCGCCGATGCGGTCGCGGCCGGCCGTTTGCGCGGCGGCGGAGGCGACCAGTGCTCCTGCTGTAAGCCCCAGAGCCAGCACGGAAACCGAACCGCGGACCATGTTGCGCATACCCCGCACCTCCCTGAATTCACAATGAGATGGGGAAGGGATTGGGGCTTTTCCATGGTCCAAGCACAAGCTAAGCATTAGCCCGAGCGTTGGCATCCGCCAGCAGGGCCAGCAGGGCGCCATCCACCTGCCGCGCGTCGGTCAGAATAATCATGTGGGTGATGGCCGGACCCGGGCCTTTCAGCTTGGCCTTCTGCACATGCTGGTCGAACGGCCGCTCGCCGAGGTCCAGCCCGAGGCGCACCTCCGAGGCGTGCAAGGTCACGGCTGCGAATTCCTTGGGCGCTCCGATCGACAGGTAGCTCGTCCTGGGCAGGATGCGCACCTCCGGCAAAGCCTTGCGCATCTCCCCTTCGAGCATCAGGTAGAGCGGGCGATAGCCCTTGCCGGCCGCGAGCAGCTTGTCGTAGAGGGCCGCCTCGTCCGTGCTCAGCGGCTTTTGCACTTCGATCTTGCGAACGGGCTTCAGGGTCGCGGTCGCCGGCTCGGGCTCCGGCTTGCGCGGCGCTGCGTGCTCGTAGATCGGACGGCCGCCGTTGCTGTGGATGCGTTCCAGCCAGGACGCGCGCGCGAACGGGAAGCCTTCGCGACGCAGCCAGTCGATGGTCTCGTTCTTGTCGGCGAAACCCTGCGCCGTGATGGCCGCCATCCAGTCAGCAAGACTGCGGCCCGTGCGGGCCTGCAGGTCCGCCAGGAACTCCTGTTCTTCCTCGCGTTCGTCTCGCGCCATGGCGATCTCTCAGAACCAGCGCCGCGTGCGCTCCTTGTAGTCCAGATACTGTTCGCCGAAGCGCGCTTCCAGATGGCGCTCCTCGGGAAGAATCGCGAGCAGCAGAATAGCAACAGCGAACAGCGGCGCCATGACCGCAAGCCAGATGTTGAGCGTTGCCTGCGCGAGGCCCAGCAGAATCAGCACCTCACCCATGTAAATCGGATTGCGGCGGAACCGGAACGGCCCATGCGTGATGAGCTGGTCAGCGGCCTTGTGGGGCCAGATGTTGGTGCGCGCTGCATACAGCGTGGCGAGCCCCCAGATCATTAGCGCCATGCCGGCAATTCCCAAGCTGTAGCCCACCACCCGGGCCGGCCGATCGTTCAGTCCCGGCCAGGCCAGTGGATAGGCTCGCTGCAGCAGGAAGGCTGCAAGCAGGGCAGCAGCGAACACAAGGGGGGGCCAGGGTATGGCGCTCGGGCGTGAGGCTTGGTCGGTGTGCATGACACGTGGCGCTCCAGGTGGGCCGGCACTATGCGTGGGCGGCGAGGAAGACGCAAAGGCCTTGCCGAGCGCAGATGGCGGCGCTAGCGATGGAACCGCTGTCCAGGGAGAAACGAAGCCATGATCCCCAACGACTTCCCCGCGCTCAACTTCGACCTCGGCGACACCGCGGACCAGCTGCGCGCCAGCGTGCGCGGTCTGACCGCCGATGAGATCGCGCCGATCGCCGACCGGATCGACAAGAGCAACGAGTTTCCGCGCGCGCTGTGGCCGAAGCTCGGCGCACTCGGCCTGCACGGCATCACGGTGGAGGAGGACTATGGCGGCTCCGGCCTCGGCTATCTAGAGCATTGCATCGCCATGGAGGAGATTAGCCGCGGCTCCGCCTCGATCGGGCTCTCCTATGGCGCCCACTCCAACCTGTGCGTCAATCAGATCCGGCGCAACGGCTCGGAGGCGCAGAAGCGCAAATACCTGCCCAAACTGATCTCCGGCGAGCACGTCGGCGCGCTCGCCATGTCCGAGCCCGGTGCCGGCTCCGATGTCGTGTCGATGACGCTGCGCGCCGACAAGAAGGGCGACCGCTACGTCCTCAACGGCAGCAAATTCTGGATCACCAATGGCCCCTGCGCCGACACGCTGGTCGTCTACGCCAAGACCGACCCTAAGGCTGGGCCGCGCGGCATCACAGCCTTCCTGATCGAGAAGGACTTCAAGGGCTTTCGCACGGCGCAGAAGCTCGACAAGCTCGGCATGCGCGGCTCCGACACCGGCGAGCTGATCTTTGAGGACTGCGAGGTGCCAGCGGAGAATGTGCTGGGCGAGGTCGGCAAGGGCGTGAACGTGCTCATGAGCGGGCTCGACTACGAGCGAGCCGTTTTGGCTGCTGGGCCGCTCGGTATCATGCAGGCGGCCATGGACGTGGTGATCCCCTACGTGCACCAGAGGAAGCAGTTCGGCCAGCCGATCGGCTCGTTCCAGCTGGTGCAGGGCAAGCTCGCCGACATGTACACCACCATGAACGCCTGCCGCGCCTATGTGTATGCCGTGGCCAAGGCCTGCGATCGCGGCGAAACGGCGCGCAAGGATGCGGCCGGCGCCATTCTCTATGCGGGAGAGAAGGCCACCCAGCTCACGCTCGATGCGATCCAGCTGCTGGGCGGCAACGGTTACATCAATGACTATCCGACCGGCCGCCTGCTGCGCGACGCCAAGCTATACGAGATCGGAGCCGGCACCTCCGAGATCCGCCGCTGGCTGATCGGACGCGAATTGTTCGAAGAGACAGCATAAGGGTGGCAGGGCCGGAGCTTCATGCCGCCGACTGGCGGTGATCAGGCCAATGCCCCTTATGGTGTAGCAAAGCCTCGATCTTTTCGCAGGGTACAGGCTCGCTGAATAGATTTCCCTGCATCTCCGCGCACCCCTCGGCGGCGAGGGCGCTGCGTTGCTCAGGGGTCTCGACACCTTCGGCCGCCACCGACATGCCGAGCCCTTTGGCCAGCGCGATCACGGCGCGCACGATGTTGGCGGAGATGGTGCTGTGCGCGATGTCGCTCACGAACGAACGGTCGATCTTGATGCGATCGAAGGGAAAGCTCTGCAGATAATTGAGCGAAGAATATCCGGTGCCGAAGTCATCCATGGCGATGCGCACGCCCAGTTCGCGCAACTGGTAGAGGATTTCCATGGTTTCCTCTCCTTGGTCCAGCAGTGCGGCCTCGGTGATTTCCAACTCGAGGCGTTCGGGTGCGAGTTGCGAGGAGGCAAGTGCCGCCGAAATAACGTGCACCAGCCCGCGATCTCGGAACTGGATGGGAGATAGATTGACGTTCCGTCTTGGCCAGGCAACCCCGTTCGCGCGTGTTCGCCGAGTTCCTTGCCCAGTAGTCCTGCGTAGATGCCGGTACCCGCGCGAATGATGCCGTCGGTGCCGACCAGGGCCACACCGCCATCTTGTCCAAGATTGAGATTTCCATATACGCGTGACAGGT
>Ga0075418_10004124_pt1 | contig 16541 bp, 16 predicted proteins | sample SoiMetdeltSBSDD2_FD_81776 | JGI IMG/M metagenome (GOLD analysis project Ga0075418, IMG submission 81776) | Bulk soil microbial communities from a Populus tree surrounding site in Tennessee, USA - Soil MetaG P. deltoides SBSDD2 | ecosystem: Environmental > Terrestrial > Soil > Tree plantation... | reverse complement strand
TACTGGCTCCGGCTCTTCCGATAGACCAAGGAGAAACAACATGAGGCAGACGTAAAAAAGTTGCTCCCCACTCTTGACATCGGAAGTCATATCAACGCCAGGCCTGAGCTGCTGCCGGAAGCGGGAGCAAAGCGGACGCTGTAGGCAGTCAGCTGCACGCCTTGGTTCGGCTGGGGTGTCCCATGGGCCGTAGGGAGAGACGCCCTCTCTCTCCCTTGACCCCGTCCCCATGGTTGCGCCCTGCCGTACACTACTTTCCCTCACCTCGTCCCCCTACCCGTATCTATTTGATCACCTCATCCGCCAAGATGAGGAGCGTCGGGGGGACGGTGAGGCCGAGCGCCTGGGCGGTCTTGAGGTTGAGGACCAGCTCGAATTTCGTCGGCCGCTGGACCGGCAGATCCGCAGGCTTCGCGCCACGAAGGAGCCGATCGACATATTCCGCTGCCTGTCGGTATTGCTCAGCGGGGTCGATGAAGTAGGATAGCAAGCCACCCTCGGTGGCGAACTCCCGCTGCATATAGATCGCAGGCAGCTGGTCGTGAGCCGCCAGCTCGATGAGCACTTTGCGATTGCGAGCGTCCCAGATGCCGGCGGGCAGCACGATGAGGCCACCACTCCCCTCACGCGCGAAGGTGCGGAGGGCGCGCTCGATATCGGCGCTGTTGAGAACGGGGACGCGCATAGTCTGGACCGGAAACGATGGGGCCAGGGCCTCAATCGACCGCAAATAGGCGACAGAGTTCGGATTATCCGGGCTAAAGACCAGCGCCACCCGGGCGACGCTCGGCGCAATGTCCTTGAGCGCCTCCAGCCATTTGCCCGCTTGTGAAAACTCATACAGGGTAAATCCCGTGATGTTGCCGCTCGGTCTTGCCAAGCTCGTGACGAGACCTTGGCCGACCGGATCGGACACATGGACGAACACAATCGGGATCGTGCGCGTCGCTTTCTGGAGTTCTGTTAACGCCAGGACACCGTCGGCCAGTATGGCGTCTGGGTGCAGACCGACCACCTCGGCCGCAAAGGTCCGCGCGCGATCAGCAAGACCGGCGTTGTTGCGCACCTCAATATGGACGTTGCGTCCCTCCCTCCAGCCGCGTCTCTGCAACTCCTCAAGGAAGGCGACCGGCGCCGTGTCCCAATTCCCGACCACCCCAATGCTGCGCATCCTGTTGGGCTGCTGCGCGACGGCGGCGAGCGGTGCGGCGAGGAGGCTCAGGGTGAGCGTCACGATACACCCAACGGTACTATACCACATGGTCGTCTCCTCTTCAGTCAGCCTCATGCCGAGCTTCTGCTTGCCATACGAATGAAGCCGAACGCTCCCGGTGAGCGGCAGCCCACAGGCACTGACCCACGCACGGGAAAAAGCCTACGCTGTGGGCTGTCCGCTCCACTGGGTTGTTAGGCGCGGGAGCTGCAAAGGACACTGATTGTGAGTGCCCTCCATCAGGACAAGCTAGGGAAGGGCTTGCTGAGCAATCTCCTCCAGCTTTGCCAGAGCCTCCTGCTCCCCCGCGGTCTCCAGCGCTATGAGAGCCGCGTCCGCCCCCGCCTCCTCCAAAGCCTGTAACCCTGCGGGATCAGGGGGTGCAAAAAAGGCCACCACCTGGATCGAACGCGGGTCCCGACCGGCTTGGGCCGCCAGTTCGTTGAGGGTCTCTCGGCCATGCTTCATCTCCTCCAGGCTGACCCCGACAGGCATCCAGGCATCGCCCCATGCCACGATGCGTTGGAATACCCGGCGGGACGTAATCGACCCCAGGACAATGGGCGGATGCGGCTTCTGGGCTGGCTTCGGAAATGAGCGGACGGGGGGAAAGTCATAGTACCGCCCGTGGTACTCGGCCTCCTCCTGGGTCCAGAGGGCCTTCATCGCCATGACGGCCTCCTGGGTCTGCGTCCAGCGGTGCGCGAAGTCGCCTCCCATGATCTCCGTCTCCTCTTTGAGCCAGCCTGCTCCTATACCAAAGAGAAACCGGCCACCGGAGAAGTGATCGAGTGTGGCGATCTCCTTGGCCAGGAGGAGCGGGTTGCGCTCCGGGACCAGACAAATCCCCGTCCCGAGCTTGATAGTCTTCGTCACTGCAGAGGCCCGCGCCAACCCGACGAAGGGGTCAATCAGGTCAGCGTAGAACGCAGGGATGGGACCGCCCAGGGGAAAGGGCGTGACGGTCGTCACCGGCATAATTGGGTGCTCCGGGAGCCAAAAGGAATCAAAGCCCAACTCTTCAGCTCTCTTCGCAAGTACAGCTGGGTCAATGGCATAGGCGGTGGAGAGATAATGAAAAATGCCAACTTTCATCGTTGCCTCCTTGTCTGTTCACCTGGATATCCCTGGCATGATAAGCCAGGCATTTCAAGTACAGCAAGAACGACCTGAAGGTCGCTCGCCACTACGCCCTTTAACGCCTCATAAGGTTTTCCGCAGTTTTTCCTCCTGCGCTTTTGGCACCTAACGCTGGGCGTCAGCTGCTGGGAGCAGCGGGAGCGAGGGACGAGCGGACGCTGTTCCCAGTCAGCTGGACGCCGTTGTTAGGTGTGATGTGACGATGGGTTCTCCCTTCTCATTCCGCGACACTTCCAACTTGCGCTTTCATGAGGTGCGAATGGGGTGAAGCACGGAGCCTATCCGTGCACCCCGCAAAATATCGCGCGTCCAATTCCTCTGGGCCGACATCCCAGACCTGCGTGAAGCCGCACTCCTGCACGCGTGTGGCCAAGGTGGTCGGCTCGAACTGGCTCAACACCGGCTCCCCGACTGAGGCCCTCCTCGTCTTCCACAATGCCAACAGACGGCGGTTCTCGTCGTCAAACAGCGCCTCGGGCAAAAAATACTGGAAGACAATCTCGCTCCCGGGGGCCAAGGAGGCCACATATCGCAAGGTGGTGAAGACCGCCTCTTCTGTGAGATAGTGCGTGACCCCGAGCCACGAGAAGAACGTGGGCAATTCGGGCCGATGGCCGCCAGCGAGCAGCCCGTCGGCCAGGGTGTGCCGTTCAAAATCCAGGGGAATGAACGTGAGGTTCCTGGGGCGATGGATAGATAACTCCCGTAAGCGGACACGTTTCCACTGTTGCGTGGCGGGGTGGTCAACCTCAAAGACACGCAATAGTGTGGCCAGGTCTGGGCGTCGGTACGCAAAGGCATCGAGTCCAGCTCCCAGAATCATATACTGCCCCACACCGCGCTTCATGGCGGTCGCCAGTTCGTCTTCCGCATACCGCTGTCGCACGAGGACGCCCGCGTAGTTGTCTGGTTCTGCCTGCCTTGCCCTGAGAGTGGCTTGCAACGCGCCTGGGCTCTCGACCCCGCTGAGGCCGAGCGCCAAAGGGTCCTGCAAGATCGGGGGGCATCATCCCAGAGCAGGTGGGTGGCGCGTATCATCGCCGCGATCGGGGCGGTTGTACTCGGTCGTCCTTCTTCCATACCTCCTCCTGGAGAGACATCCCTGCGACACCTAACGCTGGGCGTCAGGCGCGGTTGGCAGCGGGAGCGAGGTACGAGCGGACGCTGGCAACCGTCGCCTGCACGACTTTGTTCGGCGTCCGCAGGTTCACGGATGGAGGCCGCGCTCCAGTAAGCCAGCCGTCCGCTCAAAACCGGCCATGATGTTGAGATTCTCGATCCCTACTTGCGCCCCACCCTTGCCGACACTGTCTAACACTGACATGACGACAAGACTCTGCCGCTCTTCGTCCAGCTCCATCCCAATGTAGCAATAGTTGGTGCCTGCGACTGTACTCACCCATGGATAGGGCTTGTACTGCCAGGGGCCTGCTTCGTCCCGGGGTTGGTCGTAGACTTTGACGAAGGGCTGCCCTTTATAGAACTGCCGAAACATGTCCAAGAGGTGCGCCCGGGAGACCGCCTCAGCAGGAAAGCACCGGCAGATGGCCACGATGCCTCGCACAATGGGGATATAGCACGGCGTGAAGTGCACGCGCACCTTGTGGTGGGCGACGCCGGTCAGTTCCTGCTCCATTTCATACGTATGCCGGTGGCCCACGACGTTGTAGAGCACCACGTTCCCCCCGATCTCGGGATGATGAATTGCGCGCGCGAATTCCGCCCCTGCGCCTGCGGTGCCAGAGAGTCCATCCACGACTAGCCGGTGTGCCTCCACCAGACCCGCATGCAGGAGCGGCGCGAGCCCAAGAATCGCCGCCGAAGAAAAGCAGCCAGGATTCGCGACAAGACGCGTGGTGTGAATGCGTTCTTCGTGCAGTTCAGGCATCCCGTAGACGGCCTCGTTCATCAGAGACCACGCCGTATGCTGCTGTCCATAGACCTGCTCCCAGGTCGCTCTGTCCTGCAAACGGAAGGCCGAGCCTAGGTCGATGACGCGTGCCCCTGCGTGCAGAAACCGGCCCGCGACCTCCATGGAAACCCCTGTGGGGAGCGCGAGCAGCACAAAGTCAGGCGTCTTGACGTCCTCAAGGCGCACAAAATGGAGGCCAGTGTCATACAGATTGGGATGGACCTGCTCGATCAGCCCGGGAGAGCGGCTGGTCACCCACGCCACTTCCGCATGAGGATGTCGCAACAGGACACGGAGCGCTTCACCACCCATGTAGCCGCTGCCACCGACAATACCCACGCTCACCATAGTGTGTTCTCTCTTCCTCTGTACTGCTCACGTCTGCTCTCGATCAATGTCGACCGTGATGGTAGTATGCCGAACGCCAGGCATGAGCCGCTGCCGGAAGCGGGAGCGGAGCGCACGCTGTAGGGCGTCGGCTGCAGCCGGTTGTTCGGCGGTGAAACGGGGCGCACGGTTCATCAAGCCAGTTCCCGTAACCAATGGTCGTTACCGGATAAAACCGCCCACATTAAAGCATTCAAAATACGACAGCCGGTCAATGGAGTATGATTTTCCTCTAGCGTCTCTCGTAGTTCTTGGATTTCATCGTGTACGCTATCAAGATCTGCACGCACCATGCGCATTAGACCTATAGCGTACCGTCCCCACGAAGCATGCCGGTATGTGGGAGTGAGAAGAGGCGAATCCCAATAGTGCCCTTCGACGTAGCTATCGAAAATAGGAATTAATCCTGGACGTTTTTTGTGCAGTATCTTTGTAGCCACGGCTAGTTTACTACCACGGACGGCGCACATTGAGTCAACAGCTTGTCCGATAGCCATCTCACCGGGAATGGGCTCATTAGAAGGGATGCTCAGTAGGTCGATATGTGGTGGTATCTGGGAGAGAGCAGCTTCTACGGTAGCTCCTGCCTTGCGCCAGATCTTCTCACCAGTGTTACCAGAAATGCGCGAGTTAAGCATGATTGAGAGGGCGATTTCCACGACGCGTAGTTGATGGTCCTGAGCTACTTCTACTCCATCGTACATCGGATACCAATTATGTACACAGCCAAGGAGTAATTCGAGCGGGTTTTCGACGCTAAAACCACTGGCTGTCTGCATGTGGCCTCCTTGCACCAATCGATCTCAGCCTGACTCGTTCTCCGTGGGCTATGGTCGCGTTAGGTGGAGTCTGAACCAGTTCGCGATGTCGTATCTTGTAGCTGCCGAACGCCAGGTGTCAGGCGCGGCGGGAAGCCGCAGCGACGCAGGAGCGAAGGCTGTAAGCCGTCGCCTGCACGCACGTGTTAGGCTGTGATGCCTAGCGGGCCGGGGGCGTGAACCGGCGCACTTCCACCGTGTCCCCGACCTCAATGGTCATCAAGTCCTCCCCCACTTCCACCGGGCCAGCGTAGGTTTTGCGCGTCAGCGCGATGAGGTCTTGGACGGTTGGTGCACTGATTGCGGGGTCGGTTGTCAACAACGCGATATGCGTATACACGGCCAGTTTGGGTTTGACGCGGTCAAAGACTCTCCCGGCATCCTCCGGCGTCGTGTGGGACCCAAGAATGCGGCGCGCCACTTCCGACGTGCTGAGCAGTTCCTCTTTGGCCGCCGCCACCTCATGGACCACCACATCCGCCCCGGTGGAGGAGCGGATCAGATTGTCGCTCAACCGTGTATCACCGGAGAGCACCACGGACCGTCCCCCATAGTCGACGCGGTAGCCAAATGCGAGTTTAACAGCGGCTCCATGATCGACCTCGAATGCCGTCACTTTCACGCCATTGTTGGCGTACACCACGCCGGCCGTGATGTCCTCGGCCAGGATGGCTACCCCTGGCGGAGGGATGTGCCTGCCCGCAGTCCGCATACGGATATCCGCCTGGTACGCCTGCTCAAGATGCGCCATCATCTCCTTGGTTCCCAGGGGGCCCCACACGCGAAAAGGGACCGTCCGCCGCCCGAATGCAAGTGAGAGCCACCCCGTTAACCACAGATCCGGAATGCCCACGATGTGATCGGAATGGAGGTGGGTGAGCAAGACAGTGGTTACGTTGCGCAGGGGGATCTGGAGTTGCCACAGGCGTTGCGTCACGCCACGGCCGCAATCAAAGAGCAATGTTTCTGCGCCCGCTTCGACCAAGGTGCTTGGTCCGAACCGCTCAATGCTCGGGATAGGAGTGCCGGTGCCGAGCAGGATAACCTTAACCATATCATCTCCTTATCTACCAGAGTGAAAGCCTAACGCTGGCGCTCACCTGCTGCCGGAAGCCGTAGCGACGCTGGAGCGAAGGCTGGAGGCAGTCAGGTGCAGTGCTTTGTTCGGCCCTGCCCCGCGACGCCCCCAGACTTGTCCCCACCCACGCCCGGGAGCCACGGGCGGGCGACCCAGCGCCAGGCATGGGGCAGGCAGTTCTGGATGGGCAGTCTGGAACCGTTACGGGCATCGGGCTGCTCGGTCATGGTCCACTGTCGGGGCCTGTCTCTGGTGTGGAGTGGCCGTTGGCCCTCCTTGTCTTGGGGAGTTGCCGCCTGCCTACAGGGCCTCCCCCTATGGATGCGACCTGGTCTTCGTGTGCATGATGAGTGCCCTGGTGGCTTCTGCATGCTTGTTACGGCTGTGGACCCCAAGGTGCTGACACCAATAACTGGACTTCCTGCGTTTGGATCAGCGGGCGCACTTGGGCCGCAAAGGTCATAAAGTCTTGATTCGCATATAAACGCTGCCAAAAATCGCGGCGCGCGCTGTCATCGTCGAAGCGCCACACATGGATCAGTTGATGGAGAGGACCTGTGTCGCTGATAAAATAGCCAACGAGGTGCTTGGCGAACCCAGCGGTCTCAAGCACTGGCCATCCTTCGTTGGTGTAGAGTCGTACAATGTCTGGCATACGTCCTACCGTAATGCAATAGGTGCGTTTCTCATACAGGGGCATTGCGTTGCTCCTTTCATTGCAACAGGTATGGTCAATCCGGGCGTGAAGTGCGTGATGCCGAACGCTAGGTTTCAGGCGCGGCGAAGAGCGGGAGCGAGGCACGAGCGGACGCTGTTCGCCGTCGCCTGCAAACCCTTGTTCGGCTCCGCAGGGGATTGAGTACCTGACACAGACCTTTGGTTTCCTCGCCATGTCTTTACAAACCCAACGCCAGACGCAACCGTTGATCGACTTCGGACATGAGCGACCGCTCTCCCTCGCCCAAAACACGTAATACGAGCACCTTATGCAGTAAGGCGAGTTTGTGCATTCTGAGCACCGAACGACGCTTGAGCCCCGTAGTCGGAAACGAGGGATGCCTGGGTTCCAGCACGAAATCGGTTGGGAGAAGATCGTCCGGTATTGCAGAAGAGATGAACAGACAGAGCACGTCTTCGAGACGAGGGAGTAGATGGTCGGGTGTCACCACGAGTGCGGGACGGACTTTCGCCCCAGTGAGATCGGTAAACGGGTAGCGGATTAACACCACGCTGCCACGTTTGACTATGGACTGGGCCATTGTACGGCCTCGCCGTCTGCCAGAGAATAGATGTCCTCTTCTTCCGCATTGAGCCAGTCAAAACTGCCGGAGGCAGCCACGAGTTCCGTTAGTTCCTGGACAGAGATATCGTCGGTAAGGAGTTGGGGTTGCTGTAACTGGCGGCGGACAATGAGGAACGCCGCAAAGGCTTCCACTTCTGTCTGCTCCTGTGGGGTCATTTCTGCAAGTAACTGCGTGAGCCTGGGGGACATGATGGCACCTCCTGTTTTTCTGTCTGTTTCCTGTAAAAGGTCGCAGTTTTCGCTGATAGCGTCAAGTGAGTTTGAGAAGCCGAACGCCCGCGGTGAGCCGCGCCCGAAAGCGGGAGCGCAGCGGACGCTGTAGGGCGTCGGCTCCAGTGCCTGGTTCGGCCTCGGCCCGGCCTGCGGTTGTGGGTCTTTTGTCTTGCCCGTCTCGGTCTTCGATCGTCGACTGGCGTAATGGTCGTCGGTCCCTATCGTGGGAGCGTCTTCCCCTGTCTTGAGGATTTCCTCACGCTCGGCGCGCCTCACGGCAGCATCAGTGGCACGGTGCCTTATCCGTATACGCTGGATGCTCTTGTTAAGCCTCTTCTAGCTTCTGCTTGACCGTATCGAATAAATAGTCATGCAATGGCGTCACAGGGACCTGAACAGCCTTTTCCGTAAAAAGTGCGGATACATCCATAAAGGTCCCCGCAGCTTTGTTCCATAAAAAGGAACTTATGCATAGGTGAAGCCCCAGAATCCTCTTTCCAGACGGAATACTCAACCTATGTCTTAGATCATCAAGGACAGCATTCCTGCGTTGAATCAATATATCAAATACTCCGTTAATATCGTCTCCGCGAAATAGGGTCTGGTCGAAATCATCTATCTTTTCTATGGCGAGAGCGACAATGCCATATTCGTTTGCCTGCTTGGTTATTTTTCGCTCCAGTTGCGCTACTGCCTCGTCAAATCTCGTGGCAATATTTCTCTTTATCGCCGGGCGCTTGCATTCATATCTTATGAAACTTGATGCGTACGCAAGTTGGATATCGTCAAATCCCTGTATTTGAAATCCCGACCTTTGTAGGAAGGCACTGAGTATGAATTCGAATTGTATGTCACGTCCTTCAGAATTGCCGATTGCGGGAATTTCTTCGAGATGATACGAAGGCCCTTTGCACATTGCCCTTATCTTATTGATGGGAAGATGATGTCTATTTAATGTGCGCAAGTAGCCAACTGCTTGGTTGAATCGCTTGGCCTCGAAAGCGGTCAAGAATATTTCCCTTTCTTGGAAATCCCTTGTCACCTGATTGGTTCTGGCGTCGTAATTCCGAGCAATATCTTCCAGTCGACTCTTTACCTCAGCGAACCTATTGCCGTCTGAGGGTCTGGCAACGGACTCAAGCCACTCGTAGTTCTGAGAGAACTCGTGATACAACGAGGTGATATTAACCTGCGGATCGTATTTCATCGTATTTGATCTTTAGCGGCCGAACGCCACGCGTTAGGCGCTGCCGATAGCCGGAGCGACGCAGGAGCGCAGGCTATTGGCAGTCGCCTGCACGCTGATGTTCGGCCAGTTCCTGCCGAGGAGCCTGAGACGTTGGTCTATAGAATGCCGAGTCGTTGGCAAAGTCTTTTGATGGCAATCGGTTAGATGTTGAAGCCAGCACCAAATAAGGAAGTTAAACCGACTGGTCTAGCACAGCTCTTGCCCCGCGTCTCTTTGGAGACGCTCATATTCCTCAAGAAAAAAATCGGACGGCTTAAAAAACTGATATCCCTCCTCGTAGAGCTTTTTCGCATTAGCAAAATACTTCACCTCTTCTGGATTGTCGCCGAAAAGCCCCGTGATCACCCCGTAGCTATCAAGCTGTTGCGGTTCAGCATCTTCAACACCTACCTCGTCATCTACCTCGTCGGTAACCGAAATCTTCTCGTTTTCGATCCTAATCGATACAGTCGGCTTGTTAAGGTATTGTTTCAGAACATCAGAAGCTGGAGAGGACAAATAGTGCTCGTGGTGCGATATCCCATGCATCGATTCCATCAGCTGCATTATGAGCCGTTCAGGTAGATCAACCGATGCAACTTGCAGCTCTTGATCAAATAATCGGAAAGAGATCTGTTTGTCGGCGACTAACTTTTCCATCAAAGGAATAACTCTGTCCGTTAGCGTCTTAACATCAGGAGCGTTAACGTGCTTGTACGCAAATCTCTGATTCTTCCGACTGAAATGTCCGCTCACCACCAGATCGTTGGAGCCGCTATAAATTCTCAAAGAAAAGAGCTCGTCGGAGACACCAACATCTGCCACACTCAATGCTATAATGGGCATGACCATAGATTTAAGCTGCTGTTCATTACCGCGCTCTTTGACCTCATCAAGAATTCTTATCAGGTCACGCAAGTAGTTCTTTATCAAGGAGGTAAATTCCGTTTCTGTAACAAGATCCCTCTGCTGATCATGATCAACTGGGAGTTGCAACAGTTGCGTCCGCTTAGCAAGTTCTAAAACCAGTTCAATAATGCTTTCGTTGTGGAAGGTCGCCGCTGAAAAGGATACAGAGTTGCCGTTATAGTTCTCGCGAAACCATCTACTCGGTTTGGCATGTACGGTGTCACGTGTCTCCCCAAATCTGCGCTCGTAAATATAATGATATGATCGCCAGCTTGCCTCGCCCTCACGAGTGTCTCCTCCCGAGACGCTTATTGAAAGCGTGCCGCTGTCAAACGCTCTCTGAATATGAGTTGCCATGCCGGTCGCCCAAAGGCGCAGATAATTAAGACCTGGAATCTCTCGGATAAAACGATCAACTTTGTCGAGAGTGGACCTGGTGCGATCGCGCGCCTGATCTGACAGGAAGGCCGCGCCTGAAAGCTCTATCTCGTACTGTCGCCGCTGTCCATCTTCTAGCAGAACAGTTCGCGGAACCTTCAAGTGAAGCGTCGCTGGCTCATAATGCTGGCTGTTCCAAGTCTGTCGTTCCTGACTTTTCTGCAAGCAACGATCAAAGCTTAAGCTGTCGCTTCCGACCTGGTACGGCAAACGAATATGTACAACTGCAGCGCTCTGGTTTGGATCAACCTTGGTCTCTAAATTGCCGCCTACTTCATCAAGAATAGCGCTGCATGCAGTTAGCTCAGCCTGCAGTTTGGCAGCTCGATTAACCCAGCGGTCTATCAGCACATCATCAATTTGGTACGAAAAGGTGATGACGCCATCACCACGTAAACTCAACCCAAGTTTGTTCTCTAAGAAGAACACGGCCTGCATAGCGCGCCCCTCCCATGACGCGTCATAGCCGTCGAGCGGTACTACAAACAACCGATTATTCGAGAAAAGTTCGTTCCGTACCTCCGATACAACCTCTTGATACAGATCAGCCAAAAGGTGCCCCACACGTTGCAGTACAAACTGCAGCCGGTCCGGGTTCATTCGCGTACACGGTGTCTGTTCGCTAAAGGTTACTTCCGTGGACATTTTGGCATTATCTAGGTAATCTAATACTGCGCCGTTGAGGTCAACTACGGCTGCCTTACGATTCAGATTACACACAAGCCCTCGGAAACGGCTCGCAATCCTCTGGTACTGTCGCTTTATCGCGCTTGCCTCGCCTCGCGGATCCTCTTCATCGACTCCCGCCCAGGGATCCTCGGGAACATAAAGCATGAGCCGCTCATCTTCTTCACTTGGCACAATCTGCAATGGTATGTATCTACTCATATGATCAGCCTCTCCGCCGGAATCCCGCCAGGTGAGATACATACGCACATTGGTCGCGTAGAGCCTCTCAAAAAAGGTCTCCATATCGTCCACAAGGGGATAAAAGGTGTCCTCAATCAGTAATGAAACTTGCTCGGGATAATTCGTCTCAAGAAGCGTACGGGCCTGCTGCTCAAAGTCTTCGAACCGCTTGATCAAGATGATGAGCCCTTCCCTCAACGCGTAGTAATATTCTTTAAAGGGACTCCGTTCTTGCAGCGCATTCTTACCGGTACCGCCGATTCCGGGGCTGAACAGAAAGTTCACCGTTTGGTGCAGTAGATCATCCTGCTCATCCAGAAATCGCTTGGCAGTGAAAAGATTGACGTCACGAACTATTTGATCGTGCCCGACACGGGCGGTAGCAGGCTGATCGGATACCAATTGCGAGTGTAAAGTATCATCGGTCGTAGATTGAACGGGCAGCGCCGGAGAATTTGAAGCGCCAGCAGAGGGTGGGTTCTCCGAATGGGCATCATCTGGTTGGTTACTCGCGTCGTTTGGTCTAAATGTCACCATGATTCTCCCCTTGTAATAAATCTCGCAACTTGGAGATCACCGCTGACACAACTAGCGCTACAAGCCATGTATAACATCGAGGAAGTACAGGTAAATTCTTCTACAACTACCTCTTTCGTTGGCGATTGTAACGCCGCAGCGTTTTTGGCACCCCAAACGTTCAATCACATAGAATGGTGTGCTCGCTTATCGCGAGTGTTTCAGCCGTTAGGCCCGCAGTGTATTCAACAAGGGCCAATCTGCCTCGGTTAACATCTGGCGTCAAGACTCGTCCGCTTGCGCCCTGGCTTAGAGGGTTCAGCCGGGGCGACGGGACCGACGCAATTCGGTAACGGATGACCACAGCGACATAGGCCATATTGTCCTTAAAAAGCTGAGTTATATTGCCCTCGCCAGGCGAAAGCCCAGAAAGCAATCGCGGAGTCCAGAACTATACGAGCTGCGAAACGACGAGCGACAGTCCGCGGCAACACTGAACCAACTACCGCCGCGAACAACCCGCTTTGAGCCTGACTTGGGTCCGCTCGGATTGGTCTGAGCTTCCGCCGAGTATGCCCCAAACCAATCCTCGACCCACTCCAGCACATTGCCATGCAGATCGTAGAGGCCCCAAGCATTGGGCTGCTTTTGCCCGACTGGCTGTACCTGACTCTTGGCGTTGGCAACGTACCACGCGTAGTTGCCGAGTTGTCTGGTATTACTTCCAAAGCCATACTCGGCACTGCTTCCAGCTCGGCAGGCGTATTCCCACTGCGCCTCGGTCAGCAAACTATACCGTTCTCTGGTCTGCTTCGAGAGCCAGTCGCAGTACGCTGCAGCATCCGCCCAGCAGATACCGACCACTGGATGCATTCCGTTTTCTAGGCTGACACCGGCACGAACATAAAGAGCTTTCGTACCCGTTTCAATATGATACTCACTGCCGGTCTCTAACCACTCTGGATGATGCTTAGTCGTACTGGCAACGAATTGCATATACTCGGCCACGGTAAGGGGGTAGAGCCCAATCGCAAAAGCGCTCAGCGTCACCTCGTGTATGGGGTGTTCATCAGAATCCCCTTTTCCCTGAAGATCGCCCATGGTAAAGGTGCCACCCGGTATATATACCATCTTGGGGGAGCTCGTTCCATACTCAAGACTATCCTGAAACACCTGGAAGGGGATAAACACCCGGCTGATTGCAGGTTGAGAGCCCTCAGTCCGACCAGGCTCCCGATTCACCTTAACTCCCTCAGTGGTGACCACCGCCTCTTTTGAGGTGCCCTCTTGTAAGCAGTTGGGCTCGATAGCTTGCGGCTCGATTGGCAATACAACCGGTGGCTTCAGGGCGAGGCACAATGCCGCCACCGAAGCCCAGCGCTCGCTCGGGTCCCATGCTACCCCTTTTTGTAATCCGGTTTTGACCGCCTCTGAAACGCCCAGCTGCTCGATAAAGCCTACTGCATTCCGTAGCACATCTAGTGGGAGATCGTGCCCGTGCAGGGCAAACACCGCCGTCATGGCCAGCCCGTAGACATCCGCTTGCACCCCAGCATCCTGAGGTCTCGACATGAGTTCCGGCGCAGCGTAAATGACCGTTCCCATCATACCTGTGTGGGTCATGCCGGTGGTGACATCTTCCGCTCGCACCAAGTCAAAGTCCGTCAGTTTTGGAGTGCCCTGCGGATCCAATAAAATGTTGGCCGGTTTGATATCACGGTGGACCAGGCCCTGCTCATGAGCATAGTGCAAGGCAGCTCCCACCTGTTGGATCACAGCGAGGCACTGCTCCGTTGAGAGTCGATTGGCCACGACAGCCTCACGAAAATCGCCCCCTGCAACATACTCCATGACAAAGAAGTAATATTGCTCGTTCTCTACTCCCACTTCGTACACCTGGACGATACCGGGATGACGCAGAGTCGCCATCAGACGCGCACCGCGAAAAAACCGCTCGCGCTTACTTCGGTCCTGTGCATACTGGCCATGGAGCACTTTGATGGCTACCACCTTACGGCGCTTCCGATCCAAGGCCTTCCAGACGCGCGCAAACCCACCCTGGCCCAAAATCTCAGCCAATTGGAAACGGCCATTCAAGAGAAAATCCCCGGCCCGCAGTTGCCCACCAACACGTATTTGGCGTTGTAACTCTCGAATCTCGTCCCGCACAGACGACACGTCAGCGCCGCTCAGTAAAAGTAAGCCTTCGCGCTCATAGGCCACCTCTAACGCTTGCGATAGGTTCTGCATGTTGGCATCAGGATAGTCCAACCGGAGAGTCGAGGGGGTGGGTGGGGAGCCAGCGGCGGGTGACACCGGCAGCCCGCGCTGCTCCAGGCCGAGCCGTAACGACTCTATGATACGATCGAATCCATCCGCCTCAAACAGCTTCACCCACTGCTGTTGGCGGAAGTGGCGGGGCGTCTCACAGTCATCGAGCTTAACCGGAATTGTGTAAATACGGCCATCTGGCATTTCTTGCGAGCGCTCTCGGATACGACGGAATTCACGCTGGATATAGCCCTTTTTAGCAGCCGCGCGGGTCGAGAGAAACATCAGCACAAAATCCGACGTTTCGACTGCCTGGTCAATCTCATCCTGCCAGTTTTGACCCGCAGCAATGTTGATGACATCCATCCACGGCTCAAAGCCTTCTGCCTTCAGGCGCTGATAGACGTCTCGCACCTGAGCCTCATCCTCTCTGGCATAGGACAGAAATATGCGGACCATGGAATCGTCTTTCCTTCGCTTGACAATCAGCGTAAGTTATAGCGGCGTGTAGAGGAAATTCAAACGCGCTTTTGCCCATGACCACTGTTGCTTCATCCGGGGCATACCTCCTTTCCACTCTGGTAGAATTTGGGCCGAACTTATAATTGTGCGGCCACCCGCCGTATAACACCGCATTGATCCATACAATTGCTGCCAGTAGCCATATAACACCATCATGCGGCATCCTAGACGGCGTATGGCGGTCTAACACGTCTCTCGCCTGCCTTATATAGCACTGTGCTGTCTTTGGCGCTCTCGGAGCGTGCTATGCGGTCCCATGCGGTCTAACACGCCTCAGAGCGGGCAAAGACGACTCCGGGCCGTATAGCACGCCCTCTGGACGCTTTTTGCGGCTTCCAGCAGTCGTGGTTCACCCCCAACGGCCGCTGCCATCTGTCTCCATCTCTTCTGGCCGCCGCCGTGCCGTTCTACGCCGTGCGCCAGGGGTTTCGGAGCGGCTCCCACGCCGCGCGGGGGGCACTCGCGGGGTGAGAGCACGCACAGACAATGGCGTCTTGCTTGCCGTGACGCGTGTTGGGCCTGTCCCCCGCCCGCACCACGGTTAATCGCCGTTCTGCGGCTGGAGGATGATCGCCCGATCGAAGAACCGGTCAGGCACAGGCGGGTCCTGCAAGGGGTCCCCGATTTGGAACTGTGTAAAGCTGCCCCGCAGCTTCGTCCCATCGGTACCGTCCCCGAAGAACTCCCCCGTTGCTAAGACGCCTCCCGTGAGGCCGGACGCCACGAACGACAGGAAAGTGCCCGTCCAGGTCACGTCCGCCGTGGCGATTTCGAACAAGCCGGAGGCCTGGGGCACGAGCCCCGACGCGAACTTGAGGCAGGCCGTGATGGTGCCCTCCAACTGGCCTTCCACTGTCCCCTGGTCCACGCGATCGAAGGCGAGGTCGGGCGCGAGGGGGCACGTGGCGCCGAACCGCGGCGTGCTGGAATCGGTGAACGTCACCTCTGTGACCTTCACGCCGCGGTGCTCCTCAGCCATCGCGGGCGCAGTGCGGGCGACAAGCCCAAACACCAGGGTCATCAGGATAACCGTGCTCGTTTGCATGGGAAGAGCTCGCATGTTTTCATCTCCTGCTAATGAGGTAGAGTGTCGCTCTGGAAAGCACACCGGGCATCCAGGCCCCCCGTTGCCAAAGCGGGTCGTAGGCCAAGGTCCCCCACCGGTAGCCCGTTGTACGATAGTGTGAAAGTAGAAATTGCTTCACATTATGAGAACCCCCTCCTCGCACACCGGAAGCAAGACGTGCCGAACGCTCAGGAGGTATCCGAAATCCTCTGCCAACGGTCTCACCGCATGCAACCTCATCCCCACACGTCTCAGGGGAAAGAGGGGCTCTCTAGCCCTACAGGGCAGGCAGGAGCAGACGGCGTACGACCTCCCCTCCAAAGCCTGCAGGACCTGACGCGTGGCGAGCGACGAATACTGTCACTGCCCTGCCGCAGCTACTGGCGTCAAGTATGGCACCACACAAATCTTTGCCATGTAAGCATGTTGCGTATGGTTTGCAGGCACGCTTGATAGTTGTCCACTAGGAGTTGTGCGTAGCATAGGCCAAAGCGCTATCCAGTGTCAAAAGCAAAATGGCACCCTCAGAGGCGCCTTGTGGTGTGTCTCACCCAGGTGTTGCAGCACAATACGATGCGACTACCGATAGGGAAGCGTTATACTCTCGGTGCCAGGTCC
>Ga0075418_10004119_pt1 | contig 16551 bp, 19 predicted proteins | sample SoiMetdeltSBSDD2_FD_81776 | JGI IMG/M metagenome (GOLD analysis project Ga0075418, IMG submission 81776) | Bulk soil microbial communities from a Populus tree surrounding site in Tennessee, USA - Soil MetaG P. deltoides SBSDD2 | ecosystem: Environmental > Terrestrial > Soil > Tree plantation... | reverse complement strand
CTTGCTCCGGACGAGGCCGCCGTAGAACAGCGCGAGGCCCGGCAGCATGACCATGACGAGCGCCGTCGCAATGAGCAGCCAAGCGGTGTCGCCGGTGTCCAGCCCCATCACTCCACCTCCTGCCGCCGACCGCGCGGTCGGCTCCGGGTCGAGTGTCAGGGGCGCAGCGTCACGCGGTCACCCAGCCGGGGAGGAACGGTTGTGCTGCGAAACGGTGTCGAGGACGGTCGCGGTTCGGCGTCAGGCGGCGACGGCGCGGCCCCAGCTGTCGTGCGTGAGCTCGACACAGGCGACCCGACAGCCGCGGGCGTCGCGGCCGCCCATCGGCTGGAAATGGCCGTAGAAGCCGTCGCCGAGGTCGTCCAGGCGGCAGCCGCATGTGACGCACGTCACTGGTGCGCTCTGGCCGCCGCGGACGGCGTAGGGGTGGTCGTGTCGTTCGGGTGTGTGCAGCATCGGGGCCTCCTCGGGACATGCGGACATGTCCACACGTTGGAGGATGGCCCTGGACCCGGGCCCGCGTCAGCGTCCGCTCGGCTAACGATCGGTTGCAGTTCGGTTACGGACGCCTGAACGTGTACACGGCCACGTCGCGCACGGGCTCATAGCCGATCTCCTGGTAGATGTGGTTCGCGGTCGGATTGGCGAGGTCGGTGAACAGGAAGCAGAAGCGCTTGCCCTCGGCCAGCCGCTCGGCGCTGAGGTCCGCGACGAGCGCCGTCGCATAGCCGCGCTTCCGCAGCTCCGGAGGCGTGTACACCGGCCCAACGCGGATCCCGTTCGGTGTCGGCCCGCCGAAGCCGGCGAACGACACGATCTGGCCGTCGACATCCCACAGCCGGAGTCCACGCGCGCCGCCGGCGAGGTAGCGGTCGATCATCGGCTGCGGGTCAAGCGGCGGGTCATCGGGCACGGCCTCGGCGGCAAAGGCAAGGAGCCAGTCAGCGAGGAGCGGTCGGTCGGCCTCGGTGGCCGGCCGCATCGAACCGGAGGGCCGTCGAACCTCACGAACGCGCTCGAGCTTGTGGGCCCGCTCGCCCATCGCTCGCCTGGCCTCGAAGCCCGTTCGTTTGGCCCACCCTTCGGCGAACCGTTCCACCTCTGGATCCGGACCCATGACGCCGGGCAGATCCTGGCCCCCCGGGTCGTTCGCCAGGTCGTCGATCAGCGCTTCGAGCAGACGCGGATCGTCGACCTCGCCGATGACGAGCCGCCACGGCGGCGTTCGAATCGCGGCCAGCGCCACGCGATCGCCATCGACGACGGCCGCGAAGTAGACCGGCTGCTCGAAGGCGCCCGGAAACGCCAGCAGGCCTGACGTGATCCCGAGGATGAGCATCTGCTCCGGCTCGCGAGCCGCGAGGAACGGCCCAACCCGCTCCAGGTACGCGCCGACGTCCTCGAACCGCTCGACCGAGGCATTCATGAGGCGGCCTGTTGTTCCTCGGCTTCGGCTGCGATCAGGTCGGTGCCGCAGAACGGGCAGCGCGTAGCGGCTGGTCGGATGGGCTCGTCGCACTCGACGCAGGCCTTGAAGCCCTCATAACCCCTCGGAGCAAGGCCAACGGTCAGGACCGCCAGGGGTCCGAAGAAGAGCCCGACGACAAACCAGGACGTGCCGCCGTGACCTTTCTCGAGCGCCAACCAGCGAGCGGCCAGCGCGGACGGGACAGACCAGATCAGGAACCCGACAACGAGGAAATCCAATGGTCCTCCCAGCGAAAGCGGCGTGGAGGGCCCGGTGGGGTTCGAACCCACGACACGAGGATTAAAAGTCCCCTGCTCTACCGCTGAGCTACGGGCCCGCTGAAAAGCCTAGCGGAGCTTTGACGGTCGTCGAGCGGACGCAGTCCAATCAGGGCCATTGGTCGCGGTTCGAAAAGGTCTCGAACGAGATCGGCCCTTGGTCGTCGAGCTCCCGGCCAGTGGCACGCTCGAAGGCTTGGCGCCCGATGTAGAGGAGAGCCTCGAACTCGACGTCTTTCGGCATCTGCTTCGCGTCCCGCAGCACCACCGAGTAGAAGCCGAGCCCGCTCGCTACCACAGCGCACCGGGCATAAAGGAACCCGTCCACGGATAGCCGGTCGGGCTCGCCCCACCAGATCATCGAGCCGCTCTCACGCGCCCACTCACGGCCGTCGATTACGTAGAGCCAGTATGCGAGCGCGCGGTCGAACCCAATGATCTCCGACTCTGACATAGCGGCGAGAGCAGCCACAGCCGGTTCGACAACCTTGTCGTCGTCGCCCTCGTGTGACCAGTCGAGCATTTCGATGATCCGCCAGAAGGTTTCGTCGTCCATCGCGGACGCGCTAACGTCCATCAGGCGCTCTCGTAGACCTCGGGATTGACGACGTTCGGCAGGGGCAGGCCGCGGACGCCGGCGAGGAGGTTCGCCGCGGCCATCGAGGCCATCCTGCCGCGCGTCGCTTCGGTCGCCGAGCCGATGTTCGGCACGATCAGGCAGTTCTCAAGGGTCAGGAGCGGGTCATCCGAGGGAATCGGCTCCGGGTCCGTGACGTCCAGCGCCGCCGCACGGATCACCCCGTCGCGCAGCGCCTCGTACAGGGCTCCGCTGTCGACCACGGGCCCTCGCGTCGTGTTCACGAGGATCGCGCCGGGCTTCATGAGCCGCAGCGCGTCGGCGTCGATCAGCCCGCGCGTCGTGTCGTTGAGGTCGACGTGGAGCGAGACGATGTCGCTCTTCGCGAGCACCTCGTCGAAGGGCAGCCACGTCGCGTTCAGCGCGGTCTCGACCGCCCTCGCCGCTCGCTCCGGTGACGCGTAGAGCACGGACATCCCGAAGCCCAGCGCTCGCCGCGCCACGGCCTGTCCGATCCGCCCGAAGCCGATGATCCCGAGCGTCGACCCGTGGACGTCAACGCCGAGCTGGGCGGTCGGGCTCCAGGTCGTCCATTCGCCGCTGTGCACGAATCGCTCGCCCTCGGGCAACCGCCGCGCCGCCGCGAGGATGAGCGCGAACGTGAGGTCCGCGGTCGTGTCGGTCAGCACGCCGGGCGTGTTGCCCACCGGAATACCGCGCCGGCTGCAGGCCTCGACGTCGATGTTGTCGTAGCCGACCGCCATCTGGCTGACGACCCGCAGCTGCCGCCCGGCCACATCGAGGAACTCGTCGTCGACGCGGTCCGTGAGCATGGTCAGGACGCCGTCGCAGCCGGCGATCGCTGCGAGAAGCTCGTCCCGGGGCGGCGGTCCGGGCTGCTCCCAGACGCGTGCGTCGAGCGCGTCGAGGATCGGTCGCAGGCCGGCCTCGGGAATGTGGCGGGCGACGAAGACACGCGGCTTGCCGGCCACGGGCGGTCTGCCGGTGCTCAGGCCGGCGTCGCGGCGCCAGAGGCCACGAAGGATCGGATGCGGCGCAGGGCTTCGGTGAGGTTCTCGCGCGAGTTCGCGTACGAGACCCGGATGTGGTTGCTGCCGATCCCGCCGAAGGCCGTGCCCGCGAGCACGCAGACGCCGGCCTCGTAAAGGAGCTTGTCCGCGAGCTCCGCGCCGCTGAGACCGGTCTCGGAGATGTCGGGGAAGACGTAGAACGCGCCCTGCGGGCGGAGACAGTCGAAGCCCGGGATCTCGTTGAGCCCATCCACGATGAGGTCGCGCCGCGCCCGGAACTCCGTGACCATCGCGTCGACTTCGGCCTGGGGCCCGCGGAGCGCCTCGATCCCGCCGGCCTGGGCAAACGCCGTGACCCCCGAGATCGTGTTGATGATCAGCTGGCCGAATGGCTTGACGAGCCAGTCGGGCACGACGGCGTAGCCCATGCGCCAGCCGGTCATGGCGTACGTCTTCGAGAAGCCGTCGAGCGTGATCGTTCGATCGGCCATGCCGTCGAGCGAGGCGATCGAGACGTGCTCCGCGCCGTCGTACAGGATCCGGGCGTAGATCTCGTCGCTGAGGACGACGAGGTCATGGCGCTGCGCCAGCTCGGCGATCCGCTCGATGTCGCCGCGGGTCAGGACGCCGCCCGTTGGGTTTGCCGGCGAGTTGATGACGATCAGCTTCGTCCGCGGCGTGATGAGCGCGGCGAGCTCGTCGACGTCGAGCCGGAAGTCGTTCGACTGGCGGATCGGGATCGGCACCGGCGTGCCGCCGACGAAGCGGGTGATCGACTCGTAGATCGGGTAGCCGGGGTCGGGGACGATGACCTCGTCGCCCGGGTCGACCAGGGCCATGATCGCGTAGACCATCACGCCCTTGCCGCCGACGGTCACGAAGACGTTCTCCGGCTTCGCCTCGAACCCGCGGCGGGCGGTCGTGTCCTCGGCGATCGCGATCCGCAGCTCCGGCAGGCCGGGATACGGCGGGTAGTGAGTCAGGCCCTCGTCGAGCGCCTTCTTCGCCGCCTCGCGAACGTTCGCGGGGGTGTCGAAGTCGGGCTCGCCGATCTGGAGGAAGACGATGTCCTTGCCCGTGGCCGCGAGCGCTCGCGCCCTGGCGGAGACCTCGAACGCCGTTTCGGTGCCGATCTGATCCATCCGCGAAGCGATCCGCATGGCCCCGATGATAAGCGGCCGTAGAATCGCTCCGTGACGACGTTCTACTCGATCGACGACGCCAACGCCGCCCTGGCGGAGGTCGAGCCGATCCTGTCCGCGCTTCGCGACGAGCGCCAGGAGCTGATCCGGCTTCGCGACCGAACGCTGGCCGGCCGTGCGAACGGTGGAACGGCGGCTGAGATCAAGGAGGAAGAACGCCGCCTGCGCCTGAAGATGCAGGGCCTCATCGACCAGATGCAGGCCGGCGTCATGCGCCTGGACGAGCTCAGCGTGACGCTCCGTGACATCGAGTCGGGGCTGATCGACTTTCCCGCGCTCGTCTCAGGCCGCCAGGTGTGGCTCTGCTGGCGCCTCGGCGAGGGGCCGATCGAGTTCTGGCACGAGCTCGAGACGGGGTTCTCCAGTCGCCGCCAGCTCATCGACCTCGCATGATCGCCTGATGGCGACGACGCTCACCGACGCGCGCGGCCGAGCGAAGGCCTACCGGCCGATGGCGCCCGAGCTCCGGGCGGCGGCGCTCGACGAGTTCGTCGCTGCCTACGCCGCCGCCGAGTTCTTCGAGGCCCACGAGCTCCTCGAACCGGCCTGGATGGGCAGCCCGGATCCGGCCGAGCGGGAGCTGTTCCAGGGCCTGATCAAGCTGGCCGCGGCATTCGTCCATGCCCAACGAGGCAACCCAGCCGGGATCGCGAAGAACCTCCGGGGCGCCCGCGAACGGCTCGCCGGCGCGCCGAAGGACGAACCCCGATTCGACGTTCCGGCGCTGATCGCCGCAGCCGACGAGCGCCTCGCCCGCCTCGCTTCGGGCGAGACGGACATCGAGCCGATCGCCCTCAGCCGGCGGCCGTGATGCTGCCGACCATCCCGGGCATCGACCCGGTCGAAGCCCAACGACGACGAGGTCCGGACGGCACGGGCGCGCTCCTCGTGGACGTCCGCGAGCCGTCCGAATTCGCCGAGATCCGGGCCGAGGACGTCGCGCTGCTGCCGCTGTCGACGCTTCCGGCCCGCCTCGCCGAGCTGCCTCAGGACCGCGAGCTTCTCTTCATCTGCCGCTCGGGCTCGCGCTCCGGCCAGGTCACCGCCTACCTCCGCGCGCAGGGCCGAGACGACGTCTGGAACGTGAGTGGCGGGATGCTCGCCTGGGAGCGCGCCGGCCTACCAACGCTCAGCGGCCCGCCGGACCCCGGCGAAGGCGACCTGCGGTAACGGCAGCTCGCAGGTCGTCCTAGAAGGGTCTGCCGGACGAAACACGACGTCATGCCGCGCGTCGCTCAAGGATACGGGGCGATCAAACGTCAAGATCGCTGGATGGCCGTTCTCCGCCCAGCCGGCGCGATCAGGAGACGCAGATGTCGAATACGCGGTCGGCGAACGAAATCGCGGCTGAGCTTTCGGCGAGGAAGTCCGCGCGGCTCGCAATCTACGCGGGCGTGGTGGCACAACTGGGGGGCGTTCTCGTCGCAAGCCTCGCACCCTACGAGGCCGCACATATCAGCGACGAATCGATCGCCGTCCTGGCGTTCCTCCTCCTCGCGGTTTGCACGTTCGTGCCGGCTGCTCTCGTGCGGGCAATCACGGCGGACAGCGTTCTCGTGCGGCTCGTGGGCGGTCAGGCCATCGTACTGGGCATCCTGAGCCTCGGGCAGTTCGGATTAGGTTCGGACGATCTGAGCCAGGATCTCGCGACAATCGCCGCAGCATGGACGGCCTCAATCGGCGGTTCTGTCACCGGCCATGCGCTCGGAGGCGCGATCGCGGCCCGCCGGGCAGAGCGCCCCGTTGGCGAATCAGAAGCACCGATGACCGAAGCAGAGCGACGGACGCTCGCAGAGCTCGAATACGTGACGCAGGGCTGGCAGGTTGCGCAGATCACGCGCACCCACGCGCGGGCCGCGGAAGTGGAGGTCGAACTCGGTTGGGTTGCCGACAGTGACGAGTATGTCCTCCTCCAAGTCGAGCTCGAATCCCGGATCCTCGAGCGTCACGGCTACCGACGCACCGATACGGATCCTGCGGGCGTCGCGCTCCCTGCTCCAGCGGCGGAACACACCTCCGGGTGGGGCAGCGACGCCGACGTGATCCGCGTGACGTACGAGCGCACGGCGAGCGTCAACATGCCGCCGGTGAGACCCGTAGCCGTTCGGCAGTCCGAATGGGAGAAGCACAGATCGTCGAGCGACCCGCAGTGACGATCCGAGTGAAAGCCTAGGCCCGACCGCGACCTCGGCGGCGGTTCCACCAGGCTGAGACGCGCTCGCGGTGGGCGTAGGCCCAGCCGATGATCAGCAGGATGATGAAGTTCACGGTCCCGACGCCGTCCGCGGCGAGGTAGCCGAGCTGCTGGCCGAGCTCACCCTCGATCTGGAGGCCCGGGATCACAGCGCCCGCGATGCCGAGCCGGAAGAACGGCTCACCGGGCGCGAGGTTCGCCTCGACCCGTCCACCGCTGACGCCATCCGGGGTCTGGCCGCCGATGAGGAACGCGCTCGAGCCGACCGAGACCGCTCGAGCGCCTTCGAGGCCTGCGGCTGGCAGGTCCATGACGTCGAGGTGGCTCCAGCCGGGCAGGTTGCCGGTCGCGTTCGGGACCGTCCAGTACATCTCGGCCTGGGGCTTGTCGCCGTCGGAGCCACCGACGAGGTACAGGACACCATTTGCGCCGAAGCCCGCTGCCGCGGTTCGAGCGACCGGCAGGTTCGCGGCGTTGTTGACGGCAAAGCTGAGGACCTTGATCGGGTCGGGCTCCGTGCCAGGCGGGTTGATGTTGCGGCCGGGTCGTGAATCGACCGGCGGCTTGCCCGTTCCGAGCTGGCCGCGCTCGACGCCGCCGACCGGTCCGTCGGTGCTCGAGCCGCCGTAGACCCACAGGAAATCGCCGATCTGCGCCGCGGTGGCATCGGCCAGCGGCAGCGGCAGGTCGGCCTGTTTCTCGAACGGCTGGAGGACGCCCTTCAGGTTCTGCGTCGACTTCCAGACGGTCGTCGCCGGTGCGCCGTCGGAGCCACGGCCGCCGAGGACGACGATGCCGTCGCTGATCGCAACCGCGGTCGACGCTGCCCGTGGCTCCGGGAGCGCGTAGCCCTCGAGCTCGGTCCACGCCCCCAGCTCACCGGTATCCGGATCGGTCTTCATCGACCAGATCGTTGTCGTCGGCGCGCCGGAGTCGTCGAGGCCACCGATGAGGTAGATGACGCCCGCATACACGGCCAGCGCCGGGCTCGTCCGGGCGGCCGGAAGCGCTGGACCCTCGGACCACTCGCCGAACGTTCGGTCCTTGATCGTTGCCATGAAGACCGTCGACTGGGCAGCCTGGCCATCGGTGCCGCCGATGTACAGGACCCGCGTGCCCAGCTGGGCGAGTGCGCCGTCGGTCCGCGGAGCCGGCAGCTCGAGGTTCGCCGGGGCCTGCTTCCAGGGCAGGACAGCCCCGACGGGCGCCGGGCAGGGCAGGTCACCGTTCTCGGGCGGGCAGAGGTTGACCGGCGCCCAGGCCAGGAGGCCCACCTCGAGCGTCCGGTTGACGGTCATGTAGTAGGCCCGGTCAGGGATGTAGCCGAGGAGCAGGATGATGACGACGAACCAGAAGAACGCCTTGACCGAGGCCCACGTCCAGCCATCGGCGTCGAACGCGCCGAAGAAGACGCGGCGTCGCGGGACCGTTCGACCGGCAGCCAGCTGCGTCATCGCCTACTCGACCTTGATCGTGCCGGTCATCGTCGTCGGATGGACCTGGCACAGGAACGTGTACGTGCCCGCCGACAGCGCCGGGTAGTTGTACGTGCGCGTTGCGGGACCTTGGAAGAACGGGTTCTCGCCGATGTCCACGACCGAGCCGCCCGGGTCGCTGACGACGACGTTGTGGGGCGCCGCGGGATCTTCGTTGTCGAACACGAGCACGAAGGCCTTGTCCGCCGGAGCGGTGACCTCGGGCGTGTCGAAGCCTGCGGAGTCGGCGCCGGCCGAGGCGCTGATCGTGACCGTCACGGCGTTCGGGTCGAGGGACGGTGACGGCTCGACGCCACCGCCGGCACCAGACCAGCAGTCGGGCACCGCTGTCGCCGCGGCATCCGGCTTGAAGTCCGGATCGCGCCAGCCGGTGAACGTCTTCTCCTTGCCGTCTGCCCCGATCTCCGGCTCGAGGGTGTTCGGGTCGCGGATGACGTACTCAAGGTTGCTCGGTGCCCGGATGAACGCGATGAGGTTCTGGATCTGGATGTAGTTGAGCGGACCGCCGTTCTCGTTCGACCAGATCGGCATCGCGCTCTTCGCGTTGCCGCAGACGAGGCGACCGCCCTCGCGCAGGACGTTGGCGATGTACTGCGGGCTGAGGTGGACGTAGAGCTTCGCGTTGTCGTTGAGCGGCGGCGCGGAGTAACCCTCGCCCGTGCCCTTGCCATTCGGGCCATGGCAGCGCGCGCAGTTCGCCTGGAAGAGGTTGTAGCCCCGCTCCACGGCCGTGACCTGCTGCAGGTCTCGCTGCTGGTCCGTCCGCGCCTCTGACAGCCCCAGTGGCAGCCCGACCTCGTAGAAGTAGTAGGCGATCGTGAAGAGCACGACGATCAGCGACGCGATCAGGGCGACGAGCCGGGCGCTCGCCGACTGCTCGACGATCTTCGCGGCCCGCTCCGGCGTCAGCTCGTTGACGTGAGCGGTTCTCGGGGCAGTGAAGCGGTCGACTGGCGCCGGCTCGCTCGGCGGGCGCCGGGCCGGGAGTCGCTCGTCGGGTGTGCGTCCGGTCTGGTCGGTCATCGTGGCCGGCTCAGAGGCATCCGGTCGGGCTCTTCGGCGGGATGATGCCCGGCTGGCCGACGGCAACCGGCAGCGGGCCGAGCGTGATCTTCGAGGTGTCGAGGTAGAGCACGCCCTCGGCGTCGACCTCGGACGAGAAGCGGTCCATGCTCCGCGGCGCCGGGCCGTACTGCTCGCCGGCGGCCTTGATCCCGAGCCGGTCGTAGCGCGAGCCGTGGCACGGGCACTCGATCCAGAAGTTCTTCAGGCACGGGTTCGGCTTGCAGCCGAGGTGCGGACAGCGCTGGTACAGGCCGCGGACGTTGAGCGCGGAGCCGTCGCCCTTCTCGTCCGTGCCGGTCACGAACTCCTGGCGCCCGGGGTCGATCAGCATGATGAACGCGCGGGCGTCCTGGACGTAGGCGGGAAAGCCCTCCGCGACCGGCAGGTTGGCGTTCTGGAGCTTCAGATCGCTGAGCGTCCCGATCTTGACCCGGCCGCCGAAGCCGCTCCGGGTGTTCGGCCAGACGAACGCGATCGAGCCGGCGGTGACCTCGGTGATCCACAGGAGGAGGGTCCCGCCGAGCGTGATCCTGAGCAGCCGCCGGCGCGAGATGCCCTGGACCTGCGAGTGGCGCAGCGACTTGATCGCCTCGGACGTCAGTGCCTGCGACTCGTGGATGGGCTCGACGTGGTAGTTGCTCATGGGCGGGTGATCCGCGCGGCGTTCGTCACAGGGCGAAATGGAGCCCGTTCGTGCTGTTCTCGACGAACGGCAGGTACGGGATGGCGAACGAGTAGCCCGGGCCCCGGAAGAAGATCCCGATGAACGTGACCGTCAGGCCGAGGATGCAGAACAGCGTGAACAGCACGACCGCGGTCTTGCGCTGCGATGGGTGCGTGGCGTGGATGTTGCCGCGGTCGACATAGGGGATGAGCGCGGCGCCGACGAGGACGAACGTCGGCACGAGCACGCCCGCGACCGACGGATGGAAGTAGGCGAGCAGCTCCTGGAGCCCGAGGAAATACCACGGCGCCTTCGCGACCGCCGGCGTGACGTTGCCGTTCGCGAGGTCCTCAAGGGGGGCATTGATGAAGAGGCCCATGAGCAACAGGAAGATGCTCATGACCGCCGCGGCCAGGAACTCGATCGAGAGCAGGTGCGGCCAGGTCATGACCGTGTCGTCCGGCTCCTTCTGGACGCGGACGACGGCGTCCTGCTTGACGAGCGCGAGCAGCCGGTAGGGCTTCGCCGACATCGGCACGCGCTGCTTGTCGATCTCCGTCCGGCGCGACGGGTCGACGGGCAGGACGACGCGCGATTCCTCGCCGGCCTTGGTCTTCTTCTCGTCGCTCATCGGTCGCTCACAACGGCCCGCTGATGCCGCCGTCCTTGCGGATGCGCCAGAAGTGCACCGCGAGGAAGATGGCCGTGATCAGCGGCATGAACATGATGTGGAGCACGTAGAAGCGCAGCAGCGTGTTCTGGCCAACCTCCAGCCCGCCGAGCAGGATGACCTTGCTCGGGTAGCTCACGAGCCCGACGTAGCCGGCCATGTTCGAGCCGATCGTGATCGCCCAGTACGCGATCTGGTCCCACGGCAGCAGGTAGCCGGTGAAGGACAGGCCGAAGGTCACGAGGAACAGCAGGATCACGCCGACGACCCAGTTGAACTCGCGCGGCGGCTTGTACGCGCCGTGATAGAAGACCCGCATCATGTGCAGGAAGACGAAGAACACCATCAGGTGGGCGCCCCAGCGATGGATGTTCCGGGTCAGCTGGCCGAACGTCACCTCGGTCTGCAGGTTGAGGATGTCGGTGTAGGCCTGCGTCGCCGAGGGTGTGTAGAAGAACATCAGGTAGACGCCGGTCACGGTCAGGACGAGGAACAGGAAGAAGCTCAGCCCACCGAGGCAGAACGTGTACGCGAACTTCACCGCGTGCTGTCGGACCCGCACCGGGTGGAGGTGCAGGAAGACGCTGTTCATGACGTTGTACGCGCGCGAGCGCTCGTCGGTCGGATAGGGATTCCGGAAGATCGAGCGCCAGACCGGGCTGCGTCGGATCGATTGATCCACGCGCTCGAGGAAACTCACCGGGCTCCTCCTGCCACGCCGATCGTTCCGGCGAGCTGGGCGTCGCGGTACGACTCCTTGTAGAGCCGTCCGTCGCTCGAGATCTCCTCGAGCTCGAACCGCTCCATCGTAATGGCGTCGAACGGGCATCGCTTGACACAGAGTGCGCAGCGGATGCAGCGCTCCTCATCGAGGATCATCGCCGCGCCGTCGGTCCAGCCGTAGGCCTCCTCGATCTCGGGCAGGAGGCCTTCGCTCTTGAGCTGGTTGACGTCGACCATGTGGATGACGCCCTCCGGACAGACGTCGGCGCAGGCACCGCAGAGAACGCACCGGAACGGGTCGAACCAGATGTTGTAGTTGCACATCAGACAGCGCGTCGACTCTGCGACGGCGCCGGTCGCGTCGTAGCCCAGCTCGACGGGTGTCGTGAAGTTGACGGTCGGATCCGTCGACGGCATCCGCGCCGTGAGCGGCACCATCGGGATGTGCTGCCGCGGCAGGACGTCGTACATCTCGGGCATCTCGTGGCGCCACGAGCTCGTGACCTTGACGTTCGCCGCCACGGCGACGTCGGTGCGACCGGCGAGGTAGCGATCGATCGAATAGGCGGCCTTCTTGCCGTGCCCGGCGGCCTCGATGAGCGTCGTTGGACCGGTGACGAAGTCGCCGCAGGCGAAGACGCCCTGGACGTTCGTGGCGTACGTCGCAGGGTCGACGCGGAGGCGGCCGCGGTTGACCTCGAAGTCCGAACCGGCGGGCAGGAACGTCAGGTCGGCGGCCTGCGACACGGCCGGGATCACGACGTCCGCTTTGATGACGAACTCGGTACCGGGCACGGGCACCGGGGCGCGGCGACCGGAGGCATCGGGCTCGCCGAGACGGTTCCGGACGAACTTCACGCCGGTGACGTGGCCGTCTTCGCCGAGGACCTCGACCGGGCTCGCGAGGAATTCCATGCGGACGCCCTCGCGCTCGGTCTCGCCCAGCTCCTCCTCGTCGACGACGAGCTCGGAGCGTGTCCGCCGATAGACGATCGAGACGTTGTCGGCGCCGTGGCGGAGCGACGTCCGCGAGCAGTCCATCGCGGTGTAGCCGCCGCCGATGACGACGACGTCGTGGCCGACGGTCAGCTCCTCGCCGAGGTTCGCGCGCTTCATGAAGTCGACGCCGTAGTCGACGCCCTCGAGCTCGGCGCCGGGGACGTCCAGGACGACAGCGTTCATCGCGCCGGCCGTGATCGCGACCGCGTCGTAATCACGCTGCAGGTCTTCGAAGGTGATGTCCTTGCCGATCGTCGTGTTGTAGTGGAACCGGACGCCGAGGCGTTCGACGAGCCGGACGTCCATCTCGATTGCCTCGCGCGGCAGGCGGAACGCCGGGACGCCGATGAGCATCGTCCCGCCGCCGTAGGGCAGGCTGTCGAAGACATCCACGCCGTAGCCCTTCATCGCCAGCTCGCGCGCGACCGCGATGCCGGCCGGGCCGGCGCCGACGATGGCGACGCGCTCGTTCCGCGGCTCGATGTGGGGCATGACGTCCGGGATGCCCGAGGCTTCATGCCACTCGACGAGGAAGCGCTTCATCGCCCGGATCGCGAGCGGCCGGTCGATGTCGCCGCGGCGGCAGGCCCGCTCGCACGGCGCCGAACAGACGTACGAGCACATCGCCGCGACCGGGTTCGGCTCGCGCGAGAGGATGTAGCCCTCTTCGAAGCGGCCCTCGGCGGCGAGGTTCAGGTAGCCGCGGCAGTTCGTCCCGACCGGGCACGCTTCCTGGCACTCGATGTTGCACTGCAACCACGAGGCGTCGACAGGCTGGACGAGGAATTCCTGGTTCGGGTCGAGGGCCAAGAGGTCTTCGTACCTTTCCGGATGTCGGTCGTCTGTGAGGGTCGTCCGGAGGCGCGCGCGGATGACCGGCCTGAGTCGGACCGGGGCTGCCCGAATCTACCATCGGCCGCCTGAGCGGCGCAAAGCACGGGCCCGTTCGACCGCCCGTTCGGGCGCCCCTCACGAAACAAGTTGACGGTCGTTCGCTTCGCAGCTACCCTCCCCACGACCAATCGGTCCCGGCGCGAGGCGCCGAGCGAGGAGGGATCGAGGGCGGCGTGACGCCGACGGAGATCGCGTTTCTGGCACTCGGGGTCGTCCTCGGAGTCGCCGGCGGTGCGGCCGTGGTCGTCGTGTTCCGGAGCCACGCTTCGCCGCACGAAGTGAAGGTGACGGTCGCACGCGATGCGGTCCCACGGCGGGCGTCGACGTTGTCGATCGATGCCTTCCATTCGCCGTCAGAGGTCGCCCGCGGCGGGCCGGCCGACCGGCGCTCGCACGACCGCGATTTCCCCGCGACGAACGACCCGCCGCGCATCTCGGAGCTCCTCGGAATCCGAACGCCCGTTCTCGCAACGGGGGTGCCCGTTCTCGCAACGGGCCTGCCCGTCCTGGCGACGGGCCTGATCGGCAGCGGGCCGGCACAGCCCGATGCGCCACGGCGGCCCGAGAAGCGGGCGACGATGGACCTGCCGATGACGCTCCGTGCCGCGTTGCCACTGAGGGACGACATGGCTGACAACCCGTTCGGCATCCGGATCGCGCCCGAGCCGGATCCAGACCTCGCCTCCCTGCGGGCCACGATGGCCGTGGCGGCCGAGCAGGCGGGCTTGAGCGGTTCGCTGACCGCCGCCGAGATCCTCCAGCCTGCAGGTGTCGCCGCCGAGGTCGCGGTCGCCCCGCCGCTACCGGCCGCGCCCGCGGAGCCCGCGATCCTGCCGATTCTCCGCGGCGACCGGCGCGCGCTCATGCGCGTCGTTGCGGCCCTCGCACCCGCGGACAAGCCAGTCGAGCGGATCCGCTGGCAGCGCCGGCTCGTCGAGCTCGTCGACGCGATCACCCGCGCGGCGATCGACGACGGGATGCTCATCCTGCCAGAGGGCCACCGCTTCTGGGATCCGTTCGACCGCGACCAGACGCGCGACATCCTGCGCGCACTCGCCGCGCACGGCCATCGGCCCGACGGCCTCGGCGGCTGGCAGGACGGCGCCGAGCCATCCGGCCGCCAGCTGTCCGCGGCCCTGGCGGACGCCGGCCTCGACCCGCGGCGCATCCGGCCGTGGCCGATCGAGGACCGGATCGCCGACCTCGTCACCCACGCCACCGTCGCCGCGGACGAGTACATCTCGGGCGCCGCGCCGGATCTCGAGCTCGTCGACGTTCAGGCGATCGTCGCGAGCGTTTCGCCCGGGGCCGCGCACGGGATGGCGGACCTGTGGCTGGCCTGGCCGATGGTGCGGGAGCTGCTGCTCCTCGAGCCGGAGGACCTGGTCGAGCGCTCGGGGATCCCGAGCTAGCCGCCCACCTGCGTTCTAGCCGCCCACCTGGGGCGCGGGCGCGGGCTTCGGATCTGGCTCGCTGGGGTCCTCGTCGACGATGATCAGGCGGAGTCGCTCCGCGGCTGCCACCCCGATCTTCGACCCCAGCTCCGCCGCCCATCGTCGGACCCACGAATCGGTCTCGGCCGGATCCTTCATCTGGCTCGCATGTGCGCGCAGCGCCTCGAGCTTCCGTTCGAGCGTCGCCGAGACGTCCACATAGACATCCGGCTGGTTCGACCAGAACAGGTAGAGCCGTCGGACCTCGTGCTTGTCGAGCCCGTCGCGCGCGAGCCACGGGAAGGCCATCGGGTTCCGGGCCGCCGGATAGACGGCGTCAACCGCGGCCATCCCGGCCGTGCGATGGTCGGTATGGTTGATGCGATCGCCTGAGTGGAAGATCGCCTCGGGATCGTGGGTCAGGACGGCGTCCGGCTTGAACGTCCGGATCTCGCGGACCAGGTGCTCGCGGAGCGCGAGGTCGTTCGCGAGAGCGCCGTCGGGCTGGTGGAGGAAGACCACCTCGTCGTAGCCGATGACTTTCGCGGCGGCGCGCTGTTCGGCCTCGCGCAGCGCGGCCAGCTCGAGCGGGTCGGCGTTCGGGTCCTCGCCGCCCTGGTCGCCGCTCGTGCAGACGACGAGGCGGCCCACCGAGCCGGCGTCGATCCAGGCCGCGGCCGTGCCCGCCGGCCCGAATTCGCTGTCGTCCGGGTGGGCGGTGATCAGCATGAACCGCGCTGGTCGCCAGGTATGGGGCTGTTCGGTCGCGGGGGCGGGCGACGCTTCGGTCATCGTGCGCGAACGGGCGAATCGAGCGCGGCGCGGTGCCTACAATCGCGTCCGAGGCTTCGCTCGTATCCCCCCACGAGCGAAGCCTCTTGCGCTGCGAGCGGCCTCACGCCCGGGCGGCGCGGGCCTCGGCGAGCGCCGCCAGCACCTCCGCCGCGTGGCCATCGGCCTTGACCTTCGGCCAGGCGCGCGCGATCCGGCCGTCGGGGTCGATGAGGAACGATGAACGCTGGATGCCCCAGTACTGGCGCCCGTACAGCGTCTTCAGCTGCCAGGCGCCGTAGTCCTCGGCCAGCCGGTGATCCGGGTCGGACAGCAGCGTGAACGGCAGCCCGAACTTCTCGCGGAAGCGCTTGTGGCTCGCGGCCCCGTCCGGGCTCACGCCCCAGACGTCGCCGCCGGTGTCGCGGATCTCGTCGTCGAGGTCGCGGAACTGGCAGGCCTCGGTCGTGCAGCCGGGCGTGTCGTCCTCGGGGTAGAAGTACAGGATCGTCCAGCGGCCCTTCTGGTCGGCAAGCCGGTGAACCGTGCCGTTTTCGTCGGGCAGCGCAATGTCCGGCGCGACGCTCCCGGCCTCGGGCGCGACGCTCTGAGCCTCGGTCATGGGCTGAGCGTAGCAGGGCTTTCCACGATCAGGAGCCGGCCCGCCGCGAGCTCGACGCGGGCGACCTCGGCGGTTCGGACGTTCGACAGGCCGCGCGTTCGGCCGGCCTCGAGAACGCCGCCCTCGAGCCCGAACTTGAGCCCATAGGTCGTCACGCCCGAGGCGTCGCCGGCCACCGGCAGCAGGCTCACGAGGTCGCCCTGGCGGCCCTCGAGCACGGCCCGCGCCGGACCGCTCAGGAGGCTGATCCGGGCAGCGGCATCGAGGATCCTCGCCCGCCGGCCGCGGAGCCGGGGATGCGCCAGGAGCAGCGCGTTCGCCAAGGCATGGTCGACGCGCGGACCGCCGAGGGCGCCGACGATCGTCACCTCGGACGCACCCGCCGCCGCCGCGGCAGTGATGGCCAGCTCCGTGTCCGACTCGTCCTTGTCCTGCGGCGCCAGCTCGACCGGGACGCCCGCCTG
>Ga0075418_10004118_pt1 | contig 16551 bp, 16 predicted proteins | sample SoiMetdeltSBSDD2_FD_81776 | JGI IMG/M metagenome (GOLD analysis project Ga0075418, IMG submission 81776) | Bulk soil microbial communities from a Populus tree surrounding site in Tennessee, USA - Soil MetaG P. deltoides SBSDD2 | ecosystem: Environmental > Terrestrial > Soil > Tree plantation... | reverse complement strand
TCGGAAAGTGATGGAAGAATGAGGTGATTGAATGAACAGCGTCGTTGTTGCGGCGCTGACGATTGCGTCGGTTCTGACCACGTCACGTGTCGCTCGTGCGCAGTCCACTGACGTCGCGGCCGAAGGTACTTTTTCAATCGTTGCTCGCGACCCTGGTACTGGTGAGCTCGGCATAGCCGTGCAGTCAAAAGCTCTAGCGACCGGTAGCCGCACCATCACAATCAAGGGCGGTGTGGCTGTCGTGGCGCATCAGTCAGAGTCGAATCCAATGTACGGGACACTCGGTCTCGAACTGCTGTCGGCAGGCATGTCCCCTCAACAAGCGTTGGAGTTGATGTTGCGGAGTGACGAGAGCCGCGACAGGCGACAGGTTGCGATCCTTGATGCTTCCGGCCGAACCGCCGCATGGACGGGGTCTGGTGCACTGGACTGGAAAGGCCACCAGTGCGGCCGCGACTTTTGTGCGCAAGGCAATATCCTGACAGGTCCAGAAGTCATCCAAGCGATCGGGAAAGCGTTCGAGGGCTCGACAGGGCCGCTGGCGGAGCGGATCTTGGCAGCACTCGACGCCGGTCAGGCGGCAGGGGGCGACGCGCGGGGGACGCAAGCGGCGGCACTCGTCGTTGCCAAGCCGCTCGCCGGATCGGCCGGCTTTGGAGATCGTGTGATCGACCTGCGCGTCGACGATAATCGCGCGCCGCTGACCGAGCTCCGGCGGCTGCTGAACATGTTCAGGTCGCGAGAACTCGTCGCCATCGCGAACGCCCGTCTGAGGGAAAAGAACCTCTCGGCGGCGGCACAAGCCGCGCTGGCGGCGCGCGATAAATCACCTGAGAATGACGAGGCGTGGGTGGTCTTCGCGGCGACGGAGCTTGGCGCCGGTCGAAAATCTGGTGCCCTCGAAGCCCTGCGCCACGCGCTCGACCTCAACCCAGCGAACAGGCGCCAACTACCGCGGAATCCTCATTTCGAATCGTTATTCAGCGATCCTGATTTCAAGAAGATGATCGGACCGTAGCCGGCTTGTTTATCCGGTCCGATGATCTGTTCTCCGCGATGGCCGCCGAGCGTCGCTCTACTCGATTTCGAGGACGTCGATCTCCTTCGCTCCGACGGCGTGGATGTACGGCTCTGCCCATCGACAGGCGTCCTCGAGCGAATCGGCCAAAACAATAACGAAGCCGGCGAGGAGCTCTTTCGTCTCAACGAAGGGCCCATCGATCACGGCAATGCCGTCACGGGAGTTCTTGTAACGCCTGCCTCGCGAGCTTGGGCGGATCGCGGCCGTAACCAGCGGCAGTCCAGCGCGTCTCGTTTCGTCGAGGAGTCGGGCCATGCCCGCGCGTTGCGCCGGCGAAGGTGCCGAGCCCGCTTCGGTCGCGGCAGTGGCCTTGCACAGAATCATGTAGCGCACGTGGCTCACGTCCGCCGGCTTGGGCGCGAATCCGATGTCCCATGGCTCGTTGACGGGTCGAATGTCGATCTCCACGTCGCCGAGGACTTCCGCCTGCCTTGTCGCCCACGCGATCGCTTCGTCGATCGAAGCCGTGTGCAGGATGGTGAAGCCAGCGGGCAGCTCGCTGTCGCCGGCATACGGCCCCTTGATGACCGTTCGCGTGCCTCCTGAGAAAACCAATCGCACGCCGTGTGAGGTGGCTCGCAGTCCTTCCGCTCCGACGAGCACGCCGGCGTTTTTCAGTTCACCGAGCAGAGCCCCGACTCGCGCGACGAGCTCCGGAGTGGGCGTCGCTCCTGCTTCCCACTGCGCGTTGGTCTTGTGCATGATGATGAATCGCATGCGTCAGCTCCGGGCGGGTTGGGGTGCGGTCGAGGTGAAGAACTCCACCACCGGCGGGACGAGGACGCCGGCTTTCACATTGTGCGTCTGACCGGCCAGCTCTCGATGTATTGCACAGGGGATCACGCCGGCAAGTATCCGTGCCGCCTGGCGTAATCGGAGATCGGTCTTGGAACCATTCATGATCAGAGATGGTACGCCGACCGACGCGAAGCGCGCGTGCGGGATCCTGAATTCAGTCATCACCGCTGCGTCATACGGAAGCGTGTGAGCGACGGCCTCGAGCTTCCGCCAGATCCAGGGCATCAGGCGCATCATCGCCACCATGACTGCCGGCGCGCCGATCATGTCCTTCATGAAATATTTCAGCGCGCCGCCGCGATTGCCCTGACCGAGAATGCGCGTGAGCTGTGCTTCGTGCGTGGCTCCGCCGCCTTTTCCTTCGACATCCACGTATGGCGGCTCGTACGCGGCCACCGTAGTAACCCGGAGTCCGCTGGCCGCGGCTTCGAGCGCCAGCGCGCCACCTGATGACAGTCCAAGTAAAGACGCCGGACCGCCGGTGCCACTGATCAGCGCGGCGATATCTTCGACCTCACGCGACGATGAGTAAGGCGGTGTGTCGCCGCTCTGACCGCGTCCACGCCGGTCGTAGGTATAGACGGTGAAATGCTTCGCCAGTAGTGGAGCGAGCTTAGACGATGGACCAAACGCTCGGCTGCAGAGCGCGCCATCGACGACGATCACCGCGGGCCCCGAGCCGAATCGCTCGTACGCGATCCTCGTGCCGTCACTCGATCGGACATGATTCATGACTGCCTCCGCCACGGCACGAATGCCCGCAGACGTGCGTCGCGCAGCATCAGCCCGCCCCAGAGCAGCGCGGCAACGTACGTCGGAAACAGCGCGTGTGTGAATATCGGGTTGCTGACGCGCACATGGGTCGCGACCGCGCCGCCAAGATACCCCGTCAGCAGTACGGCTCCCAGCATCGCTGTTCGCGGAACCAGATACACGAGCACGCATGACATCAACGTGACGCCCAGTCCGAACACAACCTCGACGGGATATCCCAGTTGTCTGGTTCCATCCAGGACAGGCTGCACGCGCAGCAGTTTTCCGATAGCGTCCAAGGTCAGGAACGCGACCGCGACGCCACTGATGATTCGGCCTGTCCAGAGCACGCCGGGTGAGTGGCTTTGATCGGTTGTAATCGTGTCTCTGAATTCCTGTGTGACGGTGTGCATTTTGTTGCCTCCACATACATGTCGAATGGAATGCGGAGGAATCGACAAATTCGCGGCGGTGCAGCTAAGTCGCGCAGAATGTGGAGTTTTGGAGGTGACGAGTCCGATCGTTGCGTCTCGACCCCAGTTATGGGAAGGCGTAGTCGAACTGTCCGACGGCGGTGTACTGACCTGAGTGGTCCATCGGCACGCCCTCGTTGATCCGAAAGACCTTCGAGCATCCGAAGTCTGCCTCTTTGACGATGATGCCTTCGGGCAGGATCACCCGTGGATGCGCGTCCTTGCCGCTGACCGGGTTCTTGATTAACGTCGATTCCAACTCGACGACAGTCCCTGCCTTCAGGCGAGAGCCGATGCCGTTCAACTGGATGTCGTAAGAAACCGGTCGAGGACCGTCAATCTTCGTAGACCACGTCCACGCAAGCACACCCCACGGGCCGCCGACCTTGCCGCCCACGAGGGTGGCGATCGCATCACGCTGTCGATCGTCGGCGCGTTCATCGACGAGAATCACCGCTTCGCCGTTACCTTCGTGAATGGCTCCCGGCCAGGTGGCATACACTGAAAAGTTCAGCCCATCAAGAGACACGCCGTTGAACGATCCGCGTTCGACATGCCAGGTCCATCCGCCCTCGCATTTGCCGCGAGATGGGCGGGCGTTGAAGTTGCACGGACAGCCGTAGTCGCAATTGCAGGCGATAAGCACGGTGCCGTTCAGCGCCCAGGTGTGTTGTACGTCGTTCATGCCACCGCACCTCGATGACTTCGCTGAGTATACGGGATCCGTTGTGCGTGCTCCGGGATCCGATCGGATCCCGGAACCCGGATACCGGATCCGGCTGAAAAGAAGGATCGTATCAGAGACATGGTGTCGCGTTTCACCGCGCCACTTGGTGAGCCTCCGCCGTCAGTCGCAGCGAGACATCACTCACCGCAATTCCAAGCGTGCGGGTATCAGAGGACAGTCCGACGGCGGCGGGACTCGCAAGGTTCGACGCCGTGATCGCCAGTCGGTTAAATCCCTGATGCCACATTTCCGGCGGGACCGACCATTCGTACGGGCTCACTCCGCTCTGCATCGGCCGTGCAGGCAGCGTCTCGCCGTTGACCTTCAACCCGATGGACGTCGCCTGAGCGCCGGGATAGGTGAACGGAGCGGCGTGCACCCGCACCATGATGGTTCCAATTCTCGTGAGCGGAATCAGGACCTCAGCTTCTCGTGCCGCCGTCCACCTGAAGTCCACGCCTTGATTCGATAGTTCGGGGGCGTGCCAGCCGGCTCCAAAAGAATTCTCACCCGATCGTCCGAGCGGCAACCGCTCCTCGAGTCCCGACTCGAAGAGATCTCGTCCGGACCATCCGCACACACTTGCGCGCCGCGGATTGTTCAGGTCTACGGATGCGCGTGCCAGCACGACGTCGGGAAGTCCGCCGAGATCGAGCGCGGACCATGAAAAATCGCCGCGATCGTTCACCTTCAACTCGATGCGCTGCACGGTTGACGCGCCAGCAAGTCGATCACGCTGAGCGAGATCGTCGCGCTGAACTGCGGTAGCGAGTGTGTCGGTGCCGTGAAACGTCGTGACCGCCATGGACGGCGCTTCGGGACCGTGTGAAGCGGCAAGCAGCGGACTGAAACTTTTCGTCGACTGCTGCGCGGCGTACAGCACAACTGCCGAATCAAATGGTCGATAGTTGTCGATGCGTATCAGAAGCCGCCCATCGCGCGCGACGTCGGTGATGTCCTGCCAGCCGGCGTTTCCAATATCGTGACAGGAGGTCACCCTGGACAGCCGAAACAGCGGCAGCGGCGACATATCGATCGGGACGGCGGCCGGTGTTCCCGCCGTGGATAGCTGAACCGGTTCGAATCGGAATCCATGGCTTTCGAGCGCCGTGCGGCCAGCGGAGAAGGCGTAAGTAGCGACGCCGGAGTTGGCGTGCTGACGCACGGTTTCCACGTCTCGAGTGATAAGGCCAATCGTGCGACCGACGGCCGCGTGTTCTCCCGCGAGCTTGTACAGCACCAGCTGATCGACGGCGTAGCTCTCGGTGACGATCGCGGCACGCGCTTCGAGTCGATCGAAGAGGGCGTCGAAGTACCGCGTTTCGTACGTGCGCCGGTGGTGGTCGTTGGGCCGATAATTGCGCGCGAGTTGCACCAACGGCATCGTCAGCGCCGCTACCACTGCCGCGGACGCGCCGTGCTTCACGATTGCATTGGCGTGGTGCGACAGCCATCCCAGTCCGATACCAGCAACGATCCATGTCAGCACAAATGCGGGGATCAAGAAGCCGTCCACATCGGTCGCGCCGACATTGAGCGTGAGAAACAGGATCCCACCCGCGCCGACGATCAGGAGGACCCCGACAGTGATGCGGCGCGCGATCACGGCCGCCATTCCGGCCAACACGAGGACGATGCCGAAGACGGTGAACTCCCTGACCGCGAGATGCCACAACTCCGGTACTCGCTCGACGATCAGCTGACGGACTGGGAACGCGAAGATTTGATCCGAGAAACGCGAGGCGCGCATCACTGCGAACAGCTCGCGCAGGCTCGAGGCTCGAGCTTCGAGATAACCTGCATTCTGGGCGGTGCGGACAAGGATGAACCCGTACTGGCAGAGCCCCGCGACGACGATGAGCGTGCTAATCACCGCGCTCCGCCAGTGAATCGCCCGGCGATCGGTCACGAGAACGAACGCGATCAGTCCGGGGGCAATCGCCGCCGACGTCAGGTGGTTCCCCAGGCTCAACGCGAATATGGCGACCATCAGATAGAGATCGCCCTCGCGCCGCGTCGCCTGCCAGTGTAGCGCGCACAAGACGAGCAATGCAGTCAGTGCGGCGGTCAGCGAATACACCTCGGCGCGAACCGCGAAAGCCCAGAGCGCATGGTCGAACGCCAATGCCAGGGCGATACCCGCCGCGATCGCGCGGCCGACACCGAGGCGTCGTAGTGCTACGACACACCCGACGGCCGTCACGGTGGCAAAAAACGCCGACATCGCGTTGATCCGCCAGGCCAGGGAACCGAACGGAAGGTGGGCGAAGCAGAACGAAACGAACACGTACAGCGGGTACCCGGGGGGATGAGGTGTACCGAGCACGCTGCCGACGTATTGGAACTTGGCCGAATCTCCGCCGCCGCCGAGACCAGGGAAGAGCGTCAGCAGGTAGACGCCGAATGCGACGACCGCCACGAGAGCGCCAATGAGCCATTCACCTCGGCGGCCCGTACGAGTCTCGTTGACACTCACCGCTTCCGCCGTCACGCCACATCTCTCATCGCGCTACCCTCGACACGATCGAGTAAGCTGGTGACATTCAATCAAGCCCGAGGCGCTATGTTAGTCGCGTTCGGTCCATTCGAATGAAGAATGCAGGCGGCGCAAGCCGCGTGTGAGAAACACGGAACGCTTCGAGAGCTTGACCACCAATTCCGTGTCGAAAGCGGTGTTCGATCGGCAGTAAGAGGGTTTCAGTTTGTGAACGCTGTTGTTCTCGGCCTGGTCACATTCGTTTGCACATTCAGCGCCGCCCTCGTCGCGACCCTCGTTCGCGGCCGCTTGCCAGCCCCACATCTGAGTAAAGAGTCGCAGGATGTGGTACGGCTCGGCATCGGGCTGGTCGCGACGATGACTGCGTTGCTGCTTGGATTGGTAACCGCCGCTGCGCGGAGTACGTTTGATGCGCAGGATGCAGCCATACGCACTAGCGGAGCCGCGATACTGACCCTCGATCGCCACCTGGCTCGCTACGGTCCGGAGACGCAGCCGACTCGCGACCTGATTCAGCGAGCGATCGCGGCGCGCATCGAGGACATCTGGCACGTCGGCGGTCTGCAGACGCTTCATGCCGCCGGCGGTGCGCCGCCGATCGAGGACATTGAGAATCAAATCCTCGCGCTGTCGCCGCAAAACGACAATCAACGCTGGTTCAAGTCCGAAGCGTTGAAGCTCAGTCAGGAAATCGTCAAGGCGCGCTGGCGCGTGCTGGAGTCCCGCGGCGGCTCGGTGCCAGTTCCGTTCCTGGTCGTCGTGATCTTCTGGTTAACGGTGACGTTCGCCAGCTTTGGACTGTATGCGCCACGCAACGCCACCGTCGTTGCCGTGCTTTTCGTCGCCGCAGTCTCGGTTGCTGCCGCGGTCTTCCTCGTCCTCGAGCTCGATGGTCCCCTTGACGGCTTCATCAGGGTGTCGAGCAAGCCGATGGAGTACGTGCTGTCGCAACTGGGATTGAAACTGTGAAATGCGTCGCTCCTGCTTAGGGCGTGATCTTCGCGACCAGCGTCCCCCAGTTGGCAAGCACGCTCCGGAAGCAGCCGTTGCCGGGCCCGGCGAACTCCTGGCAGGGAATCGTCTCGTTGGCGACCCAGATGTTTCCGCTGGCGTCAACCACTGCCGCTGAATAATCGCCCCAACGTCCGCTGCGATCGTCGAACACCGGATACCCGGTGAAGCCGTCATCAGGGAAGACGCCGCGCGAGGTGAGTTTCACCTCCGTGGCACCGGTGGCGAGGCTCACCTTCGCGTAGCCGGAGCCGGGGAACATTCCGGGTCCGACGATGCTGAATCCGATCGCGCCCTTGCCATCCTTATTTACGGCGATTGAGGGATACATGACGCTTTGACCGTTGACGGCGACGTACCCGCCACCAGCAAACGTTCCGGTCAAGTCACTGCCGCTCCATCCGGGCGTCAAGGCGAACCACGCGGCGGCCGTCCGCGTCGGCCCGTTCTGCGTCCTCACAACAGTTGTCACCGTGCTCCAGAGCTTTCCGTCCGCGAACATCACCTGCTGCATGCGATCGTCGTTGCTGTCGATGAGCGGCGCATGGACGGTGAACGTCTGGCCGAGGAGACTTCCATTCAGCAGGCCGCAGCCCACAAGCATGAACAGATCAGGCGCGCAGATCTTTCCGACCGGAATGTTCGGTTGCTGAGCCGCGGGCGGCTGGCCGTAGACGATGGTATTGCCGACGATCTCGTTCTGGATCTGGATCGCGGGGGTTGTCTGGATCGACTTGGTATTGGTTGCCGCCCAAATCGCAATTCGATTATCGACACTCCCGAAGAATTCGAGCGCGCTCAGGAAGTACTGCGTGCCGTTATTTGCGGTCGCGTAGGCCCCGCCCGGCGGTATGGTTGCCGGTTGGAGTGTGTAGGAGATTCCTTCGGCGAGCGGCCCGCCCTCCAACACGTACTGAATGTTTGCCGCAGCGCCGGCCGCCATGGCTGCCTTGTCGATTGCGTAGACCTGCGCGCCGTTGAACCCCGCCGCGAAGATAGGGAATTCGTTGGTCGAGACCCAGAACGCATTCGCATCCGCACCAATGAGCGGCTGGTCGCCGAAACACGGACACCCGGGGTGAGTTGGCGTGCCATTGGTGCCATTGTTCGTGAGATCGATCTCATAAACGGTATAACTGCTGAATGGACTTGCTCCGCCGCTCACGGCGATTAGTGCGCTCGAGTGAGGCAGAAACGCACCCGTCTTTGGATTCACGTCGATTTCGAGTATCGAGACGAACCAGCGATTCGTCTGCGTATCGAAGTAGATCCGCGGGTCTGCGAGAAACGGGCCGAAAGGACCGTTCGGTCGAGTGAAAGCGGAAGGCAACCCGAAGAACTGGTTCATCGAAGCCGTCGCGAGCCGTTGTCCGGTCGTCGTATAGGCGGCAATCGCGCTGTTCACGGCGGCGAGAATGCACGGGCCGCCTGCGCACTGAGTCGTGCCGCCGATGGCCAGACCCTGATCCGGCGGTTCGGTACTGAACTGGTTGGCGCTGTCGGTGATTACCTGATCGAGATGTGTCAACGACAAGAACGCGGGGTTTGCCAGGCTCACCGGCAGCCCGTCCGGCGTGGGCACGTGTGAGGCGGGAACACGTGACTGACTCACACTGCCGGTGATGAACCGCTGAAACGACCGGTTCTGTTCCGGTCCTTCTCTTCGCCCCTCGATGGAATCCTGTGCCGCAGCGGTCGTCCCGTCGCCGAACCCGCCCGTACCTCTCGGGTTGAGTTTCTTCGTTTGTGCGTGAGCGGTGCTCGCCAGTGCCAGCGCCGCAATCATGACAAAAGCGGTGACCTTCATTGAGTTTCCGTCCTCCCTGTGGCGAGTCGGTCGAAGTGAGAGGCACAGAGTGTACTACCACGTGGCCGATCGTCGCACCTATCGAGGCTTGTATACTGCGCTTACGTTTTTGTTATCTTGTCGTGCTTCATCAGTATCCAAGCGCGCGCTATTCTTTAATCAAGATGGAACGAATGGAGTGGACGCCCCGCGAGGTGGTGGATGTTGAAGGTCCACGCGCGCTGATGCGCGCGTATCTCGAGCAACGCGACGTACGGGAGTTCTGCAGCAGCGTCATCCTGACGGCTCGGATTCCCGCCGCCTGTGACCTCGGCTGCGGCTTCGGACGCTTGACTCCTGTCCTCACCGAGTTCGCCGAGCGGGTCGTCGGGTTCGAACGCGAGCAAGGGCTGTTGTCGATCGCGCGATCCTTGCAGCCATCCGTCGAGTTTCAACAAATCAACTCGCTCACGCACGTGCCGTCCGAGGACGGGGCCTTTGCGTTCGGTCTCGTGTTCACAGTCCTGCAACACGTTCCGGAACCAGAGGTGCAGACGGTGATCCGTGAATTACAACGGATCGTCGCGCCTAGCGGACATCTGTTGCTGTGTGAAGAGACTGATCCCACCCTCGAGGCCGGCGATCGCGTCAACGCTCACCTCGGGTACACCTGTGGGCGTCCCGTGGTGACCTATGAATCCTGGTTGGCGCCGTGGCGACTCGTGGCAACGAAGCCACGAATGATCGAGCCCGACTACCCGCGAGCGGATGTCGGAACGTACATGCTCTTTGCGGGGCCGGGACATTAGATTTCACAACCACGTCAGCGAAAGCAGATCACGGTCTAGTTGCCTGACCGCGACGAATGGTCCTACCTGCTCGCCGCGAGTAGGCGATCCTCGAAGTTGTAGTCCTTCCGGCGACGTGGCTGTTGCTGATACCACGCGAAGCTTTCGGCGAGTGCGGTCTCCAGGTTGGTCGGCGTGACGCCCAGGATGCGCGGCGCCTTCTCGACCACGGTGATGTGCGGCGGAAGATCCAGGAATTCTCCGAAATAGAGGTTCTTGCCCATCAGTTGTCCACCCGCGGCCTCAATCGTCGCTCGCGGGATGGCCGCGAAGGTGGGTGTTCGTCCAGCGATCCGCGCCAGAGTCTCCACGAAGCTCCGTTGCGTCAGACGTTCCGTGTGGGCGATGTTGAATGCTTCACCGGCCGTGTCGGCCACCTCGAGCGCGCGCACGCACGCCGCCGCGAGATCCGAGACGAAGACCCACTGCGTGGGCGTATCACCGTCATCGGGCAAAATGATCGGACGGCCGTCATACAGACGATCCCAGAAGAACTGCTCGCGATAGAAGGGTTGGCGCGGTCCGTGGACGAACGGTGGTCGAAACGTGGTCGCAGGGAAACCGGAGTCCGCGTGCATGCGAAAGAGCGCCCGCTCGCTTGACGCTTTGTGTTGTGCGTAAGGACTTGGATAGTCATCGGCGACAAGTGGAGCACTTTCGCGCAGCTCCAGCCCAGGGCCGTATGCGGCGATGCTCGAGATGAAGACGTAGCGCTGAAGCTCGGCTCCGCAGGCGCGCGCTGCAGCTTCGACCTGATTCGCGGTTGTTCCCTTTTCCCAGTCGTACGCAACATCGAACACGACGTCGAACCGGCCGTCACGAAGCACGCGCGTGATTGCCGGGAGATCACCACGGTCCGCCTGGACATTTTTTATTTCGGGACCGAGATCGTGATGATCGCGCCGATGCAGAACCGTGACGTCGAAACCACGGTGAGCAAGCTGCCGCACGATCTCTCGCCCGATGAAGAGAGTTCCGCCGATTACGAGCGTTCTCATCTGCGATTTCCTTTTGCCTTTTACCTTTTGCCTTTTGCCTTTTACCTTTTTACTTCCGCCCCACCTCCACCACCCACGGCTCCAGAAATCGACCGTATCGCAGGGTGACCGTGTAACGCGGTGTCCACGATTGAGGTGGATCGCCAGAATGCAGTGCCGCAGCCTCACGAAGTCTCGTTGACAGCGGCAACGGCACGTTGATGGTTGATGGCATCACGCCGACGACGACGCCGAAAAGGGTCATGAGCTCGGGAGAGCCCGGCACGGACGTCGGATGCGCGGTGATACGACCCATCGTAATCAGATACCGCGACGCGTCCGTGTATGTGCGTCGCAAAGCGTCAGCGTCTGCGCCGACATCAATTGCGACCAGACGCGTCCCCTGATTCACCCACCAGCGGTTCGGCGTGAACGTCGGGTTCTCTGCTGCCTGTCGAGCTGCATCAGCCTCAGCTCGCTCTCGGATCCGCTGCCATGCCGGTCCATCGTACTCAAGTACGACGTAACCGTTTCGTGGCGCCTGGTCCAACTCTCGCCTGCCACCAGAGAGGGGGCGCTCGGGACATGTGAAACCCAAAGGACGAATCTTGTCGCACGGGAAACCGTCGCCAATCTGCGACGTCCATGCAAGGCGGAGGATAGTTGCAGTCGATTCGGAGCCAGAGGTGACGACTGGCAGTTCGCGCTCTGTTAACGTGATCCCACCTGTGGTTGCACCCCTGCGATTCACGAGACCCAGAGTGAGGGCCACAGTATTGGTGACGCACACGATAAGGGCCGCGGCAACCAGGAGCGATTGACGTGTCATGATGCCGCCCCCGCCGACCGACGGAGCCGTCGCAGCAGCACCATCAGCGCGATCGCCGTCAGGCCGACGATAAGAAAGAACACGTACTTCGGGATGACGTCCCACCACCAGTCGACGTAGCGGAGCAGCAGTAGAACGCCGAAAAAGGCGGCGCCGAGGTTGACAGTCTCTGTCCATCGGCGGCGAATGCCGACGATGAGCATGCCCGTGGCGAGCGCGAAGCCGGCGAGCTGATAGAGGTGTTCGATGGTCTTTGTCGCCAGCGGCATCTGGCTCTGAATTCCTGACTCGCTCAGGATCAGCACAGCGAGCGAGAGCGGCACCAGCCCCGCCAGCCGAAGTGTCTGCGAGAATCCGTATCGTGTGCGGTTGATCTCGGCTTGCGCAAAGGCGGCGACCAGCGCGGCCGGCAGCAATACGGATTCGGGTCGATCCAACACGACATCGAGCGGTAGCCCGTACCAGCCGACAAGAGACGTGGAGAAGAAACTGATTGCGCAAATCGCGCCCGCCGCCAGCAGCAGTCGCAAATCCCACACATAGGCCAGCGCGAAGGCGAAGGCACTCCAGACAAGAAAAGCACGAGGCGATGGCCTCGCGTTAAGGACTGTCCCCAGGACCCAGACGTTCATCACGAAACAGCCGAAGGCAAGGGTTGAGAGCAGCGCTGTGAAGTAGAGCGTTCGTTCCACACGTGCCGTCGCGACGGCACCCGCAAGGGCGGCAAGTGGCGCGACCCACACCACCGCAACCTGGACCGGCGTGGACAGCAATCCCCAGAAACGCTGGAAGAAAAGTACGGCCGCGGCGGTGCACGCGACGGCGCCGATGAGCGAGACGATTCGAAGACCCACGGAAAGCTGAGATTCTGCGCGCGACCGATCGACTTCGAAGCGCTCGCTCAGCGCGGCGAGCAAGGTGTCATGGTAGTCGTTGAGTTGTGCGCGCTGTTGATCGGTCAGGCTGAACGCGCCGCGCCGTTCGAGTTCATCAAGCTCGGCGCGGAACGCGTTGATGCGGTCCACGCGCGCCTGTGCCTCCTCGCGAGTGATGTCAGCGAGCCCCGACATGGGTGGATGCGGGGATTATAGCCACACGCGCGAGAGTGTGCGCTCACGCCGACAGCGTTCGTGAATTCGGCACGCTTCTGGAATCAGCCGGCGGGGGGTGTGAACTATGCGACATAGGTATGTATGCGTTGCGGCAGTCTGGCTAGTCGCCGTCGGCACAGCCGCAGCGTCTATCTCAACAGCGGAAATCAAGCGGCTGCAAAGCGCCGCGGCGGTAGTCCGTGACATCCGCGACCAGCCTGACAACGGTATCCCGGCAAAGCTGTGGGAACGCGCCGCGTGCGTCGTCGTTCTTCCCGATCTGAAGAAGGCGGCGTTTGGCATTGGCGGCGAATACGGACGGGGTGTCATGAGCTGCAAGGACGGCGAGCATTGGAGTGCGCCGGTCTTCATGCAACTCGCCAAAGGCAGCTGGGGTCTGCAGATCGGTGCGGCGGAGATGGATCTCGTGCTGCTCGTCATGAACCGTGATGGTGCGGCAAAACTGTTGAAGAACAAGGTATCGCTTGGCGCAGATGCCTCGGTGGCGGCCGGGCCGGTCGGACGCGCGGCGGCGGCAGCAACTGATGCTCAGTTGTCGGCGCAGATTCTTTCGTACTCGAGAACGCGTGGCATTTTTGCGGGGATCGATCTGTCCGGCGGCGTGCTTGGTCCCGACAAAGACGCCAACACCGATGCATACGGTGCCACCGCCGATGCCGACGCGATTGCATCTGGCAAGGTCACCGCTCCTCCTGAGGCCCGGGCCTTTCTCAAGGAGCTGACAGTCGGAGCCGTCGGTACGAGCGGGAAATAGTTGTCGCCAGCCAAACGGTTGGCTTTTTGCCTCTAATTCCTCCGCGATGCGAAATGCGCCGATTTCGGTGCATTTCGCGTGTCCGGTTCCATCAAAAGCGTCACTGAAGCGACGAGATTTGTATGTGACGTTTTCCGCGTGTGCAAGTGCATGCAGCGGGTACTCAACGGACAATCGCAGGAGGATCACATGACTCGACGTGTCGCAGCCGTCGTCATCGTACTCACGATTTTTCCGGCGGTACTCTACGCCCAGGACAACGTGCTCACGGTCACGGTTCAATCGGCCGATGTTCACAAAAGCCCGAGCACCGCAGCGCCCGTTGTCGGGCATGCGTCGAAAGGCACCGCGTTGCCGATTGTGCGCAATCTGGGAAGCTGGGTCCAGGTGACCTGGGTCGGTGCGCCTGACGGCATCGGTTACGTGCACACGACGATGGGGCGCATGAATGTGCCGACGACAAGTGCGCCGACCACCGCGTCGCCGCGCGCATCTTCTTCGCTCGCACCTTCCTCGGTAGCTGCATCGGCATCTCCATCAGCGGCCGCGCCTGCGCCGGTACCGCTTGCCACGACGCAGCGGACGCTGCCGCCCGCCGGTCAGGGCACACCGATCAGCCACGTCGTCGGCGTTGGCGGCATGGTGGGATCGATGAGCAGCTTCGGGGCGACGGCGCGCTGGTGGCACGACAAGCACCTTGGCGTGCAGGTCGGGTTCACGCGGGATGCGATGTCAAGCGACACCGCCGCCGGCCGCGTGACGTCGATGCAGATTGAACCGGGAGTGGTGTACGCGCTGTTCGATCGCGTGCCCGGCTATGTCTGGATCCGTCCCTACGTGGGATCCGCGCTCAGTTTCCGCCACCAGACATGGAAAGACGCGGCACCGGTGCCGGCGGTTTCGGACAACGGTGTTGGATATCGCGTGTTCGGCGGCAGCGAGTTCACGTTCGCGAGCGTGACGCAGTTCGGACTGAGCGCCGAGTTGGGATACCGTCACGTACCGACTGCATTTACCGGTTTTGAACCCGATCGCATGAGCGTCGCGGTCATCGGACACTGGTACTTCAAGTAGTCCGCATGAAGCTCGTTCGCTGATTCTCCGAGTGCCGGGGCCGCAGCGGCCAAATCAAGGACGCTGCGCGTCCCGGCCTCTCCCTTCCAGTACGCGCCGTCTGACTGACGAATCAGCGAAGGAGTCAGGGCGATGACGAGCCAAGCCTCCCACCGTCTTCTTCTCGTTTCGACGCTGTCGCTGACGTTGAGTCGCGTGCTCGTGACTGGGCCGGAATTGGCAGCGCGGCAGCCACCAGCACTGCGCGAGCCGAATCAGGCTGCGCAAGAGGCCAAGCTGAGTACAACCCGCCTGGTCGACACTGACTGGCGGCTATACTCCAGCATCTTTGCGGTGTTACCAGTCGAAGGGTATCCATTTCGTTTTCGCGCAGACGGTTCGGTTGTGACAAAAAACCTCGCCGGCGCGAGAAGCTGGCAGTTGGGATCCGGAAACATCATTACTCTGCAGGACGACAAGAACAACGTGATCTATCGATTCTCGTTCGACAGCGCAAATGGTGTTCTCTTGACTGAGTGTGGACCGCCGGCGCTGCCGATGGTCCTGGGGCCAAAAGGGACGAACTTTTTCGCGTACCTCGCTAAACGGTGCCCGCATCAGTATCGAATTGCTTCCAACCCTTCTCGAGGAGCGCGGTCTTCCACTGTTCGCCGGTCGTCGACACATCGTCGTACGACGGGCACACCTTGGCGAGCATGATGTCGGCGCGTACGCCCATCAGCAGCCGCAACTCCCATCCGAGTCGATGCGAAAACAATTTGCAGGTCATCTCGCGGCGGCCTCTCCGCATCACGAACAACTCACCCAGTTCGGTCGGTGAACCATTCCAGTTCGGACGCGCGGGTACGTCGGCCATCAAAGGGAATTTTACCGATCACCGTCACACACGCGTAACAGAATAGAAGTCGTGAGCGGGCCATCACTCCTGCCGCAGCGCGGAGACCGGATTCACGCCGATGGCACGCCGCGCCGGAATGGCGCAGGCGACGAGCGCCGCAGCACAAAGAAGGGCGACTGTGCCCACAAAGGTTGGGACGTCGGTCGTCGACACGCCGTACAGGAAGGCACCGAGCGATCGAGCCGCGGCTAGTCCAGTTCCGAGGCCGATCAGAACTCCCAACATGACCAACAGCATTCCATCGCGAATCACGAGGAGAAAGACGTGGTGTCGATCGGCGCCGAGTGCCAGCCGGATGCCCATTTCACGTGTCCGCCGCGAAATGGAGAACGAGAGCACGCCGTAAATACCGACCACGGCGAGGAGCAGTGCGAGACCACCGAAGGTCCCGAGCAGCCATGCGCCCATGCGCGCAGCGTATAGCGACGTCCCCATCGTCTGCGTCATCGGCATGATCGCAGGGACCGGAAGATTGGGCTCCAATTCCTGAATCTCACGCCGCAACGGCGAGACCAGCGAGGCAGGCGCGACGGACGCGCGAACGTACAACGTCATCCCCGTTTCGTGGTTCTGCGCAAGCGGCATATACACGACGGGAACGCCATCCTGGGTGAGCGAACCGTACTTGCTGTCGCGAACCACACCCACGATCTCGCGCCAGGGGCCCTGCGGCCCTCCAACGCTGATCCGGCTGCCGATCGGAGTGGAGCCGGCGAAGTGGATGGCTGCGGCCGTGGCATTCAGGATGATCACCGGCGGCCGATCCTCGGTGTCTGTTTCGTCGAAGTCGCGTCCGCTCAGCAAGGGGATGCCCATCGTTTTGAAGAATCGCGGACCGACGACGTTGGCATTGATGAGGGTCGGATCTCCAATGACGACGGGGCTGTTCTCGGAATACACCTGGTCGTGCGATGCGGCACGCCCCTCGACGTG
>Ga0075418_10004117_pt1 | contig 16554 bp, 14 predicted proteins | sample SoiMetdeltSBSDD2_FD_81776 | JGI IMG/M metagenome (GOLD analysis project Ga0075418, IMG submission 81776) | Bulk soil microbial communities from a Populus tree surrounding site in Tennessee, USA - Soil MetaG P. deltoides SBSDD2 | ecosystem: Environmental > Terrestrial > Soil > Tree plantation... | reverse complement strand
GGCCGTGGGAAGACGAACTTCTGAAGCGCCGCGTCTTTGGGCCAGACCGCGACCGGTTTCTGGCTGAGAATCTGGATCATCGTCGGGACGGCATTGGGATTGTCCCCGAGCTCGTTGAACGTCACTGGACCTGCGTACTGCATGAGCCCGCCGGTGAAGCTGGTCGCCTTCATCGCCTCGACGATCGCGTCGGGATCGGTGAGGCTCGCGGCGCGCTCGAGGACGTCGGCGATGACGAACACCGCGTCGTAGGAGTACCCGGAGTTGGTGTCGAAGGTCCGGCCGCCCGATCGCTTGCGATAATCATCGCCGACGGCGTTGGTCTTCGGGTTCTTGAAGTTCGCCCACGGCACGCTCGTCAGCACGTATTCGAGATCGTCCTTGAGGGCCGCCAGCTGACCAGCCTCGTAGAGCCCGGGACTGCCCGGGCCGACGACGCCCATCATCTCGATCCGCTGCTTGCGAATCTCGGGGAACAGGAGCAGGGCCGACGCGGGCCGCGTGATCGGCGCGATCACGTCGGGCCTCGCGGCCTTCGCCTTCGAGACCTCGGTCGAGAGATCGGACGGGGGCTCGGGCCACGGGATGGACTCGACGATCTCCCACGACGGGTTGACGGCCTTGTGCGCGGCCTGGAAGCCGCGCGCCTGGTTCTGGCCGAAGAGGTCGTTGCAGTACATCAGGACGATGCGCTTGGGCGACGCCTTCGCCTCCGTGAAGATCTCGTCGAAGTACTGGACCGCGCGGCGCCCGAAGCTCGAGCCGGTCGGAAAGTTCCGGTAGACGTACTGGACCTTCTGCTGGCCTTCCTTCACCGATCTGGCGACGTTCGCGGTGATGGGATCGGCGGCCGCGATGTCGATCAGGAACGGCACCCGCTTCTGCTGGGCGACCGACACCATGGCGTTGGTGCTCCCGGAGTCGAACGAGCCCAGGAGCATCTGGGCACCCTGGTTGACGAGGCGCTCGGCCTCGACGCGGCCGTTCTCGGGCTTCGTCTGCGTGTCACCCACGATCAGCTCGAGCCGGATTCCGCCCTTCGACTTGACGCCGCCGGCCGCGTTGACCGCTTCCACCGCCATCTGAGCACCGAGGCGACAGGCCTGGCCGGGCTCGGCCAGGGCGCCGGTAACGGGATGGACGGCGCCGATCTTGAACGTGCGCGGCTGAGCACGGAGCGGCAGCGGAAAGCCCGCGAGCGCCGCGCCGGCGGCGGTCGTCTTCAGCCAGGCCCGCCGCGTCACTCGATGCGTGGTCGTCATGCGCCGCCTCCCAGGAGCTCCTTGGCGATGATCATCCGCTGGATCTGGTTCGTGCCCTCGTAGATCTGCATGATCTTCGCGTCACGCATGTATCGCTCCACCGGAAATTCTCGGGTGTAGCCGTAGCCGCCGAAGATCTGGACCGCGTCGGTCGCCACCTTCATGGCGGCGTCGCCGGCCCAGCACTTCGCCATCGACGCCTCGAAGGTGTTGCCCTTTATGCCCGCGTCGACCTGGCGCGCAGCGTGGTGCACCATTAGGCGCGCGGCGTGCACCTGCATCGCCATGTCCGCCAGCATGAACTGGATGCCCTGGAACGCGGCGATCGGCTGGCCGAACTGCTGGCGCTCCTTCGCGTAGGCGGCCGCCGCGTCGAGGGCCGCCTGACCGATGCCGACCGCCATGGCGCCGGTCATCGGCCGCGTCATGTCGAGGGTCCGCATCGCGATCTTGAATCCCTCGCCCTCCTCACCCAGCCGCTGCGTCGCCGGCACGGCGCAGTCGGTGAAATGGAGCGCGACGGTGGGCGAGCAGCGGATCCCCATCTTCTTTTCCTTCTTGCCGACGGAGAACCCGGCCATCCCCTTCTCGATGACGAACGCCGTGATCCCGCGGGCGCGCTTGCCCGGATCGACCGTCGCGAAGACCGTGATGACGTCGGCGTGGTCGCCGTGCGAGCACCACTGCTTCGATCCGTTCAGCACGTAATGGTCGCCCTTGCGGACCGCGGTAGTGCGGAGGCTCGCGGCGTCCGAGCCCGAGCCGGGCTCCGAGAGCGAGTAGGCGGCCATGAACTCGCCGGCCGCCAGCCGGGGAAGGTACTTCTTCTTCTGCTCCTCGGTGCCGGCGAGCAGGATCGGCAGGCCCCCGAGCGGGTGCGCGCCGAAGTTCGTCGTCGTCCCGGCGCACGCCCAGCCGAGCTCCTCGGCCACCAGGGAGAGCGCGAGGCACCCCATGGCGGTCCCGCCGTATGCCTCCGGCACCCAGATGCCGAACAGGCCCGACTCGACCAGCGCGCGCATCGACTCGGTCGGATAGCTCTCGGTCTCGTCGTAGTGCGCGGCGTGCGGCGCGATGCGGTCGCGCGCGACCTTTCGCGCCAGATCGCGAATCATTCGCTGCTCTTCAGTCAGATAGAAGATGTCGTTCACGTGTCGCGCTCCTTGATCCAAAGGCGCGCCTCGGTCGGCGGGGCCTCAGCCCCGCGACGGCCTGCAGCGCGCACATCGTCGACTGCCCCGGGCGATCGCCTCAGACGATCCGCTGCTGCCGCAGCTCGGCCAGCCGCTCGGCCGACAGCCCGAGCGCCTCGCCGTAGATCTTCTCATTGTGCTCGCCGAGCCGCGGCGGAAAGCTCAGCGCCGGCGCCTCGCCAGCCGGCGGCCCCGGCAGCTTCAGCCGGAGCCCCGACCGCGGGTCGGTGATCTCCATGAGCCGAGGCGCGACCAGCGGATCGGCCGTCACCTCGGCCAGCGTGGGAACGCGGCCTACCGGGATCCCGGCGCGGCGCAGCGACTCGAGCGCCTCCTCGGTCGTGAGATACGCGAAGCGGACGGACAGCTCGCGGTTCAGGCGATCCACGTCGGCGATGCGGCCCGCGTTGGCGGCGTACTCGGGCAGCCCGAGGGCCACGAACCGCGGCAGCGCCGTCAGCGCCGCCCACTGCTGGTCGTTCCCCACCGCCATGAACACATGGCCGTCGCGCGTCTTGTACACGTCGACCGGGGCGAAGAACTGGTGGCGATTGCCCTTGCGCGTCACCGTCTCGCCGAGGCTCGTCGACAAGGCGACGGGCGAGACCATCCACGACAAGGCACTCGCCAGCATCGACACGTCGATGCGCGCGCCCTCGCCCGTCGTGACGCGGCGGTACAGCGCCTTCACCACTTCGCTGTAGCCGTGCTCGGCCGCGCCGAGGTCCACCATAGGCAGTCCGAAGGCCATCGGTAAGCCCTCGGCGTCGCCGGTCAGCGCCATGAAGCCGGCGCGCGCCTGGAGGATCGGGTCGTACGCCGCCTCGTCGTGCCCGGGGCCGAACCCGGTGATGCCGAGCCAGATGAGATCGGGCTTCACGGCGCGGAGCTCGGCGGCTTCGATCCCGAGGCGCCCGTAGTTGCGCGCGCGCTGGTTGGACGCGAACACGTCGACGCCGAGCTTCACGATCAGCTCGCGCAGGAGCGCTCGGCCGTCGGCATGGCCGAGGTTCAGCGTGATCGCCTCCTTGCCGCAGTTGTTGGGCAGGAAGTAGCTCAGCATGCCGGGCTCGCCGAGCAGGTCGCGGCCCACGAACCGGTTGGGGTCGGGACGCTCGGCGTTCTCGATGCGGATCACCCGGGCGCCGTCGCACGCGAGCCGATAGGTCAGGAACGGCAGGGTCGTCGCCTGCTCGAGGCTCAGCACCGTGATGCCGGACAGGAGCCCGCTCACCGCCGGGGCCGGCGATCGACCACGCGCACCGCCTTGCCCTGCGCCCGCTCGATCGCGCCGATGGCGTGAAGGCGCACCTCGGGGCTGAGCGCGAGCAGATCGTTGAGCTCGCGCCGGATCCGCGCGGCGAGCGAGGGATCGCAGGCCGGCTCGGTCTCGACGTGAATGGTCATGCGCTCGCCGCCGCTCTCCGAGTCGAGCACGATCTGGTACTCGTGGCTCACGCCGGCGTGGCGGAGGATCGTCGTCTCGATCTGGCGCGGATAGAAGTTGATGCCCTTGTAGATCACCATGTCGTCCACCCGCCCGCGCAGGCGGTCGAGCCGGACACCGGTCCGCCCGCAGTCGCAGCGCGCGCGCGAGACGACGCGCGTCAGGTCGTGAGTCCGGTACCGGACCAGCGGCAGCCCCTCGCGGGTCAGGGTCGACACCACCAGCTCGCCCTCGGCGCCGTCGGGCAGGACGGCGCCGGACACCGGGTCGACGATCTCCGGGTGATAGTGGTCCTCCCAGACGTGGATGCCGGCGCGCGCGGCGCAGTCGATGCCGAGCCCCGGCCCGCCGGTCTCGGTCATGCCGATGAGATCGAAGGTCCGGATGTCGAGCTCGCGCTCGATCCGCGCCCTGAGCTCGTCGGACCACATCTCGGAGCCGAGCATGCCGACCCGCAGCGAGAGCGAGCCGAGGTCGATGCCTTCCTCGCGCGCCGCCTCGATCAGCCGTAGAGGATACGTGGCGATCGCGGCGATCACCGTCGCCTTGAGGTCGCGCATGAGCTTGAGCTGCAGCGCCGTGCGGCCGGCGCCGGTCGGGATCACCATCGCGCCGAGCCGCTCGGCGCCGTAGTGAAAGCCGAAGCCCCCGGTGAAGAGGCCGAACGAGGCCGTGATCTGGATGACGTCGTCGCGGCCAACGCCGGCGGCGGCGTAGCAGCGCGCCATCACCTCGCCCCACTGGGCCACGTCGGCGGCGGTGCACGGATTGAGGATCGGGTTGCCGGTCGTTCCGCTCGACATCTGGACGCGGACGTAGCCGCCGGCGCGCCCGCACGCGAGCCCGTACGGGTAGGCATCGCGGAGCTCGTCCTTCGTGAGGAACGGCAGCTTGCGCCAGTCCTCGACGCGGACGATGTTCCGCGGATCGACGCCGCCGAGCCGGCGCGCCCACGCCGGCTCCTTCAGCACGCGGCCGAGCGTCGCCCGCATGCGCTCCACGACCATGCGCTGCAGGGATTCGCGCTCGAGCGTCTCGAGCTCGGGCTGCCACATCGCCACGGTCACCGAGTCTAGCGTCTGGGCGCGGGGCCGTCGAGACCGAGGTAGGCGGTTCGCACGCGCGGATCGGCCGCCAGGCTTGCGCTCGGCCCCGAGGCGACGAGCCGGCCCGTCTCGAGCACGTAGCCGCGCGCCGCCAGCGCGAGGGCGCGGCGGGCATTCTGCTCGACGACCAGCACGGACACGCCGTCGGCGTTGATGCGGCGAATCACCTCGAAGATCTCGCGCGAGAGCAAGGGCGCCAGCCCGAGCGACGGCTCATCCAGCAAGAGGAGGCGCGGCCGGGCCATCAGGGCGCGGCCGATCGCGAGCATCTGCTGCTCGCCCCCGGAGAGAGTCCCGGCTCGCTGCAGTCGCCGCTCCCGGAGAACGGGAAACAGCCGGAAGGCGTCCTCGAGCCGCCCGCCGATCTGGCGGCGCGGCACCGTGTGACCGCCGACCAGGAGATTCTCGAGCACCGTGAACTCCGGAAAGATCTCGCGGCCCTCGGGGACGTGGCCGATGCCGGCGGCCACGATCGCGTCGGCCGTCGCCCCGCTGATGGTCCGTCCCTCGTACCGGATGTGTCCCCGCGCGGGCCGCACGAGGCCCGACACCGCGCGCAGCGTGGTCGACTTGCCGGCACCGTTGGCACCGAGCAGGGTCACGATCTCGCCGCGCCCGACCGTCAGCGTCACGCCCTCGAGAGCGCGCCGCTTGTCGTAGTAGACCGCGACGTCGTCGATCTCGAGCGCCGGAGTCACGCCTCGCTTGCGCTCCCCAGGTACGCCTCGACGACGGCCGGATCGGCCGCGATCTCACGGGGCGTGCCCTCGGCGATCTTGCGGCCGCGATCGAGAACGGCCACGCGGTCGGAGACGCCCATGACCAGCTCCATGTCGTGCTCGACGACCACGATCGTCAGGCCGCGCTCGTCGCGGAGTCCGCGAATGACCTCCATCAGCGTCCGCGTCTCGGTCTGGTTGAGGCCGCCGGCCGGCTCGTCGAGCAGCAAGAGGCGCGGTCCGGAGGCGAGCGCGCGCGCGAGCTCGAGCCGCTTCTGAAGGCCGAGCGGAAGGCTGCCGCTCTCGGTGTCGGCAACGGCCTCGAGCCCGAGCCTCGCCAGAAGCTCGCGCGCGAGCCGGCGCGCCTCGGCCTCTTCGCGCGCCACCGGCGGCAGCCCGAGCGCGCCCTGAACGACCCCGCCGCGCAGGTGCGCGTGGCGGCCGACCATGACGTTGTCGAGGACGGACAGGCTCTTGAAGACCTCGGTGTTCTGGAAGGTGCGGGCAACCCCGAGCCGGGCCACCTGGTGCGGCGCCAGGCCGAGCAAGCTCGCGCCGGCGAGCGTGACCCGGCCGCGCGCGGGCCGGTAGAGCCCGGTGATCACGTTGAAGACGGTCGACTTGCCCGCGCCGTTGGGCCCGATCAGCGCGAAGATCTCGCGCTCGGCGACCTGAAAGCCGAGCCCGCTCAGCGCATCGAGTCCGCCGAAGCTGATCGCGAGGTCGCCGACCTCGAGCACCGCGCCTACTCGGACTTGAGCCAGTCCGTCAGCGGGGTGAACCGTCCCTTCTCGACGCGCACCCAGAATCCCTGCTTCTGCGTCTCGTGATCCGGCCCGATCGTGAGCGGAGGCAGAATACCAGTCTCGAATCCCTTGATCGACTCGAGGGCCGTGACGAGCGAGTCTCGAGTCAGATTGCGTCCGGCGCGCATCGCCGCCTCGGTGAAGAGCATCCCGGCGAAGTAGCCTGCCAGCGAATACCGATTCGGCTCGTTCTTCGGGAAATACTTCAGCATGTACGCCCGGTAGAGCTGGACGCCCTTGAGGTCCGACGTCATCGGGTCGGGCCAGAGCGACAGCCCCTCGACCCCGTTGGCGGCGTCGGTGGCGAGCGCCAGGTACTTCTCGTCGGTCAAGGGCCCGGTGGAAACCATGAGCGTGTCGGTCCAGCCGATCCTCTGGCGCTCGCGCAGGGCGTGCGCGGCCGGCCCCGGCACCAGCACGAGGAACGTGACCTCGGGCCGCGCCGCGTGCAGCTTCGCGATCTGCGCGCTCACGTCGGTGACGCCCCGCTTGACCGACTCGGTAGCGGTCAGCTTGAGCCCGTAGCGGGCGAGGTCCTTCTCGAAGGCGGCCAGGAACGACTTGCCGTACTCGTCGTCCTGGTAGAGGGCCGCGAACTTCTTGAACTTTCGCGTCCCGGCCAGGTAGTCGATCATCATCCGGGACGAGCGGTCACTCAGCGTCATGCCCTGGAAGACGTAGCGCCGGCCCCGCGTCACCGGTGAGCTCTGATACGGGAACAGCATCGGCACCTTTTGCTGCTCGAGATACTCGAGCGTCGCCACCACCGGCGGCGATCCCTGCGGGATGATGATCGCGAAGACGTTGTCCTGCTCGACGAGCTTCTTGGTGTTGGCGACCGCGTCCTGCGGCCGGTAGCCGTCGTCGTAATAGACGGCCCGGACCTTCCGTCCGTGGATGCCGCCGGCGTCGTTGACCACCTTGAAGTAGAGATCGACGCCGAACTTCGTGATCTGCTCGCCCGTGTAGGCCAGCGGGCCCGAGAACGAGTTCGAGCCGCCGACGACGATCTCGGTGTCGGTGACGCCCGGCTCGGCGGCGACCCGAGGGGCGGCCAGCACGACGGCCAGCAGAAGCAGCAAGAAGGGGCGGACGATCATGCGCGGTCTCCTTGTCGAGGCTGAGCCCGGTGCAGGGCGCTCGCGATGCCTCCCGGCATGAACAGCATGGACGCGACCAGGATGGCGCCAAAGATCAGCGGCCGGTAGCTTTGAAACCCCGCCAGCGAGTCGTTGAGGGTCGTGATGACGGCCGCGCCCATCACGGAGCCGAGAATCGAGCCGAGCCCCCCGACGATGATCATGGCGACGAAGTCGACCGACAGGAACACGTCGAAGGAATCGGGCGAGAGGAACCCGACCACCAGCGCGAACAGCCCGCCGGCGACGCCTGTGTAGAAGGCCGACACGACGAACGCGAGCGTCTTGTAGGCGGCCAGGTTCACGCCGCTGGCTTGCGCGGCGATCTCGCTCTCGCGCAGGGCCAGGAGCGCGCGCCCGGTCCGCGACGAGGTGATGTTGCGCGCGGCCACGATCAGGAGGGCGGCGACCGTCACGACCAGATAGTAGCGGGAGGTATCGGTGGCCAGGGGCCAGGGGCCGAGGCGGGCGGCCGGCACGCGCAGGCCGTCGTTGCCGCGGGTGAGCCAGTCGAGGTTCAGGATGGCCTCGACCACCACGAAGCCGAAGGCGAGCGTCGCCATCGCCAGGTAGAGCCCTTCCAGTCGAAGACACGGAACCCCGAGAGCCAGGCCCACCGCCGCCGTGACCAGCCCCGCCGCCAGGAGCGTCAGAGGCAGCGGCACGAGCGGTGCCTGAATCGTGAGGAGCGCCGCGGCATAGGCGCCGATCGCCAGGAATCCGGCGTGGCCGAACGAGAGCTGGTTCGTGTAGCCGGTCAGGAGATTGAGCCCGATCGCCACGATCGCGTTGATGGCGATGAGGCTCGCCAGGAAGACGAAGTAGCGCGGCACCGCCCACGGCCAGCCCAGGACGACCACGGCGCCGCCCGCCAGCGCGGCCGCCCGCATCACACCTTGCGCGCCGTCACCCGGCCGAACAGGCCGCCGGGCTTGACGATCAGGATCGTGATCAATAACAAGAAAGGCACGGAGTGCTTGATGGACGATGGCAGGTAGAGCGGCGCCAGGTTCTCGAGCACGCCGAGAACCATGCCGCCGACGACCGCGCCCGGCATCGAGCCGAAGCCGCCGAGCACGGCGGCGGTGAACCCGTTGATGGCGACCAGGCCCATCTGCGAGGAGAGAAAGATCACGGGCGCGATCAGCACGCCGGCGACGGCGCCCACGACCGCCGCGAGGATCCACGATGCGGAGTAGACACGCTCGACGCTGATGCCCATGAGCCGCGCGGCCCGCTGGTTCTGGGCCACCGCGCGCATCGCGCGCCCCAGGCGCGTCCACCGAAAGAGCGCGGCGAGGGCGAGCATGAGCGCGAGCGAGGCGCCGATGATGCCGAGCGAGGCCGGCGCCACGCGCGCGGCGCCCACCGCCAGCGGCTGGCTCGCGAAGAACGACGGAAACGGAAACTCGTCGTGGGTCCAGAGCAGGCCCGCCGCCGCGCGGAGTATCAGCGACAGGCCGAGCGTGATGATCAGCACGTCGAAGTGGGTCGCCGAGATCGCGCGGCGGATGAGGAGCCGCTCGAGCCCCCACGCCAGCACGGCCGCCGCGACGACCGCGATCAGGAGCGCCACGACGAGGGGCGCCTTCAGCACCTGGAGCGTCGTCCAGCCCACGAACGTCGAGATCATCAGTATCTCGCCCTGCGCGAAGTTGAGCGTGCGCGTGGCGTTGTAGATGATGACGAGGCTCAGCGCCATGAGCGCGTAGATCGAGCCGGTGGCCAGGCCGCTCACGAGGACGTGAGCGAGGGCCGCGGTGGTCAGCGGAGCACCTTCGCCCACACGGGCGAATCCCAGCCCTCGCGCAGGAACGCGCGGATCTCGCGGCGGCTGAAGTCGCCGAGGCCCAGGTGCTCGAGCGCCCGGCCCCGACCGGAGAGCTCGCGCCCGAGCAGCGTCCGGAAGACCAGAAGGAGCCCGGAGATCGCCGGCGTGTCGACGCCGGCCGCGCGGGCGGCGGACTCGAGGAGCGTGAGGCCGAAGGCCACGTCTTCGGTGACGTATCGGTGGTCGAACGTGAGGATCTCGCTCCAGAGGCCGCTGGCGACGAGCTTCGCCCGGGCACCCGCGCCGTAGAGGCCCGCGGCGGCGCGGGCCTCGTCGTAGTGGGTGGCGATCTCGTAGTGCGGAGCCGGGTATCCCCAGCCCTCGCGCGTCATGACCCGCTCGGCGTCGACCGCGTCGATCAGACGCCGGACTGTCGGCGTGGTGCCGGCGGCGTGGACGTCGAAGCGACCGCCGTCGATCGGACCCGCGTTCAGGAGCACGAGCGGCGGATGGATCACCGGGCCCGCGTTCGTCAGCGCGACGTCGAGGGCGTCGGCGCACGGCCGGATCGCCGGGAAGAGCTCAGCCAGGCGCGCCCGCGTCGGCTCGGTGCGCGACGCCGGAAAGACGCCGAGCGGCAAGTTGGCCGCGCGCACCGGCGCCGAGACGCTCGCGCCGCCGGTCTTTCGCGCCAGGTACGGGAGCGTCCCGGTCTCGGCGAGCGCGAAGGGCAGCTTCGCGCCGGCGCGGCCGAGCGCGCGCGCCACGGCATAGCTGGCCAGTGTTCCGGGGGTAAGCAGGATGATCTGGCCGGCGTTCACGTGGGGCGCCAGGCGTCCGGCCAGGTCGTCGTGGCCCGTCGCGGGCAAGGGCGCGATCACGATCTCGGCGCCCGCCATGGCCGCCTCGATGTCGCTCGTGACGAGCGCGAGCCGCGCCTTGCCCTGCCGCCCCTCGGCAGTGAGCGCGATCGTGGAGTCGCCGGCCAGCGGCGCCAGCGCCGCCGACGAGCGGCTCCAGAGCCGCACGGCGTGACCCGCGAGGGCGAGGTCGGCCGCGGTCGCGAACGCGCCGTTGCCTGCGCCGAGGATCGCGATGTTCACGGGCTGCTCACGCGATCGCGCCCGTTGCGCGCAGCTCGGTGATCTTCACGTTCGAGTACTTGAGCATCTCGGTGAGGATCTCGGTGGTCTGCTGGCCCAGGCGCGGCGCCGGCGTCACCTCGAGCCCCATCGCGCCGTCCATCTTGACCGGCGTGCCCAGCGTCTTGGTCTTGCCGTAGAGCGGGTGATCCATGCTGACGACCATCCCGCGCTGGATCACCTGGGGGTCGGACAGGACGCGGTCGACGGTGAGGATTGGCGTCGCCGGCACGTTGAGCTTCTGCAGGCGCTCGAGCCAGTCCGCCGTGGTCCGCGTACGGAAGGCGGCCTCGACCAGGGGCATGAGCACGTCGCGATGTAGCACCCGGTCGCGATTGGTGGCGAACCGGAGATCGCGCTCCCATTCCGGGTGCTCGACCGCGCGGCAGAAGGCGCCCCAGAACTTCTCGGCGAAGATCGCGACGATCAGGTTGCCGTCGCGCGTGTGGAGCGCCGAGTACGGCACGACCGAGGCATGGCCGGAGCCGAGCGGCGTCGGAACGCGCCCGTTCGTCCAGAAGTACTGCGCGATGTATGTGAGCAGCGAGACCTGGCAGTCGAGGAGCGAGAGGTCGATCTGGCCCCCCTCGCCCGTGCGCTCGCGGCGGAAGAGCGCGCCGGCGACGGCGAATGCACCGAAGAGCCCGCCGGCCAGATCGGCCATCGGCAGCCCCATGCGGACCGGCCGGCCGCCCGGCTCGCCGGTGACGGACATGGCGCCGCCCATGGCCTGCAGCGCGAGATCGAACGCCGGCCATTCGCGATAGGGCCCCTCCTGCCCGTACGCCGAGATGTTGCAGACGATGATCCGCTGATTGAGCGAGTAGAGCTTCGCGTAGGACAGACCCAGGCGATCCATGATACCGGGCCGGAAGTTCTCCCAGATGACGTCCGCCTGCCGGACGAGGTCGTAGAGGACCTCGCGGCCACGCTCGCGTGACACGTCGAGCGCGACCGATTTCTTGTTCCGGTTGATGGCCAGGAAGTACGCCGACTCGCCGTCGGGCAGAAACGGCGGGCCCATCATGCGCATCGGATCGCCGCCGTCGGGATCCTCGATCTTTATCACCTCGGCGCCCATGTCGGCGAGCAGCATGGAGCCATACGGCCCCGCGAGCATGCGCGAGAGGTCCAGGACGCGAACGCCCTCGAAGAGCTTCATGTCAACTCCCACCGCGAGTCGCCGCGGAGAGCCCCGCCAGGAGGCGCTCGGGCGTGACGGGTAACTCGTTGCAACGAACACTGGTCGCGTCTTTGATCGCGTTGCGGACCGCGGCGGCGACGGGGATGACGCCGGACTCGCCGAGCCCCTTGGCGCCGAACGGTCCCTCGGCGTCGACGGTCTCGATCAGGCGGACCTCGATCTGCGGCATGTCGTCGGCCTTGAGGATCGCGTAGTCCATGAAGGTCTGAGTCACCACCTGTCCCCGCTCGACGACGAATCTCTCGCTGAGGGCATAGCCGAGCCCCATGTGGATGCCGCCGTGCACCTGTCCCTCAGCGGCCGCCGGGTTCAGCGCCCGGCCGACGTCGTGGGCCGACGCCACCTTGCGGACGACCACCCGGCCGCTCTCCGGATCGACGTCGACCAGCACCGCCTGGAACGCCGAGGTGTACGCCGCCGACACGTTCCCCTGGAAATCCTTGTCGAGCATCGTCGTCGGCGGATCGTAAAACGCCTCGGCCACCAGCATGCGCCCGCCACCCCGGAAGTGCCCGGCCCGGGCGACGGCCTCGTATTGTAACCGGCGTTGCGGGTCGCGCCGGACGAAAACCCAGCCGCCCCGCACGTCGAGGGCCGCCGCGGGCTCTTCGAGCTGCGTGGCAGCCACGTCGAGGAGCTGCGCCCTCAGCTTCTCGGCCGCCTGCCGCGCGGCGTTGCCGGCGATGAACGTGGTCCGGCTCGCGTGCGTCCCGACGTCCCACGGGCGCACGGCGGTGTCGGAGTTCACCACGTCGACGCGCTCGAGCGGCACGCCCAGCGTCTCGGCGACGATCATGGCCAGCACGGTCTCCGAGCCCTGGCCGATCTCGCTGGCGCCGGTGATCAGCGTGACCTTGCCGAAGTCGTCGAGCTTCACGATCGCGCCGCAGCCGTCGGAGCGGTAGATGCGGGCCCCGCCCCCGACATGGAACATGCCGGCGTAGCCGACGCCGCGCTTCCAGCCGGGCGCCGGCGGCGGCGGGTTGCGCGCGATCTCCGCGGCCGCCGCGTCGAGGCACTCGCGCATGGCGAACGAGGTGAGGACGAACCCCTGCGGGCTCACGTCGCCGGGCTTCGGCGCGTTCATCCGGCGCAGCTCGAGCCGGTCGATGCCGAGCCGGTCGGCCAGGTCGTCCATCTGCGACTCGACCGCGAACGTCGATTCGGGGTTGCCGTAGCCGCGCATCGAGCCCGAGTAGGGGTTGTTCGTGTAGGCGATGGTCGTGTCGAAGCGCACGTTCGGCACGCGGTAGAGCCCGGCCACCGTCGAGAGCATCACGTAGGGCGTCGTGGAGCCCCATGACGTGTAGGCGCCCCCGTCGATCGTCACGTGCGCGTCGCGCGCCAGCAGGCGCCCCTCGCGATCGGCGGCGGTGCGCAGGCGGATCGCGCACGCCTCACGCGTGGGGCAGGCCAGGAACTCCTCCAGCCGATCGAACTCGATCTTCACGGGGCGCCGCGCCGCGCGCGCGAGCAGCGCGGCGATGATGTCGATCGGGTAGAGGTCGAGGCCGCGGCCGAAGTTGCCGCCGACCGGGGGCTGCATGACGCGGATCCGGTCGCCGCCGATTCCCAGCGCCTCGCCCAGGTCGCGCTGGTAGAGGAAGGGCACCTGGGTCGTCGTCCACATCGTCAGGTTGCCGGCCGGCTCCCAGTCGGCGATCGCGACCATCGTGCCCATGCAGGCCGGCGTCACGAAGCCGAGCCGGTAGGTGTCCTCGACGACCGCGGCCGCCTCGGCCAGCGCCCGGTCGACGTCGCCGTGGCTGAACTGGTAGCGGAGGTGGTGGCGGTTGGTGTTGAGCTCCTCGTGCACGAGCGGCGCGCCCAGCTCGAGGGCCTTCAGCGGATCGAACACCGCGGGCAATTCCTCGTACTCGACCTCGATGAGCGCCAGCGCCTCCTCGGCGATCTCCGGCGTCTCGGCGGCGACCGCGGCGATCTCGTCGCGGATGCAGCGCACCTTGCCGCGCTTGAGGGCCGTCTGGTCCTTGGCGAAGCCGAACGGGCGCGGCTCGACATCGGCGCCCGTCACCACCGCGAGCACGCCCTGATGCGCGCGGGCCCGGCCGGCGTCGAGCCGAACGATGCGCGCGTGCGGCAGGCGGGCGCGCAGGATCTTGCCGTGGGCGAGACGCGGCAGCTCGAGGTCGTGCAGAAAGCGCGTGCGGCCCGTGACCTTGTCCGGGCCGTCCCGCTTCGGCGTGGATTTGCCGACGATGGTGAACGGCTGCGCCATCGTCAGAGCTTCACGGCCTCCTGGTGCTCGCCGAACACGCGCCTCATGGCCTGGGCCATCTCGCCGAGGGTCGCGTACGCCTTGACCGCTTCCATGATCGGCTCCAGCAGATTCTGGCGCCCGCGCGCCTCGTCGGTGAGCCGGTCGAGCGTGGCGTTGACCACGCCGTTGTCCCTCTGGGCGCGAATGCGCGCGAGCTTCGCCAGCTGCGCCTCGGTCGTCCGCGGATCGAACGAGTAGAGCTCCACGTCACGGTCGGCCTCGACGGGTTGGTCGCCCACGTGACAGTTGACCGCGACCTTCGGAACCTCGCCGGTCGCCATCCGCTGCTCGTAGAGGTATGCCTGCCGGGCCACCTCGGCCTGGATAGCGCCGCTCTTGACGGCCTCGACGATGCCGCCCATGCGCTCGACGCGCCCGAGCTCGTCGACGATCTGCTTCTCCATCGCGGTGGTGAGGGCCTCGACGTAGTACGAGCCGGCGAGCGGATCGGCCGTATCGGCGGCACCCGACTCCTCGGCGCAGATCTGCATGGTGCGGAGCGCGATGAGCTGGGCCTTCGGCGATGGAATCGTGTACGCCTCGTCGTAGGTCGGCAGCGCCATCGTCTGGGCGCCGGCGAGCGCGCCGGCCAGCGCGATGTAGGCGCCGCGCACGATGTTGTTTTCGGGCTCCTGCACCGCGAACGCGGAGCCGCCGCCGCCGATCAGGCTCCTGAACATCCATGATCTCGGATTGGACGCCCCGAACCGCTCGCGCAGCATGCGCGCGTAGAGCCGCCGGCCGGCGCGGAACTTCGCGACCTCCTCGAAGATCTTTCCCCAGGCGGTGAAGTTGAACGAGATGCGCGGGGCGAAGTCATCGACGGCCATGCCCCGCGTCAGCATGAGCTCCACGTAGGCCGCGGCGATCGCGAGGCCGTAGGCCATCTCCTGCGCCGTGGTGCAGCCGGCTTCGCGGATGTGATAGCCGCACACCGACACCGGATTCGAGCGCGGGTAGCGGCGCGCCGAGAACTCGATGAGGTCGGCGACCAGCCGCAGCGAGGGATCGACGGGATAGATCCAGGTGCCGCGCGCGATGAACTCCTTGAGGATGTCGTTCTGCGGCGTGGTCACCACGCGCTCGGGCGCCGCGCCCTGCTTTTCCGCGACGGCGTAGTACATCGCGGTGATCGGCGCCGCCATGCCGTTGATGGTGAGCGACACGCTCACGCGGTCGAGCGGGATGCCGGCGAAGGCCGCCTCCATGTCGGCGAGCGTGTCCACCGCCATGCCGACGCGGCCGACCTCGCCTTCGGCCTTGGGGTCGTCGGAATCGAGCCCGAGCTGGGTCGGCAGGTCGAACGCGACGTTCAGCGCGTCCTGGCCGTGAGCCATCAAGTATTTGAAACGCTCATTGGTCTCCTCCGGAGTGCCGAACCCGATATATTGGCGCATCGTCCACAGGCGCTCGCGGTACATGTGCTTGTGGATGCCGCGCGTGAACGGGTACTCACCGGGCCGGCCGATGTCGCGCTCGAAGTCGACGCCGGCGAGATCCTCGGGCCCGTAGGCCGGCGCGATCGGAAAGCCGGCGTGGGTCTTCAGCTCTTTCATCCTTCGCCTCCCTCCCTACTCCCCTGGCGCTCAGCGCGCCGAAACGCCTTGACGATCTCGGGGAGCGGCGTGCCCATCGGAAAGACGTCGCGCACGCCGAGCTCCTTCAGGGGCTCGACGTCACGGGGGGGAATCGTGCCGCCCACCACCACCGCGATGTCGGAGGCGTCTTGCGCCCTGAGTCCGTCGAGCACGCGACGCGCCAGCAGCAAGTGCGCGCCGGACAGGATCGAGAGCCCGACGACGTCGACGTCTTCCTGGACTGCCTCCTGCACGATCTCGGCGGGCGTCCGCTTGAGCCCCGAATAGATGACCTCGATTCCCGCGTCGCGCAACGCGTGGGCCACGACCTTGGCGCCGCGGTCGTGCCCGTCGAGCCCGGGCTTGGCGATGAGAACCCTCATGCCGGCCGGAACGCCGGGAGCCAGCGAGCGTTCCCGCCGGGATCGTCGGCGACCCGGAGCGGTACCAGACGTACGGGCTGCCCGACCGCGACGGACGACACGTCCGCATCGACGAGGATGGAGAAGACCCGCAGGCCGTCGATCTTCACGATCGCGAAGACGCGCGGCCCTTCGAATCCGGCCGGCAGGCCCGCTTCCTGGACCGTGAAGGCGTGGATGGTTCCGCGGCCGGACAGATCGGTCCAGTCGAACCGGTCGGAGCCGCATTCCCCGCAGAACCCGCGCGGCGGCCAGGCCAGACGCCCGCACGCGGCGCAGCGCGTGGTCGCCAGGCGGCCGTCGGCAAGGCGTGTATAGAACTCGTGGAGCTTGGTGTGATCCGCCGACTCCAGCGGGAACGGATCGGTCGCGCGGAAGTACAGCACGTCAAGCGCTCCGGTGGCGCCGGAGCTGCCGGAGCAGGGCCCGCACCTTCGCGCTCTCGAACGCCTCGCGCCGGTCGCCGCTGTAGTCGAAGAACCCGC
>Ga0075418_10004114_pt1 | contig 16559 bp, 16 predicted proteins | sample SoiMetdeltSBSDD2_FD_81776 | JGI IMG/M metagenome (GOLD analysis project Ga0075418, IMG submission 81776) | Bulk soil microbial communities from a Populus tree surrounding site in Tennessee, USA - Soil MetaG P. deltoides SBSDD2 | ecosystem: Environmental > Terrestrial > Soil > Tree plantation... | reverse complement strand
CGCCTTTGACGTCGACGGCGATCGCGGCCCACTCGCCGACGTTGCCGGCCGAGTCGACGGTCTCGATCTTCCAATCCTTGTCGTCGCCGGTGACGGCGTACTTCAGATCTCCGTTCGTCGCGTCGTAATACACGACGTGCGTTGTTCCGAAATACGTCGCGATCGCCGCGTGCTGGCCGACGATGCCGGCGTCGTCGATGGTCGATAGGTCCCACGTTTCGGCGGACAGAGGAAGAGTGGCGAGAACCAGCAGCATGATGCATGAGAGACGCATGGCCTGCATTCCAGCACTCCGGCAACCGCGGTTGCATAGCATGTCCATGCGGGGCATCGAGTCTCCAAGTCTCCGAGTCTTCGAGTCGCCGAGTGGCTTCGCTCCTTGACGACTCGGCGACTCGGCGACTCGGCGACTACAATGCCGCCGTGACGACGCTCACGACTTCTCCGAGCACTTTCGACGAAGCCGCCGCACCGAACTTCGCCCGGGCGATGCCGAACTGGCAGCCCCTGGTCGAGTATCGCCGCAACGGCGTCGCCGAGAACACGATCCACGGCGCGGTTTCGTGGGTCACGGGCAAGAATCTTCTCTATTCGTTCGGCGGAAACGTCGAGGTCTATGGGCGCTCGATGGTGAAGCCGATCATGATGAAGGTGTTCGCGCGCGAGTTTGGCCGCGAGCTCACTCCCGAGCAGCAGGCGATCTCCGTCGCATCGCACAACGGCGATGCGGAGCATGTCGCGACCGCGCGCTCGATTCTGCGCGAAGCGGAGTGGGGAATGATGCAGACGCCGCTCGACGTGCCGCTCGTGCAGTTCGGGCGTCAGGTGCGGCGTCCGCGACGCTGGTATCACTGCTGTTCCGGCGAGCATGCGGCGATCCTGCGCGGCTGCCGTCTCAGAGGATGGTCACGCATCGGATACGTGTGGCCGCACCATCCATTTTTCCAAGAGCACTTGCACTACATCCAGCGCGTTCTCGGTCCCGACTGGAAAGGCGGAACGATCGCGAAGGATGGTTGCGGTCTGCCGACGGTCTCGATGACCGTCACCGATCTGGCGAAGCTCTTCGCGAATCTCGTCACGGAGAAAGACGACGACTGGATCTGGAACGCAATGATCGCGCATCCCGATCTCATCGGCGGCTTCAATCGTCTCGATTCGACGATCCTCAAAGCCTGCGATGGGCGCGTGCTCGGGAAAGAAGGAGCGGACGGTCTGTTAGGTCTGTCGATCGAGCATCCCGAATATCCTGAAGGCCTCGGCGTCGTCGTGAAGATCGCGCACGGCTGGAATCCGCAGGCCACCTGGTACATCGCCCGCTACATCCTCGGCGTGCTCGGATTCGAGTTCCGCAATCCGTACAAGCTGCGGCGCCAGAAAGCGTTCATCGTGCCCGAGGTCATTCCGCCGAATCTGCGGGAGCGCATGGCGGCGATCGTGCCGTGGGATTCGTGGGATCCGGATATCGATCGATGGGAGTTCGATCCGGAGGAATTCGTTGCGCCTCGCTAACTTCATCAACGGGGGCTTCAGCGGTCCCTGTTGCGATCTGTATTTCGACGACGTCGCGCCGGCGACCGGCGAGGTCCTCGCGCAGATTCCGGACAGCGACGACCACGATATCGGCGACGCCGTGTTCGCCGCGAAGATGGCATTTCCGGCGTGGTCCCTGACGCCGGCCGCAGAGCGCAGCCGCCTGTTATTGAAACTTGCCGATCTCATCGAACAAAACTTCGAAGAGCTCGCGCGATGGGAGAGCCAGGACTGCGGCAAGCCGATCTCGCTCGCGCGTCGCCTCGACATCCCGCGCGCCGTCGCGAACTTCCGCTTCTTCGCCACCGCGATTCTGCACGACGCGACCGAGGCGCACCTCACGGATTCGGCCGCGCTGAACTACACGCTGCGGCAACCGCTCGGCGTCGTTGGTCTGATCTCGCCGTGGAATCTGCCGCTGTATCTCCTTTCGTGGAAAATCGCGCCCGCGATCGCGTCGGGCAACACCTGCGTCGCCAAGCCCTCGGAGCTCACGCCGCTCACCGCGCATCGGCTCGCACAGCTGGCGCACGAAGCGGGGATTCCGCCGGGCGTGATCAACATCGTGCATGGCTACGGCGCGAGCGCCGGCGCCGCTCTCTGTGCGCACGAAGACGTGGCGGCGATCTCGTTTACCGGCGGAACGCTCACCGGAGCGAAAGTCGCCGCCGCCGCAGCACCGGCGTTCAAGAAGCTCTCGCTGGAGCTCGGCGGAAAGAATCCGAATCTCGTCTTTGCCGACGCCGATCTCGACGAGTGCGTCGCGACGTCGATTCGATCGAGCTTCTGGAATCAGGGCGAGATCTGTCTGTGCGGCTCGCGCATCTTCGTCGAGCGATCCGTTCTGCCGGAGTTCGTCGAACGTTTCGTTGCGGCCACGCGTGCATTGCGCGTCGGCGATCCGCTCGATGATGCGACCGACGTCGGCGCGCTGGTCAGCGAAGCGCACGCGCAGAAGGTTCTCGGCTACATCGAGCTCGCCAAAGAGGAAGGCGGGACCGTTGTGACGGGCGGGCGCCGCATCGATCGCAAAGGCTTCTTCGTCGAGCCGACGGTGATCACCGATCTCGGCGCCTATTGCCGCGTGACGCGCGAAGAGATCTTCGGACCGGTCGTGACGATCACGCCGTTCGACGGCGACGAGGAAGCGATCCGCTTCGCGAACGCGACTCGCTACGGATTGTCGGCAACTGTGTGGACGCGCGACCTAACACGCGCGCACCGCGTCGCGGCGGCGCTCGACGCGGGAACGGTGTGGGTGAACTGCTGGCTGCTGCGCGACCTGCGCGTCCCGTTCGGCGGCGTCAAAGACAGCGGCGTGGGACGCGAAGGCGGATTCGAATCCCTGCGGTTTTTTACGGAGGCGAAGAATGTCTGTGTCAAGCTGAGTTGAACGTCTCGTGTAATCGGAAATTGAAAATTGAGAATTGAAAATTGAAAGAATGCGGATCGTTCTTTCAATTTTCAATTTTTAATTTTCAATTCGCTCTACGGAGAACGAAAAATGAGCAACGGATCGATCGTCGGCGGCTTGCTCGCCCCCCATCCTCCCCACATCGTCTACGGCGAGAATCACTGGCGCAACGAGCCGAAATCCGAATGCGGATGGGAAGTGCTGCGCTGGGGCTACGAGCGCGCGCGCAAGCATTTCCTCGCCAAGAAGCCGGACGTGCTGCTCGTGCACTCGCCGCACTGGCAGACGGTCATCGGCCATCACTTCCTCGGCCTGCCGGAGTTCCACGGCCTCTCCGTCGATCCGATCTTTCCCAATCTTTTCCGCTTCAACTACGACGTGAAGGTCGACGTCGAGCTCGCAGAGATGATCGCGGAAGAAGGACGCGAGATGGGACTGATCACGAAGATGATGCGCAACCCGCACTTTCGCGTCGACTACGGAACGATCGTCTCCTGCCACATGATCAATCCTGAGTGGGACATCCCGATCGTCGGGATTTCGTCGAACAACTCGCCGTATTACTTCAGTAACGAGATGGGCCAGGCGCAGATGGTCAAACTCGGCCAGGCGACCAAGCGCGCGATCGAGAAAAGCGGACGCCGCGCGATTCTCCTCGCGTCCAACACGCTCTCCCACCGCCACTTCACCACCGAGCCCGAAATCCCCGAAGACATGTCGCGCGAGCACGTGTATGAGCATTCGGGATACCTGTGGGACATGAAAGTGATCGACCTCATGCGCACCGGCCGCACGAAGGAGCTCATCGCCATTCTTCCGGAGTTCATGGATCACGCAGTGAGCGAAGTGAAGGCGGGATCGCTGGCCTGGATGCTGTCCGCTCTCGATTTTCCCGACTACCCGGGCGAGCTGTTTGGCTACTGGACCGTCATCGGAACGGGCAACGCGGTGGTGGGATGGGATCCGCAGTTGAAGGGTGAGGCGACGACGCAGGGCGCTGCTCGAAATTGAAAATTGAAAATTGAGAATTGAAAAAATTATGGAAAGCGGAAAGGGTGCTGATCTTAGGGAGCGGGCGTTCGAGTTTGCTGTTCGTGTGCTGGAAGTGCATCGCTTTGTGTACAAACGCGAGCCGTCATTGCGAAGTACGAGTGCCCAGGCGGCGTCCGCAGCAGGATCGATTGGCGCCAATCTCGAGGAAGCCGATGCAGGACAGAGTCGCGCCGATTTCATCTCCAAGTGCAACATCGCGTTGAAAGAAGCGCGCGAATCACGTTACTGGTTGCGAGTCCTGGCTCGCTTCATCGGTTCCGAACGATTGGCTCCCCTCATCGCTGAGTCAACGGAGTTGATTGCGATCCTCACAACCATTGTTCGCAGGAGCAGAACGCGCACATGACCTCTGAATTTTTCAATTTTCAATTTTCAATTTTCAATTTCACGCCAAGGGGCACGAAGTGATCCTCCGCGCCTACATCGTGCCCGGCCAGCCCCATCCTCTCCTCGCACCCGACAAGAACCAGGGATGGGCGAAACTACGAGCCGCCTACGAAGCCGTCGGCCGCGAGATCGCAAATTCCGGCGCCGAGCTGCTGCTCGTGTACTCCACGCAGTGGTTCTCGGTCATCGGTCATCTGTTCCAAGTCGATCCGAAGCCCACGTGGACGCTGGTCGATCAGAACTGGTACGAGCTCGGCGAGATCCCTTATGAGTTTCGCGTCGATCCGGAGTTCGGGAAGCTGTATGCGCGGATTTGCAAAGAGCACGGGATGCAGGCAGCGACGGTGGCGTATCACGGGTTTCCGATGGATACGGGCACGGTCGTCGCGCTGAAGCTGCTCAATCCGGACAACGCCATTCCCGCGTCGGTGGTGTCGTGCAACATCTACGCGGAGCGCGAGGAGACGCGCGCGCTGGGATTCGCGGGTCGTGCGGCGATCGAGGCGTACGGGAAGAAGACGATCGTCGTGTGTGTGACGAATCTTTCGAATCGTTACGAAGTCGCGGACATCGATCCGGCGCACGATCGCATCTCGTCGCAGAAAGACGACGAGTGGAATCGCAAGATCCTGGAGATGTTCAGCGAGGGGCGGCTCGAGGATGTCGCGCAGGTCGCGCGCGATTTTGCGCGCGAAGCGAATGCGGACATGGGATTCAAAGCGATCTGGTGGCTCGGCGCGGTGATGGGGGAGAACAACAAGTACGACGGCAAGGTGTGGGAGTACCAGCCGGTGTGGGGCACCGGCAACGCGATCGTCGAGCTCACGCCGAACGAGCGGAAGCAGATCGATTGGGAGAAAGAATTCGACGAGGGACCGGTCGCGATCTTTGCGACGCCGAGCGGCACGGGACTGGAGACGCACAACGTGCTCGCGGAAGCGCCGACGCGCGGCGAGCAGGAGCCTGCGGACATCATCCGCACGGAGAAGGCGCCGAAGCCGGTCGGTCCGTATCCGCACGCGCGCCGCGTCGGCGATTTTCTTTTCCTGTCCGGCATCGGACCGCGCACGCCGGGCACGGGCGAGATTCCCGGTTTGATTCGCGACGGCGCGGGAAGTGTGGTCGGTCATGACATCGAAGTACAGACGCGCGCGTGCATCCAGAACGTGAAGACGATCCTCGAGGAGGCGGGAAGCTCGCTCGAGAAAGTACTCGACGTCACGGTGTACCTCACCGACATGCAGCGCGACTTCGATCGTTTCAATCGCGTCTACGCCGAATACTTCGGCAAGGTCCAGCCGACGCGCACGACCGTCGGTGTCGACTCGCTGCCGACGCCGATCTCGGTCGAGCTCAAGGTGATTGCGGCTGCATGACACTGATCGACATTTCGCCGCGGATCGATGCCTCGATCGCGGTCTGGCCGGGCGACACGCCGTACGTGCGCACCGTCAGTCTCGACATGCACGAAGGCGCGAACCTCACGCTGTCGGACATCCGCACGACCGTGCATGTCGGCGCGCATGCGGATGCGCCGAGTCACTACAGCGCGGCCGGCGAGGACATCGCCGAGCGCAATCTGCACTACTACATCGGCTCGTGCGACGTGTTGCACGCGCCGGACACGCGCGGTCGCCGCATCATGCCGGCCGATCTCGCCGGCAAGCCGATCACCGCATCGCGCATTCTCCTGCGCACTGATTCGTTCCCCGATCCGCGCAACTGGAACAACGACTTCGCCAGTCTCTCCCGCGAGCTCGTCGACTGGCTTCACGGGTTAGGCGTGATCACCATCGGCATCGACACCCCGTCCGTCGATCCATTCGACGACAAAGTGCTCGAAGCCCATCAGGCGCTCGCGCGCCACGACATGGCCAACCTCGAAGGACTCGTGCTCGATGGCGTGGCGGAAGGTCGATACGAACTGATCGCGCTGCCGCTGAAATTGGCGGGAGCGGACGGCAGTCCGGTCAGGGCGATTCTGCGCACGCTCGCGTAACGTCGGACTAGTCGTCTGAGACCACGCCGAGAGGAATCGCTTTGCGTGGCGGCAGTCGGACCAGTTTGTCTTTGTGCTTCGCTTGTTCCTCGAGCAGGTAGTTGAAGAGCGAGTCCAGATCGTTCCCTGCGTCCTCCATCATTTCGTTACGGAGAGCGCGTGTCTCTGCCACGATCGGATCTTCCCACATGATCAACCCTCCATCAGCTCTTCCGGTGTAACAACGGTCGGCGGCTCGTAACCAATTTCACGGCATATGCGAGTGATGACCCGCTGCACGATTCCGTTTGCGATATGCGTGCAGTTCCACGTAAGAAGAAAATCCATTCCGTTGACAGTCGCAATCGCGATATGCATTGCGTCGGCGGCGGCTTTCATGGGTAAAGCGGATGTCTTCAAGATTTCCGAGGCAAGCGAACGTGCCTGAACATCGACCTCGAGAACGGGAATCGATTCGATGAAGCTGAGCCGATTGCGAGCTGCGTCGGCGTCTCCTCTTCGAATCTCGTTGAGTACCTCGATCGATACGTAGAGATCGAAGTGATGACGTCTCTGTTCCCACCATTCCCTGGTCAGCTGTTGGTGTGCCGTTGCAACGATGTCGCGGCTTGGACGCGCCGCGAGATAGCTGATGACACTCGATTCGAGGTAGGTCTTTGGTGCGGGCACGTCATCACACTAAACGAAAACGAGACCAGATCGGAGCCTATCGAGAGTTGATTTCGCGGTACCCGCTGATCAGCCGCTCCGCGGCGCGTTCGTATCCGAATTTCAGCGAGCGCTCGTAAACATCTTCTGGAGAGTGCGCTAGCAGTCGCGCTGCGGTTGCCGCGAGCGATTCCGGCGTCGAAGAAGGAGAGATCCACTGGCGAGGGACGAGCGCCGCCACACCCTCGATGGGGAACGTCGCCACGGCGACGCCGCAGGCCATCGCTTCGAGGATCGCGCGGTGGCCTTCGTCCGATCCGCGCGCGGTGAAGAGGAGCACGTTCGAGGCGCGGTAGTGTTCGGCGAGATCGTCTTCGTGATAGCCGGCCCAGATCACCTGATCGCTGATGCCGAGAGAACGCGCGAGCTCCTCGAGCGTGGGGCGATGTTCGCCGTGGCCGATGATCATCATGCGACACGGCGTGAGGTGACGCAGCACCGCAAAGGTCTGCAACGCGTCTTCGAAGCCGCGGCCTTTCGAAAGCTTGCCGATGACGGTCACGAGCGGTCCGTCGATCTCGACCTTCGGACCATGCGGTGAGAACTGCCTGTGATCGAGCGGTGGCGGAGTGAAGACGACGTCGCGTCCGCGGAGCAGCGCGGCGTCGCGGAAGGTGTCGTTGATGATGAAGAGGTGCTCGGTGCGGCGCACGAGCGATCGCGTCAGGGGGTCGTTGCGCAGAACGCGACGCGAGTGGAACGTCCGCGCGAGACGCACGTCGTGATTGCGCGCGACGAAGCGCGAGAGCCAGTGGTCCCAAGTCAGATGCGCGTGGATGACGTCGAAGCCGTGGCGGTGCACGATGCGATCGAGTGCATCCACGGTGCGGAAGAACGACCGCGGGTTCTGCTCCTTCTCGATCAGTGGATGCGCGAAGTCGTGATGTCCGATCTTCGCCTGCAGTTTGTATCCGCCGACGTACGCGTAATGCGCGTCGACACCGGCCGCGCGCAACGCCTCGACCTCCGCGAAGGCCGGCGCAGCCGCGCCGGTCCAGCGATTTCCGGAGGCGAGGTGAAGGATTCTCATCGGTTGGCAGTTGGTGGTTGGCGGTAGATCGAGGCCGGCTTCTACCGCCAACCGCCAACCGCCAACTGCCAACTCGGTTTTGCTATAGTCCCGGCGCGATGGCTGTCGACCAGGAATTGCTCGAGATTCTAGCCTGCCCGATCTGCAAAGAAGAGGTGAAGCTCGTACCTCTCGCGGATGCGCGCCGCACCGCCGTGCGCGACAAGTTCCGCGAGAAGTTTCGCGGCGAAGAGCCGGTCGTCGAGCAGGGACTGCAGTGCGTGAAGTGCCATCGCGTCTATCCGATCGTCAGCGACATTCCGGTGATGCTCGTCGAGGAAGCCTTCGAAGAAAGCTGAAGGCAGAAGGCAGAAGGCAGAAGGATGAAAGCAGAGTCGCATCCTTCATCCTTCGTCAAGATCGCCGTCGTCTGTTATCTCCTCCACCTCCTCACCATCGTCAAGATCGCGCTGGTCGAGAACTTCGCCTGGTGGGCGCTGTTCTATTTGACCTGGGCGGTGTGGCGTCGCGAGGCGCGTCCGTCGTGGCACGTCCTCTACATTCCATTGATGGTCTACGCCATCGTCTCGTCGGTGTCGTCGCTCGCGGCGCCGCGCGCACTTCATGGTGCGAACGCGGAGGGGATGTTGTGGTTCAAGATCACGATCTTTCCGGTCGCGATCGTGCTGTATCGCGCAGTGCCGCGTCTGTGCGAGCTCGCGACGTACGCGCTCGCCATCGTCGCCGGGGGCGCGTCCGCATGGGGGCTGATCGAGTTCGCGTTCCTCGATCGGCGCGATCTCGAGCATCGCATCAACGGTCCGTCGTCGCATGTGATGACGTTCTCCGGAATCCTTCTGCCCCTGTCGCTGATGATGCTGTTGCTCTGGTATCGGCAGCGGAAGTGGTGGCAGCTCGTCGCCGGCTCGCTGGCGACGCTGACTCTTCTCCTCACGTTCACGCGCAGCGTGTGGCTCGGATGGGCGGCCGCGGCGTTCGTGCTCATCGTGCTGCTGCGGCCGCGACTCGCGTTCTATGCGCTGCCCATGGTCATTCTCTTCATCACGTTTCTGCCGCTCGATCTCTTCGGCCGTCTCGTGTCGACGTTCGACATGAAGCAATCATCGAACTTCGATCGCATCCGCATGCTCGAAGCCGGCGTGGAGATAATCAAGGACTTCCCCATCCTGGGCGTCGGTCCCGCGAACGTGAAAGAGGTCTACTCGCTCTACCGAAAGCCGGATGCCCCTCGCCCCCGCCCTCCGCATCTCCACAACAACGTCATTCAGCTCTGGGCCGAGCGCGGAGTCCTCGGCCTGGCCGCGTATCTCGCGTTTCTTTTTCTCTTCTTCCGCGAGTGCGTGAGAGCGTGGAAAGGACCGCAGCGAATGTGGGCCGAGATCGGCGTGGCCGTGGCCGTAAGTCTCACGGTGGCAGGACTTTTCGAGTTCAACTTCGGGGATACCGAGGTCTTCTATCTGATGCTCGACCTGTTTGCGCTCGTGGCCGTCGCGGTTGAACAGCCTCTGCGGGAGACGAATGAAGTTGCGGCGAGCCTTGTTCCGGCCACCACGTAGTACGCAGCACGCAGTTCGCAGTCTGCAGGAGAACGGGCTTTTGCTCCTGCATACTGCAAACTGCGGACTGCCGACTGCTCCGTAACCTTTCGTCCATGTCCACGTCCCACAGAAGAGAAACCGGGGAGATGAAACACCTGAGCGATCAGGAGCTGATGCGTATCGTTCAGGCGGGTGATTACTCTCCGGCCTCGGAGATTTACGACCGGTACAGCGGAAGGATCTACAACTTCGCGTTTCGATTCTTGAAGAACGCCGAGGCTGCAGAGGATGCAACGCAGGAAGTGTTCGTCAAGATGATGAGGCACGCCAATCAGTTCAACGGAGATGCGAAGCTCTCGACCTGGCTGTTCTCGATCACCGCGAACTGGTGTCGCGACTATCTGAGGAAAGCCGACAACAAAGTGAAGGAGTCGGAGGACGTGCTGGTCACGCTTCCGGCGCCGACCGAGTTCGCACCCGACCGGAATCTGGAGCAGCGCGAGAACGCGGAGCGCGTGCGCCGCGCTCTCAACGCGCTGACGGCGGAGCAGCGCGAGGCGATTCTGCTTTCGCGGTATCAGGGTCTGTCCTACGCGGAGATCGCACAGATCGCGGGCTGCTCGGAGGGCGCTGTGAAAACGCGCGTCTTCCGGGCCATGGAAACGCTGAAGAAAACGCTCACCGGCGAGGTGAGTGGAGGTGGTCGATGTCTGAATGTAGTGCAATGAGAGAAAGCATGCCGCTCCTTCTGACCGAGTCGCTCGACCCGGCGCGGCGTGAGCTGACGCATCAGCACATCGAGACGTGCGACCTGTGCGGTCCGGAGTGGTCCGCGTACAAAGAAACGTGGATGGTGATGGGCGATCTCCCCGAGGTCGACGTTCCCGCGCGCGTGAAAGCGCAGTTCCTCGAGGGCATGGGTGTCGTCGAGAAGCGAACCGATAACGTTGTGCCGTTTCATCGCCGTCCGGCATTCAAATGGGTCGCGCAGGCCGCGGCGGTCGTGGTGCTCGCCGGCGGCAGCTATTTCGCGGGACGCGAAAACGCGCCGGCCATTCCTTCGCGCGATGCGGAGATCACCGGTGTTAGGCCGCGAGACATCACCCCCGTGTCGCTCGCCGAGACGCGCGAGCTCGACGCCGAGGCGCTCAGCCCCAACATTCAGGGTCGTCCCGACATCACGAACGTACAGTTCGTCGACTCCAACCCCGACGGCGAAATCAGCGTGTCGTTCGATGTGTCGTCGCGCTGGACGGTGAAGGGAAACCCGAAGGACAAGAGCATCGTGCGCCTGCTGTCGTACGTGCTCGAGAACGACGCGACACCGCGCTCGAATGCGATGGAGTGGGTGCGGCGCACGTATTCGGATCCCGCGTATGCGGATCCGGAGATTGCGAATGCGCTCGCGAAAGTTCTTCAGAACGACACGCATGAAGGCGTTCGCATCCGCGCCGTCGAAGCGTTGACCATGCTGCCTCCGGCGGTCGCTTCCGAAACGCGCGATGCGCTCATTCAGGCGCTCAAGAGCGACCCCAATCCGGCGGTGCGCATCAAGGCCGTCGAGGCGCTGGCGAATCTGACCAAGAGCGGAACGGTCCTCGATCCGGCGATGGTCGATACACTCCGCGAGAAAGCATCCCAGAACGACGAGAATCTCTACGTCCGCGTGAAGGCGGCGGAGGCACTCAGCCACATCAAACCGTAGGCATGACGAACCGAGCTCTCATCGCAACGATCGTCTTCGGACTCACCGCTTCTGCGTTTGCGCAGAACGGGCGGAAACCGATCCGTGCGGAACACAAATTCACGATCTCGCAGGGCGGATCGTTCATCCTGGAGAATCCGGTGGGAAGCATCGACATCGTCGGTGTCGACACGCCGGACATCGGCGCGACCACGTTCACGACCATCGTGGCACGCACGCCGGAAGCGTATGAAGAGGCGCGGAAACAGACCACGGTGGTCATCGGCGGCGATACGCGGAAGCGCGTTCTTCGCTCCAACTCCGCGCCGAACCGCACTGCCGACTGGCGAGCGAACGTGGACTGGGCGGTGCGCCTGCCGCGCAGCGCGCACGTGCGCGTGATCTCGCAGACGAGCGTTCGCATTCGGGTCATGAACATGGCCGGCAACGTTCATGTGAGCAACGTGAACGGCAATGTCGTGCTGCACAACATCACCGGCTCGGCCGTCGTGGAGAGCATCAACGGATCGCTGGTCTACAGCGCGCCGCAGTTGGGCGGAGACGCGACGCTGTCGACGGTCAACGGACACGTAACGGCGAGCGTCGTGCCGGACGGCGACTTCTACTGGATCGCGGACACGGTCCGCGGCGACATCCGCACGAACTTCCCCGCCAAGGGAACGCGCAACGGAAACACGTATCGCGCGACGGTCAACGCGCCCGGCGGTCCGACGATCAAGACTTCGTCGACGATGGGCAGCGTGTTTTTGTACGAGCAGGGGAAGACGCCCGTCGATGCGATCTCGGTGACGAGGCGTGCTGCAGCTCCGGGTGTGACGCCCGTCAAGAACGGACCGATCATCGTCGCGCAGCCGATCCTGGTCGACTTTCAGTACAGAACGACGCTCGGCAACGTGATGTTGCGCGAGATCTACGGCAATGCGGACATCTCGACCGGCGCGGGTGAAGTGAGCCTCGAGCGCGTGCGCGGATGGGCGAAGATCGCCTCCAGCGGAGGTCCGCTCAAGTTCGGCGAGATCCTCGGCGTGCTCACTGCGTCGACGGGCGCGGGCGACATCTCCGCAGAGACCGTTCGCCGCGGCGGCACGATCGCCACGCAGGGCGGCACGATCCGCGTGACGAACGTCTTCGGTCCGACGCGTTTCCACTCCGGCGGCGGCGACATCATCGTGCAGCGCGCCGCGGCGCCGATCAAAGCGGAGACTTCGTCGGGTGACATCGCCATCACACTCGATGCATCGTCGAAGACGGAGAACATCGAGGCGAAGACGAGCAAAGGGAACATCGTTCTGCGCGTCGCGCCGGGATTCGCGGCCGATGTCGATGCGACGATCGTGACGACGAATCCCGATGCCGATTCGATCGAGTCCGACATCCCGGGGCTCTCCGTCAGCCGCGACCAGATCGGCAACAAGACCCGCTTCCGCGCCGTCGGAAAGCTCAACGGCGGCGGCGAGCGCCTCGTGCTCGAAGCGGTCAACGGAGACATCCGGATTTCGACGGGAGCGAAGTAGTCCTATCATTCGCGGCGATGCACGTCGCTCTGGCGCTAGCAGCCCTTCTCTCCCTTCCCCGCACCAACGCTCCGGTCACGCTCGACGGCGAGCTGACCGAAGAGGCGTGGAAGAGCGCGGCCGTCATCGATCAGTTCTACGAGTACTCGCGCAGCGACAACGGGCCGCCGCCGGTGCCGACGATCGCGTATGTGATGTACGACGACCACAACCTCTACGTCGGCGTCGATTGCCGCGATCCGGACCCGTCGAAGATTCGCGCGCCGTACGTCGATCGCGATCAGGTCTTCGGCGACGCCGACAACGTCGGCGTGCTCATCGACGCGCGCGGCGAGGGAAAAGTCGCGATTCAGCTCCGCACGAATCCGCGCGGCATTCAGGGCGACGCAGTGGACAACGACTCCACCGGCAGCGAGGACTTCTCGCCCGATTTCTTCTACGACACCGCGGCGAAGATCACCGCGACCGGCTGGGTCGCGGAGTACCGCATTCCGCTCTCCACGCTGCGCTACACGAACGACGAGCCGCAGACGTGGGGCATCATGATCGTCCGCAACTGGCCGCGCGATTTCCGCTACGTCGTCTCCAGCAATCCTCTGCCGCGCAACTCGAACTGCTTCGTCTGTCACCTGATGAAGTTCACCGGCATCACCGATCTGCCGTCGCCGCAGCACCTCATCCTCGCGCCGTACGTGAGTGCACAACAGTCCGCGCGTCCGCGCGAGGAGCTCGGCTCGCCGCTCGAGACTCGCGACGTGGAGAACGACGCCGGTCTCGACGTGAAATGGTCGCCGGTGTCCGCAGTCACGCTCGATGCGACGCTCAATCCCGACTTTTCTCAAATCGAGGCGGACGTCGCGCAGATCGCGGCGAATCAGCGCTTCGCGCTGTTCTATCCGGAGAAGCGTCCGTTCTTTCTCGAGGGAAGCGATCTTCTGCAGACGGAGGTCGACGCGGTCTACACGCGCACGATCGGCGCGCCGCGCTGGGGAGCGCGTGGAACGGGACAGCATGATCGAACGTCGTGGACGCTGCTGGTCACCGAGGATCGCGGCGGCGGATCGCTGATCATCCCTGGTCCGCTCGGTTCGGATCTCGTCGCGAAGCCCGATGACTCGCTCAATGTCATCGGACGGGCGCGCCATGAGATCGGGCGCTCCGCGATTGGCATGCTCCTGACCGTGCGGGAGAGCGATGGCGACGGCGGACACAATCGCGTGCTCGGTCCTGACTTCGAGTGGCGTCCGAATGAAAGGAACGTCCTGATCGGACAGCTCCTCGTGAGCGATACGAGCGATTTGTACACCGAGGGCACGTCGCACGCACTCGACGTCGATTACAACTACACCACGAAGGCCTACGACTTCGGCATCGGCTTCGAGGATTACGGCGACGCGTTCCGCGCGGACAACGGATTCGTTCCGCAGGTCGGCTATCGCGAGCTCGCAGGCGGTGGCGGATACAACATCTATCCGAAGGACAGCACGCTGGTGCAGATCCGGCCGAACGGAGGATTCGCATACGTCACGAGCTCCGACGGCGACGAGATCCATCAGGACGTGAACTTCGGCGCGTTTCTGAGCGGCAAGCGCAACTCGGTCGTGCATGCGTATCTGCACTACGGTGAAGAACGGACCGGCGGAAAGCTGATCGATCAGACCTATCTCGAAACGATCTTCTCGATCGATCCATCGAAGCGCTGGTCGAAGTTCGTGGTGAATGGCCGCTTCGGCGAAGACATCGATTTCGCGAACGCGACGTCGGCGCGCAGCATCGTGGCCAGCGTGTCGACGATCCTCCGTCCGACGCCGAAGCTGCAGGCGGAGCTGCGCTGGAGTCATGAGCGGCTCGACGCGCGCGAGACCACGAACGACGGGCGTCTCTACACCGCGGGCGTGCAGCGGCTGAAGATGACCTACAGCTTCACGTCGAAGTCGCTGCTGCGCGTCATCGGCCAGTACGTCGAGACGGACTTCGAGCCGCAGCGCTACTCGTTTCCCGTTCCCGACAAAGCGGGCTCGTTCCTTGCCTCCGTGCTCTACAGCTACAAGCTGAACTGGCAGACCGTGCTGTTCGTCGGCTACGGCGACGATCGCATTCTCGACGAGCACGCAGACCTGCTGAAGGCGAATCGCACATTATTCGCGAAGATCTCGTACGCGTGGCAGATGTGAGCGGTTGGCGGTTGGCGGTTGGCGGTTGGCAGTTGGCGGGGAAGCCGCCCGACCGTGGGTGGGTGGTGGGCTCCCGCCAACCGCCAACCGCCAACTGCCAACCGCCAACTATCTGTTAGCATTCGCGCCCTGGAATCCAACCCTGGAGGTTGAACTTGAAACGTTTTTTCACGGCAGCATTGACGATTGCGCTCATGGCGTGCTCGCAGACCAGCGACACGACGCCGCGCAGTGAGACTGCGACCGAGACCGCAGCATCCGACACGACCGCGACCGCGGAGACCACCACCACCGTCGCGGCAGCAGAACCAGCGCAGGAGAAACCGATGAGCGCGTACGAGAACAAAGTCGCCGAGTTGCACACCACCGCCGGCGAGATCGACATCCGCTTCTTCCCCGATGTCGCACCGAATCACGTGAAGAACTTCATCGACCTCGCGGAGCGCGGCTTCTACGACGGCACGAAGTTCCATCGCGTGATTCCCGGATTCATGATCCAGGGCGGCGATCCGAACACGAAGTCCGGCGACCCGTACACCTGGGGAACCGGCGGCAATCCGGGGAAATACGTGAACGCGGAGTTCAACACGGTGAAGCACAAGCGCGGCATCGTGTCGATGGCTCGCGCGAGCGATCCGAACAGCGCGTCTTCGCAGTTCTTCATCATGGTCGCCGACTATCCGTCGCTCGACGGCCAGTACTCGGTCTTCGGCCAGGTGACGAAGGGCATGGACGTCGCGGACAAAATCGTCTCCGCTCCGAAGGGTCAGGGCGATCGGCCGCACAACCCGACGGCGATCACCAAGATCGTCATCCGCGACGCGCGCGAAGACGAGAAAGGTCCAGCCCCGAAATAAGCGACATTGGAGTGCGGTGGCCATGCCGCCGCACTCCATCAACTATGAACCTTCCCTCCGAAGCCGCCTCCAGCGTCACGGAGTGGCTCGGCCCCGACTGGACCGCTCGATCTCTCGCCGGTGACGCATCCGTCCGCGCGTACTTTCGCGTGACGACGAAACGCGGCGAGACGTTCATCGTCACGGTTTACCCCGAGGATGTGCGGAAGCAGCTCGGGCACTTCCTCGACGCGTATGACGCGGTGGCGTCGTGCTGTGCCGTGCCCGAAGTGCTGCGCCATTCCGAGTCCGCGGTGCTGCAGCGCGACGTCGGCGAGCGGACGCTCTTCGCCGCGCTGCATCAGAATCGCGAAGAGGGTCTCGGTCTGTATCGCGCGGCGATCGATCTGCTCGCGGCGTTCCAGAAGGCGCCCGACCGCGAGCTGAATCCGCCGTTCTCGGCGGCCTTCTTCATGAACGAGCTGGAGATGGCGCGGGAGTTCTACGTCGAGAAGCTGATGGGCTTCGACGGCGAGCCGCTCCGGCCCATCATGAAAATGATCTGCGAGAACGTGACGCGTCATCAGTACGCGCTATGCCATCGCGATTTTCATGGACAGAATATTCACGTTCTAAATGGCACGCTATTTCTAATCGATTATCAGGAT
>Ga0075418_10004113_pt1 | contig 16560 bp, 5 predicted proteins | sample SoiMetdeltSBSDD2_FD_81776 | JGI IMG/M metagenome (GOLD analysis project Ga0075418, IMG submission 81776) | Bulk soil microbial communities from a Populus tree surrounding site in Tennessee, USA - Soil MetaG P. deltoides SBSDD2 | ecosystem: Environmental > Terrestrial > Soil > Tree plantation... | reverse complement strand
CAAAAGAAAGAAGAAGAAGAGGTCGTTCAAGAATCTCCATTGGAATTTAAGGGCGGGCCAACTTTTAACGATAGTGAGGAACCACCTCCCGATGACGAAAATAACATCCAACGAAAATGTGCGGCCTGCGAGAAAGAAGAAAAGTTACAAGCAAAATCGAATTCATCAGCTCCGCCTGAGTCGTCATCAGAGATTGAAAATACTTTGAACGCCTCGAAGGGTGGAGGCGCTCCGATTGCGAACGCTCCGCGCCAACAAATGGAGGAATCCTTTGGCACTGATTTTTCCAATGTTCGCGTTCACACTGACAGCACTGCAGCCCAAATGAATAAAGCCTTACAAGCTCAGGCCTTCACCCATGGCAGCGACGTTTATTTTAACTCCGGTAAGTACAATACCGAAAGTACGGAAGGGAAGCATCTACTAGCACACGAATTGACCCATACGGTCCAGCAGGGAGAAAGTGTCCGCCGGAAAGCCGCACCGAATGCCAACAATCCAAATCAAAAAGAAACGGCTGCCGAAGCAGTGGCTCCATCTAGTTCGGAAGTTGTCGATATTTCCACCGGCCAGTTTTCACCGTCTGAAAAAGTGAAAGCCGAGATTCAGGAGGCGGCCGGCAAGGGGTTGGATGTAAGGGTTGTCGTCCCCAATATTTCGGACGTCGGAAAAATCAAGATAAGGATTGATAGCCGCGGAAATTACCAGGCAGTAGGGGGCCAACGGGGATACATGCCCGTGTTGAATCCGTGGGCCCAACAAATGGGAGGGCTGTACCTCAGATTCACGGTTAAGAACAATGAAGTGACCGGAGGCTTTGTATCGCCAAGTCTTAAAGGAGGAAATCCGAATGAATGGATTAGGAAGATCCAGGAAAATGCTGCGCTGTTGGGTGGTTTGGGATTGAAGGTCGGGAAATTGCCGAAGCCAGTAAACGAATTTAGCGCAAATAGTTTCAGGATTGGATTTACTGAAGGTCAGGTGGAAGTGGGTGGCATTTTAGATGCCAAGTTCAATTTTTTCCTGGAAAATGGAGCCAAGCCCAAGATCGACGGAACGGCTGATGTGAATGTCAAGGGTGTTGCGAAAGGTCAGCTGGTTCTCGACAATACGAAAGACAAACTTACGGGAGAAGTAAGTCTCGCCATAGAGTTCAAAAACTTTACAGGAAATGTTACTGCCAAATATAACGAGGATGGCAGCATCGATATTCATGGCAAGGGCGCTTATAGTGCAGATAAGCTTTCTGGTGAGATTAATTTTGTGGCCACAGATACGCAGTCGGCAAACAATTTTGCCAAGGATGCGATTAAAGAGGCCGGCGGAAAGGAAAATGTTCAGAACGCCTCACCACCCGAAGCCGCTCCGCTACCGAAGGAAGGTAAGAAAGATCGGGCACTTGCTGCGGTTGGTCAGCTTCAATTCCATCTCACCGAGTGGTTTGCAGGTACCGTGAACGTTATCGTCGACGGCAAAGGTGACGTCACAGTTATTGGAAGGATTGCACCGCCGGCCGAAGTCGAACTGTTCAAACAGAAAGACTATGACAAAGAAATTATTTCGCTAAAGGTTGAAGCCGGATATGGAATACCTGTTGTCGGTACGATCGGTGTGTTTGCCGGTGTAAGCCTAAGTGCTGTAGCGTATATCGGGCCGGCAAAACTTTATAACATTGAAATCCTGGGTACTTATTCAACCGATCCGGAAGTTCAAAAAAATATTCAGATCGCGGGATCGATTAACATATCAGCGTATGCTGGTTTGCGGCTGCGCGCTGAAGGTGGTGCCAAGCTTACGATTCTTTCGCATGACCTGAAACTGGGTGTTGGAGTAAATGCCGATGTTGGCGTCAAAGCTTATGCTGATGCAAGGCCAACCATAGGTTATCGCGATCCCGGCGAATTTTATATTAGTGGTACGGCGCAGATGGTAGCCCAACCGATGTTAGGACTGAGTGGGGACTTCTTCATCGAAATCGATACACCATGGTGGTCACCGATTGATGACGACCGGTGGGTGTGGCCTATTGGTTCAATGGAGTGGCCGTTGTCGGATCCGATCGGATTGAACGCTACGATGAAAGAATACGTGCTCGGATCAGGCACTGCGCCCGATATAACATTTGAAAAGCCGGCATTCGAACCAGAGAAGTTCCTCACCAAGATGGTGGACAAGGAGCTGCCCGACAAGACCGGTGCCGACAAAGGCGGTAAAGGCGAGTTCAAGGAAGATGGTACTGTGGTCAAACCCGACGTACCTGATCCAAACGCTAAAGTGGAAGAACCGGGAGGAGTGGCTGCGCCGGGCAAAGAACCATCAAAACTAAAAGACAAAAAGAAGAAGGCGCCGCCGGATGCAAAGACACAGCAGGAAGCGGCCAAACTGTTCCAGGATGGCGCGAAAATGCTTGAGAGTGTAAAGGGACCGTTGTCGAAGGGTGACCTTAAGAAAACATTGGATGGTATCGAAAAAAGTGTTCCAGGTATCAAGTATCATATCAGACTCGACGGAGATCAATGGAAGGTCACAGCATCGGCGAAAGAGATTGATAATCCGAAGCCGTTCAAGGTTTCAGCTATTGTGACCGATGAAGACAGAAAAGAGGAGACAAAGCCGCAGAAGACGGATACGATTACGGCTGCGCTATCCGAAATAGATGTGGAGGGTAAGAAACAAACGGACGGCGGAGAAATCACACAGGTTGAGGCGGAAGAAATCAAGAACAAGGTCAACGCAGATCATCCATCTGTAATAAAAATTTCATACGTAAAGGATGGAGGAGCCAGCTGGGATTTTGAATATGTCCAATTGGTGAAGGAGAAGTCAATTCTGAAGAATGTGGGGGGTACCGAGAAACCGCCGAAGATGGATCCTGCGCTGGATAAGTTACGGGGTCTGAATGTTTCCGAAAAAGTCATTAACGATATCATTGCCATTGCGACCCGTCAACCCTCACCAGTGAACTTTTATGCCGATCTCTACATGTTTGCACTCAACCAGACATTGGGAAGAGATGTATTTGATGTAATAATAAACGGACTAGCAGGGCATGGAAATTTCAAGAGTGCTTTGTTTTTAATGGTCCGAATTTCGCGTAGCGTAGATGTATCAGAACTGGTCAAAGTCTTTACGCTGGATGATTTAAGCAACTTACGAAAAAAACATGTTGAAGGATCAGACACGGATTTTTCGAATGCACTTAATAGAATCGCTTCGAAGGTGGATGGCACTCGTGTCCAAATTTTAAATTTGCTCAAGCTTGTCGAAGGAGATCCCGAAGGCCTGACTAAGTTACTTATTGCGATCAAACAGTTGGAGGGTCCAGGAAAATTTGATCCGCAGAAAATAAGAAAATCTCTGAAGTTAAGTGAGCGAGTCGAAGAAGCAATTGCCGAAGGCAGCGACAAAACTGTTAAAGAACTATTCAAGGGGAAAGTCAAGGGCAAAGACGAGGATGAGAAATGGCGCGTTGCGGAATCCCTAACCTCGAAAAGAGAGGAAGGAGAAAAGGAGAAGAAAGGTGACCTCGCTCCAAGTTTCGTCGGAATCGAACGCCATGCAGCGAAGCTTCTGACAAATAAAAAGATAGATCTTGTAAAATGGGGTGTTCTTGTAGACGCAATAAATAGCACTGATCTACCCGTTTCGATTAAAAATAACTTGATAGGTCGTGCATGGGCTGCAGCAAAAGTGGAATCTTACGAACAACAAAGTTATACCGTTGTAGAAGAAGTCCATATTTACGTACGTGATGAGAGAGGAGAAAAATCCACAGAATATGCAAAAATGGACGCCGTCTTAGTGAAGGGAGCAAAAATTCTTTATAAGGAATTTAAATCCTCCCAAGAAGCCTCAAGCTCCGCAGCTCAAATAAAAGTTTATAAACTTCTACAGACGGAGGAGGGTATCAAAAAGCTGTATCCTGATGGGGATCGAGCTAGGCAGGCATTTGGTGGAGCAAAAATGCCAAACTTCAGGCCTGGAACTGTGGCCATAGAAAAGGGACCTGCCAGGAAGAAATAATTAATTTGAAATTAATCCATCCATGGGCTTCATAACAGGTGGTTTTATTGTTAAAGACAAAGAAATGCTTCCCGATAGGGATATACTAAGGTTGCTGGGAAGGGGCAAATTTAGCAGTACTAAACACGTGACCATGGAGGAAGTAACGTCTCGTAAGTTTTACGGGGTTGGAATAGCAAGAATTGCAAACCTCATTTTTGTTTTCGGAAGCGACATTGCATTCTCATTTTCATTTGAAAATGCTCAGCCCTCTAAACTAGATAAGGCTTTCGAAAATTTATCAAAAGGCTCAGAGATACTTTGCTTCAGTATAAATAGCATAGCAGAAACATATGCTTGGTCAATTTTCCAAAACGGAAAGAGGACGCGTGTGAAATGTGTTGCTGAGATGAAATCTATATTTGATCTCGGAGAAGAATCGGAATATGAAAAAGATCTTGAAGCAACCGAGGGCGGAATGATCAAACTAATAGAGAATTTTAGTCACCTTTCTTATTTGGAAATTTTGTCTGAAAAGAACGTGGTGGAAGCATACTATGCTTGACGCAATATAGAAATGAGACAGATTCTACTTAAAAAAGAAGCAAACGGAGTTAGGCGATCTCCTTTTTTTGGCCAAGGGCCTAACAGTGTTTCAGGCAAAAGAGATGTTACTACTTTTTTTAAGGGGGCTTCTAATGCAAATAAGATTGGGATCACCGATTCAACTTATTTAAAGGAAAACGACGAAGCAACAGGGAGTCAATTTTTGAACCCGTTTGTCCATCAGATTGGAATGACGAATACATCGTGCGACAAAGTTCCAAGTACTAAACGTCAATCGAGTCACAATATTCAACGAAAGTGCGCGGAATGTGAGAAGGAAGAAGAAAAGAAAACACAACGCTCAGGGAAAGCTGGCGCGACTCAAATTTCTAGCGGCGTAGAAAACAATCTGGCGAATCTTGAGGGAAAGGGGAACGTACTTTCTGAAGATACATTGACCGAAATGTCGTCTTCTTTTGGAAATGACTTTAGTGGCGTACGAATTCATACCGACAGCGAATCAACAAGACTCAACAAACAATTAAACGCGCAGGCCTTCACTCACGGAAACGACATCTATTTCAACGAAGGCAAATACGATCCCGACTCAAAGTCCGGAAAACATCTGCTGGCTCACGAACTTACCCATGTGGTTCAACAACAGGCCGCACCAAAAACAATACAACGCGCGCCCAATGACAAACACGATCTTACTGCTACATCATTGTCAGGCGATCCTATTCTCGAAAAAACCTTTGACAACGAAGCTATCGTCGGAAAATTTGCTAATTCAAAAGGTGAACATGTAAAAAGAATCCAGGAAGCGTTGCTTCAATTGGGAATCGGCGTAGGTGAAGCGGGAGCAGATTCAAAATACGGCACAGATACAGAAAACGCTGTAAAAGATTTTCAGCTGCAAGCCGGTATGAGCGAGTCGGAGCAGGATGGGATCGTCGGAAGGAAAACGCTTGGGCTATTGGACCGGAGCGTTCGGAATGACGCGGTATCTTCGGATACCGATAAAGCTGAAGACGATCTGACAGTAAAAGATCCCAAGAAAAAAGCCGGCGACGAGGCTTGTAAAGGAAAGCCGACAGACAAAAGTTGTGACGATCCAACATCACCTCCCGTCCAAGCAACGATCGTGGAAGCTGCTCAGAAAGCAATCGACATGATCGACAAAGTTCTGGACGAACAGTTGCCCCCGAAAAAAACTAAAAAGACGAACTATCCCGATATTTTTAACAGGATCTTCAGAAACAACGACTCCAGGGATGAAAGCTTTAAAATTGCTGAGGTTAAAAAAATCTACGAAGAAGTAAAGGACTTTCTCGGTAGGTTAAAAAAAGAGAAAGATCTTTCACGATGTGGCACTCAGTGTGACGGAGGATGTAGAAGCGGATCGCCCGCCTATCACTCAAAGAATAAGGATAAGAAAAACAGAATTACTTTTTGTCCTGACTTTGAAAAAGACAAGGATAAGATACTTATCGTTCTTCACGAAGCTCACCATGCATCCATACCAGGTTCAAGTGACCAAGCTTACGCAGAAACCCGCTTGTTTGATAAGCTTGATCATGCAAAGGCTTTGTTGAATGCGGCATCGTTCCATGTCTATGCCGCATGGGTGGACAAACCTGGTAGTCAACCTATCGGACCCAAAATCAAGGATACTAATCTTATTAGCGATCCGACTCAAAAGAATAATGTGGATTTTACGCTAGCATTTATCCAGCAGTGGTTCCGGTTGATACCGTTTGATGTATCTGGCACCGTTCAAGGTGCGCAGGAGGCAAAAAAAGAAGGAAAGTATACGCAGAACAATCCAGAAGTATTTATGGCATTAGTTTTTTCAAAGTGGTTTGGATTGACCAGCCCGCCAGCTGTACCAACCGATAAGGATATAGCTACACTTCAGGCGATTGACGATCGGGTCACGACAATGGATAAAGCATTTAAAGTTCCTTTTGTAATCCTGGAAACAAAAGATCAAAGCTTTTGGACAAAAGGACCGGGTGCTGACATTGTTTTAAACCAAAACGTGCTGAAGTTAGACCGTATCCATATGGCTATCGCGTTGCTACAAGAGTTAGTTCATGCTACACCAAACATTAGCGCTGACAGTGAAGCGTTGTACGTCGGGACTGTAAACGATATGCGCAATCTTCGGAATTTGGATCCTTAAAAAAGGCTGATTGCATTGTGCTTATTGTTGCCGGAGTCTCTAGAATTTGAACGCGGTTGATAGCCTACAGAACACTTGACAGCTTAAGGAGGCAGGAACCATCCGGAGGATACACGTATTGCAGGCAGATGGAAAGAGTTTTGGCGTCACATGTTTTCAGTAGAGATGGCTTGTCATTTGACCCGGACGTAATAAATGATTCAGGACCAACATCTCAACAAAGACAAGCAATTAATGCATACCGGGCCGGATTGAGCAGCCTAGACTGGTCCTATTGAAATTTAAGATTGGCAGTCGGAACGAGATCTACTAAGTTGACTAGGCATGGTTAAAATTATTAACCAACAGACGCATGACGATAACGTGGGAAGTGAAAAAAAACGTTGTAGCCCGCGTGCGCCATTTTTTTCCAAACGGTCAATTCTCCAAACCCAGCCACAAACGGATAACTTTTTCCCAAGTAAATCATTCATCAATCAATTCAATGGCTCTAATGGCAACGACCGAAGTGTTGACGTGAACACTAGAATGCATCAGTCGAGCAGCGACCCAAACATCATAAAGGCGTCGAGTAAAAGTATCCAACGAGTGTGCTCGGAATGTGAGAAGGAAGAAGAAAAGAAAATACAGCGCTCATCGGAAGCTAGCGCGACTCAAACGTCTAGCGGTGTCGAAGACAATCTGAAAAAACTTGAAGGAAAGGGACACGTACTCCCTGAAGAAACATTGATGGAAATGTCGTCTTCTTTTGGAAATGATTTTACCGGCGTACGCATTCACGCAGACAGTGATGCTACGCGACTAAACAAAAACTTAAACGCCCAGGCCTTTACGCACGGCAACGATATCTATTTCAACGAAGGTAAGTACGATCCCAACTCAAAAGACGGAAAACATCTTCTCGCCCATGAACTCACACACGTCGTCCAACAACGATCTGCGCCAAAGTCCATTCAACGCCAGCCTGGTGACAAGCACGATCTCACCGCTACCTCCCTTTCCGGCGATCCCATCCTCGAAAAAACATTCGACAATGAAGCGATCATCGGAAAATTTTCTAATTCAAAAGGTGAACATGTAAGAAGAGTTCAGGAAGCGTTGCTTCAATTGGGAATCGGTGTAGGTGAATCTGGAGCAGATTCAAAATACGGCAACGATACTGAAAAAGCCGTAAAGGATTTTCAGCTGAAAGCGGACATGAGCAAGCCTGAGCAGGATGGGATCGTTGGAAGGAAGACGCTGGGCCTACTAGATAGGAGCGTGAGGAATGATGCAGTATCTAAGGATACGGATATAGCAGAAGACGATTTGAAGGTAAAGGATCCTAAGAAAAAAGCCAAGGACAAATCTTGCGAGGGACAGCCCACAGAAAAAAGTTGTGACGATCCAAAAACGCCTCCTTTCCGTACAACGATCGTTGCATCTGCACAAAAGGCAATCGAGATGATCGATAAAGTGTTGCGTGAGCAATTGCCACCCAAAAAGACTAAAGAAACTGACTACCCGGATATCTTTAGCAGGATATTCCGAAATAATGATTCCAGGGATATCAGCGCTAAGGTTGACGAGGTTAAAAAAATCTACGAAACAGTAAAAGACTTTCTCGGTAGGTTAAAAAAAGAAAACGATTTAGTACGGTGCGGTACTTTGTGTGACGGAGGATGTAGAAGCGGATCGGAGGCTTATCACACTAAGACCCGTGTTGGGAAGGACATTATTACCATTTGTCCTAACTTTGAACAAAGGAAAAACAACAAAGCCATCATTTTCCATGAAGCTCATCATGCAGCTATTCCAGGGTCAAGTGACAAAGCTTACAAGGACACCCGCTTGTTTGAGAAACTTGATCACATAAAAGCGTTATTGAATGCCGACTCATTCACTGTCTATGCGGCATGGGTAGACGTTCCTGGCAGTCTACCCATTGGGCCGCCGATCAAAGACACTAACTTGATTGATGATAAGACTCAAAAAGCAAATGTTGACCTGGCACTAGCTTTTATGCAACAATGGTTTAGGCTAGCGACATTTGATTTATCTGAAACTGTGACAGGCGCACAGGAGGTAAAACAACAAGGAAAATACACCGAAAAGCAAAACAACACAGGGGTATTTATGGAATTCGTTTTTTCTAAGTGGTTTGGATTGACATCACCACCTGCAGTACCAACAGAAAAGGATATAGAAACGCTCCAGGCAATAGATGACCGCGTCGGTACCATGGACAAGGCCATTCTTAAACTTGCGTTTGTAATCCGGGAAACAAAAGATCAAAGCTCTTGGGCAAAAGGACCTGGGCAAGACATCACCTTAAACCAAAATGTGTTGAAACTAGACAGTATCCATATGGTCATTGCGTTGCTACAAGAATTAGTCCATGCTACGCCAAACATTAGCGCTGATAGTGAAGCATTGTACGTGGGGACTGTAAACGATATGCGTAACTTTCGGAAATTGGATCCTTAGAATTTTCTTGGTTGGTGATAATTGTAATGCGCAAATCCTTTACTTCAAACTGTACAGTTTGGGTTAGTGAAACGACGCGACCATAGTAACCCTTGTTCGTAGGACATTTTAGAGAAGACCCAAAAAGGCTAGATAGTTAAGTCCGTAGTCAGCCCCGTCACCCAAAAGGGGTGCCTGTGTTACACGAACGATCTAGTGTTTCGGCTTAGAGGGGGAATCAAAGGAACCAAGCGCTCTCAGGAAAACTGGAATGGCAGCGATCAGCGCGCCAAGGAATGCCATGATTTCATTCGCTAATCCTCGCTGCGTGTAGAGTAGGAACAACAAGCCAATCGCGAGGATGAATAGTATCGGTCCTTTGACGCTACTCCATGTGCCATGGGTCAACGTGTCTTTGCGCATAGCCCGAACTTCTTCGGGATTTACATAGGTGAGCACAAAATTTCTAAAGCTCCTATTCATAATACTTAAAGTCCGCTTTTGGGTGAATACACCTTTGTAAATGAGATGAATAATGCTTGGCGCATTTTTTACATTGACCAAGCCATCTTCGGCGAGATCATAAATTAGAAAACGTTCGTCTTTTGAACAGGTCGACCAAATAGAAGCATAGTATGTATAGGCAAGGCTCTTTACTTTTTCGGACAATTCTTCCAAAGTCAAATGATCCTTGTTCGCGATATCAACCAGGCTGTACATTGTCGGTCTCAGATTTCGTAAGAACAAACCATGATTGCACTCCTTTTCAATGAATTCATAGTAATGATGATTTTTCCTCCAATGCTCCTCTGTAATGCCGAATTCAGCCATTATTGCACCTTTGGATAACCGCACTTTTTGCAGTGGATAGAAGATAGCGTAGAAGTGACTGAATACTGCGTTCCAGCGCTCCCTCAAAATATTATCATCATTGTATTGCTCCAGCAACTGCGTTGTGTGAATGGTTGATAGAATTACAATTTTCTTTTTCCACGTCAGAAAAAGGTGTTCCAAAAGCTGAAGTTTTAAATTGTTGCGCGGGATATTCTGGAAATCAAATTCAAAATGGTCTATGATGATCACTTCGTATTTTACCATTTCCTCCTTGTTTGGCAGCGTTGAATTCCAGGGTTTCTGAAGGTCAAGTTCCACGAGATCGAGCGTCAAACGTGTCGGCGGACTTGGAGGGTACAACTTATCCACGTAATCTCGTTTGCCTGAAAAAGGCAAACCAATGATAAAAAGGTGATTACTAAATGGGGGCCAGCTGCGTTCGTCGTTCTTCTTAATTTGCGCGTGCGTTTCTGTCGTAAGTAAGAACAGGTCTGCCTCGGTCAAATTCCGGTTGACGTCGAATATGAAAATCCGGGTGACGAGATACCTTAAGAAGATGAAGAGAAAAACCAATGCGATTATGCCGTATATCCAAACCGTCAATCGCGGGAAACCATACTTTTGAACGTGCGATACCAGACGTAAGGATTTTTGTGAGGTTTCCCAAGGAACCCTGCTAAAGGCTAAGAGATCATCAGATCTGTACCATCTCCACGGGCTGTTACCAACTAAAACATGCCATTCATCGTCTCTTCTTAAAAAGTTCAAACCAGATGCATCCAACATCGGACCAATAAGTTTTGCGAGTCTGCCGATTTTCAAACTGTCCCAATTTTGCGACACGCTCAGAAGGGAATCCGTATTCAGTCGAACCGGTTCATCAACCCGATAGATCCTGGCGTCTTCTGTCTCCTTCGATAAAAATTCCTTTGCCGTTCCAGACTGCAACATCATGGTATATTTCATGCGTTCGAGGTTGAAGGCCTTTCGATGAAATTCAAAGGCAGGGATTATAGCAATTGCCAAGAACAAAGATGATAGCGCTAGACTGTAGGAGGTTCTTAGAGAAAACCGTTTCAGAAATTCCCGGACAGCAGCTACGAGGTGAATGGATTTGAACTTTGCGGTATTTTGGCTGATATACAACCATGATGCTACTACAAGCAAAAGAGTGATTTGGAATACAAAGACCGGCCATTCAGCCCTGACCGAAATTAACATGCCATTCATGACAAGAATAAAAAACAGCATGAAAAATATCAGCACCCTGTTTTGGTTATTGAAAAAATCTGAAACATTTTGATTGTTAAGGAATAGGTAAAATACGGGAAGTATATACAGCGGTGCCACGAAGAAAATAAAGACTTCGTCCATTGGCCTGGCATAGAAAAAAGGCAAGTACAAAAATGCAAGGGCAAGATTCAGTATGGCAATTTTGACATACTCTCTCATCTTTCCTTCATCCGGTTTTAACCAATCTGAGCTTCGGCGAACGGGAAATTGTCTTAAGGATCTTCTCCAGGTGAACCAGATCGTCAGAATGGCGAGCATGATCAGGACAACATGGCTAATGACCAATACGAAGGTGACTTCGATAACGTAAGCCTTGGACTGCGCTTCCGCAGAATGGTCGCGCATGGTAATTAGAAATAACGGAAATTGTTTTAATGGCTTAATGTAAAAATCATGTGGTCTGTTTTCATATACGACCCTCGAGACTTTTTCCTTGCTGTAAAGAATACTTCCTACATCATACTTGATGTCACATTCTTCAAAGATGTTTTCATTCAAATTTTTTTCAGAATTCGAGTGAAATAAAACCACGCCGGCCTTGTCTGCAATGCAGAACTTATATCCTGGCGGCAAAACGCAATCGATCACAGATTTCAATTGACTTTGAATCGAGACCACGGGAAGACTATCTTTTTTCCATATTGCTATGTTAGCCCGTTCCCAACCATTATTCCACGACCTAATGGATTCGAACGCGATCGAGTCTCCGCGCTCGTTCAGAGGCCAGAGGTCATGATGAAAAGCATTTCTAAAGTAAGGCCGGTTGGATACGTCAATTTTACGAGTAGGTTTCTTTGCTGTCGCCCATTTGAATTTTTGCAATCCTGAAGAGTCAATCCATGTGATAAAGTCAAATGCCTTATAGCTTGGGTTGAAGGCAATATTTTCTTTGGAGTCATTTGCACATGCGATGGTTTTGCCGCCAGCAACGTTAGTGATGTCACAAGCTTGAAAATTGGTGTCTGCCATTTTGAGCGTCTTATAAGCGGCCAAAACTTCCTCTTCAAAAGCGCTGTCGATTTGAGTGGCCAGTTTACTGAGATGACTCTTACTTAAATCATTTTTGTTATATAAGTAATCGTGATCTAGCGAAACGATTATGACGGTCCACAAGAAGCAGCCTAACAAAAATGAGAACGCACAAAGTGTGACATCGATTCTATTGAGTTTTTCATTTTTGCTGATAAGCACAACTTTGATCCAGGGTAAAGACAACAAGACAATTAAAGTGATCAGGATCGAAGTATAGAGGACGGATCGATCGAAGTTCCGCGTTTCATTCAAATATGATTCCCACGATTGCAAACCGATCAATGCCCATTCGTTTTTCTGAACGGAAAATTTGTAAGCAAATATTTTATAGTCGACACCGCTTAGTTGGACTTCTGGGCTGGACTTCTTCAGATAATTTTTGATGGAATCGCGCGATCCCAAAGGGTGACTTTCGTAAAGAATTTCTCCTTCCTGCCCCGATGTGTTTACAACGATATACTCATCAAATATATTAGGCTGCAGCAAGGCACTGACAAACATTTGCACCGGGATGTGCGATTCAGCAAGGAAGCGCTTACAATAAGCAGGTTTTCCCTTGGGGCATTCAATAATATTATTTGCTTGACAAACATTAATTGTATCGCGAAATGAAAAGCCCCAGCCATCCCGGCCAAGTTTCAGTTCTGCAGCTATTGGCTGGGATGTCGTTGATTTGACAAATTTATTCGACACTGACTTTAAATCGTCCAAAATCATAGGAAACTTGTCATCTTCGATCTCGCTTTTTAGTTGCAACTTCAAATTATCTGCGATCAGGTCATTGCAGGAGGGATATCGAGCCTTGTTATTCTTTAAGATGTAATCCAGATTGTATTGCAAGAAATTCTGGGTAATATCACGGTTGGTATATGCATTGACCTTTCTGCGAATACTTTCCGCGCTGTTGATCAGTACTTTATAATTTCTTTTGTTGACGTATTCTTCCTTATCCTTAACATAAATAAAAAAATATAGTACAACCAGGCCGATGGCGACCCCAATGATAATAATTAGGACAAGAGATTGCCTTAGTTTTCCCGCTGATATACTCATAATGGTAGCGAACCGTATGCCGCAATTTTGCCAACATTTCCCTGAGTCCGGGCGGAAATGGTTTGATTACTCAATTTAACTTTACTGCATCACAACTTTATCCATTTGTCAAAATATATTTCAGATTTGTACCAGGTGGTATCCCCGTAAAAAGGCGGTAAAATATTTTGGGCCCGCTCCAGTTTGTTTTGATAATTATCATAAATTCAGGAGCTGATTTCGGGGTGGTATCTCCACCATTTAGCAGTCATTTATTCTACGGTTCACGTCGTCATTAAACTTCACAATTATGCGTGAAATTCCCGTACTCGCTTATTACTTTGGAAAGGAAGACGAAGAAGTCATCCGTCAATATGTAACTGTTCAAGAGACGACCGCCAGCTTTATCTACGGGCTTATCAAAACCAACGATATCGCTCAACTGAAAAAGAAAGGGATACTCGTCGATATTGTTCAAAACTCGTCTGACTCACAAGGGGGAGTAGGCCGAAACCTTTTTCCGGATTCCGGTACCCGAGTTTTTCATTATCAGAATGACTCGTCAAGCGTTGGCCCTGTTCCGAAAAAAAATCTTTACCTCATCCAAATCAAAGGATCGCTTCTTCCTTCGTGGAAAAAGAAGCTGGATGACAGCAGCGTTCGTATCGTTGAGAACCTGCAGAACAATATTTATAAGGTCGAGACATCAAACGATATTTCATTCCTGCAGGGACTTGATTTTGTGGCAAGCGCGAGAGCGTTCGAATCCAATGACACGGAGGTGATCGTAAGGCGATCAGTGATTCCGGGTATGGATATGTTCGACCCCATTGCAGCAAAGATTGCAGTCTATGACATCCGTGTCGATGAACCTCAAACGGACAACGTGCTAAAATTTTTCGAATCCAAAAACGTTCCTGTCCTGGCATCCCGACCGGGAAAGATCAGAGTACGACTTTCCGGAACAGGTGTCCTCACGGAGGTTCGGAAAATTGCTGGCGTGGACCTTATTGAAGAATTTATCAAACCTGAACTTCACAATGATAAGGCCAGACTTTTTTTGAACATTGAAAGGCAAACCGGAAGTGGTCTAAACATCAACATTCCATATCAGGGCGAGGGCCAGATTGTTGGCGTTGCTGACACGGGCATCGACGTAAATCATCCTGACCTGCGCGATCGAATACACAAAGTCGTGGCCTTAGGCCGTCGGGGTGATCCCAGCGATCCCAACGGACATGGCACACATGTTTCGGGATCGATCGTTGGCAATGGGAGCGCTTCGAAAGGACTGATAAAGGGTCTTGCGCCAAAAGCAAAGTTGTTCTTTCAGTCGGTAATGGACGCCGAGGGAAGCTTGGGCGGTCTACCCCTTGACTTGCGTGATCTTTTTCAAGAAGCCTACGACGAAGGCGTGCGAATTCACAACAACAGCTGGGGCGCAATGGCCGAGTCTGAATATCTTTTTAACTCCCTCGAAGTGGATGAATTCGTCTACAACCATAAGGATATGCTCATTGTTATTTCCGGCGGCAACGAGGGGACGGCTCTACAACCCAGGAATAGCAAGGCAGGATTTGTGGATTGGTTGTCATTGGGATCTCCCGCTACGGCAAAAAATGCTCTCACTGTAGGTGCCAGCAGGAGCAGTAGAACCACGGGTGGTTTTGCTTCGCTTACGCATGGACAAGCATGGCCAGATGTCTATCCTGATGATCCGATGTGGGGCGAAAAAATTTCCGGTGATGTGGAATGTCTTGCCGGCTTTAGCAGCCGCGGCCCCTGCGGAAACGAAAGCCGTATCAAACCGGATGTCGTCGCGCCGGGTACCGATATCGCCTCAACGAAATCGAGCATTGCACCCACGGGCAATTTCTGGGGTCCATATCCCAAGAATAGGGCGTATGCTTTTATGGGGGGAACCAGTATGTCGTCGCCGATCGTTGCCGGATTTGCAGTCCTGGTCCGCGAGTATTTCGTTAAGGCATTTTCATACCAGCCCAGTGCTGCATTGTTAAAGGCCGCCATTATTAATAGCACGAGAACGCTGGAGGGTCGTGACTCCCTGGCCGATCATGATTTCATTCCCAATTTTCACCAGGGGTTCGGTTGTGTGGATATGAAGAATGCAATACCCAATGAGTTGCAAAAAGATCTTAGCCTTGTATTCGTTGATTCGTGGAAGCGGTCTAACCTGCAGTTCAATAGCACCGGGGAACGGTTTCTCTTTTCGATCGCGGTGGAAGAAGGAGTTCCGTTGCGAGTATGTCTCTGCTGGACGGATCCTCCAGGCCGGGGGTTGCAAAATAATTTGAATCTGTTCCTGATGCACAAGCAACAGCAACGCCAGTGGACGGGCAATGCGAACATACCTAGAACCATTACCACTTTTGATCGGGATAATAACGTAGAAACAATACGCGTCGAAAATGTCCAGGCCGGCGAATATCTGATCGCCGTTCAGGCCGCCAATGTCATTTTTAGTCCACAGGATTTTGCCTTGATAGTGACCGGTAAACTGACCTCTCAACTAATTCAGCTTTAAAAAAACAACATTATGTTCACCTTAAGAATAGTTCAAGCCAAGTTTGGCGATTGTCTTATCGTAGAATACGGAGACAAAAAAAATCCTAAATACATGCTGATCGACGGCGGGCCCGGAGGTGTCTACTCAGGATCTCTTCGGGACGAACTCGTGAATATAAAGAAGAAAGGGGGACAAATCGACCTCATGGTACTAAGTCACATCGACGGCGATCATATAGTGGGACTTATTGACTTGCTGGAGGAACTGAAACAAAATGCGGCGGATGAAGAAGAGGAGGTAATCAAAATAAAAGAGCTTTGGATAAACTCATTTTCACAGACCATATCTCGCGGAAATAATCTTACCAAAGCTTTGCAAAATATGTTTAAGAGTGTGAACAATGTTGCTTCCACGATGCCGTCGAGTCACCTGGCAATCCAAAGTGTTTTGCAGGGAGATACGTTGAGAAGGAATGCCGCTGTTCTAAACATTCCGATAAATCAATTGTCAAAAAATGACATCATTTCTTGTGAAACCATTTCCGAATGTATTCCTGTTGAGAACCTCAAACTAACCATCATTGGCCCTAACAAGCAAAATCTCGAGAAGCTACAAAAGGAATGGACGGATTGGATCAAAAAGAATGAAGCAAAAGTAATGACAT
>Ga0075418_10004112_pt1 | contig 16564 bp, 19 predicted proteins | sample SoiMetdeltSBSDD2_FD_81776 | JGI IMG/M metagenome (GOLD analysis project Ga0075418, IMG submission 81776) | Bulk soil microbial communities from a Populus tree surrounding site in Tennessee, USA - Soil MetaG P. deltoides SBSDD2 | ecosystem: Environmental > Terrestrial > Soil > Tree plantation... | reverse complement strand
GCCGAAGAGCGCCACGCCGACGTTGTCCTCCTCGAGGTTGAACGCGATGCCGACGACGCCGTGCTCGAACTCGAGCCGCTCGAGGGCGACGCAGTTGTCGAGCCCGTAGACGCGGGCGATGCCGTCACCGACCTGGAGCACGGTGCCGACCTCCGAGAGGTCGGTCTCGACGTCGTACTCCTCGATCCGCTGCTTGAGGATGGACGTGATCTCTTCGGGGCGTAGCTTCAAGGCGAATCTCCTTTGGACTCAGGTTCGGGCCACGAGCTCGCGGCGGAGGCGGTTCAGCCGGCCGCGCACGCTCGCGTCGACGCGGAACGAGCCGGCCTGGAGGATCATCCCGCCGATCAGGTCGGGGTCGACCGAGCGCGTCGCCTCGACGGTGCGACCGGAGGCCTGCTCGATCTTCGCGACGATCGCCTTTGCCTCCTCGTCGCCCAGCTCGTACGCGGTGGTCAGCTCGACGGCGATCCGGCCCTGCTCGCGGTCGACGATCGCCTCATACTCCTCGGCGATCGCCCGGAGCTGGCCGGCCCGGCCCTTGGACGCGACGAGCCGTACGAAGTTGCGCACTACCGGGTCGGCGCCGGTCGTCACCTCCTCGAGCACGCCGGCCTTCGCCCCGGGGTCGAGCTGGGGGTTCGCGAGGAACGCCTCGAGCTCCGGCGTCGTCTCCATCGCCGCGGCGAGCTCCGCGAGCTGGTCGCGGGCCGTGTCGACGCGGTCCCTCTCCCGCGCGGCCTCGTAGAGCGCTCGCGCGTACATGCGTTGGGCAACGGCCACTTAGTTCGTGGACCCTTTCTCGAGCGCAGAGAAGTCGAGGCCCTGAACGGCCTCCTCGACGAGCCGGCGCTGGTCGGCGGTGTCGAGCACCTTGCCCACGACGCGCTCGGTCGCCTCGACGGTCAGGTCGGCGACCTCGCTCCGGATCTGGCCGATCGCGCGTGCCGTCTCGGCGTCGATCTGCCGCCGGGTCTCCTCCATCCGGCGCTGCCGCTCCGTCTCCGCCTCCTGCTTCGCGCGTTCGATCTGGGCGTCGCCGACCTTGCGCGCCTCGGCGAGGATGTCGGCCGACTCCGAGCGCGCCTGGGCGAGGATCGCGCGGTTCTGCTCGAGCAGCTCTCGCGCCTCGTTGCGGGCGTTGTCCGCCTCCTCGACCGCCTGGCGGATGCGGTCGCGGCGCTCGTCGATCGTCTTCTGGATCGGGCCGAACGCGTACTTGCGGAGCACGAAGAACGTGATCGCGAACGCGATCAGCGTCCAGATCATCAGGCCGGGGACGACCTCGATCAGACCGGAATCGGCGAGCACGTTCGGCACGTCAGATCAGCACGTAGGCGAGGAGACCACCGATCAGGCCGTAGAACACGACCGCCTCGGTGAGCGCGAACCCGAGCCACTGGATGCCCTGGAGCTCGCCACGCAGCTCGGGCTGGCGCGCGACGGCCTGGATCATCGAGCCGAAGATGTTGCCGATGCCGACGCCGGCGCCGAGCGCGCCGAGGCCGATGCCGAGCGCGAGCGCGATCGCCTTGCCGGCGTCGGCGACGTCGCCGGTGGTCTCGGCGAGGACAAAGAACGAGGACAGCATGGTTCGAGAAGCCTCCTTAGTGCTCGGGCTCGATCGCCGAGCCGATGTAGATGGCAGACAGAGCGGCGAAGATGTACGCCTGGATTGACACGACGATGACGACCTCGAAGAGATAGAAGACCGTCGCCAGGGCAATCGAGAACGGGGCGATCCACGGCGTGACGAGGAAGATCAGGCCGATGAAGGTGAGGATCAGCATGTGCCCGGCGAGCATGTTCGCGTAGAGCCGGACGCTGAGCGAGATGAGGCGCATGAACTGGCCGAGGATCTCGAGCGGGATGATCAGCGGGTAGAGCCCCTTCGGGACGTCCGGGATCCAGCTCCTGAAGTACCGCCGGACGCCGTTCTCGCGAATCCCCTCGATGTGGGTGAACACCCAGGTCATGACCGCGAGGGCGAGCGTCACCGAGAGGGTCGACGTCGCGGCGAAGAGCGCGAACGTCGGGATCCCGTGCCATTTCTCGTCGGAGAGCGGCAGCGGGATGAACCCGAGCATGTTCACGGTCCAGATGAAGAGGAGCAGCGTCGTGCAGTACGGGAACCACCGCGCGATCGCCTTCGTGGGAAGGCCCTGCTCGGCGATCTGCACCTGGGCGACCTCGTAGATCGTCTCCCCCACCGCCTGGCGCCGGGTGGGGCCGCGGCCGACCTTGACGCGCATCAGCACGATGCCGATCACGCAGGCCACGAGCGCGCCGAGGAGGAGGTACGCGACCGCCTTGTTGATCGAGAGGTCGAGCGGCCCGATGTGGATCGGGATCCACTCGTGGAGCTCCCACTCGTCGGCGGGGTTGAAGTCCTCGTCCGTGGACGACTCGTCGGCGGCGAGCGCAATCGCAGGAAGCGCGAAGAACAGCAGCGTCGCGAGGCCGAGCAGGCGGGTCTTCACGCCTTCGCCTCCGCGCCGAAGTAGGTCACGAGCGAGACGGCGAGCTCGAGGGTGAACGCGAACGCATAGAGGAGCGCGGCGGCGATGCCGACGCTCTCGTCGGAGACGGTGACGACGACGAGGGGAATGCCCACCGCGATCGCCTTGAAGCTCGTGCCGATGCCCCGCATGCCTGCGGCGGCGAGGTTACCCGCCTCGAGCGAGAGTCGCGTCAGGAGCCATGCGAACGCCTGGGCCGCCACCCAGAGCACGGCGGCGAGCAGCCAGCCGTCGAGCGGCCATCCCGCGACGACGAAGACGGGGAGCGCCAGCGCGATCAGCGCGCTGCCCGCGAGCGCCGGCACGAGGCGGCCGGGAATCGGCCGCGGCGTCGAGAACGCGCCCGTGCTCATCCCGTGCTGCCGGCGTAGACCTTGTACACGACGAAGACCGCTAGCGGAATGCCGACGATCGCGCCGACGAGGAGGCCGATCCCCCACGAGCCGAACGCCCAGCCGAGCAGCGCGCCGACGATCATCGCGGCACCCGTCGTGCCGAGCAGGAGACCCGAGGCGGTCGCGAGCGAATGCGGTGAGGAGGCAGTGGCGGCGGCCATGCGGACCGGAGCATATCAGCGAGCTTGTAACAGCCAAACTCACCATTTAGAGCCAAAAACGTGGGAAGTTCGTCACAAGGTGTCCGACTCGAAGTCGGACACCTGCGGCGGACGCTATGCGCTCAGACGCTCGTCCGCGGCCTCGCCGTTCCGGCGGCGCCTGACACGCGGGTTCGCGAGCTTCACGATCTCGAGCAGGTACACGACGTAGACGGAGAAGGCGAGCGCGACGAGCGCGATCGCGACGACCGCGACCGTCTCCCACAGGTGCCACTCGCCGCCCTCGCGGAACGGGATGAATCGCGTCGCGAGCGCCGCCGCCCCGAGGCTCGCGGTCCACGCCCACATCGTCAGCGCGGCGCGCCGCTGCGTGAAGCCGATCTGCATGAAGCGGTGGTGGAGGTGCGAACGGTCCGGCGACGAGATCGGCCGGCGGTACTTGAGCCGCCGCGCGACGACGAACGACGTGTCGATGATCGGGACCGCGAGCACGAGCAGCGGCAGGAACAGGACGACCGTCGATGCGGTCTTCAGAAGCCCCGAGATCGAGACGGTCGCGAGCGTGAAGCCGAGCACGAGGGCGCCGGAGTCGCCCATGAAGATCCTCGCCGGGAAGAAGTTGTGCCGGAGGAAGCCGATGCACGCGCCGGCGACGACCGCCGAGAGGATGGCGGCATCCGTCTTGCCGAGCGAGAGCGCGAGGATCGCGAACGTGAGGCCGGCGATCGCGCAGACCCCGGAGGCGAGGCCGTCCATCCCGTCGAGGAAGTTGACCATGTTCATCACGGCCACGATCCAGACGACGGTGAGGGTCATCCCGACCGCGGCCGGAAGGTCGACCACGCCGACGAAGGGGAACGTGAAGTGGTCGATCCAGACGCCCGACGCGCAGGCGATCGCCCCCGCGGCGACCTGACCGGCGAGCTTCGGGAGCGGGTCGAGGCCGCGGAAGTCGTCGATCGCTCCGACCACGCACGCGACTGCGGCGCCGAGCAGGATGCCGCGCATCTCCCCGTCGAGCGACAGGAAGGCGAGGGACGGCACGAGGATCCCGAGGAAGATCGCGAGCCCGCCGAGGCGCGGGATCGGCCGCTTGTTCAGGCGGCGCCCTTCCGGCCGGTCGACGACCCCGAGCAGCCGCGCCATCCCGCCCACCGCGGGTGTGAGCAGCACGACGATCCCGAACGCGATCAGCGCGCCCCAGAGGACCTCGGGGCTCGCTCGCAGGTCGTCGAACATTGCCGCTCTACTTCGTGCCGTAGAGGCGGTCGCCTGCGTCCCCGAGGCCGGGCACGATGTAGCCCTTCTCGTTGAGCGCGCTGTCGACCGACGCGACGACGATCGAGACGTCCGGGTGATCGCGGTGGATCCGCTCGATGCCCTCGGGGGCGGCGATCAGCGCGATCAGCCGCACCGACGTCGCGCCGCTCCGCTTGACCGTCTCGACCGCGGCGGCCGTCGAGTTGCCGGTCGCGAGCATCGGATCGAGCAGGATCACGTCGCGGTCGGCGATGTCGTTGGGCAGCTTGACGTAGTACTCGACCGGCTCGAGCGTCTCCTCGTTCCGGTAGAGGCCGATGAAGCCGACCCGGGCGCCCGGAATCAGTGAGAGGACGCCGTCGAGCATCCCGACCCCGGCGCGCAGGATCGGGCAGATCGCGACCTTCTTCCCCGTGATCCGGCGGGCGGTCGTGTGCTCGAGCGGCGTCTCGATCTCCACCTGCTCGTCCGCGAGGTCCTTCGTCGCCTCGTAGGTGAGGAGCAGCGTGAGCTCGTTCACGAGCTGGCGGAACATCTGCGTCGTCGTGGTGACGTCGCGCAGGAGCCCGAGCTTGTGCTGGACGAGCGGATGGAGCACTTCCGTGACGTATTGCGTCCCGGACGCGCTAGGTGTGCTCTCGACCGCCATGAGGTTCAGCCGTCGCCGTGATACGTCGGGTACCCACGGAAGCCCGGATACAGCGGTCGCCTCTCACACAGGCCCTCGGCTCGTGCACGCAACGCAGTGAGATCGGCGTCCGGGCCGAGGGCCTCGACGATGATCCGGCCGACCTCGCGGAAGTCGTCGTCGTCGAACCCGCGGATCGTCGCCGCCTGGGTGCCGACGCGGACGCCGGACGCAACGGTCGGCGGACGCTCGTCGAACGGGACCGTGTTGCGGTTCGTCGTCAAGCCGACCGCGTGGAGCCGCTCTTCCGCATCCTTGCCCGTCCACTCGGTCGAGCGCAGGTCGATCTGGAGGAGGTGCGTGTCCGTTCCGCCGGTGAGGAGCTCGAGCCCACCGGCGAGCAGGGAGTCGGCGAGCGCGTCGGCGTTCGTCCGGATCTGCCCCTGGTAGGCGCGGAACTCGTCGCTCGCGGCGATCTTGAAGCACGTCGCCTTCGCCGCGATCACGTGCTCGAGCGGCCCGCCCTGGAGGCCGGGGAACACGGCGCGGTCGATCGCCTGCGCGTGCTCCTCGCGGCTCAGCACGAGCCCGGAGCGCGGGCCGGCGAGCGTCTTGTGGGTGGTCGAGCTGACCACGTCGCAGTGCTCGACGGGATTCGGATGGAGCCCGGCCGCGACGAGCCCGGCGAAGTGGGCCATGTCGCACCACAGGAGCGCGCCGACCTCGTCCGCGACGCGGCGGAACATCGCGGTGTCGACGGTGCGCGGATAGGCCGAGCCGCCGCAGATGATCAGCTTGGGCCGGTGCTCGCGCGCGAGGGCGAGCACCTCCTCTTCCTCGACGAGCGCCGTCTCGCGCGAGACGCCGTAGTGGACGACGGTGTAGAGGCGGCCCGAGAAGTTGACCTTCAGGCCGTGGGTGAGGTGGCCGCCGTGGTCGAGCCGGAGCGCGAGCACCGTGTCACCGGGCTGGATCAACGCCGTGTAGACGGCCATGTTCGCCTGCGCTCCCGCGTGAGGCTGAACGTTCGCGTGCTCGGCGCCGAAGAGCTCCTTCGCGCGGTCGATCGCCAGCTGCTCGACCTCGTCGACGAACTCGCAGCCGCCGTAGTAGCGCCGGCCGGGGTAGCCCTCCGCGTACTTGTTCGTGAGCACCGATCCGACGGCCTCGAGCACGGACGGCCACGTGAAGTTCTCCGAGGCGATCAGCTCGATCTGGTGCCGCTGCCGGTCGGCCTCCCGCCCGATCAGCGCGGCGACGTCCGGGTCGATCTCCGAGAGGCCCAGCGTCCGCAGGCGCTCGAGCTGGTCGGCCGCGACTGCCACGCCGTGGATGCTACTCGCCGCGGATGCGGGCGAGCGCCTCGGCGCCGGGGAGGGCGCCCTCGCGGAGCACGACGGGCTCCGCGCCGGTGACGTCGACGACGGTCGAGGGGGCACCGCCCAGCTCGCCGCCGTCGACGAGCGCCGCAGTCGCCGCACGGATCTCCGCGGGCACGTCCGCGAGGCGGCGCGGATCCGCGCCGCCGGGGACGTTCGCGCTCGTCGCGACGAGCACGCCGAGCGCGTCGAGCACCTTCTTGGCCGGCCCGGCGACATCCGGCACCCGCACCCCGATCGCCTCTGGTCGCGCCTCGTTCAGCCAACCGAAGCGGCGGCCGGGATTGGGCAGGACGAGCGTCAGCGGTCCCGGAAGCACCGCCCCGACGATCGCGGCCGTGCGCGCAGGAATTTCGGGCAGCCGCTCGAGCACGAGCTCCACCGACGCGAAGAGGAGCGCGGTCGGCTGCGCCGTTCCACGACCCTTCGCCGCGTAGAGCGCGCGGGCCGCATCCTCGCTCGCGCCGTCGGCAGCGAGCCCGTAGACCGTGTCGGTGGGAATCACCGCGAGACGACCTACGCGCAGCGCCTCGATCGCCGCCTCGACGTCGCTCATCCGCGGAGACGGCCCTCGACGACGCGGTCTCGCCCGGCCAGGTCCCGCGTGACGGCGACGTCGCTGAAGCCCGACCGCGAGAGAAGGTCGGCGACCGCGCGTGCTCGCTCGTCATAGGACTCGAGGACGAGTGCACCGCCCGTCGCCAGGACGGCCGCGGCCGCGCGCACGAGCGTCTCGGTGTGCCCCGCGTCGAAGAGGGCGACGTGCGGCTCCCAGTCGACGACCTCCGGTGCGAGCCCGGTCGCCTCGTCCGGTCGAACGTACGGAGGGTTGGAGACGACGAGGTCCCAGTCCGCCCCGGGCAGCCCCGAGAGCAGGTCGATCTCGAGCAGCTCGATGGCCACGCCGGTCCGCGCGGAGTTCTCCCGCGCGAGGGAGAGCGCCTCGGCAGACACGTCGATCCCGGTCACGCGGGCGCCCGGGTGCTCGTCGGCGATCGCGAGCGCGATCGCGCCAGAGCCGGTCCCGACGTCCAGCACTCGCGGAGCGTCGCGGCCCTCCAGGAGCGCGAGGCAGCGCTCGACGACCGTCTCCGTCTCCGGTCGGGGAATCAGCGCTCGGTCGTCGACGGTCAACGTCAGGCGGCGGAAGCCCCACTCGCCGACGATGTACTGGAGCGGCTCCCGCGCGGCCCGGCGCGCGGCGAGGACCGACACACGCTCCTGCTCGGCCGTCGTCAGCACCCGCCGGCGCTCGAGGGCCAGGCCGGAGGGCGACACGCCGAGGACGTGAGCGACGATCAGCTTCGCATCGACGGCCGCCGTCGGCAGGCCTTTCGCCTCGAGCCGACGGGCTGTCTCGCGCTCGGTCTCGCCCGCCGTTGCCGAGAGGTCGTTCATCGCTTGTGTTGATTCAACACAAGCGATGTCAGACCGCGGTCTCGAGGGCCCGGCGGCGCTCCTCGGCCTGAAGGGCGTCGGTGAACTCCTCGAGGTCGCCGTCGAGCACCTGGTCGAGCCGGTGCACGGTGTGCTTCACCCGGTGGTCTGTCAGCCGGTTCTCGGGGAAGTTGTAGGTGCGGATCTTCTCGGCCCGCTCCCCGGTCCCGACCTGGGAGCGCCGCGCCGCGGCCAGCTCCGCCTGCTGGCGCTCACGCTCCGCCTCGTAAAGCCGCGCCCGCAGGACGCGCATCGCTTTCTGCTTGTTCTGGAGCTGGGACTTCTCGTCCTGCATCGCGACGACGATCCCGCTCGGGAGGTGGGTGATGCGCACCGCGGAGTCGGTCGTGTTGACCGACTGCCCGCCGGGGCCGGTCGAGCGGTAGACGTCGATCTTGAGGTCCTTGTCCTCGATCTTCACCTCGACCTCCTCCGCCTCGGGCATCACCGCCACGGTCGCGGTCGAGGTGTGGATCCTCCCCTGCGACTCCGTCGCCGGGACGCGCTGGACGCGGTGAGTTCCGCCCTCCCACTTGAAGACCGAGAACGCGCCGTCCCCCTTCACGGCGAACACCTCCTCCTTCACCCCGCCGCCGTCGTTCTCGCTGAGGGAGAGAAGCTCGGTGCGGTAGCCGCGTCGCTCGGCGTAGCGGAGGAGCATGCGCGCGACGTCCCCGGCCCAGAGAGCGGCCTCGTCGCCCCCCACGCCCTGCCGGACCTCGACGATGACGTCCTTCGCGTCGGCCGGGTCCCGCTGGACGAGCGCGACCCGCAGCTCGTCCTCCAGCCGCGCGACGTCGGCCTCGAGCTCGGCCGCGAGCGAGGCCAGCTCGGGGTCGCCCTTTGCGTCCGAGAGGTCGGCACTCGCCTGGCGCCAGTCGCGGGCCGCCCTGAGCGCCGGCTCGAGCTCCTTCAGGCGCCGGCCGAGGTCCGCCGCCTCGCGCGGGTCCGCGTAGACGCTCGGGTCCGCGAGGCGCTCCTCGAGCTCCGCGTGGGACCGCTCGAGCTCCTCGGCCAATGCCTCCAGGGATGCCATTGCGGCAGAAAGTCTAGGTGCCGCGAAGCGGCGTACCTACACGGCGGAGAGCGTTGCCGCGAGCGTGACGTCGGGGACGCCCTTGAGCGCCATCGAGACGGGGCAGCCCGTCTTCGCGCCCTCGGCATGCTCGAGGAACCCGTCCTTGTCGATCCCCGGCACCGTTCCCACGACCTCGATCGCGCCCTTGACGATGCCCTCCCCCGGCTGGAACGTCACCGTCACGGCCGTCTCGAGCCGCTCTGGAGGCGTGCCTGCCCCGGCCAGCGCGTGTGAGAGCGCCATCGAGTAGCAGGCGGCCCACGCTGCCGCGATCAGCTCCTCCGGGCTCGTCCGTCCGTCGGGCTCGTCCGCCCGCGACGTCCAGGTCACGTCGAGCGGCCCGAACGCGCCGCTGCCGACACCCTCGATCCTGCCCGACCCCTCCATCAACGAGCCTGTCCACGTCACCTTTGCGTTGCGATCGGTCGCCATGTCAGTCGCCTCCCTCGAGCACCATTTCGATGTCGATCCCGACGCCCGCCGCACGCAGGAGCGACGAGAACGAGCAGCCTCTGTGCGCCGCGTCCACCGCCTCGGCGAACGCATCCTCCCCCACGCCCTCGACCTGCGCGCGGACCTCGAGCGCCGAGTGGACGATCAGGTGCCCCTGACCCTCGACCTCGTCCATCGTGATCCGGCAGTGGACGTCGAGCCTGCCCGGCGGGGTCCCGGCCCCGGTCAGCTCGCCCGCGAGCGACATCGTGAAGCAGCCGCCGTGGGCGGCCGCGAGCAGCTCCTCCGGGCTCGTCTTGTCCGGCGAGCCGCCGATCCGTGTCGGCAGTGAGTACGGGAGCGAGGAAAAGGCGCCGGACGACGCTGCGCTGATCGCCCCGGCGCCCCGGGCGAGGTTTCCTTCCCAGACGACGTCTGCGTCACGGACGATCCGCGGCATGCGGAGAAGCTACGCCATCACCTCGACCCGGCGCGCCGCCTCCTGCTCGGAGGGGTCGCCGGCCTCGCGCCGGCGGACCTTCTCGATCGCGCGGATCGAGACCTCGACCTGGTCGAGCGTCGGCTCGCGCGTGGTCAGCCGCTGGAGCCAGAGCCCGGGTGCCAGCAACGTCATCAGCACACGGTTGTCCTGGTGCTTGCCGGCGTAGCGAATCAGCTCGTAGGCGAGGCCCGCGATCAGGGGCAGGAGCAGGATCCGGCTCGCGATCAGCCAGTACCAGACCGGCCTGCCGACGAACGCGAACACGAAGATCCCGATCACCATGACCCAGAGCAAAAACGCCGTTCCGCAACGTGGATGAATCAAACTGAACTTCTGCACCTTCTCCGGCGTGAGCTCCGAGCCCCCCTCGAGGGCGTTGATCGTCTTGTGCTCCGCCCCGTGGTACTGGAACACGCGCTTCAGATCCGGGAGCAGGCCGATCAGCCCGATGTACGCGATGAACACCGCGACCCGGATCAGCCCCTCGACGATCACGAACCACGTCGTGCCCTCGATCGGCAGCCAGTTCGTGACGAGCGCCGGCCCCACCTTGAAGAGCATCAGCGCGAAGCCGATCGCGATCGCGAACGAGAAGATGATCTGACCGCGCGTGATCTCCGTGACGACCTTGCCCTCCTCGTCCTCCTCGCGCGAGGCGACGTTCGCCGAGATCGCGAGCGCACGGAAGCCGATCGCGAGCGACTCACCGAGCGCGATCACGCCGCGGATCACGGGGAGACGCCAGATCCGGTGCCGGCGCATCGGCGAGCTGACGTCCTTCACCACCTCCTCGATCCCGCCCTCGGGCGTCCGGATCGCGACCGCCCAGCACGACGGGCCGCGCATCATCACGCCCTCGAGCACCGCCTGCCCCCCGTACGTGACGCTCATGAGAGAAAGGTACCGCGGTGGTACGGCGCCTCAGGCGCTCTTCGCGGCAGCCGCCTTCTCGAGGCGGCGCTGGAAGCGCTCGACGCGGCCACCCGAGTCCATCAGCTTCTGCTTCCCGGTGTAGAACGGGTGGCAGGCCGAGCACACCTCGACGTGCAGCTCAGGCCTCGTCGAGCGGGTCGTGAACTCGTTGCCGCACGAGCAGGTGACGTGCGCAACGACGTACTCGGGATGGATGTCGGCCTTCATGAACCGGCCAGGATAGCAGAGGCGTTCTCGGGCCCTACGTTGCCTCCAGAGACGACGGCGACGACATTTTCGCCCTCGATCTGGCCTTCCAGGACCGCCGCGACCGCGGCCGCTCCGGCCGGCTCGCAGGCGAGCTTCGCATCGAGGTACACGCGGCGCATCGCCTCCTCGATCGCCTCGTCCGACACCTGCACCGCCTCGACGCCCGCCGCGCGGCACACCGCGAGCGCATTGTCCCCCGCGTACGGGGCGTCGAGGCCTCCGGCCCTCGTCAGCGGCGCGATCGAGACCGGCTCGCCGGCCTCGAGGGCGAGCTGGAGCGACGCAGCGCCCGTCGGCTCGACGCCCACCACGCGGACGCCCCTGGGGGCGACCGCGGCCGCGATCCCGGCGACCAGGCCCGCCCCGCCCACCGGCACCACGATCACGTCGACCTTGGGGGCGTCCTCGAGGATCTCGAGGCCGACGGTCCCCTGGCCCGCCATCACGAGCGGGTCGTCGAACGGATGCACGAGCACCCGGCCGGTCTCTGCGAGGTGCTCCTCGAGTCGGATGAACGCGGCGGAGGGATCCTCTGCGTCGACGTCGACGTGCGCGCCGAGCGCCCGCGCCCGATCGAGCTTGAAGCGGCTCGCCGCCGACCACGAGAAGACGACGCACTCGAGCCCCTCCGCGGCTGCACCCCAGGCGAGCGCGATCGCGTGGTTTCCGGCGGAGGCGCCGGCGACACCGCGGCGGCGTTCCTCCGAGCCGAGCGCGGCGAGCCGGTTCGTGACGCCGCGCACCTTGAACGACCCCGTGTGCTGGAGGAGCTCCGCCTTGAGCGAGAGCCCGGGCGCGAGCGCCGTGCCCTCGAGGAGCGGCGTCCGCCGCACGCGCCCGCGGATCGTCTCGGCGGCCCGGAGGACGTCGTCGCGCGTCACTGGCTCCCCGCTCACGCGGCGATCCTAGGGCACCGGGAGAGGACGGTCCGGGGGCGACCTCAGAATGCGACGCGTGTCCGTGGAGGGCCCGTCCCACCCCGTTCGACTCGTCGTCGCGGACGACCTCCGGCGGACACGGGTCACGGTCTTCTTCCGGCTGATCCTCGCCCTGCCGCACCTCGTGTGGGTCACCCTGTTCGGGCTGGCGGCGTTCACCCTGGCGTTCGTCATGTGGCTGGCCGTCCTCTTCGAGCGCCGCGCACCGGCGTCCCTCCACGGGTTCCTCGCGAGCTTCACGCGGTACGCCGTGCACCTGACGGCCTACCTCTCCCTGGCCGCCGATCCCTATCCCGGCTTCACCGGCGGCCGGCCGTATCCCGTCGACGTCGAGATCGACGCTCCCGCGATCCAGGGCCGCTGGGGAGCCGGCTTCCGGCTCGCGCTCGCCGTTCCCGCGTTCCTGGTCGCCTCGACGTTGGGCGGCTCCGTGGCGCTCGGAAGCGCGTGGGGCGGTGCGCTCACGGGCGGGGTCGGCGGCCTGACCGCCACGGTCGCCTTTCTCGGGTGGTTCGCCTCCCTCGTCCGCGGCCGGATGCCGCGCGGGATGCGGGACGCGGCGGCGTTCGCGATCGGCTACGGCGCGCAGACGACGGCGTACGCGCTGCTGCTCACGGACAGGTATCCGGACGCGACGCCCGGGACCGCTCGACCCGCGCCGGAGCTTCCGACCCACCCGGTCGCGATCGCCGTCGACGACGACCTTCGCCGACCGCGGTTGCTCGTCCTCTTCCGCTTCCCGCTCGTCGTCCCCCACCTCGTCTGGCTGACGCTCTGGTCGGTACTGGTCGTCATCGCAGCGCTGGCCGCCTGGATCCTCGCGCTCGTCCTCGGCCGCGTGCCGCAGGCCCTCCACCGGTTCATGGCCGCATTCGTCCGCGCGGTCACCAACCTGACCGCCTTCTTCTTCCTCGTCGGCCGGCAGTTCCCGGGGTTCGTCGGAGCCGAGGGGAGCTACCCCGTCGCCCTGACGATTTCCGCTCCGGCGCCGCAACGCCGCCTCGGCGTGCTCGTCCGGCTCCTGCTCGCGGTGCCCGCGTTCCTCCTCGCGTCGGCGTTCTTCGGCGTGTCGCTCGTGGTCGGCGTGCTCCTGTGGTTCGCGGCTCTCGTGACCGGACGCGTGCCACGCGGCCTGCGCGATCTCGGCGTGGTGTCGCTGCGCTACCAGGCCCAGGCATCCGCGTACGCGCTGCTGCTGACGTCGCGCTACCCCGACTCCACTCCGGCGCTCCGGGCGCCCCACCCACCCGCACCCGACCTCCCGAATCCGGTGGCAGCGTGAAGCCTCTCCGCCTCGCCGTGGGCCTCGCGCTCGTCGCCGGGTGGATCGGCCTTGCCTGGCTGCTCTGGGGGTCGGTGGTGCCCGACCGCCTGACGCTGCCGCACGTCGACGTCGACGGTGTGTTCGGCTCGGAGCTCGTCGCCCGGGCGGAGCGGTTCGAGCGCTTCCTGCTGATCCTGTGGGTGCTCGGGCTCGTCGTGAGCCTCGCGACGCTCGCGCTCTACGCGCGCTACGGCGTGCGGTTCGCGGAGGAGTCCGCGGCCGGCCCGCTGGGCACGGGGATGCTGCTCGGAATGCTCGGGCTGGCGATCGTCTGGCTGACACAGCTTCCGTTCACGGTCGTCGCGCTGTGGTGGAGCAGGCGTCACGGTGTCTCGCGGATGGGGTACTTCGACGCGGTCTTCGGCGACTGGCTCGCGCTCGGGGCGACGTTCGTCTCGATCTGCGTTGCCCTCCTCGTCGTGATGGGGCTGGCGCGCCGGGTCGGCTCGTGGTGGTGGATCCCCGGCGCTGCTGTCTTCACCGCGATCGCGGCGCTGGGGGTCCTCGTCTCGCCCTACCTCTACACCGGCCTCGAGCGCCCCGACGACCCCGGGCTCGTCGCCAGGTACGAGCGCCTGGAGCGGGTGGAGGGCCTGCACGGGATCCCGCTCCGGGTGGAGCACGTCAGCGAGGACACGAGCCAGGCGAACGCCTTCGCCTTCGGGCTCGGGCCGTCGCGCCGCGTCGTGCTCTGGGACACCCTGCTCGACGGGCGGTTCTCCAACCCGGAGGTCGACGTCGTGCTCGCGCACGAGCTCGGGCACCACTCGAGCGACCACATCGCGAAGGCGATCGGCTGGTTCGGGCTGTTCGCGCTCCCGGGGGCGCTGCTCCTGATGCTCGCGACCCGGCGCCTGGGCGGGATGGGGAACCCGCGCGCCGTCCCCCTCGCGCTGCTCGTCGCGGCCGCGTGGGCGCTCGTCACGACACCCGCCCAAAACGTCGTCAGCCGCCGCGCCGAGGCCGAGGCCGACTGGAAGGCGCTCCAGGCGACGCGCGACCCGGAGGGGGCGCGAGGGCTGTTCCGCGAGTTCGCGGTGACGTCGCTCGGCGACCCGAGCCCGCCGACCTGGGCGTATGTCCTGCTCGACACGCATCCGACCCTCGCGCAGCGGGTCGCGATGGCCGACGCGTGGGCTGCCCGTCGGGCCGGCTGAAGGCAGGCCCTCTACCCGGTGTCGATCACGTGATGGTGTACTCGGGGCCGGAGCCCCCTTCGGGCGGCGTGAGCCGGCCGCCCTTCGCGCTGATCGCGCCGCACTGGACGCAGTTGGACGGGTTCACCTGGACGGTGACCGTCCCGTCGCCGTCTGCCTCGCCGACCTCGTAGACCTGGGCCGGGCACATCCAGTGCCACATCTCGGCGAGGTCACGCGGAACCTGCGTGGCGATGCGGATGTGGCTCGGCTGGTCGTCGCGTGTCCGGTTGCCCGAGGCGAAGACCGACGACAGCTTGTCGAAGGTCAGCTTCCCGTCGGGGGACGGATACCGCTTTGCGCGGCCCGTGCGCAGAAGGCCCGCCTCGGCGTTGCGATGGGTGTCGAACTCCTTCGGCGGGAGCTTTCCTTTGGTCACGGTCATCGCGCTCGCCAAGGCGCCGCCCATGAAGAAGCCTTTGTCGAACACCTGGCGCATGTTCCGCACCTCGTCGAGGTCCTTCCACACGTAGCTCTCGCGCAGGGCGACGTCGTACGTGTCGAGCGCGCCGCGGCGGCCCGCGAACTCGCCCCGCTGGAGCGCGGCGAACGCGGCCTCCGCCGCGAGCCGGCCGGACTCGATCGCGTAGTGGATCCCCTTCAGCCGCGGCACGTTGACGAGCCCGGCACCCTCGCCGACGAGGAGGAGCCCCGGCGCGTTCAGCCGTGAGGGGAGCGAGTTGAGCCCGCCCTCCGTGATCGTCTTCGCACCCCAGGCGATCCGCTCGCCGCCGTCGAGGATCTTGCGGACGAGCTTGTGCGTCTTGAACTCCTGGAGGAGGTCGTGCGCGGACAGCTCCACGTCGGCGTACTCGAGCCCGACCACGAAGCCGAGCGACACGTGGTCGTCCCCCATCGGATAGACGAACGAGCCGCCGAACTCGCCGTACCGGGCGCGCTTGCGGAGCGGCCAGCCGAGTGTGTGGACGATCTTCCGGAGCGGCTTCGGAACGCGCCAGACCTCTTTCACGCCGAGCGCCCAGATCTGGGGGTTGCGGCCCTCGAGCCCGAAGGCGTCGATCGCGGTGGTGGTCAGATGGCCGGCGGTTCCCTCCGCGAGCACGGTGAGCCGCGCGGTGACGTCGACCCCCGGCTCGAAGTTCGCGAGCGGCTCGCCGTCCTTGCCGCGTCCCTTGTCGCCCGTCCGGACGCCGACGACGCGGCCGTGGTCGACGAGCAGCTTCTGGCCGGCGGTCTCGGGGAGGATCGTCGTGCCAGCGGCCTCTGCCTGCTCGGCCAGGAAGCGACCGAGCTCGGAGACGGAGACGATCCAGTTCCCGTGGTTCATCATCGTGGGCGGCGGCGGGATCCGGAGCGCGGCGCCCTTCGTCAGCAGATAGACGGCCTCGCCGTGGACCGGGCCGTAGGTCGGCATCTCCTCGATCGGGATGCGCCCGGCGAACAGCTTCCGGATCGCGCGCGGGTTCATCACGGCGCCGGAGAGGAGGTGCGAGCCCGGCTGCCTTCCCTTCTCGAGCAGTGCGACGGGGACGTCACCGAGACGCTCGCGGACGTCGGGGTGCTCCTCCAGCAGCTGCCCCAGCCGGACGGCGCAGGCAAGCCCCCCGGGCCCACCGCCGACGATCAGGATGCCGACGTCGATGCGCTCGTCGGGCGCGTCCGTCGGCGGGCCGATCGCCTCCGAGGTCGCGAACGGCGGCGGGTAGTCGGCCGGGCGGACGCCGCTCACCGGCGGGCCCGGAGCAGCTCCGTGAGCTTCGGTGCGATCTGGGTCAGATCGCCGACGACGCCGAGGTCGGCGAAGTCGAAGATCGGCGCGTTCGGGTCCTTGTTGACGGCGACGATCGTCCCCGAGCTCTGCATCCCGACCTTGTGCTGGATCGCCCCGGAGATCCCCAGCGCGATGTAGAGCCTCGGCGAGACGGTCTTGCCCGTCTGCCCGACCTGCGCGGAGTAGGGGTACCAGCCCGCGTCTACGACCGCGCGGGTCGCGGCGACCGCGCCGCCGAGCGCGCCAGTGAGCTCCTCGCAGTACGAGGAGCCCGCCGGGCCGCCGAGTCCCGGCCGCCGGCGACGATCACGTCGGCGTCCTCGATCGACGGGCCGGTCGACTGCTCCTCGAGGTGGTCGACCAGCGACGCCTTCGTCGAGAAGTCCTGGTAGGTCGCGGCG
>Ga0075418_10004109_pt1 | contig 16568 bp, 12 predicted proteins | sample SoiMetdeltSBSDD2_FD_81776 | JGI IMG/M metagenome (GOLD analysis project Ga0075418, IMG submission 81776) | Bulk soil microbial communities from a Populus tree surrounding site in Tennessee, USA - Soil MetaG P. deltoides SBSDD2 | ecosystem: Environmental > Terrestrial > Soil > Tree plantation... | reverse complement strand
TTGGGACTACAAGCCGACCCTCGAGAAGCTAGACGGCAAACCCCTGGAAGGCTTCGACAAGAATACGGGGTTCTTCACCGCCCAGGTCGGGCCAGTGATGAAGTCGCCGTTCAAGTTTGCCCAGTACGGCAAGTGCGGCGCATGGGTCAGCGAAATCTTTCCGAAGATGGCCGAGCACGTCGATGACATGGCGTTCTTCTACTCGTGCTACACCGGCAGCAACAACCACGCCCCGGCCCTGTTCATGATCAACTCGGGGACGCCGAGGATGGGCTTTCCCTGCCTGGGCTCGTGGGTCACCTATGGATTGGGTAGCGAAAGCCAAAACCTGCCGGCATTCGTGGCTATGACCGATCCGCTCGGCCGCGGTCTCCCCAAGGGATACTCGCAGAATTGGGGGGCCGGATTTGTCCCCAGCGTCTATCAGGGGACGTGGCTCAAGCCCGACGGCGACCCGATTGACAATCTTTACCGCCCGAAGGAAATGAGCGATGCACAACAGCGGGCGCAGCTTGATCTCCTGGCAAAGCTCAACCGCCGCCGGTTGGAAAAATCGCCGCAAGAAACGGAACTGGCCGCCCGCATCGAGAGTTTTGAGCTGGCGTACCGCATGCAGATTGCAGCGCCCGAGGCAATCGACATCCAGCAGGAGCCGGAGCATATCCACAAGCTGTACGGCATTGGCGAAAAACGGTGCGACCACTTCGCCAAGCAGTGCCTGATGGCCCGGCGGCTGGTGGAGCGCGGCGTCCGCTTCGTGCAGATCTACTCCGGCGGCATGGAGAACGAGCGGAGCTGGGACGGCCATGCGGACATCAAGGGGAACCACACGCAGTTTGCCGGCGAGACCGACACGCCGATCGGCGGTTTGCTCTCCGATCTCAAACAGCGGGGCCTCCTCGATAGCACGCTCATCATCTGGGGGGGCGAATTCGGCCGGCTACCCATCGTGCAGACAGGCGGCACTGGCCGCGACCATAATCCGCACGCCTTCACCTTCTGGCTAGCCGGCGGCGGCGTTAAGGGCGGCACTCTCTACGGCGCGACCGACGAGTTAGGCCACAAGGCCGTCGAAAACCGCGTCCACGTCAACGACCTGCACGCCACGATCCTGCACCTGCTGGGGCTGGATCATTTGAAACTCACGTACCGGCTCAACGGCCGGGATTTCCGGCTGACGGATGTGGGGGGGAGGGTGGTGACGCCGGTCATCGCTTGAAATCGTCGTGTAGAATAGAGTGTCGCCAACCACTGGGAGGCAGCGATGCAAACCACGGCCAAGTACGTTTTCTGGCAAGAGAAAGACGCCTGGCTCGGTTACTTCGAGGAATTCCCCGATTACTGGACCCAAGGGGAATCGCTCGACGACCTGATCGAGCACCTGCGCGACCTGCATCGCGATTTGACGAGCGGCGAAATCCCCGGCATTCGCAAGGTCGGGGAGCTCGTGGTCTCATGAAGCGGGTCGAACTCCTCAAGGCCATCGAGGGTTTTGGCTGCGAATTGGTCCGCCACGGCGGCAAGCACGATTGGTATCGCAATCCGACGACCGGCGTCTGCCAGCCTGTTCCCCGCCATCGAGAGATTAACGAGCATCTGGCTAGGCGGATCATCCGGCTGTTGGCCACTCCGGTTGACGATTCAACCGTCGATGATGCCCAGGAAGACGAGTAACGTCGTCTGAATGCCTTGGGGCGCAACGTCTAGATCAGGATCGACGGATTTTTTCGGTTAAGTACGGAATCCGAATGCGGTAAAGGTGGTCGTCGCCACGGAATGCGCTTACACGCGGTGCATTGACGCGAATTGCCCTCGATTTGTGGCGTTATGCTTCATGATCCACGATGCTGGTTTGGCAAAGCTCGTTTTGCGCGGTTCGCTGCTGGTCATCCTGACTCTTGTGGGATGTCGGTTGGAACCACGTGAGATCGAGTTTGTAGTGCCCGCAGGCTTCCACGGTCCGTTCATCATCATTACGGGAACGAGCGGCCAGTCCGGCGCGTTTCGAAATGGCAAAGTCACGATCAATGTTCCTAAGTCGCGAATCGTCGTGATGGACGACGATTCGGCGTTTCTTGAAATGACTCGATGGACTGCTCGCTTCGCGGACGGAAGGCCGCTTTCCATTGGCGGTGAGGTTTCAGAATCGGTCATTGCATTGCGTGGTGGCGGTCATTCGTCCGGTATGACCAGAGAATTGATCATTCCACCGCATTCCGAGTTCTTTGTGGGTACCGACGACGAGTTCGTGAAGGCCGACTTTGCTGACTTGCTGCGAAAAGTATCATCGCCAAGACCCGATTGAGTCGGCGAATTGGCGGGCATTGCTTGAGCCACCTCGTCGATGTGCAAGCTCCACCCGGCGATTATTTGCTCGCCACCACCTTCCGCGCCCGCGTATACCACTCCGCCGCTTCCTCCAGCTTGTGCTTCCGGCAAAACGCTTCCAGGCTCGCCAGATACTCCGCCGGATCGACGCGTAGGTTCCAGCAGACTTTGCGGAGGCAGACGGGGCAGAAGTGGAGCGGCTGGCGGTCGCTTTCGGGGAGGCTGTTGGAGCCGTTCATGTTGCAAGCAAAGGCCGTGCAGTGCTGGATCGTGAGGATGTGCCCCGTCTCGTGGCTGGCGGTGGAGAGCGTCCGCCGCAGGCACCTCTCGAATGCTACGTCGCTTTCGGCTGGATCGCCAAAGCGGTAGATCGACCAGACGCCGACCCTCTCGCGGAGCTTCGCCTGGCCAAAGACAAAGTTCCAGTCATCCTGCGGATAAAGATCGCTGGATGTGAACGCCAGGTATGCCAGCGCGTCGTCCGGGCGGCTACTCTCCAGAATTTCGTCGAGCACATAGGTCGTCAGAATCTGCTTGTCGCCCCACTGCGGATGCGTCCGCCGTGCACGAGGCGGAACATCCGCTAGCGCCAGCTTGCGGTGCCGCTTCACCGGCACTTGATACACCACGCTCAGGTACTCGCAGGCAACGTCGAGGATCTGCTCCTGTTTGGGCGAGAAGTCGCCGATCTGGCAGATGTAGATGGTGGAAAGCTGCTCGCTTTTGCGCACTGGCTTTGCCGCGAGGTACTGGGCAAAGGTCTGCCCACTTTCCTTGTGTTCGGCCAGCCAATCGCCGGGGCGCGGCTTGGATAGCGGCTGAGCAAGCGGTTTCAGTTTCGTCTCAACATCCGCCAGCGCCGATCGATCGCGCGTGGTTTGTGCCGCCGTGTCGCCGCCGCAGCCGGCAACTAGCGCCAGACACAAACAGATTGCGATCGAAATTCCACGAGAGGCTGACATGTTACGGCAGCTCACGCCGTCCCCACCAGCGTATCGGCATTCTTCAGCTTCCCGCGGAGCACTTGCTTGTAAACATGCGACTCGCCCTCAAGGAGTCCCTGGGCCCGTTTCAAGTCCATGTACATTCCGGCCGGGATGGACGATTCGCGCCAGCCGCGGGGCGGGCGGCTCCCTTCCGACATCTGCACGTACAGTACGTGATCGAATTCCGCCGTGTCGTGAACCTCCCCGTCGTGAATGTGGACCGTCGGGAAGAAAATCTCGCGCGGTATTGTCCGTGGGAAGGAAAAGGCCATTGGATGCACGTTGGTCTTTTCCGGCTTGAGTTTGAAAACGGCAAAGCCGTATTGTTTATAGCCCGGGAGCTTCTCCCAGGTTCCTTCTGGCAAACGGAAACGTTTATCGAGCCGGGCGAAGTCGGCCACGGTGGGAACAAACGACGCCTCGAAGCTGCCGACGTCGATCACAGCCAGATGGGGTTTCGAGAGCGGCGCCTCCCCCTTGGGAACTGCCGCTGCGGCCCTGGGCTGGGGAAAGCCTTTCTCCATGTCGCTAAAGAAGTCGTCGTACTTTTCCAGGTTGATGAACTTCACCGCGTCATCCGCCGACTTCTTGGGCGTCGGCAGCGGCAAGACCATTGCCAGTTCGTCCTTGGCCTTGTAATGCATGCTGTAAACGAGAAATTGCCGTCCTTCCTCCGCCGCGCGGGCAAAAATCCTGGTGGCGGACACGCTTTCTACGACGCCCGTAAAACAGCACATGGATCTCTCCTTTCGGGGTTGCCCCGACGGGAGATTTTCCGCCCCCTCGCTGCGCCAGTCAAATAGGCGAGCATTGCCAAATGTTTTCTTCCAGATCAACCAGCCAATCGGGGCACCCGTCGTTCTCCTTTCGAGTGTCGCCGGCTGACCAAAGGTCAAGTAATTCGCTGGGCGAATCCGCGCTGGCTGTGGACTCAAGAAAGCCGAGATCCGCCAGTGCCGCATCGAACTGCTGCGGATCCAAAGCCCCCAGGTAGCCCACCGTGCGAGGAATAATGGCTGCATTCCTCATTTCAGCACTGGGCTGTGTCGGCACCAACAGCGCCGCGGCATCGGCGGCGCGTGAATCTGCATTGTTAATTGGCAATGCGGCTGTTGCCACCCGCTCGATCCGCACGGCGTCGGCAATGACGGTGCCACTGGCATTATTGCCAAGCTGGACGCCCAGTTGTGAGCCGCTGATCGAGAGCGTCGTGACGAGTTTCCAGTTGCTGCCGTCGGCGGAAAGGCCGCTGGCGGCCGTCCGCTGATCTACCGTGACGGTGCGCACCAGGCGGCTGCCATCGTAGAAGCTCACTGGGGCGTTGCTCGCATTGCCGCTGCCGCCGGTCCAGGTCATCCACACGCGATAGCTGCCGGCCGGCAAGCTCGTGAAATTCCAGCGGGCGATGGCGGTAACGCCGTTTGTGCTGCGAGCGGCCAACTGCAGGTCGCTGTCGCGCCCACTGCCGGTCCGCGTGCTCCATGCGCCGCTGGCCGTATACCCAGTCTGGCCGTTGTCGAGATTGCGTATGGTGCTCGTGCTGGTCGTCGTAGAGGTCGTCGCGTTGCGGACTGTGCCGCTGAGATTCAGGTCGTACTGCCCCTCGTTTGAGTCGTTATTAGCCAGAACGATCCGGCCGGCATACGTCCCGGCCGCCTGCGAGTTCAATCTGATCGTCAGTGAAGTCGATTGTCCGGCAGCCAGCGACGTGACGCCGATGTTGGAAACGATCGAGTAACCTGCGGGCAGTCCGCTGACTGGCGTAAGCGTCAATGTCCGTGTGCCGTGGTTGATGATGGTGATCGTACGTGTGACAGGAGTGCCGACGTAGGTGGAGCCGAAGTTGACCGACCCGCCATCGGCCACCTGGCTCCCGCTGACCGCAACGGTGATCTCCGGCGCGCCGCTGGTAGTCGTCGTGCCGGTGGTCGTTGAGGCCGGCACCGAGCCGGTCAACGTGTATTGCCCCATGTTCCCGTAGCCGCCGGTGGAGCGGGCGACGACGTAGTACGTCCCGGCGGCAATACTCGCCGAAAGGCTCGATCCCAGCGAAGCGCTGGAATTAGACGAGGCCACGATCTGTCCAGCGGCATTCTTCAATTCCAGGATCGAGTCGAGGTTTGCTCCGAATGAAGCCACATTGAGCGTGAGGCGTGCTGTTCCGCCTCCGGTCGTGAACTTCCACACGTCGGCGTCCTGGTAATCCTCGATGACCCCCTTCAGGTTGACGTTGCCGCTCTGCACGCTCAGCGTGGAAGCCGCGGAAACGCTATCTCCAAAATCATCGGGACGCAGGCCGAAGCCGTTGTTTGCGCCCGCGAGGATGGAGATGTCGTTCTGATAGGCCGTGGGACCGGCGTCCGTTGGACCGTTGAACCAGGTGGAGCGCGAAGCGTAGTAGCCCACGCCCATGATTGGTGCGAGGGTCGAAGTGCCGCTGTTGTACGACTGGGTCAGCGCGCTGCCGGCGTAGGTGCTCTGGTGTGAGAGGCCGAACAAGTGTCCTGCCTCGTGGGCTGCTGCCTCGGCGACATAGCGGGCATTGCCGCCGCCGAGAGCCCTGGCGAAGACGAACGCAATGTTGGGGGCCGCGCTGGTGAACGCGCCGACGTAAGCCACGCCGCCGGCACTCGATCCGAACCAGTCGGACCAATTGCCGCCGATTGCCACGCGGACGGCGGTGCGGTCGGCAAAGCTCGCGGGCTCGATGGTGGTGACGTCGATTTGAAACGGGGTGTAATCCTCGGCCACGCGGGCCCAGATCTCACGAATGGCGGCAATTTCACCCGACGAAAACGATGCGGTGTTGCCATCCTGGTCAAAGGCCGGTGTGCGTACGTTGGACCACGAGCCCCATGTGCCTTGAATGTGACCGTTGAAATCGAGATACAACTTTGCCCGGGCGGAAGAGTTGCTGGATAGCTGCGGGATACCGGCCAGCGAAGTCGTGCTGGTAGCGGTGGCGGCCGCGGCGACCGTTTCCGCGTGCTGCGGAGCGATTAGCTGTTCCAACCCCTGTCCGGAACAAATGGGGCAGGCGCACGCGCCGCCGTGCGTGAGCAGTGCGTCAGCCGCGGACAAGTTGGCCGCCAGCGCAAGTCGTGGCTCCAGCGATTCCACGCCTAGCGGTCGAAATGCCTTGTGGCGCTTGAAGCTCGCTTCAGAAGCGGATGAATATGGGTGACGTTGGCGGAATGGGCGCAACGAAAAAGCGGCATCATGCCGCGAGCAGAACATCATCTCCCCTCCCTGGGAAGTGGTCTGGAATGCAACCGGCCCTCCTGGCCGTCGGTCCGTTCTGCGAGGGACATTGAAACGGCAACGCGCGCCGTTGAAAAGAGCAACTGCGGCGGAAAGTGGAAAGATTGAAAGAAAAGTCGATCGGCTGCCGTCTTTCTGCCTGGCGGGGCGACAGCAGCAGTGGCCGGCGAGATTTCGAGGCGGGCGCGCAGGTGGTAAGAATCTCTTCGGCCAGACGATCCAGCAGTCTGGAAGAATCGTTTGATAGAAATCGCGATTGGATTGCCGGATGCTGTGCCAGCAGCCCCGCGATTACAATGACAAACCGCCGCGATTGCCCAACACTGAGCAAAGTCACAAGCCTCATCGCATGAGCTACTGGATAAACAAGGCTGCTCTCGTGACCGGCGGCTCGGCGGGACTGGGGCTAGCGATTGCCCGCGAGCTTGTCCGCTGCGGCGCCCGCGTCGCGATCGCGGGACGTGACCAGCAGCGCCTGGAGGACGCCGTAAAGTCCTTATGTTTCGAGTTGACAAACGGCTCACCGGCGGCCGGGTCCGACAAGACAAGAGAACTGCCGGCGGCCGTTGGCATTGCGGCCGATGTCACGCGGCAGGAGCAGGTTGCTTCGCTGGTTGAGCAGACCGTGCTGACATTCGATCGGCTCGACTTGCTGGTCAACTGCGCGGGCAAATCGACGCGTGGCGCTGTGGCCGCGGTCACGCCCGAAGAATATCGCGAGCTTTGGGAGCTGAATTTCCTGGCGCAAGTCCACTGTGCTCGAGCCTGCCTTCCCCACCTGCTGAAAACCAAGGGCCACGTGGTCAATGTGGGATCGCTCGCAGCGAAGACCGCGTCGCCCTTTCTTTCCGCCTACTCCGCCAGCAAGTTTCCAGTGGCCGCATTTTCGCAGCAGCTCCGCTTGGAATTGTCGCAGCAGGGGCTGCACGTGCTCTTGGTCTGCCCCGGACCCATTCGTCGCGACGATGCCGGCATTCGCTACGAGCAAGCGACTGGCGACGTGCCCCAGTCCGCGCGGCTTCCCGGCGCCGGAGTCAAATTGAAGGGCATCGATCCTGACTGGCTGTCACGCCGCATTCTGCTGGCGTGCGAGCGCCGAAGAGCGGAGCTCGTGGTCCCTGCCAAAGCCCGCCTGCTGTTCGCAATCGCCCAACTCTGGCCGAGCCTGGGGGACTGGATCGTTCGCAGGATGACGGGCACATGACTCACTTCGATAGTTGCCGTTGCTAGCAACGCTGCCGATGCAGAATAGCTCTGGACGGAGAGCAGCGCATTTGCGACATTTCCCGTCCCCTTTTTACGCTGCGAACGAGCGTGATTTCGCGGAACGAAAGCAGACGATCGAAATCGAGGTGTCACACCATGAAACAATCGCTGCTCGGTAAACTCGTGATTGCGGGATCAGTGCTGGCTTGCGGTTCCGCCGCCGCTGAGGGCTGGAAAATGCCCAATCTCAATCCGTTCAAGAAAAAGGACTCGCATCCCGCGCACTTGCGCGTTACCGACGACGCAAGCAAGAATTCATCTTGGTGGAAGCCAAAGCTCCCTTCCAAGACATCGGCGACGGAGCGCAAAACAACATCAACACCCGCCAAGCCGTCAACCTGGACCAAGGTGACCAGCGGTAGCAGGAATGCATGGACCAAGACCAAGGACGCGCTCAATCCGTTCGACGACGAGAAAGACAAACCCAACAGTGTTACCGGCTATCATTCCCCCATCTCGCAGGCTTCCACGCGCAAAAAGCCCGAGAGCAAATCGTCGTGGTGGCCGTCGTGGGGAAGCGAACCGGAAAAAAAGCCCAAGACAGTTCAGGACTTTCTTGGACAACCGCGGCCGGATTACTAATGTCGCGTTTCAGCGCGGCGTTGTCGCTGGCTTTGGCGGCAACACCAGCGGCAAATCGAGCTGATCGCCGTTGGGCTGGAAGCCGTCTCCGTCCACGTCAACAAAAATCGGATTGGCAACCGCGCACGGCGGTTGCGAACCCCACTGCGGGCCCATCACGCGGCCGAGAGTTAGACCCTCGCCGATTGCCGCAACAATAACGTGGGTATCTGATTCCAGCGCCAGCGGCATCGTTTGATCGAATTTGACCACGCCGCTTTTGAACAATTCCCCGTTTTCTCGGCGGCTAAAGTTGAGCGCCTTGGCGGGCCGGCCGCTTAAGAAAACCTGCACGCGGTTGATATCGAACCAGTTGGGACACTGCACGCGGATGGAGAGCGTACACCTGCGGCCGCGAGCCACGACCCCGTCGCCGGGAATGGCAAACGCCCGCTCGCTGTCCGCCGGTGCGGGCCGCAGCTTGACGTCCAAAAAGGGTCCGGTGGTCATCACCAGGTGGCCGTGCTGCGAGCTGTGGACCATTTCCAAGGTGTCAATCTTCGCCGGGTCGTCGCTGGAACTCTTGATGTAATTGCGATAGCCGCCGGAGCCGTGGAAGTTGTAGTGAGCGTCGGTGTTGATCACCCCTGTGTGGCGGTACCCCAGGTTGATCAGTTGCATCCAGTGGAATGCCGGGTTCCGCTCGAGCTTACCGTCGGCCTGCTTGCCAGGCGGGCCAAAGATCAACTGCGGCGGATGAACTTCGATCGCATCGACGAAACCGAACATCTTCTCGAAACCTTCGTCCGGCTTGCCATCAAGGTCCTTGTCCCCCAGTATTTGCGGCAAATTCGGGTGATTCATCTGCACGAGCTTCTCACTGCTGTTATCCCATAGCGCCAGCCGCTCGACCTGCACCACGGGATTGTCGTCGGTGACCGGCGCGCCGCCGTCCTGCGTGCGCGGCTTGTGTGCTAGCGGAAACGCGTTCTGGTGATTCACTGGCAGCGGCCCGCCCGTAAGTTCCATTCCAGTGCAGGTCGCCATCAAGTGCGCAGCCTTCAGGGCCTTCAGGTGCGGCACGTAGGTGTCGATCCGGTTGTGCTCGGTGCAAGGGCCAAATTCAATGTGCTCTGCCAGCAGATTGAGCACTCGGCCAAGCTGGCTCGATGTGTTGTCACCCGATGGGCTCGAGTGACTGTGAAAATCGCTGCTGACCCAGCCACTCGTGTCTACCGAGCGAATGAGCTTTGCCGCCAGCGGCGTCTCCTTTCCTGCTTCGACCGTGATTTCCGCGACGGCAATGTCGTATTCCGGACCGTAGCTGACAATCGCTTCGTAAGTTCCCGGCGCAATTTCCTGACGGAAAGTGCCGCTGGCGGTGTAAATGAGGTTTTTCACGCTTCCGGCGGCACTATCGGGACCGAAGTCGGGGTCGGCGGCCAACTGTTTGTCCTTGCTGTACAGCGCGACCTTGCAGGGGATCGGCTTGCCGTCGCCATCAGTCACGCTGCCAACGATGTAGCCGCATGCCGGAAGATGGACCTCCACCTCATTGTCCGTCGCATCGGCCGCCCGTTTCACGTTCAGCGCCACCATAGGTCGCCCCAGCGCCTCGATTTTGACGACATGTTCGCCAAAAGTAAGGTTGCACACGAGTGTGCCGTCATCGGCCGTCCGTCCCGAGCCGAGAACCATTTCCCCTTGAGTAACAGTGATTTTTGCATTAGCGACCGGCCCGGCAGGATCCTTCACCGTGAACTTGAGCGGAGCGGCCTCAATTCCTGACAGTTTCGCGGCGATGCCTCGGACTTCCAGCAGGCTGTCGCCCGGAAAAATTTTCCTTGCGATCGTCACGTTCTGCCCCGGCGCGAGCGGAACAGTGCCATTGCCCTCTTTGGCGATGGATAGCACGCTGTTGCGCTGCCCCGACCCCTTGATCGTGTAACCCTCCACCTGAATGCCGTACGCCTGGCGGAACCACTCGTCGTCCGCCCAGAACAGGCCGAGCCCGTCGTCGCTCCCAAAAGTGAATGTCCGGTCGGCACGAATTGCGTCGGTCAGCTCCTCGGTCAGTTCCTTGTCGCCCGTGTTGGCATAAATGGTCTCCACGACGACGTATGGCAGGCCGTCAGCCAGCGTGTAACGGACCGTAAACTCGGGCTTCCCTGGAACCCGCTCGGCGGCACACTCCCAGGTCAGTCGTTGGCCACTGGCCGACTTCAGCCCGCGGAGATTCTGCTCGCGATTGTCCACGCGCACGATGACTCGCTGTGGCCCGTGCAGCGCATACTTACTGGCACCGGGATAGTAGGCGCTGAGCTGGTCATTCTGCGCGTTTCGTTTGGTCAGATCGATGATTGCGCCGCCGACGTTGCGGACGGTCATGTTCGCGTTCCGCGTCGTCAGCGGCTGCGCGATGACGGCCACAATCTGGTCGTTTCGCAGCACGAAATCGCCGTAGATGCAGTCCACCTCTTTCCCCTGCGGTGCAAACTCGTCCCACGTTTCGTCACCGAGGATCGCCACGTCCGCGCCACGACATGTCTGGCCGAGTGCCGCGAGAATTCCGGCAGCAACTAAGAGCCAGCACCCACGCAACGAGCGAATCCAGTTCAAGCAGTTGTTCATGAAATCCTCGCGGCAGAATCAATATGGGAATGCAACAGCGACGGGGGCAGTATCCTTTGGCCGCAGGCCTAATTCAATCGCATGGGCGTCGGGAGACGAGAAACGCCCCCTTGGAACGGACCGCATCGCCTCGACGCGGAAAGGCTCCTTCCTTAAAATGCGAAACTTACCTTGACTTTACCGGCACTTCGATGCGGAATGGATACTTGGTCGGCGTACCGTCTGTCGGCGTCCTTCGTCGGCTGGGTTCGCCGCCCGAGCGGTATTTGGCCGTAAAATCCACGCGGTGCAAAAGGCGGCGCCGGCACCGACTCGCAAGCTGCCCGGACGCGTCATCCTGGCTGTTCATCCTCGAAGCGTTTCACACCGCATGTTGCGTCGCGTCGTCATCACCGGCCAGGGATTGGTCAGCCCGCTAGGAAATTCTTCCGCGCAGCTCTGGGACGCTTTGATCGGCGGCCGGAGCGGGGTCGGGCCGCTGGTCTCAGTTGCCACCGACGCGCTGCCAACACGATTCGGCGCGGAGGCCCGCGACTTCACTGGATCCATCGAAGATTTCGGCCCGCTGGAAAAGACGTTTGCGCGGACCATCAAAAAATCCCTCAAGATGATGTGCCGCGAGATTCAGATGGGGGTCGCGGTCGCACAGTTGGCCATGGCCGACGCCCGACTCGACCTCTCGCAGGTCGATCTCGACCGGATCGGCGTGTTGTACGGCTCGGATCACATGCTGACGCTGCCGCAAGAATTCACCGTCGGCATTCGCAACTGTCTGGATGCCGAGGGGAAATTCCATCTTTCGCGCTGGGCAGAGGCGGGGCTGCCGGCGGTTGAGCCGCTATGGCTGCTCAAGTATCTGCCCAATCTGCCGGCCGCTCACATTGCGATTTTCAACAACCTGCATGGGCCGAACAACTCGCTTACCCTCCGCGAGGCATCCTCCAACCAGGCGATTGCCGAGGCCTATTGCACGATCGAGCGCGGCCACGCCGACCTGATGATTGCCGGCGCGACGGGGACCCGGGTCCATCCTGGCCGCACGCTGCACGTCGTTCTCCAAGAGCAGATCGCCAAGGACGCCAGCGATCCAGCGACCATGTGCCGCCCCTTCGACAAGAACCGAACCGGCCAGGTGATCGGCGAAGGAGCCGCGGCAATCATTCTCGAAGAGCTGGCGCACGCCGAGAAGCGCGGGGCACATATCTTCGGCGAGATGGTCGGCTTTGGGTCCTCGTCGGTCTCCAGTCTGCGTGGCGGGGGGAATTCTTACCAGGCGTCCCGCAACGCTCTTTCGCAAGCTCTTCGCACCAGCCGCTTGACGCCCGATGGAGTTGGACATTTCAACGCCCACGGCCTGGCCACTGTGCGATGCGATCAGGAAGAGGCCCGCGCGATCCACGACGTGTTCCGCGAGCGCGCTAAGCCGCTGCCGGTCGTCGCTTGCAAGAGTTACTTTGGCAACCTGGGCGCTGGCAGTGGAGTGGTGGAGTTGATCGCCAGTGTTCTGGCGCTGAATCACGGCCGCCTTTTTCGCACGCTCAATTACGAGACGCCCGATCCAGAATGTCCCATCCACGTCGTATCGCGCGACGACGAGACCCCGGGCGATTCCTTCATCAGCCTCAATCTCGCGCCACAGGGCCCGGCCAGCGCGGTCGTCGTGCGCAAATTTGCCGCGTAGGGAATTCATCCTTCGGCTCTTCCGCGCCGCAAACTCGGGGCACTTCCCCCAATTGCCCATCTTGCCCTCCCCGCTCAAGTTGCATTCACGGCAGCACCGATACAGGCCAATGCGCGACCGTCCGAGAAGTTTCGTTGGCAGAGGTGATCATGGGCATCGTATTTCGGCCACTGTTTCTGCTAGGGGCGCTGCTCCTTGCAGCGCCGGCAGCGGCTCAAAATGCGCCCAGCGCAAATCCCGCTGCGGACTCGCCGCGCCGCCAGCTTCCGCCCGCGTATGCTACCAGGCAGCTTGACGTCGAAATCCCCTTCAGCGTTACTCCCGGCAGCGATCCGGCGGCCCAAGCGGCGGCCGTGCAGGTCTTCGTTTCCTGGGATTCCGGACGGAACTGGCATATCTACACGGAGGTCCCGCCAGATTCTGGCAAGTTCCGCTTCCGTGCCAAGCGAGACGCCGAGTTTTGGTTCGTGACCGAAACGGTCGAGCGCGCCGGCCTCCCACCGCGCGACACGCCCAAATGGCCGCAAATGCGGCTAGTGGTTGACACACAGAAACCGGAGCTGAAAGCGACAGCAGCTGTCAATCCATCAGGACTCGTGGAACTGGTCTGGAGCGTCACCGACCCGCACTTGAACGTGCAGACACTGAAGATCGAGTATCAGGACGCACGTGATGTGGATGGCCCGTGGGAGCCAATTGCCGTCTCGCCGTCGCAACTCACTCCTTCGCGCGGCGGCCTTGCGGGTCGTGTCGCGTTCGCTCCTAGAGCCGGTTTGCGGACGATCAATCTCCGCTGCGAGATCGCCGATGCAGCCGGCAACAAGAGCTTTTTCCACCAGCAACTGGCGACATCCCGTCCCGATCAGTCGCCGCGCGGCAGCCCTTCCCTCGTCTCGCCACTAGCCGCCGATCCAGGCGCTCGCCGCTGGCCGATCGACAATGAACTCCCACGCTCGGCGCCCGTTAGAAGCTCACCAGGCGTCGAGAGCATTGCCCGATCGGCAGAAAAACGCAACTTCGACGCGCCAGGCGTAGTCGCCAATCCGCACGTGCGTCTGGACCGCCTGGCCGCAGCCGCCTCCCGCTCGGCCAGACCGGAGGGATCGATCCCCGCGCCCGCGGATGAACCATCGGCCCAGTCTCTTCCGCCTCCAACATCCGAGCAAGATCAGCAGGACGGTCCGCAACTAAAGTCGCCGGCCGCGGACGATTCGACACTCCGCCACGAAACATCCTTCCCCGAGTTGTCCGCTCCCGGCGGCACTGGCCGCGATGCACCGCCGGCCGAGTCGCTGCCCCCGCCGCGCGATGCCTCATCGCCACCGCGCCCCACTCTGGCGAATGACGACATCGGCCCTATTCCAGACGAGCAGCCGCTGCCACCTCCATCGCAGCCCCATGGCGCACCCGACGGAACAGGCCGCGGACCCGATGTGACGACGACCGATTCGATCCCCGCAGGCACGCAGCCGCGGTTGGCGAGCGCCAAACGCTTCACGCTCGACTACGACGTCGAAGCCGTGAGTCCGGAGGGAATTGCCGAGGTCGAGCTATGGGGGACAAGCGACGGCGGCCGAACCTGGCTCAAGTGGGGTAGCGATCCGGACAAACTGAGTCCGATGGATGTCGAAGTCGCCAACGAAGCGACGTACGGCTTTCGCGTGCTGATTGTCGGCAAGAATGGGTTGGAAGGGAACAAGCCCCAAAGCGGCGACGAGGCCGACATCTGGGTCAGCATCGACGTCACGAGGCCCGCGGCGCGGATCATGGCAGCCGGCTATGGCACTGGGGAAAATGCCGGGCGGCTGGACATTCGCTGGGAGGCGTCCGACGCCAACCTCAGCCAGCGGCCGGTAACGCTGCTCTACAGCGATCGGCCCGATGGCAAATTCTCGGTCATTGCCGCCGGACTCGAGAACACGGGTCAGTACCTGTGGCAATTCGACCCCCGCAGTCCACGGTCGCTCTACCTGCGGCTGGAGGTGCGTGACGACGCGGGGAACATCGCCGTTGATCAACTCACCGATCCGATCCACATCGAAGGGCTGATTCCCAAAGGGCGGATTCGCAGCCTTAGCCCATCTCCCGAGCCGCTTCCCGACCGCAGCGAAGCGTTCCAATCGCCGCTGTTCCGGTAGCCATGCTTGCCGCTGTCGGCGCAGGCCTTCTTCCGATTTGATTCTGGACTGTGGACCGTGGACTGTGGACTGTAGACTGTCAATTCATGTCCCGCATCCTGATCACGTCCGGCCCGACCCGCCAATACCTCGACCCGGTTCGTTACCTCACCAACGCTTCCAGCGGGCGCATGGGAAAGGCCCTGGCGGAGGCGGCACTCGAACTGAGGCACGAAGTGGTCGTCGTTAGTGGGCCCGTGCACCTGGAGTACCCATCCGGAGTAGACGTGCTGCACGTGGTTTCGACCGAGGAACTGCTGGAGACATGCCAACGAGTGTTTCCAAGCTGCGACGGCATAATAGGCGCGGCAGCCCCTTGCGATTACCGGCCGGTTCGCGTTCAAGAGCAGAAAATTGCCAAGACCGGCCAGCCGTTGGTACTGAACTTGATCGAGACCCCCGACGTGATGGCCACGCTCGGCGGCACCAAGCGCCCCGGCCAGTGGCTCGTCGGGTTTGCCCTGGAAACCGACGACCAGCATTTTCGGGCGCTGACCAAGCTGGAAAAGAAAAGCTGCGATCTGATCGTCCTCAACGGCCCCGCGGCCATGGACGCCGCCGACAATCAGGTGGAAATACTCGATCGCAGCGGCCAGGTCGTTGGCCGGCACTCCGGTAGTAAGGAAATCGTCGCCCGCGGAATTCTGGCGGCGATTGCCGAGCGGTTGATCGCGCAAGCATCGAACTTGCCCGCAGAGTGACCGCGGAACTATCGGTCCCGGCGCGTTTCAGCCTACAATGAACGTGGTCGGCATTTGTGGGAGGATTTTCGATCGTGGCTTCGCCTAAGCCCAGCGACCGCATTACGTGTCCTCATTGCCAGGGGAGCCTCAAGGCTCCTCCGCTGCCTGCGGGATCGCTGTGTACCTGCCCTAAGTGTGGCAAGGAGTTTCCCATCGGCGTAAGTCCTGCCCCAGCGCCTGCCGGCGCCCCGTCAAAGCCGTCGCCGGCTGCTAAACCCGCGGCTTTACAGCCGCAGCCGACCGCCGCTCCGCAAAAGAGACCGCCCGCCGACGTTCCTGTCCGCGCCGAATTGGCAGATGTCAAACCACAAGCGACGAGCCCGGCCACTACTGCCAGCCCAAGGCCAACAACCGATCCGCCTTCGCCACGGCCGGCCGCTCCCCTCTCCATGCCGCCGACACCGGTCGTGACCGTCAATGCAGACGATGTCATCGGCCAGATGCTCCTGGGAACGCCGGCTCCCAGTGTTCCTTCGCCAGCCGCTGCCGCGCCGACGCCGCAAGCTAAGGCAACTCCTGCTCCGGCAGCACCCGCGCCCGCTGCTCTGTCGCGGCCCGCGCCGACTTCGCGCCCGGGGCAGCCAGCGGCGAAAACGCCTGCCGCGCCCGCTTCGTCCCGTGCGCCGACTGTAGTGGCGGAAGCGGCCGCCGAGCCGGACCAGGACCGGCAACTCCAGGCGGTTCTTGCGCCACCGGCAGTTGCAGCGGACCGCGAAGCGCATCTGGCCACCGCCACCACCCAGCCCGCCCATCAGCAGCAGCCTCCTCCTCCCAAGCCGCAAGTGCTGCGGGCCCCAAAGGCGCCAGAGATTCCCGTGGTTTGCAAGCTCTGCAATACGCGGATGTATGCCCGGCCGGAGCAAGTGGGCACGCTCATGCGCTGCCCCGATTGTCACACGGAGAACGAAGTGCCTGCTCCCAAAGCGGCGGCAGT
>Ga0075418_10004105_pt1 | contig 16576 bp, 18 predicted proteins | sample SoiMetdeltSBSDD2_FD_81776 | JGI IMG/M metagenome (GOLD analysis project Ga0075418, IMG submission 81776) | Bulk soil microbial communities from a Populus tree surrounding site in Tennessee, USA - Soil MetaG P. deltoides SBSDD2 | ecosystem: Environmental > Terrestrial > Soil > Tree plantation... | reverse complement strand
GATACACCGCTTCACTATCTTCAGCAATAACAGATGCAGCTGGTAACGCACTTGCAGCTACAGAATGGTCATTTATCACAGCAGCAGAAGAAGATGAAGAAGTACCACCACCAGGAGAAGAAGTACCTCCAGGAGGAGGCACAGACCCATTTGGGATAGACGAGCTTTATGCTACGGCATCCGGTGGTCCAACTTGGTACATAACTGAAAAAGAAGATCCAACATCCGATGGCCATTTCTATCTGAGCATGTATAGTGGTACCACCATTGGCTATCGCGGAAGTGGAGTATGGAATGTAGATGCAACATCAGGCACTCAAGAACACGGAATAAGAATGCACGTCGACTCTCCATCAGGTTCTTGGACAAACACAGAGATGACAGGCTACTTCAAGGCTGTTTCGGGTAACGACCAGTTCACAATGATTGCAAGACACGGACCCAGCTACCATGACAATAATGGTTGCCAAGCATATGGGTACTATGGTATGACCGCAATAGATGGAAACGTCTTCTTCAAGAAGAAGCTCTACCACTTCAATGATGGATATACAAAGAGACTTGCACAAGTCGATGCCTTAAGCAGTCTCGGTGATCACAGGTGGATCGGTATGAAATTTGTAGTCTATGATCTACCAAATGGCGACGTCAAGCTTGAACTCTGGATAGATGACGGAGATATGACTAATGATTGGAGAAAGGTAACTGAGCTAGTCGACAGTGGAAACCACGCAGTTGAAGGAGGCGATGACTGTGGAAGAGATGCGACAGACACAATCGACTCGGGTACACGTGTATCATACAGGGCAGACAACATGGAATTTGACTTCAAAAAGCTGTCAGCGAGAGAAATACAACCACCGAATGGAGGCGAATCAGCAGCAGTAGCAGCAGCAGAACCACAAGAAGAAGAAGAGTCAGCAGCAGTAGCAGCAGCAGAACCACAAGAAGAAGAAGAATCAAGCAGCAGCGAAGAACCACAAGGTGATGAACAAACAGGGAGCAGCGACGAACAACAACAGGAAAGCGCAGATGAAGTACTCTCTAATTTACAGGGATCGTTAGGCTTGAGGGGCATAGCATTTCCAAGCTAGTCGAATAGGACAAGAAAAATAAGTTTCTGTTTAGCATTGACTAAACAGAAAACTACTACTTTCTTTTTATTTTGTTTCCAATCTTTCATCCGATTTTCTACATCCATTAGGTAGATCAAAATGTATCTTTCTCCTGCAAGATCTAAAGCAGAATCTGTAACTGAAAGAAAATGAGGAACTGGTGCGCTAACTATGAAGTAATATATTATTTGCCAACCTGTAGCACCACCTTGCTTTGTTGAATTATGAATTGCATCTTTCACATCTTATGCATTGACTCTTACGTCGTAAGTTCATATGGTATATATTCTATATTCTCTGACGACTAAACTATTCTAGGCATAATTCTAGTATCATTGTTCTTGAGATAAGCTTACGAGACAGGCTACTATTAACATATAAACTTGCAGATATTAAGGCCTAACGATGTGAATAAGAACGCTCTGCCTCGGTCCTACGCACTATTGATAGTTATAGCACTTTTGGCTTTGATGTTGGCAAGATCACCAATATCCTCATTTGATACTGTTGAAGCATATGCTTCTGAAAATTTATCTTACTTAGAAAAAATACTCCAAGCAAACATCGAATCTGGGATGCAGGAAGAAAATAGAAACAGGCTAGGCGGCGGTATAACGGCTACTAACGGAATAGACCAAGAATCATTCCAGAGCGGGACTAATATCAATGAAGATAATGACGTAGTAGTGGGAAGGTGTGATGACGGACACATCCAAGTTGATGATGAAGACGAAGTAACACAGACAACCATGAGCTCAGCAAACCAAGAAGCCATTGACGACAGTGATGCTAACCTTGGAGATAAAGTTGCTAATAATCCTGTGCAAGCCCTGAGTCAGATTGCTACTAATGTCAACATAGACAATGACCTAGTAATTATCCTTGGTTGCCAGAGCGGGAGTATAGAAATAAATGATAATGATAAAGTAACACAATCACACTTACAATCCACAAACCAAGAAGCCAATGGCGACAATGAGGAAGAGGAAGACAACGAATAATAATAATCAATTCGAGGATGCATCTCTCAAAACGGACGAATACACCTGAATAGATAGAACATATGTAGTAAAATTACACTTGCATGACAAACATAGCGTGACGTTAAGTTGTCTCTCGAAAATCTTTTCAACTGCGTGGGGCAATTCATGTATTGATAAATATTAGGTGATTCCATTTAAGCAAGATTTTAGAGCACATAAAATTTTCGCTCGACATGTCTACTAAATCTGGGGCATTCAAATCAGGGTTAGATATTCATATCAATTTTTTTGTTGGAATTAGGGATTCAATGATATATGTATCTGTACATAAAGCAAAATAGCATCTTATTAACTTACAACGAGGCATATGTAGAATACTGGTGACAGGCCAGCCACAGTCATGCTTCCCTTGACTACTTCACTATTTGCACAAAAGACCAACAACCTTCAATTGGTTAACGTTTGCTATAATTCTTAGGCACGCCTTCTCTTAGCGACTGCAGACACTGATTAGATCATGAGCTATACAAACACATCCTAAAATTGAGTTGGACGAGAAATCAATAATAAATCAACAATAAGACATGAAAAATGATGCTGCTGCTGCTCTAACGGATCCTGATCCGACTACTAGATTATTCAAAAGCGTACTACATACCCTAAAAAGCAATTTCAATGATCAATATGAAGTTTGCCTGATCTCTCATTCAAAACTTTGCGGAGGTAATTATCTATATTTTTCATCATTTCAGGGTTGCTTTCTACCTTTGATTGTAATTGCTTGTCTGTAAATCGGACGTCGACATAGTCAATAGAACCGTCTGAGGGATAGTATTGATACTCTATTACAATTCTGGAGGGTTTCCTATCAAGTTTAAAGGCAAGAGAGATACGACCACGCATGAACAATGTTGACGATTTCCTTCTTTCTGAGATGCTGCAGAGCATCACCTTAGAATGGTTGAATTCCTTCTTGTGATCCTCCACGTCTGAATGAAAAAGAAAATTGCGCTTGCATTCGCAGCACAGCCACATCGTCTTAAGGTCGTCTGGATGCATATGCTAAGAGACAGCTGGCTACTAATGAATTTAAATGGTAGACATAGATTTCATATTCATTTTTTTCATATTGGGGTTACCGATAATGCCCACGACTACCAAATAGTCAAACTGCAATAGCTTATGACCGCTCAAGCAAGCAAGCGTTTGGCAATTACTATTGCTGTTTTGTTCTGCAAAAATAGGATAGTTCGGCATTCCCTTTATGAGTTCTGCTTAGCAGTTGCTTCATAGTATTCTATGAATATTTTGTAAATGCGGTAATCGAAATTATTTTTTTATCTCTGCAGGACGGATCTGCCGAAGATAGACTTAGCAAAGATAGTCAACTAACATGGCTCATAGATTATTAAAGAACTGATAACTCAAAAAGTCTCATTTTGCTGCATCATGTGAGAGTGTCAAATAGCTAATCTCTAACTTGCATCTGATCTAGTACATAAATATAATAATTGAATGGGAAATTAACAAGATTATTAATATTGACAATAATATTCTCGAAATCGCAGCAGTCTGCCAACTTATCTGCGAAGTATGGGTACGATGAATGGCTTGTGAGCCGCTTTCTAGAGTATGTGCCAGATGTGGATGGTTTTCTGTCAAAGATGGAAATTGCGCCCACGCAATATATTCGAGTTAATACGCTCAAGACTCACGCAGCAAAGCTTGTCAAAAGGCTGCAATTAAAAGGATTTGAATTGAAAACTACGGTAGTCCCTGAAGTCTTTGCTGTTACAAAAGCGCCGTTTGCGACTGGCGCAACTACTGAGTACTTACTTGGACACTACTACATCCAAGATCTAAGCTCCTGCATCGCTGTAGAAGCGTTGGATATTGCTCCTGGTCAAGCTGTACTTGATGTCGCCGCTGCACCAGGCGGTAAAACAACGTTTATGGCTCAAAGAATGAATAATAGTGGAATTATAATCGCACTCGAGCCAAACACCAGGAGGGCAAGGTCAATGTTATTCAACCTTGCGCGTTGCGGAGTTTATAATACATCCGTATTCAAGACGGATGCGGTGCGAGCTTGCTTGTTTGAAATGAAATTTGATAGAGTCCTGCTTGACGCGCCATGCAGCTGCGAAGGAGTAATAGCTAAAGATCCCACAAGAAAGACGAGTCATACGCCGGAAGATGTGGATTATTGTTCTAGAATCCAAGAGAAAATGATAGAAACCGCAGTAAGAGCTGTCAAGCCAGGTGGCATACTTGTATATTCGACATGTTCATTTGCTCCTGAAGAAAATGAAATGGTCATAGACAGGCTTGTGCAAAATTACTATAATATCACAGTTGAGCCGATGAATTATGGTAGCGGCGGACTCGTACGATTTGGTGATATGGTATTTGGTGACCCTTTGAAGAATGCACGACGATTCTATCCACACCTACATGACACAACTGGCTTTTTCATAGCGAAGTTAAGAGTAAATTGATATATTGTAAGCCCAATAGAAATGAAAGGACCAAGATAAACAGAGCATTGGACAGATGGGGTGCTTTTGACTTCTTTAAGGACAAGGTCCTTGTACTTCAAAAAGATGACACGAAAAAAAAAATCGTGGTATGCCTTGTTAATGAAAAGATCGAGGAGTTGTTGATGGCTGGCGTGATTAGTCCCTACAGTTTAGGCCTTGCGATCGGTGAGTTGAGAAAGGAATTCATTCCTTCAATAGCTGGTGCGGACCTTTTTGCACGCTATGGCAAGAGAAATAAGTTTTACATTATTGTGACTGAGAAAGCAGAAAAGCTGGTGTCATATGGGAGAGATATAATGGGTGAATCTATAGTGGAGGCATCTGAGGCTCTGGCTGAAAATGAGCTTGTGATATTGCTAAATTCAAGCCATGAAGCAATAGCAATAGGAAGAACCCGATTTTCTGGCAGCTCACTCTTACAGAAAGGCAGGGTGACGGTCACCACTCTCACTGATGCCGGATACTATCTGAGGGAGGAAGGGTAGAGGCTCATATAGAAAAATTCACCCATGTACAATAATCTGTTAATCACAATATGATCTACAGGATATATCTCTAGTCACATCATCATCATTCAACGAACCTAATGCCTTCGCATACCGTATCCTTATGATTGGCAGAACCTGTAGGATAATCATCACCTTTTATTTTATTCTTCTCCTTTTTCTTCCTTTTTGATATGACTTTTCTCGATTTCTCATACGATTGCTTCCAAATTTAGGGATCGATCCGGTAGGCGAATAGGAAAGTAATGGAAATTGAGTGCAAACTATCTATCTTGAATCTGCATTGGAGTAGCATATATTATGTTATGATGCAAGTCAAAATTATTTAGATGAACAATGCTTTTACGTCATCTCGGGTTCATCATTTCCTTGACTTGAAGAGAATAAAGATAGCTATTGCTCCCATCATTCCACCAAGCACCAAAAGCACTTGAATCGGAAATCCTCCTGTCGATGTTTGTACACCTTCAGGGGCCTCTGCTGTCACTACTGCATGCCATGCCCCACCTGATTCTTCGGCGGATGAATACCCTGCTATCTGTATTTGTCCACTTGGAGGAGGCGTGGTAGCCTGCACGTTCACATTTGCTCCATCAACGGTTGCAGTTGCTTCCTGCTCTTCGATTGTGTGGGTACCTTCTCTAAGGCTGCTCTCGCCAAGAGAATAGATCGATATTACATTGGCCCCACCGGTTCCCTCTAAACCTACGCTTCCGCCATAGGCGCCGACAGGGTCAAATAGAAAATGCCAAGAACTCATTGGCGTATTAAATGCTTCTAAATTCAAGATAGGTTGGTAAAAGATGTCTCTTGCTGGCGTATTTTCAAATTTCTGAGCAACATCTGGATAGAGTGCTTGCAAGAGACCAATAGGATAATTGATGTTTATCTGCCCTACATCAGGCGCATTGACAACCAGCGGTTCGTTTATTACAATTCCTCTCCATTCTAAGTCAACAACTTGAGCTGCCTGCCCACTTTCACCAGTTGGAAGCACGATACTTTCCAATGTCGGTCGGATGTCTACCCTGTAGGATATTATAGTGCTAGTAGGCCCTCCTCTCAGAACTCCTGAATACGAAACCTCAGCCTGTGACGCTTGAACTGGGCTTTCAGCTTCGATGAAAGCTCTATTTAGTGCCGCAATTAACTCACTCATGCCAGTATTATTCTGGTCAGTAGCTGTTCCATTTAATGAAAACTCAACACGCTGAGTCTGACCATCAAGCGCTTGTGCCAGAGGGCTCCCCGCAGGATATTCCAACGTCACTGTTCTAGCGCCTACAAACGAAGCCTGACCGCTGTCGGTCCCTGGATCAAGTGCTGAAGACAGGTCCGCGGCATAAGCCTGAGTAACGAAAACAGAGATCAAAAGTACGGCGAGTATTCCAGAAGGTACTGTGATGAAATACTTCACAAATACACTTCTCTCTGTCTCGTTTATAATCTTTATTCCCTAATTCTATGTTACGAGTCTGTAAAATTTTTGCCCGGTAAAGGAAAAATTCTCTTTCTCGTCATAGTCCTATAGTGTCCGCCTTGGATGACTTTAGAACTGCCTTTTTTATGACCTGTCTTAAAATTTGTCCCTTGGTACTTCGTATATTGTTATTATTAAAAGATCCTATGGCGAAGATCTTTTTTTGACAAGATTAAATCAGAAGAATGCAGGATTCTATCAATATCTCACGGGGGTATAAAGAGAGAGATGCTTCTTCTTTTTACCTGTTAAATTCAGTTCAAAATTCGATACTGGATTTAGACAGATAGCGCTTAATTGCTTTCTCTATATGTATAACATAAATGCGATTAATGGCAGAAAAAATAAAATGCATCATTTACCTGTCATATCATTTAACGATAACGATTCTTGCAGGTGGAACGGGTTCTATAAAGCTGGTCAGAGGACTTGCTGCCATTGAAAAAAATATTGTTGTTATATCGAATGTAGGTGATAATATCTGGCTATATGGCCTTTATGTATGCCCTGACATTGACACACTTATTTATGGACTTGCAGATTTGCTGGATAAGAAACGGGGATGGGGTCTCAAAGGTGATTCCTTTCACTGCCTAGATCAGATGAAAAAAATTGGTCTCCCGACTTGGTTTGGCTTGGGCGATAAAGATCTTGCTATGCATTTACTCCGCACAAGCATGATCAAGGAGGGCAAAAGCCTTTCCGAGACAACCGATTTTTTTACGAAACGGTATTCCATTAATGCACAAATAGTCCCAGCTACGGACCGAGAAATGTCAACAAGGATTGTGACCACTAGGAAAGGCGAAATGCATTTGCAAGAATTCTGGGTCAAATATCACGGCAGGCTTAGGGTCAGAGATATAAGGTACGCGAGCGCTTGCAGTGCTTTAGCAAATCCTGCCGCTATTGATGCTATTGAGCGATGTCGGGCTGTACTGATTGCACCTGGGAACCCCGTTTCCAGCATAGGACCCATCACAGCTCTTCCAAACCTCAGAGAACAACTAGCGCGAAATAGAAAGAAAGTGATCGCCATCTCCCCGTTAATTGGGAAAAAGGCGGTAAGCGGGCCAGCTGTAAAATATATGCGGGCCCTTGGCCTTGAAAACTCGTCAGTTGGAGTGGCAAAATACTACCGGGAGTTCGTTAGTAAGTTCGTAATCTCTAGCGTGGATCGTGACATGAAATCTCAGATTGATGCTCTTGGCATGGAAGTTTACCATACTAATATCACGATGAAAGTGAGAAAGGATGAAGTCAGACTAGCCAGGTACCTTTTGAACTTGATCAAAAGAAAAAAAATAGAATCCTAATGGACGTCTTTGCCATCGTTCCGGTAAAAAGGTTTGAAAACGCAAAGACCCGACTGTCTTCAATGCTAGATATCGACGAACGTATCCATCTCTCCTTGCTAATGCTAGAAGACACTCTGCATACTCTTTCTATGGCTTCTTCGCTGACAAAAGTGGTAATAGTCTCATCAGACAAACGTGCTGGGGAATTGGCTACAAAGCATGGAGCAACCTTTGTAAATGAAGAAACAGAGGATGGTGTCAACTCAGCTGTAGCGTTAGCTGATAGGTATTGTATAAAGGAAGCTGCAGATGCAACTTTAATTATTCCACATGATCTGCCACTGCTGGATGAAAGCGATATCTCCAAAGCACAAGAGCTGGCTCAAAAAGAGTCGCACTGCATAGTAATTTGCCCTTCGCATAGGTACGACGGCACAAACATGCTATTGAGGAAACCACCATCTATTATTGCCACTTTTTATGACTCTGATAGTTATAATATGCACGTCAAGGCTGCCACATCACTTGGTATTCCTATAAAGTACCTTTTTTCAAAGAGTCTTATGTATGACGTTGACACTCCTGAAGATGTATTCAGACTCATAAAGGAAGGGATGGGCACTGCTCTCCAAAGCATCAAATTTCTTAAATCAAAATTCTAAGTACGATGATGATTTTCAGCAAGGATTGGAATCGAATTTCCATTTTTTATTTTCTCTACATACATAATGCAGGGCGCAACGTAAGAAATGACCTATGCCCGTGCCAGATAGCTCACACAATAGCAGATATAATCACAATATGTGGCATCGATCATCGCTAAGGTTATTCAGTCCCTTCTTCGAGATAACTTAAAACATAAATTTTGATTAAATTATCATTAATATCATCATTTATCATTACCAGCTTCTTGACTCTGTATGTCAATGAGCCCACCGGCTAGTGGATGGGCTAATCGGGAAGATTTATCATTACTTGCTCGTCGTCATTTTTATCTTACACACACACACCCACACACCCATACACACAGACATGATTGCAGAGCCTTTTGCCCCACTTTGGTCAATGGTGTAAGATAAATACTACGCGACCTTCCTGAAAAGGGTTCAAGTTTTCTATCTGAAATAAATTTACCAGACACCTAGTTTAGGAATTGATTGGTGAACTTAAATAATACATATATTATGATCTAACCATTGAACGTGGCTCGAGTATATGCATATTAATCTATTGATCAAGGTAATTGCAGCCATCGCACCAGAGAAGGTTATGACCCTAGAAGATTTTCAACAGGCTTGTGGTATTACTAGTGGTCTGGTTGCAGCAAGCGTGCTCGATTATTTGCAAGCTAACAACATAGGTTATGTTTCCAGAAATACAATTAAATTTTCAGCGTCAGAAAAGATCTACGCAGCGCTACTTGCACTCCGTATTGGAGGCGATATTGAGCAGGTATCGACGTGCCTTTCGTGGAGGGACTTTGAGAAATTGGCATCTGAACTTCTAGCCTCTCTTGGCTATCGGACCAAGACTAACGTTAGGTTATCTAAACCCAGAATGGAAGTCGATGTTATCGGAACGGGCTTGGATGGATTTACATTAGCAGTTGACTGCAAGCATTGGAAACGAAATAACCTCTCCTCAATGTCAATTTTTTGCGAAAAACAAGCTGCAAGGGCTAAGCATTTAATGGAGCATGATAAAAGCATATCCCAAGTTGTACCAGTCGTACTTACGTTACATGCTGAGTCAGTAAGGTTTGTTCATGGTGTTCCGCTTGTGCCAATACTTAAATTCAGATCCTTTCTCATAGATGTAAAGGGTTTTTTGCCTAAATTGTATGCAGTGTCGTCGCCGTCGCCGCCCTCACGTACCTAGGATAAGATCAGCATTGCAATAAAGCTCGCAACGGTGATTGCAAGAAACACCTTCGTTACAGTTACCGATCTATCAAGTGCGCTAGAGTAATCTTCAAACTGCTTTTTGCCCATTACCTTAATCGCCGAATGAGCAGAAGCTAGCTCAAATGCCGATCCGGCCGCCATCTCTATTGCCCTAGAGCAAAGTTCGCTGTATACTTTGGCAATTTTATCTGGATTAGTAGTAGTTCCAAGTGCAAAATAGCCCTCTCTAGTTCTTTTGCCAGACGTTGAGTGAGTATCGGAACTGCAAATTTCAAGCATGGTTGCATCGCCGTTTATCCTCGAGACTACTTGGTCACGTGTTGTATTCTCCATGTTGTTTGAGTCTGCCCAGCCTATGGCGTAGCTTTTGTTATCAAGACTTATGATCAGTACTGCAAGTCCGCCTTGCCCCAACTCTTCTGTTGGTTCCATCTTATGATCGATATCATCTAGGCTTGCAAAACCTATTTTGAAAGGCTTCTGTGGTTGTTTTTTCAATTGATCAAGGCATTGTTTTGCAGAAGTAATTAGATCATTTTTGTCTGAATCGTTAAGATGCTTGCCCATTGCATTATGGCAATCGACAACCAAAACGTCAGAGAATCCAATGGCTGACCCAAAGGATTCAAGTTCGCTGCTCACGCTCCGAGGTATATCTTCCATTCCTGATGGGGCAAGTGAAAGCATGACGATGACACTATTGCCAAAAGCGATACCTGTTGAAGTCGACTTGCTTATCCTTACTTGCACTGGTGTGCTACAAGTATCCCCTCTTTCCTTTATGGTCATCTGTGCTAAATCTTTTACATATTTCTCCAGCTCTTTCTTGGAAGGGATATTGAGAGAATGGTCTGAGACGCTATGCATTACTAATGCCCGTTTAGAGAATCTCTCGTAAAGGACGTAAGGTAGATTGCTTCCACCAACCATGCTAAAAGGACCAGGGTGTACCTCTGGGAGTACTATGGACGCCTGTTTGCCTGCAAACAGAAAACGAATAACCTTTGTTGCTATAATATTGTCATGAGCTCTTGATTCAATCAGCTCTTCTATCATGTCTACTTTGTTGTCCGACCAAGCGACCAGAAAAGCACGTAAAAGGCCGAAAGTGCTCTTAACGCCTGGTCTCCCAGCTCGATCTGCAATTATGGTCCATGCGATGCCAATTATTATAAGAACAGCGCCAGAGAGAAGGCCTGCATAACTTTGAGATGCGATCAAATTGTAGGAAGAAGGTGGCATAAATGCAAAGAAAAAGATGAGAGGTTGTATGAAAGCGACCAATATTCCTCTAAGGGTACTGGCTCCAAATACCGATATGAATAATCCTATCCTGAACCCTACTGCGAGGAGCATGCCTAAAATGATATAATCTATTGATGGAGACTTTGAAAATATATAATCCGAAGCAACGCCCAAAAGAAGAGTAAGCGACCAAAATACATTGGCAAAGGCAGATACATGAGCAATTTTTGAGAATTTGTGCACAGGCGTTCCTCGGAGCGCAATATAATCAAGAAAATGAGAACCAACAAGAGCTGCAAGACTAAGGGGAAGATATACAGCAAGGCCTGTGATGCCTGCCTGAAGATTGTAAGTGTGAGATACAACAACAATGATTACTGCGCAAGCTATCCAGATAGAATATGATACTTTAGATGATGAGGGGTTTATTCTGGTAACAGACCAACGTCTATGAATATTCGAAACATCATCGCGTTGCCGTGCAAGCATCCATATTCAACCGACAGGGAATAGAATTCTTATCATAATAGATGCTCCGATAAAGGCACCCGTTATGCCCAGCACAATTTCCGGCCTAACCTTGACGCCTCTTGTCTCATCTTCAAAAAACCTGAGAAGACCTGCGCTTGAAGCAGGCAGTGGAGCATTTTTCTTCTTACTGCTCATGTTTAACAAGTTATGTGTTTATACGCTTAAATACATTCCGCAAGTCCTGTCTTTATTCAATTAGGCTTTTGGTCTTTTGCAAAATTCCAAGATATCTTTCGAGAAGTTCCGCTTTTTGCCTTTGAATTGAAATGTCATCCTCGCGTCTTATTTCTGACGCAAGGAGAGCTATCTTTTCCTCAATCATGGATGCTGCGGATGTCAAAGCTGCAGATCTTTGAGCTGGAGTCGCATTTTCTCGTTCTCGTTCTGGCTGCAAGTGAGCAACAACATCTGTACTAACCTCCTCATTCCCACAGTTGATGCAGGTGATCTTATCTCTAAGACGCACTTGAACCCCCTTGCATCTTGGACATGGCTCGCTTGTAAGGGTTCCTCCCTTTGCCAGAAGGGAAGCTCCTGTCTTGATTCTGCTAACATTCTCATCTGGAGAAGTCATAGTAGATATTACTTACAGGTCGCAAATTTTTTTCTTATGTTCACAATGTTTAGGACAAAGGGGTTTGGCCGCCACATAGGGTATATGCGGCACTTGCCTATATGTTCAAAGTTAAATATCCATTCGGTGATAGACTTGCTAGCTTTTTATCCAATCAAAAGTGTCTGCTTTATTATATGTCAAAAAAAGAATGCAAGATGAAGCTATAACGTTATTGTAAGACGACATCATTCGAAAGGTATATTCTACATTCATATGACTTATTCTGCGTTTGTGGTCACCACCATCCTCATCGTGTGATCCATTGGATTATTTATTTGGCCTTACCTACTATGTAACGTTCTTTCCTTGAAATAGCAACTCTATTATCCTATTTGCAGGTATTTGTTCTTGCTACGATTCGATGTCTTTTCTTCTTCTTCTTCTTCTTCTATAACCTCTAGGGTAAGTGTGGATCTAATCTCTTTACGAGTTCGTATTTCGGACTCAGCGTTGTCGAGGTCTTGTCTTGTGTCTGCTTCAACCTTTACAACTATGTCATAGATTATGTTCTCGTCTTCACGGCCAGGTACGACCGTATAGACTCCAGAAACAGCAGAATGTCTTCTAATTGCGTCTTTTATCGTTTCTTTGAATTCTTCATCCGTCTCTATTAATATGAACGACTTAGCCATGATTCAGTGGAGCCGTCCTTCTCACTGCCTATAATGTATTGATATTATCGTATTTATTGATAATCCTAGATGGTCATTGCGTGTGCTGTATGTATGGTGTGTGTGTTTCGTTTGCGGTCTCTGCCAAATGTAGGACGCTTGAAATTTCATACAAATATACTGCCTAAAAGAAGTCATATATTCAATTCATTAAAGATTTATTAACACGAGTTGTGAAAAATGCCTACCCCATGGCGGTTATCTGTAAGAAGTGCGGTCTTCCTGACGATTTGTGTGCTTGTGGAGAATTAGACAAAGAAAATGCACGGATTGTTGTTCGCCTTGAAATGAGAAGGTTCTCTAAATCTAGCACCATTATAGAAGGCATCAATCCAAAGCAGAGTGATATGCCCCGAATAGTCAAGGAACTCAAAAGCACTTTTGCTTGTGGTGGAACAATGAAGGATGGATTTATCATGCTACAAGGTGATCACAGGGATGAAGTAAAGGGGTATCTTGCCAAGGTTGGCTTTAACGAGCACGCCATTGAGGTCCAGTAATAATAATAATGGTATTAGCAGAACTGTCGCTTCTCTTCTTTTCACACGAAGGATTTTAAACCGGCCGGTCTAGAGTTTGTTTGGTGCCTAGGAACAACTTTAGAGGACAGCGACGGCTGGAGAGTCATATTGATGAAGCGGTAAGGATTGCTTCTATTACGCAAAAGGGGATGATTACCGGCAGGTCAAGTTACGTGGAAATGCGGGCGCTTGACAGGTTAACCAGTCACAATATCAAGACTAAGGTACAGTCAATAAAGAAATCTCTTAAATTAAATAGCAAGCTCGAAGAGCTCATGTTGAAAATTTCCCAGGGAATGTCTGAAAGTTATACAAAGATACTTACACCAAATGGCATAGTACGACGAAAGGAACTAGATCGTTTACTATCCATAGACGCAGACATCGTTATTTGTCTTGGGATGTTTAATTCAGGTTTGAACTCTTTAAAGCTATCGGATTTGACAGGTACAATGGAGGAACTGATAGAGGAAAGAAGAAAGCTAGTCGATTCTCTTAAAGCCTGAGATGCGTCTTCAGTCCTTTATAACGATTCCTTATCGTTACCTCTGTGACGCCAGCTGCTTCCGCTACGTCCTTCTGAGTTTTGTTTTCGCCATTCATTACGCAGGCAACGTATAGCGCGGCTGCAGCCAATCCCATTGGATCTTTGCCCGCAGAAATCTTGCCTTCTTCTGCCTTTTTCAGAATTTCAAGTGCCTTCCGCTTTGTCTTCTCTGACAATCCTGCCTTGCTTGCAATCCTTGCAACGCATTTTACTGGATCTACGACAGGCATCTTCAGATCCAACTCTCTTATAAGCAAACGGTAGCACCTTGCTACGTCCTTTTTCTTGATATTGCTTGCATTTGCAATGTCTTTTAGTGTCCTAGGAGTTTCAGTATCTCGGCAAGCCGCATAGAGAGCAGCCGCTACTAAGGCGGAAATGGAGCGCCCGCGTACAAGCCCTTTCTCTAGGGCCTTGCGATAGACATACGCTGCCTTTTCAATGACGGCATCACCGACTGCGAGCTTATCCTTGAGTCTGTCAAGCTCAGAGAATGCCTGACGAAAGTTACGATCGACTGGTTCGTGCACCTGGCTCCTGCTATCCCATGTTCTAAGTCTTTCAATTGTACTCTTCATTGAGGCGGACAGAGGTTTCCCAGAGGCATCTTTGTCAACCGGACCGATTATGGTCGCAAGTCCCATATCATGCATAGCAAGGGATGTTGGAATGCCTGTTCTGCTTCTATCTTCGTGCTCTTCTTTTGAGAAGGCACGCCATTCTGGTCCAAGTTCTTCTATCCTTTCACTGACTACAAAACCGCAGTTACCACAAAACATCTCTCCACTGGAATTATCAGTTACCATCGAGCCCCTGCCGCAACGGGGGCAACGATCACCAAACATGGAAATATCTTTTACCATAATCTCACCAAATCTTTGGTTATCCTAGCCCAGTTATATAAATATTTTCTTCTAATATATAAAGTTTATCCACAATCATTAAAAGACATTAAAACTTATCGCGGCTTGCGCCGCTTTCGCCTCTCTACTTTGGCATATTTCTTGCTCTCCGATCGCTGAGCACTATATACATGAGTCTTTCGAACCTCACGTCTTCGCATCGTCTCCTTGTGATACATAGTTGGTATTATATATGTATATGAAGTGTGTATAATTTCTCGCAAGACATGCGAACCTAAGCCAGTTAGCAGATGCACAAGATGAGAGGACAAGTATCTAAATTATTAAGCACAACCAATAAATTTGATTGAAAACAGAACTCAATACAGTGCAGAGCGATAATAGAATACCTAGATGGATTGTAGAGAATGATCCCTCATGGGAGAAATCGACTGATTCGGACTTGGGTACCTTACGATGGACAAAAAAGGGTACCCAAATACAGGCTGTATGCTATCCTGCCAGCATTTTTTGCGAAATTGTCGGACAAACAGATCACACTGCCAACATTTTTGATCTTGCCAGCAGAACTCGAATAGACAGGCATGCAACACTTGTATCAGGTATTGACGACATTACAAAATATCTTTCAAGCAGATACTTGAACCGTGGTATGAATGGGCAACCAAGATTTGGGTTAACAAACACGCCCAAGGATTGATATATTATTTTTCGTAGGTTCATAGGTACTAGGTCTGTGATCAATATTGTAAAAACTTCGTGCAGGATATTTTTTTTCAGGCCATCTAAAGGTCATTCAAAGAAATACTTGCCAACCGAAGGATTCTGCTAATTTTCCTCTCAAACACCTTTTCTTCTGTCGTTATCAGTCCGTTAATTGTTTTATATATAAATGACTCAACCAGTTATTAATCCATTGTCTTATGACCCTTCAATTCTTAAACTAGCAGAGGAAGCAGTCAAAGTTGTTAAGGATGCCAAGGTAGTTGGCCTGGGCAGTGGAAGCACGGTGGGTTTCATTGTAAGGGAGTTGGCTAAGCTTCCAAACAGAGGATCAATTGAATTCGTACCAACTTCTCTGCAGATCAAGCTGGAGGCAGAAAAAAGCTCGCTTAGAATTGCAGATGAAAGTATCATCCCGGATATGGACATCGTTTTTGACGGTGCGGATCAAATAGATAGCAAATATCATATGATAAAGGGAGGAGGCGGAGCACTGTTACGAGAAAAGATCCTCATCTCTGCAGCGAAAAAAGTAGTTATAGTGGCTGACGCTTCCAAGTTTGTAGAGTCTTTTAACCGGTCAGTACCAATTGAAGTGCATCCAATGGCCCGATCGCTGGTATCGAAAAAGCTTGAAGAAATGAAGGGTAAGCCTAAACTCCGCATACTCGACAAGGGCTACCCTTTTGTAACTGAGAATGGAAATTTCATCTTGGATGTATTATTCCCGTCAATAACTAATGCAAAAAAGATGGAGCTTGAGCTAAAGAATTTTGCAGGAGTGCTCGAAGTAGGAATCTTTACTCGAAGAGCAGACATTTATTACAAAGCTAAAACTGATGGGTCATTTGAGACGATAATATCGCAGTAGCATAATTTTGTTGCATGATCCAAAAGGATATCTGTTCTCGTATGCAATCATAATATTGCTTTTTGATTGTTTTCTCTTCCTTGATCCAGACTTTATAGGCTTGGCTTGCAAAACAAATTACAAACGTCGAATATCAATCATTAAAAGAAAGAAAGATACCCT